>Ga0302232_10002748_pt1 | contig 11948 bp, 14 predicted proteins | sample II_Palsa_N2_3_FD_193575 | JGI IMG/M metagenome (GOLD analysis project Ga0302232, IMG submission 193575) | Peat permafrost microbial communities from Stordalen Mire near Abisko, Sweden - II_Palsa_N2_3 | ecosystem: Environmental > Terrestrial > Soil > Palsa > Peat permafrost | place: Sweden...
CAGTTTAAAGGGCAAGGACCCGCCCGGCGTGGCGGGACGCAGCGGCCCTGCTAGGCGGCCGGCAAGGAGCGAGTCACGGGAATACCGCGGAGCACGGCTAGCCGCCGGCTTGACGCCGGGACCGGGCGCCTCCTGGAAGGCACCGGCCGGGGAGGGCCGCTGGCACTGAACGGCGCGGCCCGCTACCAGCGTCAGAGCCGTTCCCTCGGTGATTAAGCGGGGCGCGGCCGGCACCCGCAGGCCGGGGCGGGCCGCGAGCAGGCCAGCGGTTCAGGTCGCGCATCTGCGCAAGGCCTCCGGGCCGTGGTCGCGGTGGGCGACGTGTCGTTCTGGGTGGCCGAGGGTGAGATCTTGGGCGTCCTGGACCCGGGGACGAGCGCATCGCCGCCGGGTAGGTCACCCTGACCGGCGCGCCGTCCCCAGCCGACCCGCCAGGACTGCCGCCATTGACAGCCAGTATCAAACTGATATCATATTGATAGGTGACCGGGTAGCCGGCACCACACTCCGCAGGAGGCATCCCGATGAACGCACCCGACGACAACACCGCTGCGAAACGCCTGCGCAGGTGGTGGCTAACTCCCCCGCGACCGGGCCTGCAACGCCTCATCTACCCATTTGAGTACCGCCACCTCCGCGCCTTCGGGATCACGCGTATTGCCGGCGGCACTGTCGCGGCCGCCGCGGGCCTCATATGCCTCTCATACGGCGTCTACGGATGGGCAGCCTTCTTCCTGGTTATCGGGGCGCTGAACCTCGCGGGTGGCTCCTGGTACCTCACTATCGGTCGCTCCGCACCTGCCCGAACCTGAGCCTGTCCTGGGTGTGCCGGGAAGCGCGGCTGCCGGGCGGGACAAGGCCCCGCTCAGCGCGGCGCGGGCGGTGACCATCCATCCTGGACGGGGTGCATTCCGGTTCCTGGCGGGTCCTGGTCAGCGAGGACGCCAAAACGATCGAGGTCTGCGATCGCTCCGATGAGTTTCGTGGCGGCGAGGGGTCTCAGGGTATGCGGGACGGGGTGTTCCGGACGAACCTCGAGGCCGCCGACGACTACGCCGAGCTGAGCAGGATGGCCAGGAAGCGCTCCCGGCGGCAACACCGGAACAGTAGCCCCCGCACATGCCGCGGACGAAGCGCCCCTGAAGGGCCCGGTCGGTGCCAGCGACTCCCGGCAAGGAGGCCAAGGGGAGTCAGATAAAAACGAACTTGGCTGGACGCCACCTCAGCGCGGCGGCCGTGCTTGTCGCGGCCAGCCTGGTGATGGCAGCATGCAGCAGCACGCCGGTGACGCAGTTGTCAGCGGACTGAATCGTATTGAGATCGACTTTGATCTAAGGCGCGCCATAAGCGCACATTCTGTCGTCGCGATCGATGGTTCTATGCTCCATCTCTCTTTGCGCCCGATTCGGCGTTATATGAGTGCTTGAAGATCAGCGGGCCACAGGCGGCCGGGGAGCCTGTATGCAAGCTTCTGGCCGTCCGCACGAGCGGCCGCGCCCGGGCGGTCAGCGGGTTATGCCGCTCCGGTCCGGTCGCTGAGGAAGGCACGGACGTCGGTGATTTCCTGGTTGCCGATGCCGTGGGCGAGGCCGGGGTAGACGCGCTCGGTGAGGGTGCAGTGGGCGGTCAGCCACTGACGTGTCCGCTCGATCGCGTCGGCGGGGATCACGGGGTCGCTGGCTCCCCGTCCCCAGAACACGGCCGGGCGCCGGGCGGCCAGCTGGTCGTCGGCAAGCTGCGGGCCAGCGTGGACGAAGCCGGAGAGCACGACCGTGGCCGCGACCCGCCCGGGACGGGTCCGCAGCAGCTGGGTCGCCATGAGGCCGCCCTGGGAGAATCCGACGGCGGCCACCGTGGCGTCCGGGGCCAGGTGAGCGTCGATCCACTGCCAGGCGGCGTCGGTGACGCGGCCCGGGTCCCGGTCGCCGGGCGCGAGGGGCGGGAACCACGCATAGCCGCCGGGAGCCACCCCGAGCGGGGCGCGCAGCGCGGCCCAGGGCAGGGCCGGTGCGAGCACCGGCCCGAGCGGGGCGAGATCCTGCTCGTTCGCGCCGTAGCCGTGAAACAAGACCAGCGCCACCGGCGCGTCCGGCGTCCAGCCCGCGGACACCTCGCCGTACAGCACGCCCGGCCCGGCGCTGCCTGCCATGGCTATCTCTCCCGGCTTCTCGACGGCCAGGGCGCATCGCCCCGCCAGCGCTGTCCGCGTTTACGCAGCTCCGAGCTCCCGCGGTACAGTACCAGCATTGCCCGGCACTCACGCTGCTGGCTGAGCGGGGTGCATGCGAGCCGGTGCTGTGCCTGACGCGCACGAGCCGGCGGCGATACGCCGGTGCACCGAGCGATCGCGATCGAGGACGCGAAGCAGGTCTTCGGCGCCGGCCGGATGCACCCTTCGACCCATCACATTCTGTGAGATGCGCCCGTCAGGCTCGACGCACGTGAACCGCCGTTCGGCGCGGACGGTCTTGTTGCCTCCGGATCCGCCGAGGTACGTCCGAACAGGACGATATGCGCGTGCGGCCCCGCCTCTGCGCGCCCAGGCTCGGGAAACCTGCGCCAGTGGTATGGTAACTGGTATGGCGACACGGAAGGTCACCGTTACGCTCGACGAGGTGCAGCTCGACCAGATCCGGGCCCTGGTGCAGGCCCGGACCGCACCGAGCGTGTCTGGGTTTGTGCAGCACGCGGTCACCGTGGCCCTAGATGACGTCGCGGGATGGGGCGCGATGCTCGCCGAGGCGCTGCGGCAGACCGGCGGCCCGCTGTCGGACGACGAGCGCGCCTGGGCCGACGATGTGCTCGGCACCAGTACCCGGCCAGCCGCCTGATGCCTGGCGTGACCATGGACGCGGGTGGCCTGATAGCCCTTGACCGAGACGACCGCCGCGTGGTGGTGCTTCTGGCCCGCGCCAGGGAAACAGGGGCCCGCGTTACAGTGCCGGCGTCCGTCCTGGCTCAGGCCATCCGCAGGCCGGACAGGCAGGTCCGGCTCGCTCGGTTCACCCGCCAGCCAACGACCGACGTCATCGATCTGGGCCGGGTGGATGCGACCAGCGTCGGCAGGCTGCTGGCCGCCAGCGGAACGTCTGACATCGCCGACGCTCACGTGGTGATCTGCGCGCGCCGCGCCGACCAGCCCGTCGTCACCTGCGATCCCGGTGACCTGCGACAGCTTGACCCCGCCCTCCGGCTGATCACGCTATAACCGCCCGTGTCGAGCGTCCGTCAACCGCCAGAAGCCCAGCCGTCACGACGGCTCACTATGCGCGACGCCGCGCGAACAGGCTGCCGCCGCGACCGCGGGCCCGCCGTTGCTGTTTGTTCTCGCGTGCTGCGCAATCACGTCGTAATCGCGGGTCAATGCCGGGCTGGCACCGTGCTCACAGGCCCGGCAGGCCCGGCCGGGCTGCGTCGTCGGGCGTCCTGGGCTTGAAGGGGTCATCATGGACCAGCCCTGCCCGCAGGCGGCGGGCCGGCCCGGGCCCGGACGGGCCGCCGGCTCCCGCGCCGGTGCCGCACGGTATCCCCTCCGGCTGACCCCAGGCCGGCCTGGGTGTCCGGACCGGGGCGAGGGCAGGCCGGGCCGGGGACTTGCTATAGCTCGTCCAACGGTATATAACGTCGGTATGGGCGTGCGGGCGATGCAGGAGGCGACCTTCCTGATCCTGGACCGCGCTGGCCGACGGCAGCCAGCACGGGTACGGGATCATCACCGACGTGCGGGAGATCTCCGGCGGCCGGGTCCGGCTGCGACCGGGGGCGCTGTACACCGCCCTGGACCGGCTGCGCGCGGACGAGCTGATCGGGGTGGACCGGGAAGAGGTCGTGGACGGGCGGCTGCGCCGGTACTACCGGCTCACCCCCGCGGGCACCGGGCGGCTCGCTGATGAGGCGGCCCGGCTGCAGGCTCACGCCGGCGCCGCGCCCACTGCGGGAAGCCCGCTGCGCTCTTCCCGGCTGCGGGTGCTGCTGGCCGCCGCAGCCTGCTACGGGGCCGCGGCCGGGATCCTCAACCTCGCATACTGTCCGGGGACGGTTACCAGCGGTACCAGCGGCCCCGCGAGCCGCCCTCGCCCATCCGGACCACGAAGCCGAGCAGCCATATGACCAAGACCACGAGCGCGATCCACCACAGGACGTGAATGGCGAATCCGAGCCCGCCGAGTATGAGGGCGAGCAGCAGAATCAGCAGGATGACCATGACCTAATCCCTTTGTGAGGCCGTTCCGGGCTGAAATCAGGTACCCGGCGATCCGTGACCTATCCCCGGAGGTGTTGCCCAGTTCGTCGTGGGTAGGAGAGCCGCTCCCGCTGACGACTCTCATTAGGAGCAGGCTTTATGGCCAAGTACGACATCGACCCGGTTCTCCAGCAGCTGGCCCAGGCCATCAACGAGTCAGGACAAGCCGCGGCGCCGATCACCGTAACGGTTCACGGGACGGTGCTGACCGGCGCCCTGATCGCCGAGCAAACCTACTTCAGCGAACTCATCGAAGGAAATCCCCTGATGAGCGCGCTGGAGCCGTCTTCGGGCCTGCTGGGCAAGGAGTACGCCAAGGACGCGGAAGCCGCGTCCGACAGGCATCTGCACATCCGGGGGACGGGCGCCCGGGGCGACGGCGCGGTCACCGAAGGCCTGTGGCGGATCAGCCTGGGAGCCGTTGACGGCTGGACCCTGCGAGCTGGTACTCAGGACGACCGGGGGCCGTTCGCCCGCCTGCTCGGCAATCCCTGACCGCGGACCCAGCAGGCTAGCCTGGTAACCGAAGGTGACGCTATCGGAGTATAAGCACTTCCAACGGCTGGCCAGCTGCTGACGCTTCCAGGTATCCGTTCTTCGGCCTGCTTGACACGCGCGAGCCAGGTGCTGTCGAGGTTTCTGCGCTCGCAAGGTCGGCTGGCCGCGCCGGGCACGCTCACAGAATGCCAGCGGAATCCGATCGCTCGCCGGAGCGGCATCCTCATAATGAGGCCACCTGCTATCATTGCTAGCACTGAGAGGAGGGTTTGATCGCGCTGTCAGCACTAAGCATCCGCAACCTTGATGACCGGGTGAAAGAACGCCTCCGCGTCCGGGCCGCGCGCCACGGGAGGTCGATGGAGGCCGAAGTCCGCGCCATCCTCGCCGACGCGGTCGCCGAGCCCGGCGAGGCCCCGGGCCTGTTCCAGGCGATCATGGATCGCTTCGGCGAACTGGGCGGCGTCGAACTCGATCTTCCCCCGCGCTCCACCAGGCCCCGCGCGGCAGAATTCGGCTCGTGATCGTCGTCGACACCAACGTCGTATCCGAGCTGATGCGGCCCTCCCCCTCCCCGCAAGTCCGAGAATGGGTCAACGCGCGGGCGCCAGACGAGCTATGCACCACGGCCGTTACCGTCGCCGAGATCCGCTACGGCCTCGAGCGACTGCCCGGCGGACGCCGAAAGGACAGCCTGCTGACTACAGCCACGGAAGTGTTCGCCGCGTTCAGCGACTTCATTCGGCCTTTCGATGCCGATGCCGCGATCTGGTACGCCACGATCGTGGCCCGCCGTGATCGCCTCGGCCACCCTATTGACGGCTTCGATGCCCAGATAGCCGCTATCTGCCGGACCCGCGGCGCGGCGCTCGCCACGCGCAACGTTAAAGACTTCCGGGAAACCGGGATCGACGTGATCGATCCATGGCAGCAGAGCTGACCCGTCAGCCACCCGGCGCCTCTAGGGGAAGACAGTGAGGGTTCCTTGCGGGGCAGCGGTGTTTTGCTGCGGGTAGTCGGTGTCGGAGCCCTGGCCGCGGGCGCCGTGGAAGATGCCGGTGCTGTGGGCACCGTCGGCGGCCCAGATGGCCTTGACCTGGGGACCGATGCCGGGCTGGGGGCACTGCAGGCCAGCTTCGTGCAGGACCAGCGTGCCCTTGCCTGTGGCGATGGTACGGATGATCCGGTTGACCCATTGGGAGGTAGCCCCGCAGGGCGGCTGGTTGCCGTCGGCGGTGATCACGGTGGTGAAGGTGACTTTCCCGTAGGGGGCCATGGTTCCGGTGCCGTGGTTGTGGATGATGCAGATCCCTGCCTTGCACACCGGCGGCGCGGTATCGGTGACGGTCAGCCGGGTGCTGATATGCACGGTGTGCGGCCCGACGGCCGCGGCGGCCGGAACCGGGACCAGGGCGATGCCCGCGAGGGGGATCGCGGCCAAGAGGGTGCGGGAGAGGTGGAATGCCTTCATGTTGTCCTCCGTGAATCAGTGCGGTGCGGCTGCGTGGTTACCACCTAGGCTGCGCGGCCGGGCGTGGTACTGGCATCGGGGAATCCCCTCGTCGTGAGGATCACGGCGCCGGCTGTGGCTGGGACGAGCGTGAGCCCGCGTCTCCTCTGAGAGCGATCCGGGGAGGGTTGTTCCCGGCATCCGAGCGCGGTGCGCTGTGCGCTTAACCGGGGCTGCGGCTAACCAAGGCTGCGGCGCACCAGGTCGACCCGCCCGCGCAGGCCGAGCTTGCGGTAGATGCGGGTGAGGTTGGCCTCGACGGTCTTGACGCTGAGGTACAAGGCCGCAGCGATCTCCGGGTTGGTGTGCCCGGCGGCCACCAGGTCGGCGATGCGCCGTTCGGCCACCGTCAGGACGTGGTCGGATCCAGGCGCGAGCCGGGCCCGCTGCGCCGCGGCCAACGCCTGCCAGCGCACGGCGCCCAGGCCGCCGAACACGGCGATCGCCTCATCCAGGGAGGCGGCAGCGTCGCGGCGCTGGCGGTCTTTGCGCTGCGCGGTGCCCAGTACCAGCAGGCAGCGGCCGAGCTCGAACGGCAGCCGCCGCTGCCGCGCTTCGGGAATCACCGCCGCCGCCGCCGCGGCGGCCGCGGCCGGGTCGCGGTGCCCGAGCAGCAGGGCGGCTTGGGCGCGACCGCTGCTGATCCGCGCCCAGGGGTGATCTAGCCGCCGCGCCGCGTCCTGCAGCCAGGCCAGCCGACCTGCCGCGCGGTCCAGCTGACCGGTCGCGGCCCACGCCTCGATCAGGTCGGGGGTGAACGGGCAGAGGCCGGGCTCGCCGATCGCGCCGGCCTGCAACATGTCCGCGACCGGTTCCAGCCAGCGCAGCGCTGCTGCCGGGTCATCGGCCGACAGCTCGAGCAGGCCGAGCACCCACCGGCACTTAGCCGCGTACATCCAGTCCCGTCGGGCTTCGGCCTGCTGCAGCCCGGTGGCCGCAACCTCGCGGGCGTGTTCGATACCGCCGCGGCCCGCCTCGATGAGGGAGACGGCGTAGGCAGTAATTCCCAGCTGAGCCTCGCCGGTCTCACGCCACCAGCGGACAAACGCGGCGGCATAGGCGGCGGCGGCGTCCCAGTTGCCTGCGCGCCATTCGACCTCTATCAGGTGGAGCCGGGTTTCGGCGGCGCTTTCGTCCGAGCCGTGCCGCTCAGCGACAGCGATCACCGCGTCGAGCAGGTTCCGCGCCGGATCGAGCTCACCGCGCCACAGATACCACTCGGCCAGGAACGTCTCCGGGGCATCGTACGGGAACGGCGTGTCGGTGAACCCGGGCAGCCGCGCCGCCTCACGCAGCCGGTCGCCAGCCCCGGCTTCGCCCGCCATCGCGGCCACGAACCCGTCCACGGCTAGTGCTCCCCGCACAACGACCGGGTCGCCCGCCGCGCGGGCCTGCGCGACGACGACCGCAGTGCGGCAGCGTGCTTCATCCAGCCGTCCCAGGATGCCGAGCGTGATGCACAGCTGGGTGCCGACCCGGGCGGCACGAGCCGGGTCCCGCCCGGCCAGGTCCTCAAACGCCTCGGCGAGCAGGCTGCAGGAAGATTCAGCGTCGGTCTCGCCATCTGCGCGGATGGCAGTCAGCCGCCCGCGCAGCGAGAGGGGAACATCCATGGCCCACTTCTCGCCCAGACGCCGCACCTGGTCGAACTCGCCAGCTGCCCAAAGCCGCTCCAGCCAACCAAGGCGGCGGCGCCACGCGTCCAGGCTGCCCGGGTCCGGGGTCAAAGCGACCGCCAACTTGGCCAGCGCGACCGCGCGTACGGCCGCGCCGCGGACGGCCGCGTTCTGGCCGGCCTGCTCGACCCGCCGGGCCAGCGCCTCATCCGGCTCATCGGCGCCGCAGGCCAGATGCCACGCCGCCTCATCCGGGTCATCCAGGGCAGCGGCGATCACCCGGTGTAGGCGGCGCCGGGCAGGACCGGACAACATGGCCTCAGCCGTCTCACGCAGCAGCGGATGGCTGAACCGCAACACCGGATCCGGAGGCACCGCCTCCAGCACCCCGGCGGCCAGCGCCTCATCCACCAGCGCATCGGTCCGGCCGCCTGCGATAGCGCGCAGCAACCCCCGCGTCGGCGTGCCAGCCAGCGCCGCCGCCTGCACCACAGCCAGCGTCTGCGGGCCAAGCCAACCCAGGCGGCCGCGTAGTGACCCGGACAGTGTGGACGGCAGGTGCACCGCCGCGCCGTCATGCCCGCCGCGAGCCATGGTCTGCCGGGCCAGCTCAAGGGCCGCGTACGGGCTTCCCGCAGCCAGCGACACCACCTGCCGCAGCACCCCCGATGACCACCGTCCCGGAAACCGGTCCAAGATCAGCTCCGACAACGCCGCATCATCAAGACCGATCAGGTCCACCCGCGTAACGCGCGCCCCGAGCTCGTGCTCCAGCGCTCGGGCCAGGCCGCGGTCCGCATGCCCCGAGCGGACCGCAACCAGCCACCGCACCGGCGCGTCCCCAAGCCGGACCGCCGCGGCCTCCAGCAGCCGGCCGGTGTCGGCATCGGCCCACTGCTCGTCATCCACGGCCACGACTACGCCGTCCCGCGCCAGGCCCTCCAGTACCCCGACTGCCGCCCGCTCTAGCAGCGCCTCCCCCAGCGGCCCCTCCGCGACCGCCAGACCCAAGGCTGCCCGCAGGGCGCTGGCCTGCGGCGCGGGCAACCTCGGCAGCATCCGTCCGACGACCGGATCGAGCAGGTCAGCCAGATTCGCGAACGCGGCCTGCCCGCTCGGCACGCCCGTCGTGCGCAGTACCACCACACGCGCCGGCCAGGAGCTGGCCACCGCCCGCCACAAACTCGTCTTGCCGATCCCGGGTGCCCCGGTGATCACAGCCGCGACCGCGCCGGCGCTGGCGTCCGACAACGCCCCCCGGCACGCCGCCAGCTCCGCCACCCGACCCTGCAGGCCCACAAGGCCAGAGTAACAACGAGGCGCTAAGACTCTTCGTACCGAACGAACGGGGTTCTCCGCTACGGATCCCGGGTCTCGTTAGGCACGTGCAGCCGGTTGCCGGCGGCGGCGGTGCTGGCCACAATGGCGGCGACCTGAGCCCGGGTGGCGCAGCCGAGCTTGGCGAGGATCCGCCCGACGTGGGTGTCGACGGTCCGTTCGGAAATGAACAGCCGCGCGGCGATCTGCCGGTTGGTCAGGCCGCGGGAGATCAGCTCGGCAATCTCCCGTTCCCGCCTGGTCAGCGGCGGCCCGGTCGCGGCGGCAGGTTCCCCCTCGCGTTCGGCGGCCGGCCAGAGCGCGGCGCTGATCTGGTCTCCGCGGCCGAGCACCTGCCCGGCCTCGCGGGCGGCGCGGAGCGCCGGGCCGATCGCCGCGACCTGGATCTCCAGCTTGTCCAGTGCGACCCGCATGTGCGGGTACAGCCGGCCGCTGGTGCGCTCGCCGAGGGTATCGATGAAGCCGAGCAGTACCGCGACCCGCGCCCAGTCACCTTGTGCCCCGCAGGCTTCGGCGAGCAGGCCGGTGGCCCGCAGCAGGCCGCTGTTGCCCCCATTTGGGTCCCGGACCGGCGACAGGTTGAGCCTGGCTTACTCCACGCGGCCGAGCTGAACCTGACCGAGGACCTGGCCTGTGGCGCTCTCGCCCGTGACGGTTACCGACGGCAGGGGCCGTTCATTCCGTATCACAAAGGGCATCGGGACGGCCCACAGCCGCAGGCCGCTGCCTGCCAGGCCAGCCGCGAAGGTCGGCGTGCTGACCACGCGGCCGCCGGGCAGGTGCAGGACCACACGCGCCACGTCCGCGTGCGCGTAGCCGAATGCTTCCACCGGCTGCCAATCGCCGCCGCGGAAATTATCGAGAGGCTCCAGCAGCGCGCCGAGCGCAGGCGCGCTGCTGGCCGGCAGCTCACACAGGACCATGCTCCGCAGTGGCGAGATGAATCCGGCACGCCCGCCAATGAGGTATGCCAACGTGGTGTCGGCCGGGGCGTCGGCGCCGGGGGTGTAATGGAACACCGGCACCCCGCCGCTGATGGGCAGCGGGGTCTGGCGTAGCCCGGACGGCCCGGCCGGGCTCAGGGTGGCTGCCAGCCTGCTCTTCGCGTTAAGGAACACGAGCCGGACGCGGCTGGATGCCGGGTAGCTCACCGCCCAGGCCTCGTAAGGGAAGCCACTCCTGGCCACGACCGTGCCGGAGTAGGCACGGTCGTCATCACCCACCGCTATCACCGTGTACACCTGCCCGGTGGCGGCGGTCCCGACGGCCATACGCATGCCCTTTCCGGCAACGCCCGCACCCTCGTTCCCGGTGACGGTGGCGAGCTGGCCCGCGGGCGGGCCTGGCAGCGGCCAGCAGAATCCGCCTCCGCCGCCGCCGGGCACGTCGGTCGTGATGTGACAGAGCTGGATCTGGTCATGCGAGTAGGCCGGACTGCTGCCGCCGAGCCAGAAATAGCTCGCCTCCGGCTTGGAGGTGGACGGCGGTCGCGGGGTGGTGGCAGCAGCCGTAGCTGCGACTGGGACTTCTGGGTTCACCCGCTGCCGCCCGGCGGGCCGATGACCCTGGTCGCGTCCTGGCTGAAGCATGGCATTGCCGAGTCTCGCGCCGAACTGGACGGTGCGGCGATCCGCGAAGCCGCCCAGCGCGCTGTGACGTTGTGGCCGGAAGAGCCAGAGTCCGAGGGCGGCGGTTCCTGGAGGAGCCAGACGATCACGGCGAGCACGCCTGATCACCTTGATGCGCGGGCCGGACCTGACCGGCCCGGCTACGACCGTCGGCCGCCTTGATGCATCGATCGGCGTTTGCCTTGGCGGGCATGCCGGGCCGTCTGGCGCAGGGGTAAGTGGTGTGGGCGGGGGCTTTGCGGGGGAGCTGCGGGCGCGGTGATGGCCCACCGGATGGCGTGGATCATTGCGTGGCCTGCCGGGCGGACCAGCACGGCCTCGGATACCGGCAGGCGGGGCAGGCGGAGCTGGCGGCGGGCCCAGCCGGGCAGCAGTGAGACCGCGGCCGCGGCGAGTACCGCGTAGGGTGCCAGGGCAATCACCGGGAGCGGGGGATGCAGCAGCAGGAACCGGGCGGCGTCGCGGGCCTGGGCGGTGGCGGCAAGTTCTGGCCGGCAGGTATTAATCCGCGCGGTGAGCTCGGCTTCGGTGCGGGGCGGGTCCGGGACGCCCAGGCCGGCGCCGATCCGGGCCATGTCGCTGACGTAGCCGTCCCGCCCGGCCTGGTCCAGCGGCTGCGCGCCGAAACGGGCGTGGGCGTGCAGGAAGCTGTCGGTCTCCGCGATGTGCACCCAGGTCAGCAGCCGCGGGTCCGATGCCGCGTACGGCCGCCCGCCGGGCACGGTCCCGGTGATCGCCTGGTGCACCGCCCGGACCCGCGCGATCGCCTCCTGGGCGTCGCCGGCCTGGCCGAACGTGGTGACCGCGAGGAAGTAGCTGGTCCGCTGCAAGCGCCCCCACGGGTCGCCGCGGTACCCCGAATGCCCGGCCACCGCGGCCATGGCCAGCGGGTGCAGCGACTGCAGCAGCAGCGCCGTGATCCCGCCGGCGAACATCGACGCATCCGCGTGCACCCGCCGGATCGGCCGGTCCGCGGCGAACCAGCCCTCACCGGCCAGCCGCCGCCGCGCCGGGTCCGCCGGCCCGGCAACACTCGCCACGATCGCGACACCGATACGGCGGCGAACCCGGCCGACGACATCCTGGCCTTCCATCTCGTCATTATCCCCGCCAGC
>Ga0302232_10002753_pt1 | contig 11941 bp, 10 predicted proteins | sample II_Palsa_N2_3_FD_193575 | JGI IMG/M metagenome (GOLD analysis project Ga0302232, IMG submission 193575) | Peat permafrost microbial communities from Stordalen Mire near Abisko, Sweden - II_Palsa_N2_3 | ecosystem: Environmental > Terrestrial > Soil > Palsa > Peat permafrost | place: Sweden...
CGGGCCCGGCGGGCAAGATCGCTGAGCGCGGAGCGCAGCGGCACCGCGCCGAGCCGGTCGGCGGTCTCGAACGCCAGCCGCCATTCGTCCTGCGCCTCGTCCCTGCGGCCTGCCTCGGCGAGCGCTTCGGCCAGCCGCCAACGGGACCTGGCGCCCTCGTACACGAATCCCGGGCCGAACGCCTCCACCACCGCCAGCCAGGCATCCGGCTCGTTGTCGCCCTGGGCGCGGCGCCATTCGGCCTCGGCGCGGGCCAGCCAGGCCCGCCCCTCGACGCCGAGCACGAATTTTGGCCGCCGGCGGTACGCCGCTCCCTGGCGGGCGATCTCGATCAGCTCGCGGGCCGCGTCCACCGCGGCCGCGGCGCCAGCCTCGTCGCCGGACGCCCTGGCCCGGCTCGCCCGGTCGGCCTGGGCGCTCAGTCCCACGGCAGCCGGGCGGATGACCGCCGGCCCGTAGCCGCCCAGGTACTCAGCCTCCCTGCTGAGGGTCGCCGCGATCTCGGCCACCGCGGCATCCACGTCACCCTGCCAGAGCGCGTGCTCGGCCAGCAGGCCGCGGGCGATGTAGGCGCCGAACTGGTCGGCGGGCCAGAACGGCCGCAGCCAGCTGAGCCTCTCGTTGACCTTCGGGCTGCCGCGGGCGACATCGATGAACAGCGCCATCGCCGACAACCGGGCCTCGGCGACGCTGGTGACCCGGACCACGAAGCCGTCCGCGACCTGCTGCGCGTGATTCCAGTCGCCGTCCGCGTAATGCGCCAGATAATGCGTGTACTTCAGGTCCAGGCCGTAGGGCGCCAGGCCAAGGCCAGCCTCCTCGGCCAGCCGCAGGCCCTCATGCGCTGTCTTGCTCGCATCAACGAGATCCCCGCGCTCCAGGTGCGTGCGGGAAAGCTGGAACGCGGCCCGCAGCTGAACGCCGAGCACCCCGGCGTCCAGGGCCTGCCGGTTCGCCATCGTGAAGAGGCCGACCGCCTCCTTGGTGCGGCCGGCCCGTTCATCGAGCAGGCCGAGCGTCACCAGCGCGTCGGCCTCCACCCAAGGCGCGGCGGCGGCGCCGGCGGCTTCCCGCGCCTGCTCGGCCTTGGCGTGCGCGGTGGCGTCGTCCTGGGTGTACATCAGGGTCTGCGCGTGGGTGGCGAGCGCGCGTGCCCGTTCCCATCGCGGCGGATCCGCGGGCAGCACGTCGACGGCCGCCTCCGCAGCCTCCGCGGCGGCGGCGGTCTCGTTGATCTCCAGCAGGAAGTAGGCGAGCCGCTCGCCGACCCGGCAGGTCAGCACGGGATCGGCCGCAGCATCCAGCAGGCCGCGGAGCCTGCGCAGCTCCTGCACGGCACGCGCGACGTCGCCGCTCGCCGCCGTGTTTTCCGCGGAGTCGTAGGCCAGCCAGCCTCGGTCCATGCCAGCGAGCTTCTCCGGGTCGCTGACCCGGTCCCAGAGCGCCAGCGCCTGATCGAAATGCCGGTGTGCCTCCGCCGGCGCGGCGAGCCGTTCGGCTTCCTTGCCTGCCCGCACGGATGCGGCGAACGCGCCGGGAATGTCGTGACTGGCCAGGTAGTGATGGGCAAGCTCGGCCGCGGAGCCGGGCACGGCGGCCAGCCGCGCCTCGTCGGCGAGCAGCCCGGCGAGCCGTGCGTGCAGCCGGGTCCGCTCACCTGGCAGCAGGTCGGCGTAGACGGCCTCGCGGATCAGCGCGTGCCGGAACGCGTAGCCTTCGTCACCGTCGGGAACCAGCAGCTGATTCGCGACGGACTCCCTGACCCCTTCCTCGTACTCCGGCGCGGCCAGGCCGGATGCCTGCCGGACTATCTCGTCGTCCATTCGCCGTCCGGCCACCGCGGCGGCCCGCAGCACCTGCTGGGCCTGCGGCGAGAGCCGCTCGACCCGGGCGAGCAGCAGCCCGGCCAGCCCGGCCGGCAGCTCGGAGCCGTCGGCCGAGGCGGCGAGGAGCTCCTCGGCGTAGTAGGCGTTGCCCTCGGCGCGCCTGATGATGGCCTCGACCGCTGCCGCGTCCAGCCGCTGGCCAGCCAGTGCGGTCAGGTACTCGGCCATGGCCGGATCGGCGAGCGGCCCGAGCTCGATCGCGGTCACGCTCGGCAGCCGCAGCAGCTCGCCGACCACGCCGCGCAGCGGATGGCTCCGGTGCAGGTCATCGGTCCGGTACGTGGCGATCACGGCGACCCGCTCGCGATGCAGCACCCGGCTCAGGAATGTCAGCAGGTCGCGAGTGGAGCGATCCGCCCAGTGCAGGTCTTCCAGGATCAGCAGCACCGGCCGGTCCGCGGCGATCTCCGCGAGCATGCCGAGTACCGCGCCGAACAGCTGCTGCTGCGCCATCCCGGGCACGTCGCCGCCGGGCTGCTCGGCAGCGCCCCGGTCGGGCAGCAGCCGGCCGAGCACCGGGCGGGCCGCCAGTGCGTCGAGCAGCGGCCCGGCTGCCGACGGGCCGGTGGTCGCATTACGCAGGGCGTCGGCCAGTGGCAGGTAAGGAACGCTGTCCCCCAGCTCCGCGCAGCGGCCGGACAGTACGGTGAGGCCCCGCCCGGCCGCCTGGGCAGCCAGCTCGCCGATCAGGCGGGTCTTGCCGATGCCCGCGTCGCCGCTGACCAGCGCCACCACCGGCTCGCCAGCGGCAGCCTGATCGAGCAGGGCGACGAGCCTGCCGAGCTCGCGCTCCCTGCCGATCAGCTGTCCACCGGAAGCCTGCAGCACGTCTCAAGTATCCCAGCTAGCTCGGACACGCCAGGGCGGCGCGAGGGACGCAGGCATAAACTCGCAGCTGAACCCGCCCGGTCGGCCGCCCACAGCCCAGCGGCAGGTTCCGGCCCTGGTGGCAGGTTCCGGCCCTGGTGGCAGGTTCCCGGCCCTGGCAGCAGGTTCCGGCCCTGGTGGTAGGTCCGGAACGGCGGTAGGTCCGGCCCGGCGGCAAATTCACGCCCGGCGGCACCCTTGGGCTGCTCGGCGACATCGAATCCTCCGTCGCGGGCACCGGGCTGTCAATGTGGGCAAGATCAAGTTCTCTGGGCAAGATCAAGTTAGCGGTGAAGATAGCGCCGACGATCACCGGCTAGACCCTAACCGCTAACTTGATCTTTGGGTCTGCTGAGTCTGGTGCGACGAATGGTGCCTTTGCAACGCCGCTAGCCGGCTGCGGTCGCATTCCTTGTGCCACAAAGGCATCACCAACCACTAGCGATGACAAGTCGCCATAGGTTCAGGGACATCCTGTCCAGCTGGCCCGATCAGGTTCTCACCTGCTGGCGCATCTTCAGCCAAGGAGCGCGGACTCGGGGCCGCGGAATTGGTGCGGGGCTGCTTCGTCATCGCAAAGCTCGTCTGGGGAGCAGGACCGTTCAGCTCCGGCGCGGATGTGATGCGGCCAGCCACGGCCTGCCGTCACCGCCCTCGCGGCTTGCGCTGGCGGTCGGCACCTTATGGCAGGGGACGGCCGACGTGCGCGGCGATCCACCGCTGCCACCCTTGGAGCACCCGAGGCTGGCGTGCCTGATGTGCCCGGCGCTGGCGAACCTGGTATGCCCGGCCCTGGTGGGTCCGGCGCTGGTGGGTCCGGCGCTGGTGACTTTCAGCGGGAGCCCGAGCCACCCTGCGCGCCTGCAACGGGATCAGCTCGCCGTGAGCCGGCATCCCTGGCAGCCGGTGCATCGCCTGGTGCAGCTTTTCTGGCAGGGCCGTAGTTCGAGTCATGCCGAGGTCTCCTCAATTAAACATACGACGTACGCTAATGCCGTACTCAGTACGCCCAGACATTAGCAGTACGCTGTACGGATGGCAACGGGCGGCAATGGGGGGCCAATCTGGAGCCGCCCGGAGCCGGGCGCACGGCGGCCTCGCTTCACTCGCCAGCAGATCTCCGCGGTGGCGCTTGACATCGCCGACCGTGACGGGTTCGGGGCCGTGTCGATGCGCCGGGTCGCAACCGAGCTCGGTGCTGCCACGATGAGCCTCTACCACTATGTCCGGACTAAGGACGACCTCGTCGCCCTCATGGACGACGCCTTGATGGGTGAGGCACTCGTTCCCGCGACGGAGCTGCCGGCGGACTGGCGGGACGCGCTGACAGCGATCGCGCGGCGGACGCGGGCGGCGCTCGTGCGCCACCCCTGGGCGCTGGCCGCGCTCCAGGATGCGCAGTTCGGCCCGAATGCCATGCGCCACTTCGAGCAGTCGCTCGCCGCCGTGGCCGGCACCGGGCTCGACACGGCTGCCAGGCTCGACCTGCTGTCTATCGTCGACTGCTACGTCTTCGGGAGCGCGCTGCACACCGGCGAGTCACTCCAGCGGGCAGCCGCAGCGCAAGCCAATCCGGAAGCCGTCAGCGCAGTCATTGCATTCGGCATGGCACAGCTACAGACCGGCCAGTTCCCGCATATCGAAGCGCTGCTGGGCGGTACCGACCCCAGAACTCACCCGGACCAGGCAGCAGGGCCGCCGATGGATCAGGACAGCCTGGAGCAGCAGTTCGAGCGCGGGCTACAGGCCGTGCTGGACGGCGTCGCAAGCAGGCTGGATATCCCGCACCGGCTTTGAGTAAGCCCGGGATCACATCGCCGTGGATGACCGGGGGAAGCGGATGGCCGGAAGCGGACGCCCGGGAAGCGTGCGGCCGGAAGCAGACCGCCGGGACCTTGTATGGCCGGAAGCGGACGCCCGGGAAGCGTGCGGCCGGGAAGCAGGTCGCCGGGAACTTGTCAGGATCTGCCTGACGCCGTAAGGTAACGCCTGACAACCCATCCCCCACTGGCGTCGCCTAATGGAGGTACCTGGATGACGGTTACCGATACGGTGAGAGTCAGCGTCGCGTGCTCGTTCTGCCTGAAATCGACCACGGAAGTGGCGACGATGGTGGCCGGGCCCGGCGTGTTCATCTGCGACTCCTGCGTCGCGGTCTGCGTCGAGATCATCGAGAACAAGCCCGCGGCGCCGCCGGAGCTGGTCAGCTGGGAGCGGGACCTCTCCGATGAGGCGCTGCTGGAACTCCTGCCCAAGGTGGCTGCCGCGGGCGCGCAGGTCGAGCGCCAGCTAACCGGCTATGTGCGCAAGGCACGTGCTGGCGGGATCACCTGGAACAGGATCGGGGCGGCCCTGGGCATGACCCGGCAGTCCGCCTGGGAGCGCTTCTCCGGCGAGGAGTAGGCAGATGGCTCATGATCGCGACGTCGCGGCATTCGACGAGCGCGCCGCCGGCTACGAGAGCGGATGGCTCGGCCGGCTGCATCACGACATCGCCGACCGCGCGGCGGACCTGGCCCTGGCCTGCTCCCCGGCGCCGCGGCGCATCCTCGACGTCGGATGCGGGACCGGCTACCTGCTGCGCCAGCTCGCCGCCCGCGTCCCGGCGGCGGTTGAGCTCGCCGGGGTCGACGCGGCGCCTGCGATGATCGAGACGGCCAGGGCCATGGCCGGAGACGACCGGCTGCGCTTCTCGACCGGTGTGGCCGAGCGGCTCCCGCATCCCGGGCAGACCTTCGATCTCGTGGTGAGCACGACCTCGTTCGATCACTGGGCAGATCAGCTGGCAGGGCTCACCGAGTGCGCCAGGGTACTGGTACCGGGCGGCCACCTCGTCCTGGCCGACCAGTTCTCGGCGTGGCTCTTGCCGACGCTCCTGCTCGGGCGTCGCGGCAAGGCTCGCACGAAGCTGCGTGCCACCCGGCTGCTGGCCGCAGCGGGCTTCCGTGCACCGGAATGGCACGACCTGTACGCCGTCATCATCCGGGCAGTAACGGCGGCGAGGTAGCAGGCGCCCCGGGTCGGCGGCGGGCAGGCGGCCTTCCGCAGGGCGCGGAAGCCGTCAGCCCTTGGGCTCGCCGAGGATGCTGAAGAGCGGCTTCCACGGTGACCCGGACGGGACCGCTCGCCTCGGCTCCGGGCGAGACCTCCTGCCCGAGAGTCATGAGTGTCGCGAAGCTGCCAGCCTGGGCAGTTGCCCAGCTCCCCGGGTTCTGCGCGGGAGTAAGCGGGCCCACATCCGACGCACCCGGGCGGCCGGAGCCATACTCTTTACAGCCCCTCCCGGATCCAGACCGCAAGCCAAGAGCGCGGCACGCTGCCGCGCTCCGTGGTCCTCCCGCAGGAGCCAATCAAATATAAACAAGACGTCTGCCACCGTTGGCCGGTTGTGCGGAGTGACGCCGGATTACCACCAATTCCCAGACCGCTCTCCGGCTTGCGCGGTGTAGGCAGATACCGGCTAGCTGACCTCCGCGACGGCATGGCGGCGGAATATGGCGGCGAATGGAGAGACTGATGCGCATCAGCCGAACGGCCACTATCAGCGCCTGCGGCGCGGCGCTGGTCCTGACCCTGACCGTGGCCTGCTCCGCTGACCAGCGCAGCCTGCCGGCCGACCCGGCCCGGTCGGCCGCAGCCCCGGAGCCGCCCGGCGGCGGCCTGAACCCGGCGCAGCTCAGGACGGCTTATGACCTGGGCCCGCTGCTGCGGCACGGCATCGACGGCAAGGGCCAGACGATCGTCATCGTCGACTCCTTCGGATCTCCCACTATCACCCGCGACCTGGCCGTCTTCGACAGGCAGTTCGGCCTTCCGGCGCCGCCATCGCTGCGGGTGATCCAGCCAGCGGGGCGAGTGCCCGCCTACCGGCCGACCTCCACCCGGACCGGCGAGGCTAGCGAGACGACGCTGGACGTGGAGGCGGCGCACGTGACCGCGCCGGGCGCGAGCATTCTGCTGGTGGAGACACCGACCCTGGAGGAGGAGGGGCGAAGCGGATTCCCGCAGATCGTCACGGCCGAGGACTACGTCATCCGGCATCACCTCGGTGGCGTGATCAGCCAGAGCTTCGGCGCGACCGAGCAGACCTTCCGCTCAAAGTCCGCGCTCCGCCAGCTGCGCGGGCCTTACCTGCTAGCCGCCCGGCCGGCCTACAAGGTGACCGTGCTAGCGGCTACCGGCGACACCGGCGCGGCCGGCATGACCTACAACACGCGCAGCTATTTCAAGACGCCCGCGGTGGGATGGCCGGCCAGCGATCCGCTGGTGACCGCGGTGGGAGGCACCCAACTCGACCTGACGCGCGCAGGCACCCGGCGCCAGCCAGACGTTGCCTGGGACGACAGCGGCGGCGGCCGGTCGGCCGTCTTCGCACGGCCGTCCTATCAGGACGGCGTGGCGAGCATCACCGGCAACGAACGCGGCATACCCGACATCTCCATGGACGCCTCCTGCGCGAGCGGCATGGAAATATACGGCAGCTTTCCCGCCCATTCATCGGGCTGGTCGATGATCTGCGGCACCAGCCTCGCGACGCCGCTCTTTGCCGGGATCGTGGCGCTGGCCGACCAGGAAGCCGGGCACCCGCTTGGCCTGATCAACCCGGCGCTCTACCGGATGGCCGCCGCCCATGACCGCGGCATCGTGGACATCACCCGCGGCGACAACACCTTCGAGGCGGTGCGCGGGTTCCGCGCCCAGCGCGGATACGACCTCGTGTCCGGCCTCGGCACGATCAACGCCGCCTACTTCGTCCCCGAACTCGCGAAGCTAGCCGGCTAGCGAACATCCATTTCGGAGCCCGCAGCTGGCCGCCGGAGATTGCCTGCACCACAGGCCGCCGGCGTCACCTGGGCTGCGCGGGCCAGGAGCGCCGGCCCGTGAGCAGCAGGGCTACCGCCTCTGGCCGGGGGCAGCGGCGGGCAGGTCCTTGCGCGTCCGGATGCAGCGGGTTAGCAGCAGCGTGCCGGAGAGCGCGTAGATGGTGAGGATGACCCATAGCGCGTTCCGGACCCCGAGGGCCGTGCCGAGTCCCCCCGCGAGCAGGGCGCCAAGCGGGATGGCGCCGAAGGCAAGAAACCGCATGCTTGCGGCGACCCGCCCGAGCATCTCCGGCGGGCAGTAGGCCTGCCGGAAGCTTCCGACAATGATGTTCCCAACCACAATTCCGGCAGCCACTACCGCCCCGCCGATGACGTAGTAGGCGGCCCTCGGTCCTGTGCCGGTCAGCGGTATGAGTAGTCCGAATAGCCCGGTGCCAAGGGCGCTCGTCAGCAGCGTGCGTGCTGTGCCCAGTCGTCTCGTCAGCCTGCCCGCGACCAGCGCACCCAGCATCCCGCCGATGCCTCCCGTGGCCATGAGCAAGCCGACAGCAGCGGGGCCGAGGCCTACCACGCGGACGAGGAAGACGATGACCAGAGCAAGGTTGCCGGTGTAGGCAAGGTTGGCGACCGCTCCGTAGATGGTGAGCGAGCGCAGGTACGGATCGCGGGCCACGAAGCGGATGCCCTGGGAGATCTCCGCGTGCACGGTGGTGGCGCGCACGGTGGTGGCCCGCTGGGACGCTTCGCGTGTTGGCGCTCCGGTCCGGATGCACAGCAAGCATGCTGCCGACACCAGGAAGCTGACCCCGTTGAAAAGCAGCGCCGTGGCGTCACCCACTGCCTGCGCTGCCAGGCCGGCCGCGCTGCGCCCGCCGATCGTTGCCACCGACGCGCTGCCCTGCAGCTTCGCGTTGCCCTCCACCAGTTCTGCGGCCGTGACCAGGGAGGGCAGGTAGACCTGGTAGGCAGTGGCGAAGAACACGTTGGCTGCCCCGGCCAGCAGCGCGACGACGACAACCTGCCCGATGGTGAGCACTCCGATCCACGCGGCAACGGGCAGGCTCGCATACAGCAGCGCGGAGATCAGGTCACAGGCGATCATCAGCGGCCGGCTGGGCAGCCGGTCCACCCAGGCACCAGCGGGCAAGCCGATGACCAGCCAGGGCAGATACGCTGCCGCTGTCAGAGCTGCCACTGCGAAGGTGCTGGCATGCAGGACCGTGACAGCCAGCAGCGGGACGCCGACCACCGCCATGGCGTTGCCGATCCCGCTGATCGACTCCCCGATCCACAGCAACCGGAAGTTCCGCTGCCGCAGCAGCCCGCCGTACCGGTGATAAGCGCGCACCTGGCTCTGCTCGGCGATCCGCACTCGCTGACCCTGCTCTCCGGCCGTCCGCTGACACAGCGGAAGCGAAGGACGGCATACGGCAGTCCAGTGCCGCATACGGCAGTCCAGTGCCGAGTTCCCGCGCCAGCTACCTCGTGTCGTCCAGTGTGCCCGGGCATTGTTCAGCCGATGCGGCTGTCAGCGCTCGGCGAAACGCCGCCGGCCACGGTCTGCGGTGGCCAAACCGTCAAGGCGATCTCCGGTGGGCTGACATCACTTCCGCCCTCGGATTACCTGCAGGTTCCGGCGGCTGATCCGCCCCCGGCTGATGCGCAGGATCCCGGTGGCGGCCGGAAGCTGCAGCAGTGCCTCAGCTCGCCGCTGCAGTGCGCCGAAGCTGGTCTGCAGCCGCGAGAGCGACGTCAGGTTCTGGCCGATGAGCGCCTGCTGATAGGCGGCCTCGACGGTCAGCCAGGTGTTCACGAGATTCGTCCGCGTCTTGCACCGCACGTCCGCCACCGCGGTGGTTATCTCGGCCGGAGTCGGCGTGGACGGCCAGTCATGCTCCTCGGCCTGCGCGGGGGTCTTATAGGCGAGGCCGCTGCGCGCCATGCAGGCCGACCACGCCCGCTGCACCGCCAGGATGCGGGGGTCGGACTGCGTCCACTGAGCCGCCTGGATGGTGATCTGCGGCACCGGGTCGGGGTCGGGGTTACCGCTGATCTTGCCGTACAGCTCGGTATTTGCGGCCTGGAGGCAGCCCTGGTGCTGGGGCGCGTTCGCCCGGGCGCCGGGGACGAAGCCGAGCAGCGCGCTGGTCCAGGCCGTCCCGTGCTTGTTCTGCACCCCGACAAAGGCGGGAATCACGAAGTTCCCCGGCCCCGCGGATCCCGCGCCATGGCTTGGCTGCCGATAGCCATAGGTCTCCGCCTGGGCCAGGCTCGTGACGCCGTAGCCGCCGTCCTCGATGCCCTGCACCGTGACCCCGCCGTCGCCGGGCTCGGCGGCCACCGGGTAGCTGAAGCCCGCCGCCGCCATGCATCGCTGGGTCAGCTGGTCGTCGGCCGCCGCTAGCGCGTCCTGCTCCTGGACCGAGACCTGCTCGTAACTGTCCAGCGGCAGCGCGACAGTCTGCGCCGAGCCGGCCGGCGGGATCGGGGCCACGGAGATGTGCGGCCGCCCGCTGCCGCCGCCCGGACCTGAGGACAGCACGAAGAAGCCGCCGGGCCCGCCGGGCCCGATGAAGATCGGGCCGCCGCCGCGACCTCCCGGCCCGGAGATCGTGATTCTGGCCTGGCCCTTGACGTCACGGAAACCCAGGGCCGCCCGGCGCGCCTGGGCGCCGGGCGGGCGCGCGCGCGGACGAGGACGAGCCGGCCGGCCTGCCCCCCGTGCAGGCCGCGAGCATCACCGCGGCAAGAACGACAGCCAGGATGGGAGCGGCGCGGCCCCGCGCAGTGGCGGCGCGGCCCCGCGCAGTGGCAGCCCGGCGCAGCGCAGTGGCGGCGCGGCCCCACGCAGTGACAGCCCGGCACAGCGCAGTGGCGGCCCGACGCAGCGATCTCATGCTGCTTTCCCTCCCGGCCTCATCCGGCCTCCATCAGCGGCGCAGTGCATCGGCAGGCTCGACGGTGCCGGCCCGCAGCGCCGGGTACAGCCCGGCCAGCAGCCCGATGATGGCGCCCGCGGCGGGAGCGGCCAGCACGACCCGCGGGTCGAGCAGGGCGGTCCAGCTGTGGTAGACCGTGACCGCGAGGACGGCCACGACGCCCAGGCTGGCCCCGATCAGCCCGCCGAAGAGGCCAAGGGCGGTTGACTCGGCGAGAAACTGGGCCGCGATGTGCACCGGCCGCGCGCCGAGCGCGCGGCGCAGGCCGATCTCGCCGGCAATCGATGAGGCGATGCGCCGCATCGCGCTGGAAGCCCAGCGCATGAGCGGGCTGGTCGACGACATGCTCGGCCTGGCGCGCCTGGACCAGCACCCCGGCCAGCAGCACGACCCCGTCGACCTCACCGCGCTTATCCGGGAATGCGCCGAGCGTGCCCGGATCTCCGACCCGCACCGAACATGGCAGGCATACGTCGCCGCCGGCCTGGTAGCCGCCGGCGACGAAGAGCTCCTGCGCCGGGCCATCGACAACCTCCTCGCCAATGTGCACGCCCACACCCCGCATGGCACCGTCGCCACCATCACCGCCGCCGGTAACGGCAGCGGACCGCACATCGTCGTCAGCGACAACGGCCCCGGCGTCCCGGCCGACCAGCTCCCCCGTATCTTCGACCGCTTCTACCGCGCCGGAGCCCAGTCACGTCGCCCCGGCTCCGGGCTCGGCCTCGCCATCGTCACCGCCATCGCCGCCGCCCACGACGGCACCGCCGAGGCGGCGCTCAACGATCCCCACGGGCTGCGCATCACCCTCAGCCTGCCCCGTGCGGGCAGCCGTTCGCTCTATGAGCCTGCCGCGCTGAGCGAGGCTTCTCTTCCTGCGACTACGGAAAGGGCCGACTACCGGAAGGGCCGGCTACCGGAAGGAGTGGCGACGGAAGGAGCGGCGACCGGAAGGAGCGGCGACCGGAAGGACAGGTCCTATCTAGCCCGTTCGGCTCTAGTCCGTTCGGCTTCAAGGTGAGCCCGGTGCAGCTCAAGGATGTGCTCCTGGGTCGGCTTCCCGTCCGGGTGATGCTTGCGGCACACCACGAGCGTGGTCCCGGCGACTTGCTGGCGCCCGATCCGCCAGCAGCCTTTCGCGTGGCAGTTGACGCGGTGCCAGGCGGCGAGGACGCCGGCCAGCAGGGTCACCTCGCCGAAGTTCGCGCCGAACCCGGACCAGAACGCGTACCACTTCCCGGCCTCGTTGTTTATTCCCGTGACGGTCAGCAGCCAGTGCCCGAAGGCATTCATCACGCACCTGCCCAATTTGGTCAGTGCCGCAGGAAGCGGCCACGCCTGCCCGGTCACCGGGCGCGGCGAGCAGCGCCAGCGGCCGAATACCGCCATCCTTCCAGGCCCGGATGCGATCTCGCGGTCGGGAGCC
>Ga0302232_10002760_pt1 | contig 11921 bp, 10 predicted proteins | sample II_Palsa_N2_3_FD_193575 | JGI IMG/M metagenome (GOLD analysis project Ga0302232, IMG submission 193575) | Peat permafrost microbial communities from Stordalen Mire near Abisko, Sweden - II_Palsa_N2_3 | ecosystem: Environmental > Terrestrial > Soil > Palsa > Peat permafrost | place: Sweden...
AGGGCGGGACGCGGCCGCGACGTCCGCGCGGAGGACCTTGCCGCCCGGGCCGGTGCCGGCCACGGCGGCGAGATCCACCCCGGCCGCGGTGGCGTCCCGGCGCACCAGCGGCGAGACGGCGCCGGGGCTGGCGTCGGGGCTGGCTGGCGCGGTGGCCGCGTCCAGCACGTCGGCGGTGATGATGCGGCCACCGGGGCCGGTACCGGTCAGCAGCGTGACGTCGATGCCCCGCTCGCGGGCTACCCGACGGGCGTTGGGCGAGGAGAACACGCGTCCGTTGCGGGCGGGGTCGGCCGCGGGTGTCGCGGTGGCTGCGGGTGTCGCGGTGGCTGCGGGTGTCGCGGTGGCTGGTGTCCCGGCGGCGGGCGTGCCGGTGGCGGCGGGCGTGCCGGAGGGGGCTCCGGGTAGCGCTTCGCCGGTCTCAAGCAGCCAGCCGATCAGGGCGCCGGGCGGCAGTTCCGCGCCCGACGCGACGACCGGGTGGAACAGGCCGGACCCTTCCGCTTCGACCTCGACGTCCACCTTGTCGGTGGCCAGCCGCAGCAGCGGGTCGCCTGGCTTGACCGCGGTGCCGGGCGCGACGAGCCACTCCTCGATCAGCCCGTACTCCATGGTCAGCCCCAGCTTGGGGAGCAGGACCTCGACGGCCACGTCAGCCCCCGGTGCGCTCGAGCAGGCGCCGGACCTCGGCCACGATCCGGTTGCTGTCCGGGATGTAGGCGCGTTCGAGCACCGGGCTGAACGGCACCGGGGCGAACGGCGCGCCGAGCCGGAACACCGGCGCGTCCAGGTAGTCGAACGCCTCCTCCTGGATCTGCGCGGCGATCTCGGCGCCGATGCCGCCGAAGGTGACCGCCTCGTGCACGACCAGGGCCCGGTTGGTGCGGCGGATGGATTCCAGGATGGTCGGGCTGTCGAGCGGCTGGACGGTGCGCACGTCGATCACCTCGACGTCGATCCCGGACTCGGCCAGCTCGCCGGCCGCGGTCACCGACTCGGGCACCATGCGCCCGACCGCGATGATGGTCGCGTCGCGACCGGGGCGGACCGTGGCGGCCTGGCCCAGCGGTATCTCGTAGATCTCCTCGGGCACCGGGCCCTTGCTGCCTAGCATCCGCTTGTTCAGCACGACCACCGTCGGGTTGTCGTCGCGGACGGCCGCCACCATCAGGCCCTTCACGTCGTACGGTGAGGAGGGCAGCGCGACCTTCAGGCCCGGCACGTGGGCCAGCCACGCCTCCAGGCTCTGGCTGTGCTGGGGGCCCGCCGACAGGCCGCCTCCGCCGGCCGTGGTCAGCGTGAGCGGGACCGAGACGTCGCCGCCGAACATGAACTTCAGCTTGGCCGCCTGGTTGTACAGCTGGTCGAGCGCGACGCCGATGAAGTCGAAGAACATCAGGTCGCAGACCGGCCGCAGGCCGCGCGCGGCCGCCCCGACGCCCATCCCGATGAAGCCCATCTCCGAGATCGGGGTGTCGATGACCCGGCGGTCGCCGTAGGTCTTCCATAGCCCGTCGAAGGCGTGGAACACGCCGCCGTACTGAGCCACGTCCTCGCCGATGACCAGGATGTCTTCGTCCTCGGCCATCAGCTGCATGAGTGACTCGGTGAAGGCCTTGACGTAGGTGATCTCGCGCACTGGGGTCCTCACACCGTATAGACGTTGTCGAGCAGGTGCGCCGGGTCGGGATCGGGGCTGTCCTCGGCGAACTGGATCGCGGCGGCGATCTCCTCGCCGGTATCGGACCAGACCTTCTCGCAGTCCTGCGCAGTAGCCAGCCCGGCGCTGATCATGCGCTGCTCCAGGGCGGTGATCGCGTCCCGCTGTTTCCAGCTGTCGATCTCCTCCTGGGTGCGGTAGGGGATGCGCAGGCCCTTGACGCCCTGGTGGTCGTAGAACCGGTAGGTCTTGGCCTCCAGCATCGACGGGCCCTCGCCGGCCCGGGCCCGCGCCACCAGCCGCTGGGCGGCGAGGTAGACGGCGATGACGTCCATCCCGTCCACGATGTCGGACGGCATGCCGTAGGCGGCGGCCCGGTCGGCGACGTCCTTGATCAGCATGTGCCGGTCCTGCGGGGTGAACTCGGCGTACCCGTTGTTCTCGCAGACGAACACCACCGGCAGGTGCATCACGGCGGCCAGGTTGGCGGATTCGTGGAAGACCCCGATGTTCGTGGCGCCGTCGCCGAAGAACGGGACCGCTACCGAGTCCTGGCCCCGGTAGACGGACGCGAGCGCCGCGCCGACGGCGTGCGGGATGCCGCCGCCCACGATGCCGTTCGCGCCGAGCATGCCGATGCTCAGGTCGTTGATGTGCATGCTGCCGCCGCGGCCCTTGCAGTAGCCGGTCTGCTTGCCGAACAGCTCGGCGTACATGTAACGCAGATCCGCGCCCTTGGCCACCGCGTGCCCGTGGCCGCGGTGGGTCGAGGTGATGACGTCGTCGGCCCGCAGCGTGGCCATCACGCCGGCCGCGACCGCCTCCTGCCCGACGTACAGGTGCAGGAAGCCGGGCAGCCGGCCCGCTTCCATCAGCTTGCCTGCCGTCTCCTCGAAGAGCCGGATCCGGACCATACGCCGGTGGAGGTCGTGGATGACGTCGGGCGGCAGAGCCGACATCGGATCCTGTTCGGCTGACTCGGTCATCACTGCTCCAAATCGACCACGCGGCTGCTCATGCCCCTTACCGTACTGGCCGTGCCAGAGAAACGCTACACTGCCTCTAGAAACTGTTTGGCGGCCCCCGAGGGCGGAGGGTGCGATGCGCACGGCGGTCGTGACGGGTGCGGCGCGGGGCCTCGGGCGGGCCATGTCCGCGCGGCTCGTCGCGGACGGCTTCGCGGTGTGGGCGGTGGACACCGACGAGGCCGAGGTCACCCGGACCGCCAAGGAGATCGGGGCCACCGCGTGCGCCCTCGACGTCACCGACGAGAGCGCCGTGGACGCCCTGGCCGCCCGGCTGGAGCGGTGCGACGCCCTGGTCAACAACGCCGCGATCTGGCGGTTCACCCCGCTCGCCAGCACCCCGATGGACGAGGCCAGCCGCGTCCTCGCGGTCAACGTGCTCGGCCCGCTGCTGCTCATGCAGCGGCTGGTCCCGGTGATGGCGCGCGACGGCGGCGGCACGATCGTCAACGTCTCCTCGATCACCGCCAAGTACTCCCCGACGCAGGCCGGGGTCTACCCGGCGTCCAAGGCGGCGCTGGAGGCCCTGACCCGGGTGGCGGCGGTGGAGTTCGGTCCGCTCGGGATCCGCTGTAACGCCGTGGGACCTGGCATCATCCCGACCGAAGGCACCCTGTCCCACTACGGCGACGAGGCCACTCGGCTGCGGCGTGGCCGGGCGCTGCCCGCCGGGCGGTACGGGGACCCGGGCGACGTCGCCGACGTGGTCGCGTTCTTCTGTTCCGACGACTCGCGCTACGTCACCGGCCAGGTGATCTACGTGGACGGCGGGTACACCGCGGCCGGAGCGCACTTCTTCCGCCTGGGCCGCGACGCCGAGGCCCGCCACGCCGAGACCCGCCACGCCGGGAGCAGCTGAGCGTGCGCTTCCTGGCCGTGACCGGAGGTCACCGGGTCGACCTGGACGCGTTCACCGGCATGCTGGCGGGCCTGTGCGCCGAACGCGGCTGGGTGTTCGCGCACGCGGTCCAGCCAGCCGCCCAGGACTGGCTCGGCCCGGAGCACCGCGGCGTGTTCGACGCCGTCCTCTGCTACGACCTGCCGGGGCTGGCCCTGCGGCGCGGGACCGCGCCGCGGCCGGTCCCGCCCGCGCCGCGGGTGGCCCGGCGGCTGCTGGACCTGCTCGACACCGGCCTGGGCTTCGTGTTCTTGCACCACGCGCTGGCCGGCTGGCCCGCCTGGCCGGGCTGGGCCGAGGTGCTCGGCGGTCGCTACCACTACGCGCCGGCCGAGCTACGGGGGCGGAGCTGGCCTGATTCGGGATTCCGGTACGCGCGGTACGCCGCGCGGGTGACCGACCCGGATCATCCGGTGTGCGCCGGGGTGGGTGACTTCGAGCTGGACGACGAGCTGTACTGCTGCCCGGTGTTCGAGTCGGACGTCGTGCCGCTGCTGCGGGCGGACGCTCCGGACGGGCCGTTCCGGGAGACCTACCACGAGGTGCTGGGCACGCCGCGATCCGGTCCGGCCTGGACGCACCCGCCGGCCAGCGACCTGATCGGCTGGGCCAAGTCCGCCGGGCGCAGCCCCGTCGTCTACCTCCAGCCCGGAGACGGGCCGGACACGTTCGGCCAGCCGGCCTACCGCCGCCTGGTCGCCAACGCCCTGGAGTGGGTCTCGTCCGCGGCGGCTCGCGCCTGGGCGGCCGAATATCCCACGCAGATAATGCCGCCCGCGGCGGTTTGATCAGCAGAGTTTGATCAGGAGAGGAAGCAAGCCATGGACCTGCAGTTGACCGGGCGCAAGGCCCTCGTCACCGGCGCCAGCCGGGGCATCGGACGGGCCATCGCGGTCGAGCTCGCGCGCGAGGGGTGCGATCTGGCCCTGTGCGCCCGCGGCGTCGAGCCGCTCGAGGCGCTGGCCAAGGAGCTGCGCGAGACGGGCCGCACGGTCTACGTCCAGGCGGTGGACGTGTCCGACGAGCAGGCCGTGACCGGGTTCGTGCAGACCGCGGCGCAGGAACTGTCCGGGCTGGACGTCGTGATCTCCAACGTGTCGGCGGGCTCGGTCAAGGGGCCCGACCAGTGGCGGATCAGTCTCGAGGCGGACCTGCTGCCGTTCGTCCGGATCGCCGAGGCGGCCGTCCCCTACCTCGAGCAGTCCGACGCGGCCGCGATCGTGGTGATCGGGACCACGTCGGCGTTCGACACCGCGTTCCCGGCGGCGCCGAACTCCTACGCCGCGCTCAAGGCGGCGGTGCTGGAGCACGCGTCCGCGCTCGGGCATTCGCTAGCCCCTAAGGGCATCCGGGTCAACACCGTCTCCCCCGGCCCGATTTTCTTCGCCGGCGGGGCCTGGGACAAGGTACGTGAGGGCCGGCCGGAGTTGTACGAATCGATCCGGGCCAGCATCCCGCTCGGCCGCCTCGGCCAGCCGGAGGAGGTGGCCCGCGCGGTGACCTTCCTGGCCAGCCCGGCGGCCAGCTTCTGCACCGCGGTGAACCTGGTCGTGGACGGCGGCGTCATCAGCCGCGTCCAGTACTGACATGCCGGGTCCGGGCGGCCGCCTGGACGCGGTCCTGGTCTGCGGCGGCCGGTGGCACGACTTCGACTACGCGCGGCACCAGCTGCTCGGCCTGCTCGGCGACCGGGAGCAGGTGCGGACCCAGGTGTTCTCGGATTACGGCTGCGTCACTGCGCTGGAGCGGGCCGATCTGTTGGTGAGCTACACCTGTGACGTGCGGCCCTCGCCGGCGGAGCAGGACGCCCTGGCCGGGTTCGTGGACCGGGGCGGCCGCTGGCTGGCGCTGCACGGGACGCACTCGGCCATCGACCCGCCGGCCGCGCCCGGCGGCGCGTACCGGACCCCCCGGGTGCTGGGCCGGTTCGCGGAGGTGCTGGGCGGGCAGTTTCTGGCCCACCCGCCGATCGCGCCGTACACGGTGCACATCACCGCGCCGGAGCACCCGCTGGTGGCCGGCCTGGCGCCGTTCGAGGTCCGCGACGAGCTGTACGTCCTCGAGCTGCACCCGCCGCTCGAGGTGCTGCTGCACGCGCGGTTCAGCGGCGAGTGCCGCGGCTTCGAGGAGGGACACGTCAGCGACGACGAGCCGCGCCCGGTCCTGTACCTCAAGCGCTCCGGCCAGGGCACCGTCTGCTACTTCACGCTGGGTCACTGCCGCGGCCGGTTCGACGTCCAGGACCTCGGCGTCGACGACCTCGGCCGCCGGGACTTCGGCAGCTGGCCGGTGGCCGAGTTCCGCACGGTGCTGGAGCGGAGCCTGGACTGGGCGGTCACCGGCGCGTTCCGGCCGGCCGGTAACTAGTATCTGTATTCAGTTACTCCTTCCCGGCTGGCCAGCGTCGGTATAGGGTCCGAATTGACGGTTGCAGGAGGTGCCCGTGGCGGTCGAGCCCATCCCGCGGACGACGCGGATCGTCACCCTGGCCACGCGCCCGGACGGGCGCCCGACGCCCGGCAACTTCGGGGTGGAAGAGTGGCCGGTCGACGAGCCCGGCCCCGGCCAGCTGCTGGTCCGCAACGCGTACATGAGCGTCGATCCGGCCATGCGCGGCCGGATGGACCAGACCGAGAAGCATTACACGACCAACTTCTCGGTGGGCGGCCCGCTGGACGGCTCGGCCCTCGGGCGGGTCGTCGTCAGCCGGGCCGACGGGTTCGCGGCCGGGGACTTCGTGCGGCACCGTCTGGGCTGGCGCGATTACGCCGTGGTCGAGGCCGCGGCGGCCACCGTCGTCGACCCGGTACTGGCCCCGCTGCCGGCCTGGCTCGGCGTCATGGGCCAGACCGGTTTCACCGCCTACGCCGGGCTGCGCCGGGCGGGCGACATCCGCCCCGGCGACGTCGTGTTCGTGTCCGCGGCGGCCGGCGCGGTGGGCAGCGCCGCGGGCCAGTTCGCACGGCTGCTCGGCGCGTCACGGGTGATCGGCAGCGCCGGCGGCCCGGAGAAGTCCCGCATCCTGGTCGACGAGCTGGGCTTCGACGAGGGGATCGACTACCGGGCCGGCCTGGCCGACGGCCTGGCGGCGGCCGCGCCGGACGGCATCGACCTGTACTTCGACAACGTGGGTGGCGACCATCTCGTCGCCGCCCTGTACGCGCTCAAGGTGCACGGCCGGGTCGCGCTGTGCGGGATGATCTCCACGATGGAGGACGGATCGTCCGCGCCCGGGGTGGGGCACCTGATCCAGGCCGTGCTGAAACGCCTGGTCCTGCGGGGTTTCATCGTGCGCGATCACGAAGATCTCCGCCCCGAGTTCGAGAAGCAGGTGGCGAACTGGCTCCGCACCGGGGAGCTGGTCTCCAAGCAAACGGTGGTGGACGGCCTGGAGAACGCCGTCGACGCGTTCATCGGCCTGCTGGCCGGGGCCAACGTGGGCAAGATGCTGGTCCGCCTGTCCGACGACGACGCCCCGGCGCCCTAAGGAGGACCCGATGGACATCACCGTGCCCCCCGAGGTGGCGGAGCTGGCCGCGCGGACCCGGGAGTTCGTCCGGGACGTGGTCATCCCCGTCGAGGAGGAGACCGGCGGGTCGATACACGCCGCGCCGGATGAGCTCCGGCGCTCGCTGCAGAAGCAAGCCGGGGCGGCCGGCTTGCTGGCGCCGCACGTGGCCGTCGAGTGGGGCGGCTGCGGGCTGGACGTGCGCGGTCAGTCGGTGGTGTTCGAGGAGGCGGGCTACTCGCTGCTCGGCCCGCTGGCGCTGAACTGCGCGGCACCCGACGAGGGGAACATGCACCTGCTCGAGGTGGTGGCCACCGAAGAGCAGAAAGAACAGTACCTGCGTCCGCTGGCGGCGGGCGAGACGCGGTCCTGCTTCGCGATGACCGAGCCCGCGCCCGGGGCCGGGGCCGACCCGTCGATGCTGTCGACCACCGCGACGAAGTCCGGCGACGGGTGGCGCATCGACGGGCGGAAGTGGTTCATCAGCGGCGCGCACGGCGCGGGCTTCGCGATCTGCATGGCGCGGACCAGCGGGGCGCCGGGTGAGCGCGGCGGCGCGACGATGTTCCTGGTCGAGGCCGACCATCCGGGGCTGCGCGTCGTCCGGGACATCGAGACCCTGGACGAGGGCCTGTTCGGCGGTCACAGCGAGGTGGTGTTCGACGGCTGCCTGGTCGGGCCGGAGTCCGTGCTGGGCGAGATCGACCGCGGTTTCGAGTACGCCCAGGTGAGGCTCGCCCCGGCTCGGCTGACGCACTGCATGCGGTGGCTGGGCCTGGCCCGGCGGGCGCACGGCATCGCGCTGGACTGGGCCGCGACCCGCAAGGCCTTCGGCGGCCTGCTCGGCGACCTCGGCATGGTCCAGCAGCTGGTGGCCGACTCCGAGATCGACATGGCGGCCAGCCGCGCGCTCATCTGGCACACCGCCGCCGTGCTGGACAGCGGGGCCCGGGGCGGGACCGAATCCTCCATCGCCAAGACGTTCGTCGCCGAGGCGGTCAACCGGGTGGTCGACCGCTCGGTGCAGATCTGCGGAGCGCTCGGGGTCTCCGGCGACGTCCTGCTCTCCCGCTACCTGCGCGAGGTGCGCCCGTTCCGGATCTACGACGGGCCGTCCGAGGTGCACCGCTGGGCGATCGGCCGGCGGGCCATCAGCCAGCGCCGGCGGGCTATCGAGGGCGGCGAGGCGCCGCGGTGGCAGCGCTCCGTCGGGGACGCGAAGGAGACGTCGTCATGACCGCGACCGCCGTGGACCCGGCCCTGTTCAGTTCGCTGGACCCGCCCCGGCTGGCCGGTTCGGCCTGCGCGAGCTGCGGCACGGTGACCTTCCCGGCGCAGGCGGGCTGCGCGAAGTGCACCGGAACCGACCTGGCCCGGGTGGAACTCGCCGACCGCGGGACGCTGTGGACGTGGACCGTGCAGGCCATCGAGCCCAAGGCCCCGTACCACCCGCCGGACGACGGCTTCACCCCCTACGGCGTCGGTTACGTGGATCTCGGCGACGTGATCGTCGAGTCACGGCTCCTCGGCGATCCGGCCGGGTTCGAGATCGGCATGGCGATGCGGCTGACGCTGCTGCCGCTGTGGCCAGGGCCGGACGGCTCCCCCGTGGTCAGCTACGCATTCGAGCCGTCGGGAGGAAGCACATGAGCACCGAGGTGGCCATCGTCGGCGTCGGCCTGCATCCGTTCGGCCGGCACGCCCCCGACCTGACCGGCATGACGATGGGCGCCCAGGCGAGCCGGCTGGCGCTGGCCGACGCCGGAGTCAACTGGGCCGACATCGGCTACGCGGTGGGCGGGAGCAACGTCTCGGGCAAGCCGGACACGCTGGTCGGCGTGCTCGGCCTGACCGGCGTGCCGTTCGTCAACGTGCGCAACGGGTGCGCCACCGCAGGCGTGGCGCTGGCCACGGCGGCCAACGCGATCCGGGCGGGCGAGACCGATCTCGCGCTCGTGGTCGGGTTCGACAAGCACGCCCGCGGCGCCTTCGCGGCCAGCCCGGCGGACTACGGCCATGCGGCCTGGTACGGCGAGACCGGGCTGATGGTCACGACGCAGTTCTTCGCCATGAAGGACCGCCGGTACCTGCACACCCACGGGCTGAAGGACCGGCTCCTGGCGCAGGTGGCAGCCAAGGCGTTCCGGTGCGGCGAGCTCAACCCGAGCGCCTGGCGGCGGACCGCGCTCAGCGAGGACGAGATCATGGGGGCCCGGGTGATCAACGCGCCGCTCACCCAGTACATGCTCTGCTCCCCCAGCGAGGGGGCCGCCGCGGTGGTGCTGGCCCGCGGCGACCGGGCCGCGGACCTGTGCGAGCGACCCGTCCGGCTGGCGGCGGTGGCCAAGCGGACCCGGCGGTTCGGCTCGTTCGAGGTCTTCGCGCCGTGGCTGCCGCCCGAGGCCGGGCACAGTCCGTCCGTCGACGCGGCCCGGGCCGTGTTCGCGGCCTCGGGCCTGTCCCCCGCGGACGTGCAGGTGGCCCAGCTCCAGGACACCGATGCGGGCGCCGAGATCTACCACATGGCCGAGACCGGCCTGTGCGAGGACGGCGCGCAGCAGGAGCTGATCGACCTGAACGAGACGGCGCCGACCGGCCGGCTGCCGGTCAACACCGACGGCGGCTGCCTGGCCAACGGCGAGCCGGTCGGCGCGTCCGGGCTGCGGCAGGTCATCGACATCGTGCTCCAGCTGCAGGGACGGGCCGGCGCCCGCCAGGTGGCCCGGCAGCCGCGGGTCGGCTTCACGCACGTTTACGGCGCGCCGGGCATCAGCGCGTGCACGGTCCTGACCGCTTGAGGAGACGCCCTTGACATCCTCCCCCGCCTGAGGGGGTAGGGGATTCCAGCCACTACGCCGATTGGAGCAGCAGTTGAGGTTCGCGGTTCACAGGCCGGGCAACCCCGTCGCCTCCCCGCGCAGTCACGGCGTGCCCCGCCGCGATGTTGATGGCCGCATTCACATCAGCGTTACCGGCGAAACCGCAGGCAGTGCACCGGAACACGGCTTGGCTCTCACGCGAAGCCCGGTCCACCTCCCCGCACGCCGAGCACCGCTGGCTCGTGAACGCGGGACTGACCTTCTCCACCCGGCCCGGGGCCTTCTCCTCCAGCCGCCGCACCAGCAGCCCCCACCCCGACCGCAGGATGCCCCGGTTCAGCCCGGCCTTCTGCCGGACGTTCCGGCCCGGGTTCTCCCGGGTGCCCTTCGCGGACCGGGTCATGTTCGTGATCTGGAGGTCTTCGACCCGGATCACGTCGAACTGCCGCGCGATGCCGGTGCTGGTCTTCTCCGCCCAGTCCTTACGCCGGTCCGTCTCGCGGGCCCGCAGCCGGGCGATCGCGTGCTTGACCCGGCCGCGGCGGTGGGAGCCCCGCTTCGCGTGGGCCAGCCTGCGCTGCATGCGCCGCAGCCTGGTCCGCTCCCGCCCAGTCAGGGCGGGGCAGTGCAGCAGCTGGCCGGTGGACAGGGCCGCAGCGACCGCCACGCCCCGGTCGATGCCCACCACCTGGCCATTACCGGGTGCGGGCACCGGCCCGGGGAGCACGGCGAAGGCAACATGCCAGCGCCCGGCGCGGTCCATCGTCACCCGATAGGACTTGACGCCCGGCGGTACCGCGCGGGACCAGCGGAACCGGACCCACCCGGCTTTGGGCACCCGGACCTGGCCGGTTTTCCGGCTGAGCCGGCGTACGTCCCACTGCCGCCCGCGCCCCACGATCCGGAACCCCTCGTGCCGCCCGGCCTTGCGCCACGACGGCAGCCCGGCCGGGTTGCCCGGGTCGAAGAACGCCGTCATCGCCTGGGTGAAGTCCCGCAGGGCCTGCTGCTGCACCGTCTGGGAGCCGGCGGCCAGCCACGGGTTTTCGGCCCGGGCCTGGGTGAGCTGCCGGCACTGCTCCAGGTAGCCCGGCGCGCTTTTGCGGCCGGGGTGCCAGTGGGAGTGCTGCTCGACGGCCAGGTTCCACACGTACCGGGCATGTGCGCAGTGGTCCCGCAGCACCGCTTCCTGGGCGGGGCTGGGGAGCAACCGGTACCGGGCCATACGAACACACTATCGGATACCACTGACATTTCCGGGGAGGTGAAGCGGCGTTTCCTCCCCGGCCTGAAGGCCGGAGTGTCCACGCCGCGATCCTGATGAGCGAACCGCAGATGCAGGCCTGGCGGACCGAGGTGCGCGGATGGCTGGCTTCGGCGCTGCCGCGGCGCTCCGAACGGCCCGAGGGCCCCGCGGACTACGCGGTGTTCCAGAACATCACCGATGAGGCCGAGCGCGACCTGCTGGACAAGGTCCGGGCCTACCGCAAGCAGCGGTACGACGCCGGCTACGGCGCCATCGCGCTGGCCGAGGAGCTGGGCGGGGCGGGCCTGTCCATGCGGTACGTGGTGGCCTTCACCGAGGAGGAGCAGGCGTTCGACCCGCCCCAGTCGACCGAGCTGATCAGCGTCACCTGCGGGCTGGTGGGGCCGACCATCGCGACGTTCGGCACCGCCGAGCAGCGGGCCAAGTACGCCCGCGCGTTCCTGCGCTCGGACCTGCTGTGCTGCCAGCTGTTCAGCGAGCCGGGCGCCGGTTCGGACCTGGCGGCGGTGGCGACCAGCGCGGTGTTCGCCGAGGAGGATGGCTGGCTGCTCGAAGGGCAGAAGGTCTGGTCGTCCGGAGCCCGGTTCGCGGACTACGGCCTGCTGCTGGCCCGGACCGACCGGGAGGTGGCCAAGCAGGCCGGGCTGACCATGTTCCTGATCCCGATGGACGCGCCCGGCGTGGAGGTCCGGCCGATCCGGCAGATGAGCGGGGCCTCGTCGTTCAACGAGGTCTTCCTGTCCG
>Ga0302232_10002770_pt1 | contig 11903 bp, 13 predicted proteins | sample II_Palsa_N2_3_FD_193575 | JGI IMG/M metagenome (GOLD analysis project Ga0302232, IMG submission 193575) | Peat permafrost microbial communities from Stordalen Mire near Abisko, Sweden - II_Palsa_N2_3 | ecosystem: Environmental > Terrestrial > Soil > Palsa > Peat permafrost | place: Sweden...
TGGAGCCTGGCTGGAGCCGCTGCTCGGCGGGCAGGTCTGGCTGCCACCCCTGGTCGTGACCCAGCAGGAGGCGTTCCACTTCGCCCCGGTCCGGACCGGACCTTGGCCGACCTTCATCTACCACGATGAGGTCTCCATGTACGGGTTGCCGGCCGGCCGGGACGGCCAGGTACCGGGCGCGGTCAAGCTTGGTGAGCACGGAAACGGTACGGTCACCACCGGTGATGGCCGGGACGGGATGGTCAACCCGGCGACCAGGGACCGGGTCCACGCGTTTGTCGCGGACCGGCTTGGTGGCCTGGATCCCGCACCGGTGGGCGAGGTGACCTGCCTGTACACCTCGACCGCCAGCGAGGACTTCATCATGGACCGGCAGGGACCGTTCGTAATCTGCTCGCCCTGCTCCGGCCACGGCGCCAAGTTCGCGCCGCTCGTCGGCGAGATCGCCGCCGACCTGGCCTGCGGCGGGACCGCTCCGGACCCGCGCTTCACCCTCGCGGCCCAGCTGGGCTGAGAATTATCGCCGCTCGCGGGCGCCGCACAGAGCCCCCGGGTAGCAGGGGCCGGTCCTGCCGCGAAAGACGGCGGCATCGCCTGACGTGGTCGGCCCAGTGGATATAAGGCGCATACGGCGAGCCTGCTTGCCGGCGGCCGGCCCAGGCCATAGAGTCCAAAGCCAGGTTCCGTGGGCATCATCGCGGCCTTAGCACGGAGGTTCAGCACTGGTGACAGCAACCCGCATTACCGAGCACAAGGCAGGTGACCTGGGCCCGACGGGGCGGCCGTTGCCCGGTTTTCCTGATCCCGCGCCGCTCATGGTACACGGGCCCGCGCGCATCGTCGCGGTCTGTAATCAGAAGGGTGGCGTCGGTAAGACTACGACCACGATCAACCTCGGCGCGGCCCTAGCCGAGCAGGGTCGGCGTGTGCTGCTCGTCGACTTCGACCCGCAGGGAGCACTCTCGGTCGGGCTCGGCATCCAGCCGCACGACATTGACTACACGGTCTACAACTTGCTCATGGAGCGGGACGTCGCGCCGCACGACGTGCTGCATAAGACCGACGTCGATGGCATGGACCTGCTGCCGAGCAACATCGACCTGTCCGGTGCCGAGGTCCAGCTGGTGCACGAGGTCGGTCGCGAATACGTGCTCGGCGGCGTGCTGCAGCCGGTTATGCAGGACTACGACATGATCATGATCGACTGCCAGCCATCCCTCGGCCTGCTGACCATCAACGCGCTCGCGTGCGCGGACAGCGTGATCATTCCGCTGGAGTGCGAGTACTTCGCGATGCGCGGCGTGGCCCTGCTGATGGAGACCATCGACAAGGTTTCGCGGCGTCTGAATACCAAGCTCACGATCGATGGCTTGCTCGCTACCATGTACGACTCGCGGACGCTTCATACCCGTGAGGTGCTGGCCAGCATGGTCAACGGTTTCGGCGACAAAGTTTTTCATACTGTAATCAACCGCACAGTGAGGTTCCCGGACGCTACGGTGGCCGGAGAGCCTATTACCAGCTTCGATTCCGGGTCAATGGGGGCGAATGCCTACCGGGAGCTGGCCAAGGAGGTACTAGAGCGGTGGCGGCAGGCCGGGGACGATCACGGAGGGTAAGCCTTCCAGGGGTTGCTGAACTGTTGCGATCGGCCGCCTCCGGCCCGGACGGAGGCGATCACCGCCTGGCTAGTGGCCGGGAAAAGCACACCCAGAAGATCACCGTCTACCTGTCCGCCGAGGAACTACTTGACCTGGAACGCGCCCGGCTTGCGCTGCTGCGCTACGGTGCCGCCGTCGACCGGGGCCGGATCGTCCGCGAGGCGATCGCCGTCCTGCTCGCCGACCTGGACGCGCAGGGCCGGGACAGCCTGCTGGCGCGTCGTATCGTCAGCGCGAACCACGGCGCCGATCCGGAGCACAGCCCCGGCCAGAACAGTGTCGGCCGCAGCAGCCCCGGCCGCAGCAGCCCTGGCCACAGCAGCCCGGGCGAGCGCCAGACGGTCGGCGGAAACGGCCGGACGGACGAGCCCGCGCTCTAGCGGGCCACGGACCTCGCTACCGTCATGACCGTGAGCGTAGATGGCACCGACCTCGGGGAGGACCCTGAGGGTGCGGCACGAGCCGCGTCCAGCGCCTTCGAGGTGCATCTTGACGTGTTCGAGGGCCCGTTCGACCTGCTGCTCGCGCTGATCTCCAAGCACAAGCTGGACATCACCGAAGTCGCCCTGTCACAGGTCACCGACGAGTTCATCGCCTACATCGCCGCGCGCACCGACGGCTGGGACCTCGACCAGGTCAGCTATTTCCTAGTGGTCGCGGCCACCCTGCTCGACCTCAAGGCTGCCCGGCTGCTGCCCTCCGGCGAGGTGGAGGACGAAGAGGACCTGGCCCTGCTCGAAGCCAGGGACCTGCTCTTCGCCCGGCTGCTGCAGTACCGCGCGTACAAGGAAGTGGCGGCCACCTTCGCCGCCCGGATGACCGCCTCGGCTCGCCGCTTCCCGCGACGGGTCCCGCTCGAGCCGCGCTTCGCGGAGCTGCTGCCCGAGGTGCTGATCGGCTTGGGGCCGGCCGAGTTCGCCCGGCTCGCGGCGCTCACCCTCGCACCCAAGGTGCCCCCGACGGTATCGACCGAGCACATTCACTCGCCCGTGATCAGTATCAGGGATCAGATCAGGATCATCGCGGCCCGGCTGGCCGAACTCGGGCGGGCCAGCTTCCGGCAGCTGACCGCGGGCGCGGCCGGGAGTTACGAGGTGGTGGCGTCGTTCCTGGCGCTGCTCGAGCTGTACCGGGAGGACGCGGTGTCCTTCGAGCAGGTCGCTCCGCTCGGCGAGCTCTACGTGACCTGGACGGGTTCTGTTGACCCAGCCAGCATCGGCTCGAACAGCGTTGGCTCGAACAGTGCGGGCACTGGTAGCGTCAGTGAGCTGACGGAAAGCGACAACGAAGAAAACGAAGAATGAGCATCGAATCTCCGCCCGGCGGTGCTGGGGACCCCCTGGCCGACGGGCCTACCGAGACCGGACCTGGGTTGCGGGCCAGCTTGGAGGCGATCCTGTTGGTGGCCGACGAGCCGGTGCCGGTGGTCATGCTCGCCCAGGTCCTTGAGCGCCCGCGGAACGAGGTGGCGGCCGAACTGCGCGATCTCGCCGCGGCCTATGCCGCCGAGGACCGCGGCTTCGACCTGCGCGAGATCGCGGGCGGCTGGCGGTACTACACCCGTGAGGATTGCGCCCCGCTGGTCGAGCGTTTCGTCAGTGACGGGCACGAGGTCCGGCTGACCCAGGCGGCGCTGGAGACCCTGGCCGTCGTCGCCTACCGCCAGCCCGTCAGCCGGGCCCGGGTGTCGGCGGTGCGCGGAGTCAACTGCGACGGGGTGATGCGTACGCTGGTGCTGCGCGGCCTGACCGAGGAGGCAGGCACGGATTCGGAGACCGGTGCCATCCTCTACCGGACCACCGGGTACTTCCTGGAACGCCTGGGGCTGGCAAACCTGGAGGATCTCCCGGATCTCGCCCCCTTCCTGCCGGAGAACATTGAGGACATCGAGGATGAAAACGCCCGATCGTAACCCCAGGGCCTCCGGCTTTGACGATGACGACACCGACGACTTCGGCGAGCGGGACTCGCTGACCGACGTTCCCGGCGGCGTCAGGCTGCAGAAGGTCATGGCCGAGGCGGGGATTGGCAGCCGCAGGCACTGCGAGGAGCTCATCGGCGCGGGCCGGGTCGAGGTCGACGGCGAGACCGTCCGCAGGTTCGGCGCCCGAGTGGACCCCGAACACCAGGTGATCAAGGTGGACGGGAAACGCATCCCGTCCCGGCCCGGCCTGGTCTACCTGGCGTTCAACAAGCCGCCCAAGGTGCTCACCGCGATGTCGGATCCACGGGGCCGGCGCACGGTGGCGGACTTTCTGGATATGCGGACCGAGCGGCTGTTCCATATCGGCAGGCTGGACTACGACACCGAGGGCCTGATGCTGCTCACCAACGACGGTGAGCTCGCGCACCGGCTGGCCCACCCCAGCTTCGAGGTGGCCAAGACCTACCTGGCCGACGTGACCGGCCCGGTACCCAGAGATCTCGGCCGCAGGCTCACCTCAGGGATCGAGCTCGACGACGGCGTGGCGACGGCGGACCGGTTCCGGGTGATCGACCGGTCCGGCCAGCACGCGCTGGTGGAGATCATGCTGCATGAGGGACGCAAGCACGTCGTGCGGCGGATGCTGGCCGCGTCGGGGCACCCGGTCAGCAGGCTGGTCCGCACCGATGTGGGCCCGATCAGGCTCGGGGACCTGAGGCCGGGCGCCTCGCGTGAGCTGAGCACCAGGGAAATCGGCGAGCTGTACGCCGCGGTCGGCCTGTAACCTGTTGCCCTGGGAGGTCCGATGACAGTCAGGGCGGTACGCGGCGCGGTACAGGTCGATTCGGCCGACCGGGACGCGATACTCGAAGGCACGGCAGAGCTGGTCACCGAGGTGATGGCCCGTAACGAACTGACCACCCACGAGGTAATCAGCGTCCTGTTCACGGCGACCCCTGACTTGACCGCTGAATTCCCCGCATTGGCCGCGCGCAAGATCGGCTTCCACGACGTGCCGCTGATCTGCGCATCCGAGATCGCCGTGCCAGGTGCGCTGCCCCGCGTCGTGCGGCTGATGGCGCACGTGGAGACCGACCGGCCGCGTTCGGCGATCCAGCACGTGTACCTGCGGGGCGCCGCCGCGCTCCGGCTGGACATCGCCCAGTGAAAAACCAGCACCAGTGAAAACCAGCACCCAGTGAAAACCAGCACCCAGTGAAAACCCGGTAGGGCCGTGCAGGTCGCGGTGATCGGGACGGGACTGATCGGGACGTCGATCGCGCTTGCGCTGCGCGAGCACGGTGCTGAGGTCTGGCTCGCCGACGAGGACCCGGAGGCCGCTAGGCTCGCCGTCAACCTGGGCGCGGGCGAGCCGCTCCCCGAAGCGGCACACGCGGACGTGGCCGTGATCGCGGTGCCGCCGGACGCGGTGGCCGCGACGCTGGCTGGCGCGCAGGCGCGAGGGCCGGCCTCCTCTACCGGGTCTGCGGGTCTGGCCCGCTGCTATACCGACGTGGCCAGTGTCAAGCAGCTTCCGGTGGCGCAAGCCCGGGCGCTCGGTTGCGACCTGACCAGCTACGTGCCAGGACACCCGCTGGCGGGCCGGGAGAAGCACGGCCCCGCGGCAGCCCGCGCCGACCTGTTCCTCGGCCGGACCTGGGCGCTGTGCCCTGGTCCCGAGACATCCAGCCAGGCGATAGAGACGGTCACGGACCTGGTCCGCGCGTGCGGAGCGGTGCCGATGCGCACCGATCCGGCCACCCATGACCGCTGGGTGGCGCTCATCTCACACGCTCCGCATCTGGTGGCGGCGGCCATGGCAGCCCGCCTCGAGGGGGCTCCGGCCGATGCGCTCGAACTGGCCGGGCAGGGACTGCGCGATGTGACCAGGATCGCGGCGGGGGACACCGCCCTGTGGACGCAGATCCTGGCCGCCAACGCCGCTCCGGTGGCCGGGGTGCTGGCCGAGGTGGCTGCTGACCTGGCCGAGGCCGCCCGGGCCCTGACCCACGGACCCGAGGGGCCGCAGCGGTCCAAGTCGGTGGCCGCACTGCTCGACCGTGGCCAGGCCGGGGTGACCAGGATTCCGGGCAAGCACGGCGGTCAGGCCCCCGAATTCACCGCCATCCAGGTCGTCATCCGCGATCAGCCGGGCGAGCTGGCCCGGCTGTTCGACGCGGCCGGCGCGGCCGGCGTCAACATCGAGGACGTCAGGATCGAGCACTCGCCCGGCCTCCCGGTCGGCGTCGCGGAACTGTCCGTCCGCCCGGCCCAGGCTGGCCCGCTCCTGAATGCGCTGGAGGCGGAGGGCTGGCCGGTCCGCAGATAGCCGGCGCTTAGGCAGTTATGGCCTCCCTCCGCCGGTAGCATCGCACGGGTGAGGACTTCAGCGAGCCTGGATAGCGGGACGGGCGAGGAGAGCGATACGGGCGCCAGGCTTGTCGTCGCCGTGGACGGGCCGTCGGGCGCCGGAAAGTCGAGCGCGTCCCGCGGCGTGGCGACCGCGCTCGGCCTGCGATACCTCGATACCGGAGCCATGTACCGGGCGCTGACCTGGTGGCTGCTCGACCGGGGCGCTGATGTCAGCGACGCCGGCGTGGTCGCCGGGCTGGCCGCCGAGCCGGTCATCGAGGTGAGCACTGACCCGCGAGCGCCGTGGACCAAGGTCGACGGCACGGACGTGTCCGCGGCGATCAGGACCCGCGAGGTCACCGGCGCAGTCAGCGCCGTCGCGGCGGTCCCGCAGGTGCGCGCCCACCTGATCGCCCTGCAACGGCAGATCATCGCGAACACCTCCGGTATCGTGGCCGAGGGTCGCGATATTGGCACGGTGGTCGCGCCGGACGCGTCGGTCAAGGTGTTCCTGACCGCCGACAGCGCCGCCCGGGCCAGGCGCCGCGCCGCCGAGGTCAGCTCGTCGGCGGCCGCGACCCGGGCTGACCAGGAGCGGCGTGACCGCCTCGACGCGGCCCAGAGCGAGAAGGCCGCGGACGCGGTCGTGATAGATTCCACCGGGCTTGGCCTTGACGAAGTGGTCGACACCATCGTCCGCCTGGCCCGCGAGCGCGCGGGGGTCTGTCTCCCGCGGCAGAAGAGCAGGTAATGGTAATGATGCCGAACGAGGCCGACTCAAATCCGGTTCCCGTGGTCGCCGTGGTCGGGCGGCCGAACGTGGGCAAGTCCACTTTGGTGAACAGGATCCTGGGCAGCAGGCAGGCGGTGGTGGAGGACGTCCCCGGCGTGACCAGGGACCGGGTCACCTACGACGCGATCTGGAACGGCCGGGCCTTCACGCTGGTGGATACCGGTGGCTGGGAACCGGCGGTGGAGGGCAGCGGCAGCCTGGCCGCGCGGGTCGCCGCCCAGGCCCGGGTCGCGGTGGACGCCGCGGACGCGGTGCTGTTCGTGGTGGACGCCACGGTGGGGGTTACCGACGCGGACGCCGCGGTGGCCAACGTGCTGCGCCGGTCGGGCAAGCCCGTCGTGGTCGCGGCCAACAAGGTCGATGACACCAAGGCCGAATCAGAGGTCGCGGCGCTGTGGTCGCTGGGGCTCGGCGAGCCCGCGCCAGTCAGCGCGCTGCACGGGCGCGGCAGCGGCGACCTGCTCGACCTGGTGCTCGACGCGCTGCCCGATGCGCCGAAGGACACCGAGGAGACCGAACGCGGACCGCGCCGGGTAGCCCTGATCGGCCGCCCGAACGTCGGCAAGTCCAGCCTGCTGAACAAGCTGGCCGGGCAAGAGCGGGCATTGGTCGACTCGGTGGCGGGCACGACCAGGGACCCGGTCGACGAGCTCATCGAGCTGGGCGGGGTCACCTGGCGATTCGTGGACACGGCGGGCATCAGGCGGCGGTTCCGCGAGAACCAGGGCGCGGACTACTATGCGGCGGTGCGCACCGCCGGCGCGCTTGACCGGGCCGAGGTCGCCGTGGTGCTGGTGGACGCGAGCGAACCGCTCACCGAGCAGGACCTGCGGATCATCTCGATGGTCATCGAGGCCGGCCGGGCCCTGGTCATCGCCTACAACAAGTGGGACATGGTCGATTCCGACCGGCAGCGCTTCCTAGAGCGCGAGATCGAAAGGCAGCTGTACACGGCCCGCTGGGCGCCGCGGGTCAACATCTCCGCGGCCACCGGGCGGCACACCGACCGGCTCGTGCCCGCGCTGGAGACGGCGCTGGCGGGCTGGGAGACCCGGGTGCCGACCGGGCAGCTCAACGCGTGGCTCACCGGGCTGGTCGCGGCCACCCCGCCCCCAGTGCGCGGCGGCAAGCAGCCGAAGATCCTGTTCGCCACCCAGGCCGGGGTCCGCCCGCCGCACTTCGTGCTGTTCTCCTCGGGCTTCCTCGAGGCGGCTTACCGCCGGTTCATCGAGCGGCGGCTGCGGGAGGACTTCGGCTTCGAGGGCAGCCCGGTCCAGGTGTCCGTGCGGGTCAGGGCCAAGCGCGAGTCCCGGGGTGGGCGGCGACCTCAAAAACCCGCAAAAACCACCGCCGCCCGGACCGACCGCCGCCGCTGAAAACGCGCTCGCCCAGGTCCAGGCCAGGTAACGACGCGAACGCACCCGGAGGCGGGGCGGGAGAAGGCCGGGCGGTCGCGTCGGTGACCAGTTTCGCGCCCGAGGCGAAGCGCGCCAGGTCCTGACCGTGCACCACGCGCCCCGGCATCGGATCCGAGGCCGCCCGCCGGGTCAGCGCATCGGCCGGCAGCTCAACGGGGCTCGCCGCCAGCACCAGGTTGCCGAACCTCCGGCCGCGCAGGACCGCGGCGTCCGCTATCAGGTAGGCGTGCGGGAAGACCGCCCGCGCCGTCGCGACCTGCGCGCGGGCGTGCGCCAACGGCGCCCCGTCGGCCACGTTGGCGGCGAAGACCCCGCTGTCGCGGAGCGCGCGCCGGGCGGCGGCCGCGAACTCCACCGAGGTCAGGTGGGCCGGCGTGCGACCTCCGGCGAAGACATCCGCGACGATGATGTCGAAGGAGCCGGCCGGCACCCGGTCAAGGACGGCCCGGGCATCGCCGATGTGAACCCGGATCCGCCCGCCGGGCCCCCCGCCGGTCCGCAGCGGCAGCCTGAGCTTGACGAACCGCCAGAGGGCCTCGTCGACCTCGACGGCCACCTGCCGGGAGCCCGGCCGGGTCGCCGCCACGTAGCGGACCAGCGTCAGGGCCCCGGCGCCCAGGTGCAGCACGCGCAGCGGCTGACCCTCCGGCGCCGTCACGTCGATTATGTGCCCCAGCCGCCTGACGTACTCGAACTCCAGGTACCCGGGATCGTCGAGATCGACATGCGACTGGGGGATGCCATCGAGAAGCAGCATCCACGCCGCCCGCCGGTCAGCGTCCCGTAGCAGCTCGGCGCGGCCGTGACCGGTATCCATCTGGTCCTCGTCGCTCGCCTGTCTCCTCCGGGTCATAGCTGCCATTATCGGCGGTCCCGGTCCGGACGGCGGGCGTCATCCGGGTGGCGGCTCGAAGAATGCGACCCGGGTGTGCGAGGCTGTCTTAGGTACTTCCTTAAGCCTAGGAGGCCGCATGGCTGTCGACAAAACCAGGCCCGCCGGTGCCCCGGCGGACGACGCGCCGGCTGAGCCCGTTCCCTCCGGTGAGCACGAGGCTGATGAGCATGGGGCTGAGCGCGGGGCTGGCGTGGGTCCCGATCTCGATGAGATGAAGCGCAAGTTCCGTGCCGCGCTCGACCGTAAGCGGGGCACGCACGCCAGCGCGAACGCGGACGGGGCGCAGGACACCAGCAAGGTGCACGGCTCGCATGGTCCCGCGGCCAGCCGTCGTTCGTTCCGCCGCAAGAGTGGCGGCTAACCTGCCGGCACCACGCGGAGCCACGCGTGGTCCTCGGTCAGGTAACCGTCTAGCCGGAGTCCGGCGTCGGCGAGCACGGCCGCCAGCTCGGCCTCGTCCAGGCGCGTCGCGGTGAACGTCTGCGTCCAGCGCTGGTCGCCGTCCACGTACTCCACCGTGGCCGCAACGAGGTTCGGCGCGGGGCGGGACACGTCCCGCATCCGCAGGATGATCCCGTCCCGCGTGCTCTCCGCGTCGGCTGCGGCCGAGAACCACTCAGGCGCGAACTGCTGGACGATGACGCAGCCGTCGTCGGCGACGTGACGGCGGCAGGTGGCCAGGAACGCGGCCCGCGTCGCGGTATCCGCGTTTATCAGGTGCGACGCGAGCAAGACCGCGTCGAAACGCCGGCCGAGACTGAGATCCTCGATCCGCGAGCACACCGTTTCCGCGTCGCGCACGTACGCCAGCATGTCCGGTGATTCATCGACGGCGACGACCGGATGGCCGAGTGCGGCCAGCGGCCGGGTGATCCGGCCCGTGCCGGAGCCCAGCTCGAGAATGGAAGCACCAGGCCGGACCGCGTCGTGCACGATGGCAGGTTCGCCCATGGCGGTCATCCGCGCGTAGAACTCGACGGAGCAGCCGTCTGGGGTGATCACCCCTGGTCCGGTTCCATGCGATGCCTGGTTCACACGGCCCATTCTGCCCCGATACATGTGACCCGGGGAACCGGCCGTACGGGCCGGTCGGCGCACGAGGCCGGCGGGCCTGCTTGCTCCGGGGCCTGCTGGGGTTCATCATCCGCCGCCAGGTGGAACCAGACGGTGGTTCCGGCCGGGTCCCTGAGATATCCCCACTGAGCGGCGAGGCTCTGGACCAGGAACAGCCCGTGTCCCTCGGCCGCGTACAGATCGCTCTTGACGGTGGGCGTGCCCGCCGAACCGCCGTCGACGATCTCGACCAGGACGCCGCGCGGTATCCCGACCACGACGATCGCCACGGTCCCACCCTCGACACCCGATTTGGTGTGCATGATGGCGTTGGTGACAAGTTCTGAGGTCAGTAAGGTCGCCGCATCGGCGTCGGTGCCGGGCCGGTGAGCGCTGAGCGTCCGCGCGACGAAGGCACGGGCCGCGGAGACCTGTTCCGGGTGACCAGGGATGGTGAGCGAGCCGAGAACCGTGGCACGCGCGCCGCCGACCCTCCCTCGGGGCCCCACCCACCTCCCCATTCCCTCTTCACTGCGCCGCGGATCAGGCCACGATCGTCGGGAATTGCCTTCGGGCGTTGCCATGTTAAGTCCCTCCCATTGTGCCGAGACCGGGCTCTCGCCTGTCCTCGACCTTGAGCCGTCACGTTGCCTGTGGTCCTGGTGCGGCACTTGCTGCACCGGTCACTATGGCTTGTTTGGTCCGCATATACCCCTAAAACATCTCGGCCATCACGTGCCCCGCTGCCGCAATTACTTCAGGCAATGCCAGGTATCCGGATATCCGCATAGCGTCCAGATATCGCGAACTGTGTATACGATCCCGTCCTGATGTTGCATACTATGTCCTAATTTGCACGTTTATCATTGACGACGCGGACTAGCATTCAAAACGATGATGGTGCCGGTGTGCGCCTTCACGCAAGTGCGTAGGGGAAATTTTCCACCTGAAATCCCGGATGGGATTTCATCCCCGGCGTGAGTGCTGTATCGTACTGCGTGTCAGGGACGATGCGGAGTGTTTCAGTTACACTCTGCTACGCAAATGAGGTCTCGTGGCTGTGGGTCCTGGTTCCCCGCATCACCCTGAGTACCAACCCCTCTGCTCCACAAGAAGGCGAGTTTCTCGTGCCTCTTGGTCCTACCGTTCGTAGGCGCAGGCTCGGTGCCGAGCTCCGGCGCCTGCGCGAAGCACATTCATTCAAGCTGGAAGAAGTGGCCGAGAAACTCGGCTTGGCCGCTTCGACGCTCTCGCGCATCGAGACGGGCAAGGCGCCGTGCAAGTCGGCGTACCTGACCGCCATGCTGAATTTGTACGAGGTCGACGACTCGGGCGCGCGGAAGGTTCTTGTCGACATGGCCCGCGAGGGCCATCGCAAGGGCTGGTGGTCGATCTACGACGATGTGCTGCCGAGCGGATTCGACATCTACGTGGGCCTGGAGGCAGAGGCTTCCGGCCTGCGGAGTTATGAATCTGACGTGGTACACGGGCTGCTGCAGACCACCGACTACGCCCTGACGGTGCTGCGCGAGCTGCGGCCGAGGGACAGCGAGGAACAGGTCGAGCGTGTGGTGGAACTACGCATGCAGCGGCAGCGGCTGCTCGACCAGGACCCGCCGCTTGACGCCTGGATTATTTTGGACGAGGGCGCGATCAGGCGGAAAATCGGCGGATCAGCAATCATGGAGCGCCAGCTCGAGCGCCTTGTCCAGGCCAGCCGATGGCCGAACGTGACTTTGCAGGTCCTTTCCTTCGACTCGGGCGCGCACGCCGGGCTGACCGGGCCATTCGCCATCCTGGAGTTTCC
>Ga0302232_10002771_pt1 | contig 11901 bp, 9 predicted proteins | sample II_Palsa_N2_3_FD_193575 | JGI IMG/M metagenome (GOLD analysis project Ga0302232, IMG submission 193575) | Peat permafrost microbial communities from Stordalen Mire near Abisko, Sweden - II_Palsa_N2_3 | ecosystem: Environmental > Terrestrial > Soil > Palsa > Peat permafrost | place: Sweden...
GTCGCAGAAACGTTCGAGTGCATGGCGATCCACAATGCCAGCCACTACGCCGTCGATCACAACCGGGTACGCACGGTGCGTCTGCGTAACACCAAAGAAACCGTTCAGCGCATGACGCAGGCGGAGGTTGCCGTCGATGGTCTCGACTGCCTTCGACATGACCTCGTCGACGTAGTGGCGCTCGAGCGGGTCCACGCCATACTCGCGGTAAATGTGATACCCCCGACGAGCGATCTTCTCGGTCATGATGGACCGCCGCATGACCACCGTAGCGAAACCGTGCGCCACCAACGTAGCAGCGAGCAATGGCAACAGCGCATTGCTGTCGTGCGTGAGTCCGAAGGCAAAGACGATCGCCGTCAGCGGTGCACCAAGCGTCGCGCCAAGGGTCGCTGCCATGCAGACGAGCGGCCACAGCGCCGGTTCGCCGCCGGGCAGCACGTGACCGAGCACGGTGCCGAGCCCCGCGCCCAGCATGAGCAAAGGCGCCAACACCCCACCCGACGTGCCGGAGCCTAACGCGACGACCCAGATCACAGCCTTCACCACTAGAATGGCGAGCGCGATCTGCAACACGATGTGCTGGTGTAGCAAGTCTCCAATGACGTCGTAGCCCACACCAAGCGCACGCGGCTCGAGAAATCCGCCAATACCGACAACCAGACCACCGAGCGCGGGCCACCACATCCAGTGAATCGGCAGCTTGCCGAACAGGTCTTCGGTTTTGTAGAGCGCCGCCGACAGGCCCGCGGCCAAGGCCCCGCTCAGCAAGCCCGCAATCACGCAGGACAAAAGCGACATCGCATCGGCAGGTGCCGTTTCGAGTGGAAACAACGGACCTGTGCCGAAGAACAGCGTCCGCGCAAAACCGGCAACCGCACACGCCAATGCAACCGGCAGAAAACTGCGCGGCCGCCATTCGAACAACAGCAACTCCACCGCGAGCAGCACGGCTGCCACGGGCGTGCCGAACACGGCCGTCATGCCGGCCGCCGCACCGGCGACGAGCAAGGTTTTGCGCTCGGCGGCAGTCACCTTGACGCACTGTGCGATCAATGAACCGAGCGCGCCGCCGGTCATGATGATCGGGCCTTCGGCGCCGAACGGCCCACCGCTGCCAATCACGATGCCCGACGAAAGCGGCTTGAGAATCGCCACCTTGGGCGACATACGGCTCTTGCCAAAGAGGATGGCTTCGATGGCCTCCGGAATACCGTGACCACGGATTTTTTCCGATCCGTAGCGCGCCATCAGGCCCACGACCAGACCTCCCGCCACCGGAATCAGGATGACCCAACCGCCCAGCGTGTTGTGCGAGGGCGACCGGTCGGCAAAGGAGAAAGCGCCGAAGAAAAACAGGTTCGTGAACAGATGGATCAAGCCCAGCAGGACGAATGCCGCGAGCGTGCTCAGCAGGCCGATGCCCGCTGCGAGTGCGGAGATGCCGGGAAGCCGTGCGTTGGATGAAAAGTCGCGCTTATGGGTACCGCCATGGGTGTCTTTATGGGTGTGATGGGTCATGCTTGCTCACCAATCGATCTCAGGAACGTTGAAGGTGCCTTTAAGCGACTTCAGCTCAGTCCGGTGGATTGCCGCGAGACGGGACAGCACCTGTTCGCCCGCCTCCAGCAAATGAACCTCCACCTGACGCCGGTCGGTCTCGCTGATCTTGCGCCGTACCAGTTCCAGCGCCTCGCACCGCGACACCAGTGCGACCACCCCGTGGTGTTGCGCCTGCAACCGTTCGGCAAGTTCGCCGACGCTCGCCCAGTCGCGCTCCGGATAGCCTTTGATATGCAGCAGCAACAGGTATTGCAGCGGCGTGATGCCTTCGCTTTGCGCTGCCTGCTCGGAGAAGCGCTCAAAGCGCCGCATCTGATAGCGAAATTCGGATAGCTGCTCGAAATCCGCCTTGGTCAAGCTGCGAGCCGGTGGTTTCATTGAAGATTCACCGCGGAGTGAAAAGCGGAATATATCACAACATGATATTTATGCCCGAGCGAGTCGGCGGCTGTGAAGCGGGCCACTACGCGGTGCGTGTTCGTTCGAGGTTGGGACTGGTGATGGTGACGGCGCGATCCTGAGGGCGGATGGCATGCGCCAAAGCGAAGGAACGCCAGGTTCCCCGCTAATGGGCAATGTATGCAGATTGCAGATGGTGCGTGTCAGCCCGGCCATGAAGGCGGAGCTTGCGGAACAGACGGGGGCGTCGAAAGCCGCCCATCATTCCGATGGTGTGCTGCTGGGTACTTACTCGTCGCTATAGACAGCGACTGCGCGAAGCAACTGCGCTCTCGCGCCAGGCGCCGACGCTTAGTTCGGGCGGCGATGCGCTTCGGCGATGATGGCGCAGGTTTGCAGATGCAGTTGCAGGGCATGACGCGCGACGGCGGCGATGCGGGCAAACAAGCTGCTAGCGGCGGGGGTAGAAGTCGTGGTGATGTGGCTCATGGCAAGCTCCAGTTCAGGCTACGCTTAAGAGATCTAGGTTAACTACCTAGGTAATAACCCTATTATAGACCGATCATGCCGCAGCGCAACAAGAGAAAACAATTCCGTTAGATCTCCCCCTCGGCTAGTGCTTTCTTACATCCGAATAACAATCGAATCCCCCGTGCGGCGTCATTTGGTCTCCAGATTTACCCCAATCCGGCGACGCCGTTTCCGCATCGCATCAATCTGGTCAGACCTATATCAGCCAAGCCACACCGGGTGATTCAGGCCACCTCGTTCGACCGCGCCGCACAAATTCCCCTCCTTGACTCTGCCTCGGCGTCCTGCTGTACTAAATAAACCAAAGTGATTTAGTCGAAACCGGCCAACCGACCTGCGTCATCCATCGCAGCCCGCGCGGCCACAAGAGGCGCACCAGCGCCCATCAGCTATTGAATCGACCGCAGTCCAAAAACGTCGTTGTCAATTATCCGGAGGAGCGTCCCCATGAATCAGAAAACCCGTAGGCAACCCGTCGCCCGGCGTCTCGCCACCCTGTGCGTCGCCGCATCCGCCGTATGGTGCGCGAGCGCTACGCTGGCAGTCGCTGACCAGCCCATCGTCGGCCTGATCACCAAAACCGACACCAACCCGTTCTTCGTGAAGATGCGTCAAGGCGCGGAAGCCGCCGCGCAGAAGGACGGCGCCAAGTTGCTGACCGCTGCCGGCAAGTTCGACGGCGACAATGCCAGCCAGGTCACCGCTATCGAAAACATGATCACCGCGGGCGCCAAGGCGATTCTGATCACCCCGAGCGATACCAAGGCCATCGTGCCGAGCATCAAGAAAGCGCGCGACGCGGGCTTGATGGTGATTGCGCTCGATACACCGACTGAACCGCAAGACGCGACCGATGCCCTCTTCGCCACCGACAACTTCAAGGCCGGCGTCCTGATCGGCCAATACGCCAAGTCGGCGCTGGGCAGCAAGCCGGCCAAGATCGCCACGCTCGATCTGGCGCCGGGCGTGTCGGTGGGCGTTCTGCGCCATAACGGCTTCCTGCAGGGCTTCGGCGTCAAGGAAGGCGATCCGTCCATCGTCTGCAGCCAGGACACGCGCGGCGATCAATCGAAGGGACAAACGGCGATGGAAAACTGCCTGCAGAAGTCGCCGGACATCAACGTGGTCTACACGATCAACGAACCGGCCGCAGCCGGTGCGTATCGCGCGCTCAAGGCGGCAGGCAAGGAGAAGGACGTGATGATCGTCTCGATCGACGGTGGCTGTGAAGGCGTGCGCAACGTCAAGGCCGGCGCCATCGCTGCGACGTCGCAGCAGTATCCGTTGAAGATGGCCTCGCTCGGCGTGGATGCAGGCGCCGAATATGCCAAGACCGGCAAGAAGGTCTCGGGCTATCACGATACGGGCGTCACGCTGATCACCGACAAGGCAATGAACGGCGTCGACAGCAAGGACACCAAGTTTGGTCTGGCCAACTGCTGGGGTCAATAAGGCGGGCAATCAGCCTTCCTAAGCAACCGGGAGACCCACCCATGGGTCTCCCACGGATTTGCCGCGTGGCCGCCGCGCCACGGCTCTAGCATCGAGGAAACACATCATGTCGACCCCTTCTGCCCCGGCTGGCGGCCACCGCTCTCTCTCCGAGCGGCTGCCTTCACTCGCCGAAATCGGTCCGCTCGTCGCGCTTGTGCTGGCCTGCATTTTCTTTATCTCGCAGAGCAACCGCTTTCTGTCGTTCCAGAACCTCTCGCTGATTCTTCAGCAGACCATGGTGGTCGCCGTCATCGCGATCGGCCAGACGCTGATCGTGCTGACCGCCGGCATCGATCTTTCCTGCGGCATGGTGATGGCGTTCGGCTCGATCATCATGACCAAGTTCGCCGTCAACCTCGGTGTGCCGCCAATCCTCGCGATCATCTGCGGTATCGGCGCCAGCGCGTTGTTCGGTGCGCTCAACGGGGTCCTGATTACGCGCATCAAACTGCCTGCGTTCATCGTCACGCTCGGCACCCTGAACATCGCCTTTGCGCTCACGCAGATCTACTCGAATGCGGAGAGCGTCTCGAACCTGCCTGACGCGATGATGTTCCTCGGCAACACCTTCAGCATCGGTCCGGCCCAGGTCACCTACGGCACCGTGCTGACGCTGCTGATGTACCTCGGCACCTGGTTCGTGTTGCGCGATACCGTGCCCGGCCGGCATCTTTACGCACTCGGCAACAACGCTGAAGCAGCTCGATTGATGGGCCTGTCGTCGCAACGCATCCTGCTCACCGTCTACACACTGGCCGGTGCGATCTACGGCGTTGCCGCGCTGTTGTCGGTTTCGCGGACCGGTGTGGGCGATCCGCAAGCGGGGCAAACCGAAAACCTCGACAGCATCACCGCGGTCGTACTCGGCGGCACAAGTCTCTTTGGCGGACGCGGCTCGATTGTCGGCACCCTGCTCGGCGCGCTGATTGTCGGCGTGTTCCGCAATGGCCTGACCTTGATCGGCGTGTCGTCGGTCTATCAGGTGTTGATCACCGGCATGCTGGTGATTCTCGCCGTCGCCGCCGACAAGCTGTCCCATCGCGGCGCTCGATGATCCACCAGGAGCCTGTCATGTCTACCCCCCAAACTGCTTCTCACGCGACGCCGGTCCTTCAGGCGCGTGGACTCGTCAAGCGCTATGGCCAGGTCACGGCCCTGGACGGCTGCGACTTCGAAGTAATGCCCGGCGAAATTATGGCCGTGATCGGCGATAACGGCGCGGGCAAGTCGTCGCTGATCAAGGCGCTCTCCGGCGCGACCGTGCCCGACGAAGGCGAGATTCTGCTCGACGGCAAGCCCGTCAAATTTCGCAGTCCGCTCGATGCACGCGCCCAGGGCATCGAAACCGTGTACCAGGATCTCGCGGTGGCGCCCGCCATGAGCATCGCGGAAAACCTGTTTCTCGCACGCGAGCTGGTGAAACCCGGCTGGCGCGGCTCGATCTTCAAGATGATCGATAAGCGCCGCATGCTTGAAGAAGCCACTGCACATATGAAGGGCCTGCAGATCGGTATCCGTTCAATGCGCCAGGCCGTAGAGACGCTTTCGGGCGGTCAACGCCAGGGCGTCGCGGTAGCGCGTAGCGCGGCGTTTGCCCGGCACGTGGTAATCCTGGACGAGCCGACCGCGGCACTCGGCGTCAAGGAAGGCAACATGGTGCTCGAACTGATCCGGCGCGTGCGCGACCGCGGTCTGCCGGTGATCCTGATCAGCCACAACATGCCACACGTGTTCGAGATTGCCGATCGTATCCACATCCAGCGGCTCGGTCGGCGCGCGGCGCTCGTCAATAAGAAGGATATTCATATGTCCGACGCGGTGGCGATCATGACCGGCGCGAAGGAAGCGGACGTCAAGGCAATCGCATGATGCACGCACCCTGCTGACCGGCGGTCACGATGGATACCACCGGCGCCCGCTCGCCACTCAAGCGCACAGTCGGCTCGAATCAGGTCGGCATGCGGCAATTCAACGAGCGGATCGTGCTGCAGGCGATCCGCCTGCATGGCCCGCTCGCGAAAGCCGACGTGGGCCGCTTGACGCGCCTGTCGATGCAGACCGTCTCGATGATCGTCGACCGTCTGATCGACGACGGTCTGCTGGCGCGGCAGCCGCGCGTGCGCGGTCGCATCGGACAGCCGTCGGTGCCGATTGCGTTGCGCCCCGAAGGCGCGTACACGATCGGCATCAAGGTCGGGCGTCGCAGTCTGGATGTGCTGGCGATGGACTTCGTGGGGCACGTCTGCAGCCGCGACGTGCTCGAGTACGCATACCCCGATCCGCGTGTGCTGTTTCCGGCGCTCGAAGTCAAGCTCGCGCGGCTCAACGAGACGCTCGGCGAGCGGACGAGGCAAGTGGTGGGGGTAGGCGTGGCCGCGCCATTATGGCTCGGTGGATGGCGTGATTTTCTGGGCGCGCCGCCGGACGCGCTCGATGCGTGGCACGACATCGACATCCGCGCGCGTATCGCTGCCATGACCGGCTTGCCCGTCGAATTCGCCAAGGACACCACTGCAGCCTGCGCCGCCGAACTGGTGATGGGCCAGGGGCGCGGCATCCACAACTTTCTCTATCTGTTTGTCGGCACGTTCATTGGCGGCGGTATGGTGATCGACGGGCGGCTCCACAGCGGTCCGCACGATAACGCTGGGGCCGTTGGCTCGATTCCAGTTGCAGGCGCGGGCCGCAATGATGGCCAGGGCGGCGCGAAGCAACCGACGCGTCAGTTGCTTCACGCGGCCTCCGGCTTCGTGCTCGAACAACTGTTGAGCGATGCCGGGGCGCCGGCCGCTGCCGCACACGATCATCGGGCCTTGTCGCCGGAATGGTGGCGTGTGACCGAACAATGGCTCGATACGGCTTGTCCCGCGATTGCCGGAGCGCTGATCAACGCGACCGCGCTGCTCGATCTCGAGGCTGTGGTGATCGACGGCGAGCTGGACCGTCAACTGGTGCGCGAAATTATTCGCCGCACTGAGCGCGTGCTGGATGGTTTCGTCTGGGAGGGCATGGTGCGGCCGCAACTGCTGGAAGGCACCATCGGCGCGGACGCGCGTGCGATGGGCGGCGCGATCCTGCCGCTCTACGCGCATTTTGCGCCGGTCCATGAGCTGTTTCTCAAGCCGGCGACGGAAGCCGGATATTAAGAGCCAGGTGTTAAGCGCCGGGCATGCGGTCGACACGTTAGACAGAAGTTCAAGGCCAAAACGAACGAAAGGTCGGCCTCGCCGAGGCCGCCCTCGCCCTTCCCCCCCACTCAGCTCCGCTTCACCGCATCCGCACCCGCCGTCGGCGCAGCCGGCGCCTTCGGTTCGTCCATCAACGGCTGCAACGCAGGCGCAAGCGACTTCAGCAGTTGCACCGACATCGCACTCGTAAAGTCATACCGCGCCGCATACGGCTCGTGAACGTAGGCAGTGAGCGTGCCGTAGAACCGGTCACCCATGATGAACACAAACGTCGCACTCCGATTGACCTTGCGCGACTCGATCAACCTGCCGCCCTTCGCCCACACCTCGAACCGCTGATCGCCCGTACCGGTTTTTCCGAACACAGGCAAGGTCTTGCCATCGGGGAACGTCATGCCGTCCGCGAGGCGCTTGGCCGTGCCGCCCTGCACCACATCGCTCAACATCCCATGCACGACATTGACGATCTGCGGCGACAACTGCGTCTGCGGCGCCACGCTTGCGCGCACAAAATGCGTTTCGTACGGCGTGCCTTTAGCGAAATCGAGTTGCGTGATGTTCTCGGTCGGCACCTTGTTGCCACCGCCGGCGATCACACCGATCAGTTCCGCCAGCGCCGCCGGCCGGTCACCCGATGCGCCGATCGCCGCCGCATACGAAGGCGTCAGATTGGAGAACGGATAGCCGAGCGCCTGCCACGACTTGCCGATCGCATCGTAAGCGCGCAACTCGATCATGCGCTTGATGCGGCGGTCCTGAGTCGCGTGATAGCGCGTCTTGAAGAGCCATGAATACGTCGACGTCCGCACGTCGGCGCTAGCCTGCTGAACCTGATCGAGCGTGGCGTCCGGATGTTCGCGCAGATAGTTCACCAGCCACAGTTCCAGCGGATGCACGCGCGAAATATAGCCCCGGTCGTTCAGATTGAAGCTGTCCATACTGTATTTCGTATAGAGCTTTGCCAGATCATCGTCGCCAAGCCACTGCGCCGGCGTGCCTTTTAGCTGGGCACGCATTTGCGCATCGAACCAGCTCTGCGATCCGTTGGGCGCGACACTGCGCAGCACGGTGGCAATCCGCGGCGGCGACTTGTGCACGCTGTGCAGCATCACACCGAGCGCGTCGTCAGGCGTCTTGCCGTGGTACTTGGCGTAAAAGCGCTTCATATAGACGCGGCTTTCCTGATCGGCGAAGCTCTTCAGATAAAGCTGGCGCGCGGCCGGATCGTCGAGCCATGCCGTCGACGGCCCGGACGTCTGGATCATTTCGTAGCGCACGATGTCGCGCATCAGCCGCACGAACACCAGGTTCACCGAGTGCTGGAACGCCCGCTGGATGGTCAGAATCTGGCCGTTGTCGCTCGATTCGAAATTGGTGAAAGTTTGCGCGCCGCCGCCGGTGTAGAACGTTTCGCCTGCATTGGCTGAATATTTGCGCTGCACGGCCGCGTCGAGCATCGCCTGCAGCGAGCGGTCCTGGGTTTGCGCCAGATAGTCCAGCGACCATTTCGTCAGTGCATCCTGTGGATCCGGCTGAACCTTCTTGAGATCGGCCGCGCTCATCGAAGAATATCGGGCGTGCAGGTCGGAGACGATCTGCAGATACGTGATGACGGTGCGCAGCTTCGCGGTCGAGCCGAGATTCAGGCGCGCGCCCGAATTGATATCGAACGGTTCGTTGACGCTATCCGTTTGCACCCGTACGAGGTTCGAGCCGTTGTGGCGTTCGTAGAGCGTCAGGCTGTAGGTGATCTTCGACGGATCGTCGCCGGGCCGAAGCATTTCGAATCCATACAGCCCGGCGGCCTGCGCGCCGTCCTTGGTGGCCGCGCTCGCGAGCCGGTCGCTCACAGCCTGCTGAACCGCGTTGTTGAGTGTGCCGGTGGCCTGCAAGTCGAGCCGGTCGAGTTCATAAAAGCTGCGCACGCCAAGCGCCGCCAGCAAATGGGCGCGCATCGACGTAACCGCCTTGCGGCTGATAAACGACGCGTCCGCTTGCGGTGTTTGCTTCGGGCTGAGTGCGATCTGCGCGTTGAGCGCCGCATCACGCAACGACGTGGAAATGACACCGCCCGCCGCGAGCAGCCGTAAATAGCTGTCCGTCATGCGCCCGAGTTCAGCGTAGCCGTGGTGCAGAAAGAACGACGGCGCGCGTTGCGCAATCATCAGCGAGAGCACCTGGCGGAACGCCAGCGCCTGCTCGGTGAGATTGTCGGCCGACGTCGGCGCGTTGAGGAGCGCATTCACTTCGGAGAAATCGCGTCCGTACCACGCAGCCAGACCATCGCCGATACCGTTGATTTCGCCGGCACCCGCTTGCGCCGACAACGGCACCGTATTCAGGTACTGCACGACGATTTCGCGCCGCGCCGGCATGGTCTGCGGTCCGTCAAGATACGCGCGCACCGAAGCGGAGGCGATCTGGCGCAATTTCTCCGGCGGCGTCGCCGTGCGCCCGTCCGGCGAGTGGCGGAATTTTTCGATCTGGGTGGCGAGCGTGCTGCCGCCCGGCTGCGCCTGATGGTGGTTGAAAAAACGCGCGCCCTGGTCGAGCAGCGCATGGCCGAACCGGCCCCAATCAATGGCCGGATTGCGGTTCGGCTGATTGGGGTCCAACAGTTCGCGGTCCTCGATAAACAGCAGCGAGTTAACGACGAGCGGCGGGACCGCGGCGAAACCGCTATAGATCCTGCGCGGATAGTTGGCGTCGAAAAGCGGCGCGCCGGTGCCGTCGAACAGTTGCAGGCCCGCCTGATCTTTCTCCTGATACGGCAGGAACAGACCGTTATCCGCGAGCGACAACATGCGCTCGGAGTCGCGTGCCTGGGAGGCCACGACGAAGCCGTGTGCGGTCAGACGTTGCTGAAACGAAGGCAGCAACGCGTAGCCGAGTCGTTCGTCATACGGACCGTTAGCGGGAAAACGGATATTAGGGCTCGCACCGTTCGCGAGCGTGAAATCGACGTCGCGTGTCAGCTCGGACAGGTAGCGCGCCTGCAGGCGGGAGGTTTCGATTTCGATCTGGCAAAGCTTCGCCAGAATTGCTAGCGCCACCAGAACGGCGGCGACCAGCGACCATTTGATCCACTTCCACACCGACGGAGCGGCGGTTATGCGAAGCGGTAACCGAACAAGCGGCCGATTCATGGCGGCATCCCCCTAGCAGGCGTTTATCTGCGAAACTTGCCTGCATCCGGCTCAGTGTAGCGCGGATCGGGAGCGCACAAATGGTCCGAAATTACCCCACAGTCTCGCGCCAACAACACCATTTTGGCGAAGCGTAGCGCAGCGGCTTGCGAAGTGCGATATTCATGGTTTTCGCGCGCGCAGCAATCGGACAAATTGCTCCGCCGGCGGCGACAGCACCCCTCCCTTGCGCAACACAATCCCGAAGGTTTGCGACTGCGACTTGAGCTTGACTGGCAGGATGCGCAGCATCTTGTGCTTCGCGAACAGTTCGGCAATTCCGGTGGGTAAAACCGACACCAGATCCGCCGCTTCCTGAAGCAACGCGACTGTGACGAACGTGGACGCGGTCGAGATTGGGCTTACCGGCATGCTCATGCCGGCCAGATCCATTTCGCGCTCGAGCAGCGCATGCAGCGGCATATGGCTCGGGTACGTCACCCAGCGGTGTCCGGCCAGGTCGCGCAGCGTCAGTTTCTTGCGCGAGATGGGCGGATGCGCGTATCCCACCACCAGCGAAAGCGGTTCGTCACCCAACGACTGATACTGATATCTCGACGGATCGGCGCTGACCGCCGCGCGCCCGATCACCAGATCGAGCCGCCCCTCGTCGAGTTGCAGCAACATGCGCGCGCTCGTGTCTTCGACAATCTCGATCGACAGATTCGGCTGGCTCGCGTGCAGCTCGTTTAGCACCGGCACGACCTGCTCCGGAATCGCCCCCATGATTGCGCCGATCGCGAGACGTCCACCGCGCCCCGAGCGGATTTCCGCAATGTCCTGGCACAACGAAGTGAGATCCGTCGCTACCAGCCGCGCGTAACGGATCACGCAGTGGCCAAACTGGTTCGCGATCATGCCGTTTTTCGATCGCTCGAAGAGCGGCGCTTCCAGCATCGACTCCAGTTCCTGCAGCGCCTTGCTCGCTGCCGACTGCGTCATTGCCATGGTGCCGGCCGCCTTGTGCAGCGACTTATGGTCGTCAAGTGCGATCAGCAGTTGCAGCTGCTTCATGCGCAAGCGCGATAGCAGCACGTTCAGCGTGTCTTTCATGTGAAATGTGAGTGTCGAGTGAGTGCGAGATGAATCCGAGGTGAGTCGTAAAAGCGATCACAGGATGGAAACATTTCACTATACAGGCCAGAACGGACCGCCGTATAGTCGGTCCTGGAGACAATCAGATGCCCCGCAGGGGCGCCCGAGCCGCGCGGCTACCTACGCTTGCGCCGAGCGACACAGACCTTCTCTCCACCCTCTGGCAGCACGTTTTAGCCCATCCATCAGGTCAACACTAAAGCTCACCGTCAAGCACACCCAGCCATGAACCAAGCAACCCACCCGACACCTTATCGCGGCGTATTCCCCGTCGCGCCGACCATCTTCGACGACAACGGCCAGCTCGACCTCGAAGGTCAAAAGCGCTGCCTCGACTTCATGATCGACGCGGGCTCCAACGGCCTGTGCATCCTCGCGAATTTCTCCGAGCAGTTCACGCTCTCCGACGACGAACGCAGCACGCTGATGAACGTAGCGCTGGAGCA
>Ga0302232_10002788_pt1 | contig 11871 bp, 9 predicted proteins | sample II_Palsa_N2_3_FD_193575 | JGI IMG/M metagenome (GOLD analysis project Ga0302232, IMG submission 193575) | Peat permafrost microbial communities from Stordalen Mire near Abisko, Sweden - II_Palsa_N2_3 | ecosystem: Environmental > Terrestrial > Soil > Palsa > Peat permafrost | place: Sweden...
GCCCGTGGAGCCGATCTGGCTCCAAGGGCGACACCGGGGCTGGAGGAGTGCGGCGACGAGTTCTACTCGCCCGGCGGCGCGGTACGGGCCTAGCAGCCGCCTCCGCGCTCGCGCCCGATCACCCGGCAGAGTGACTGTACTGTCATCGCGCCGTTACCGAGTGTGAGCCTACTATCGCCCGGCGCGACAGTCCCGGCTGCCTGAACAACGTCATCGCCCGGTCGATCACCGGGAGCCGGCCGCCAGACGCCCGGATGTCAACTCGCCACCAAAAAGGAGCAACACGATGATCCCGCAGGCTCAGCTTCGTCACCGAACTGACGCAAAGCGATCACACAGCGCCATCGCACCGGACAGGATCGTCCCGAGCCCTTTCTCCCGTGCATTCAAACATCCTCGTTTCATGCATTACCACCGGCTGATCGCCCTGGTTGTGCTCGTCAATGGCGCGCTGCTGGCGCGGCACATGGCGGGTGGGGACTGGCATGTCGCCGACGGGACCGCGCTGTCAGGTCTGGCGGACCTGATCGTCGTGAACTTCGCAATCGCGGTGCTGATCCGCCAGCAGCATGTCCTTAACGCAATCTTCGCCGTGGCCAGCCGCGGCTCGAGTCACTGGCCGCTGCGGCTGCGCTGGATGGTCTCGAAGATCAACCACATCGGCGGTCTGCACGTGGGGGCTGCGCTGGCGGGCACGGCCTGGCTGTGTGCCTTCACCGTGGTCGCCGCAATCGCTCGCGCCGGCCGGCCCGCGGCCGTGGATCTCACGACCTTCGCGCTGGCCATGAGCCTGGTGACGCTGCTGATCGTCGTCGTGCTCGGCGCGCTGCCGCCGGTCCGCGCACGGGTTCACAACGTGTTCGAGCTGACCCATCGCTTCGGCGGCTGGACATCGGCCGGACTATTCTGGGCATTGACCGTGCACCTGATGCACGAAGACCTAGGCGCGTGGCAGATCTGGCTGCTCGGGCTGATCACGGCGAGCATCGTCTGGCCGTGGCTGACGCTGCGCCGCGTGCCGGTGACCGTAGAGCGTCCGTCCTCGCATGCCGCGATCGTGCATCTGGATTACGGCGTCAGGCCGGCGCATGTGTCGGCGGTCGGCATCAGCCGCAGCCCGCTGCGAGAGTGGCACGCCTTCGCGACGGTAAGCACTCCCGGCCGATCCGGGTACCGGCTGCTGGTCTCCCGGGCAGGCGATTGGACGTCGCGGTTCATCGACGACCCGCCGTCGCACCTGTGGGTTCGCGGCGTTCCCACGCGCGCACCGATGGCGGCGATCGAGCCCATGTACCGCCGTGTCGTCTACGTCGTGACCGGCAGCGGCATCGGCCCGGTGCTTGGGCAGATCCTGAGCTCGCGCGTGCCGGGCCGGCTGGTCTGGTCCGCTCGCAGCCCGCGCGCCACCTACGGCGACGCGCTCGTCGACGAGGTACTGGCCGCACGTCCCGATGCGGTTATCTGGGACACCACCGAGCGCGGAAAGCCCGACCTGCTGCGGATGGCCCACGACGTGTGTCGTGACTTCGCGGCCGAGGCGGTGCAGGTGGTCAGCAACAAGGCCGCAACCAGGAGCCTGGTGCACGGCTTGGAGCGGCTTGGCGTGCCCGCGTTCGGCCCGATCTGGGACTCGCGTGACGTGCGGCTCCGTGTGCCGCGTGGGCCGAGTGTGAGCCTGTTATCGCCCGGCGTAACAGTCCCGGGTGCCTGAACCACGTCATCGCCCGGTCGATCACCGGGAGCTGGCCGCCGGACGCCCCGATGTCAACTCGCCACAGAAGGAGCAACACCATGATCCCGCAAGCGCAGCATCGTCACCGAACTGACGCAAAGCGATCACACAGCGGCGTCACACCGGACAGGACCGTCCCGAGGACAATCCCTTCCGGCCGGCGTATCTCCGCACTCGCCGTGGACGGCAAGGTGCCCGAGCTGTACCGGAGCCCGGATCCGGCAGCCCTTAGCGGGACGCTTGACCGGTTGATGGGCGACCCCGGCGCCCAGGGCCTGGTCCGGGAGCCATCGCCGGGCGGGGCGGACCCTGGCCATCGCCCCGCGGGGCCGGGCCTGCTCGATGACGGCTTGCCGTCGGGAGGCCGCTGCCGCCTGCTCGGTGTCTTCGCCCATCCTGACGATGAGACGTTCTGCGCCGGGGGCACGTTCGCCCGCTACGCGGAGCAGGGGGCCGAGATCATGGTGCTGTCGGCGACCCGGGGCCAGGCGGGCCAGATCCGCGACGCTGCGGCTGGTACCCGGCGCACGATCGGCGCTGTCCGGGAGGCCGAGCTGCGCCTGGCCTGCGAGCGTCTGGGTATCACGACGGTGCGCTGCCTGGAGCATGTCGACGGCACGCTCGCCGATGCCCGGTTCCCGGCCCTGGTGGAGGAGGTGGCGGAGGTCATCGGCGAGTTCGGGCCGGATGTCGTCATCACGTTCGGTCCCGACGGCGGCTACGGCCATCCCGACCATGTCACCATCAGCGCGGTGACCACGGCCGCCTGCCAGCGGGCCGCCGACGCGGGGCACAGCCCGGACCGGACGGTCATCGGGCCCGCGGGCCGACCGCCCCGGCTGTATTACCGGTGCTTCCCGCCGGGCGACCTGCTGATCATGGAGCGGCTGACGGCCTGGCTGACCAGTCGGCCGGGCCGCTTTGCCGGGACGCCCGCCTTTGCCCACGCTCTGCTGCTGCTGGCCGAGGCGGCCAGCACCATGGGTCACATCCGCGACCACGTTCAGGTCCGCTGGTACCCGCCGGGTTCGTGCGTCGTCGAGCAGGGCGAGGCGGCCGCCGAGCTGTTCTTGATCTTGTCCGGTCACGCGGAGGTGTGGCAAGAGGGCAACGGCGGCCGCCGCGAGCAGCCCGGCCGGCTCGGGGTGGGGGAGTTCTTCGGGTACCGGCACCGCAGCGCCGACGTGGTCGCCGCCGCCAGCCTTACCTGCCTGGTCCTGTCCCCGGCGCCGCCGGCCAAGTTCGCTGGCCGGGGCCGGGGAGCCCGCCTGGCCGGTGCCCTGCCCGGCGCACCGGCGAACCCGCCCCCGGCGGCCGGGACCATACGGGCAGGTCAGGGCGTCGTCTGCTGCGACGTGTCCGGACAGGTCATGCGCAAGGTCGAAGCCCTGTCCGCCTACCGCAGCCAGTTCCCGCTGCAGCCGGACATGTTCCCGGAGTTCCTGCTGCAGGAGATGTTCGGCCGCGAATACTTCGTGGCCTGCGTTGCCGACCGGCCCGCTCATCTGGACGAGGTGCCCATGCTCGAGCCAGAGCTGAGCGCGCCGTCCCCGGCGCATGGCCAGGCCGGCGGCGTGGCGACCCGCAGCAAATGGACGCCCCGCGCGACGACGCGACGCCCAGCGCGACGACACGCAACCAGACACCCGTAGACCAAGGGAGGGAAGCCGCCATGATCACGGCCCATGACCTGACCCCAGCGGTGATGCTCGCCGGCCAGACGGCGATGGCCGCGGCGCTTCGCGACTTCGAGCGCCGCTACCCGGCTTATGCCGGCACCGCCGTGCTGGACGACATGCGGGCCAGGGACTACACCCGGCTGGACGCCACCGGCCACATCTACCTCGACTACACCGGCGGGGGCCTGTACGCCGACAGCCAGCTGGCCCGCCACCGGGACCTGCTGGCCGGCGCCGTGTTCGGCAACCCGCACTCCCAGAACCTGCCCTCGCGCGACATGACCGCCCGGGTGGAGGCCACCCGGGCCCAGATCCTGGAGTTCTTCCGGGCATCACCGGAGGAGTACGAGGTCATCTTCACCCCCAACGCCACCGGCGCCCTCCGGCTCGTCGGCGAGTCCTATCCCTTCGGCCCCGGCGGCCGGTACCTGCTGACCTTCGACAACCACAACTCGGTCAACGGGATCCGGCAGTTCGCCCGGGCCCGCGGCGCCTCGGTCAGCTACGTGCCGCTGGCCCCCGCCGACCTGCGCGTCCCGGAGGAGGCGCTGGCCCGCCACCTCCAGGCCGCGACCCCAGCCCGCCGCCGTTTCGCCCGCCGCCGCCCCGGTGCCGCCCCCGGCAGCTTGTTCGCCTTCCCGGCCCAGTCCAACTTCTCCGGCGTCCAGCACCCCCTGACCTGGATCGCCCAGGCCCAGGACGCCGGGTACGACGTGCTGCTGGACGCCGCCGCTTTCGCGCCGACCAACCGGCTGGATCTGTCCCGGTGGCACCCGGACTACGTGCCCCTGTCGTTTTACAAGATCTTCGGATACCCCACCGGGATCGGGGCCCTGCTGGCGCGCAGGCCGGCGCTGGCCAAGCTCCGCCGCCCCTGGTATGCCGGCGGCACGATCACCTTCTCCTCGGTACGAGCCGAAGCGACCCCCGGCGAGGGCTTCTACCTGACTCCGGGCCCGGCCGGCTTTGAGGACGGGACCGTCAACTACCTGGGCATCCCGGCCGTCGGCGTCGGCCTGGATCACATCAGCTCGGTCGGTATCGAGACCATCCACACCAGAGTCACGTGCCTGACCGGCTGGCTGCTGGACGCACTCGGCGCCCTGCGGCACAGCAACGGCGCGCCCGTCGTGCGCCTCTACGGCCCGGCCGGCACCGACCGCCGCGGAGCCACGATCGCGATGAACTTCTTCGACCCCGCCGGGGTGCTCATCGACTCGGTGCGGGTCGAGCGCCGGGCCAATATGGCGGGAATCTCCCTGCGCAGCGGCTGCCACTGCAACCCCGGCGTGCGCGAGGTCGCGCTCGGCTTCTCCGCGGAGGAGATGGCGGCCGCCTTCAAGGACAAGCACCGGCTGCGCTACCAGGAGTTCCTCCAGGTGATCGACGGGAAGACCACCGGGGCGGCGCGGGCCTCGCTCGGCCTGGCCACCACCTTCGCCGACGTCTACCGGTTCTGGGAGTTCGCCGACGGCTTCCGCGATATCCTTTCTGACGCGGTGGGAGGCTGAGCTGACGTGACTGGCGGGCTGATCGCGCTGGCCGTGGCAGTGCTCCACGCGGCCTTCGATCTCTGCCTGGGCTGCTAGGTGTATCTGTTCATCCAGCGGAACCTAAAGCGGATCCGACCGGAGTACGCCGCAAACCAGCAATAGGCAGGCGTAGGGCCTGCTGGGCTGGCTAGAGTTTGCACCGGCGCGGGGGGCCTTGCCGGGGTTGCTGGCCAGGTGGTGGTTTCGTGGCACCGATCGAGCGGACGGCGTGCCCGCGGTTCAAGCGGGCGGTGTCGGTGCGGGAGCTGCACGAGGCGTTCACGCCGACGGCTGGGGAGATCGCCTAGGCGCGGGAACTGCCGGTTCCACACCTGGCGCCCGGTATAGCGCGGGTGCGCCAGGACCGCGGCCACCGTGCTCAGCGTGCACGCCGTTCCGGTGCGGTGCGGGTTCCGCTTCAGGTCGGCGGCCGACGGGCACGGGATCCCGGCGTCGTTGTGATGCCGTGCCGGCGCAGGGTTTCCCGGATCCGCCGGGCGTCCGGGGTGCCGATGCGCTCGTAGATTGCCAGTGCCTGCTGCCAGTGCTCGGCGCCGTCGCCGGGGTCGCCGTCCTGCAGCAGGCACTGGCCGAGGCCTTCCAGGGCGCGTGCTTCCTCCAGCGGCGTGCTGATCTCGCATGCGATGGCCAGCGCCCGGGTGTGGTGGTCGCGGGCCTGCTGGCTGTCCCCGGATCGGGACAACAGATCGCCCAGGTTGTTCAGCACCTCAGCCTGAGCCTCCCGGTCGCCGAGGTCGCGGAACATCCCCAGCGCCTGGGTCAGGCTGGCGGCGGCGGCCGGGTAGTCCCCGGTCCGCGATTGCACGACGCCGAGATTGCCGATGGCATCGGCTTGGCCGTACCGGTGGCCGAGGTCCCGGAACAGCTCGAGCGCCTGCTGGCAGCTGGCGGCGGCGGCCGGGTAGTCCCCGCTCAGCCGTTGCATCCAGCCCCGATTGTTGATGGCCACGGCCTGGCCGGCCCGGTCGCCGAGGTCGCGGAACAACGCGAGGGCCTGCTGGTAGCTGGCGGCGGCGGCCGGGTAGTCCCCGGTCCGCGATTGCACGAGACCGAGGTTGGTGAAGGCCATGGCCTGGCCGAGCCGGTGGCCGATGTCGCGGGCGATGCCCAGCGCCTGCTGGCAGCTGGCGGCGGCGGCCTGGTAGTCCCCTGTCGACGCTTGTACGGTGCCGAGATTGTTCATGGCCAGGGCCTGGCCGGCCCGGTGACCGAGGTCGCGGTACAGCGCGAGGGCCTGCTGGTGGCTGGCGGCGGCGGCCGGGTAGTCCCCGGTGTCGCGCTGTACCCGGCCCAGATTGTCCAGGGTGCTGGCCTGGCCGAGCCGGTCGCCCAGGCCGCGGTACAGCTCCAGCGCCTGCCTGTGGCTGGCGGCGGCGGCCGGGAAGTCGCCGGTCGCCCGCTGCAGGAGGCCCAGCTCGTTCAGCGCACCGGCCTGCCCGGTTCGGTCCCCGGCCTGGCCCGCGGCGGCCAGGGCGGCCCGGTGCAGCGCCGCGGACTGATCCCAGTGACCTCGGGCGAACAGGAAACCGCTGATCGCGGCGGGGATCGCGATGACATGCCCCGGGCGCCCGCTCGCGGCGGCGTAGCCGGCCGCCGCGTCCAGGTTCGCCCGCTCGGCGTCCAGCCAGGCCGAGGCCCGCGAGGCCGTGGGCAGCAGCGGGGCGACGGCCGGCGGTTCGCCGGGCGGCGGCCGGACGGCGGGGGTGTTGCGGGTTTCGATGTGCTGGCCGGCGGCCGCGGCGGCGTGCAGGTAGTAATCCAGCAGCCGCCCGGCCGCGGCGTCGGCGTCGGCCGGGTCGCCGGCGAACGCCAGCACGCGGGCGTGCTCGGCGAGCAGGTCGTGCAGCCGGTACCGGCCGCGGGCGGGCTCGGCCAGCAGGTAGTGATCGTACAGGCCGTCCAGGTGGCGGCGGGTGGCGGCCAGATCCGTACCGTCCAGGGCGGCCGCGGCGTACGCGTCGATGTCGCTGCCCGGGTGCACGCCCAGCCGGCGGAACAGCCGCTGCTGGCCGGCCGTCAGGTCCTGGTAGGACAGGTCGAACGCGGCCGCCACCGACAGGTTCTCCGCGCGCATCAGCTCCAGCCGGCCCGCCGCGGCGGCCAGGTCGGCGGCCAGGTCCACAGCGGTCCAGGCCGGATGATGATGCAGCTGGCGGGCCAGCATCCCGATCGCCAGCGGCAGGTACCCGCACAGCCGGGTGATCTCTGCGGCCGGTCCGTTGCCCGAGCCCAGGCCGGGGCGCCCGGCCAACTGGGCCAGCAGCGCCGCGGCCTCACCCGGCGTCAGGGTATCCAGGCTGATCGCCACCGCGTCCTCCAGCGCGGTCAGGTGCCGGCGGCTGGTGACCAGCACCAAGCTGCCCGCCGTGCCCGGCAGCAGCGGGGTGACCTGCTCATGAGAGGCCGCGTCATCCAGCAGCAGCAATACCTTCTTCCCGGCCAGGTAATCCCGCCATCGCGCGGCCCGGGCCTGCACGCCGGGCGGGATCTGCTGCGCCCCGACCCCGGCGCTCAGCAGCAAGCTGGCCAGCGCATCCACCGGCTCGACCGGGCGCTGACCCAGCGTGTGCGCGTGCAGCGGCAGGAAAAACTGCCCGTCCGGGAAGCTGCCGGCCAGCCGGTGCGCCGCATGCACCGCGAAGGTCGTCTTGCCGATCCCGGCCATCCCGCCGATCGCGTGGATCCCTACCACCCCCCCGCCGGCCGCGGCGGTACCACTCACCGCGCCGGCCAGCTGCGCCAGCTCGGCCACCCGGCCGGTGAAGCTGGCGATATCGCGGGGCAGCGTCCGGGTCGCTGCTGCCGCAGCCGCGCCTTCGCCGGCGGCCAGCACCTGGCTCGCCGGGGCGCGCCCGCGCGCCGCCGCCTCGAACAGCGCCCGCTGCGGCCCGGTCAGGCCCAGCGCACCAGCCAGCAGCCGAGCCGTCTCATGACGGGCCGTCAGGTTCACGCCCCGCTCCAGGTCACTGACCGACCGCGGGGACAGGCTCGCCGCCTCCGCCAGCTCCTCCTGGGTCAGCCCGGCATCGTGGCGCAGCCGCCGCAGTAGCCCGGCGAAGCTCAGCCCAGGCTGCTCCGCCACCGGCCCATCCTCACCAAACCCATCCGCCCATGCGCCAGGGACGCCCGGCCACGGCACGGACACTGCCAGCAACCCTAACAGGCGCGCCGACAGCACGCCCGACGGGAGGCAGCAGGCCACTGGCTCCATCGCTGGCCAGGGCGATCACCACACACAGGATGGAGGCCCGCGCCGCGGTGCCCGCCGCCGCGGCCTGCTCCAGGCCCTTCAGGCACTGCGCCTGCACCTCGGCGGCCAGCTGGGTCGCGTCCGCGGCGGCCAGGTAGCTCATCGCGGAGGTCAGCATCCCCAGCGCCTCACAGCGCTAGCCGGCGACGCGGCGACGCGGCGACGGTCATAGCGGATACCCACCTCCCTCCGCGGTGCGGGCGGTCCCCTTTCCCCGGCGGTTACGGCCGGGATCATCTCTAGCTTTCTAGTTCGATTATAGCGAACTTCCTCTAGTTGAAGAAATAGTGTAGATCTACACTATTGACATCATGCCGGACTTGGCGTTGACTGCGAATTACGCCGGACTGCGGCCACGTCGGGACCCCGCGGGGCTCAAGGGAGATCCTCCCACGAGCACGGGAAGTCACGACCATGATCTTCTGCGCATCAACGCTCATCCTGATCATCGCGGCCGTCGTCGCACGTGCGAGCGTTGCAACCAGCAGCGGCACCATTCACTCGCTGGGCGACCACTTCGCGCTATCTGGTCATCTGCCGAGCAGTCCGTCCGCCGGAAGCTGTTTCTGTGCGGCATCGTCGTGAGAATCGCGGACCTGCTGGGATTCAGCATGCTGCTCGGCGCCTCCACCTGTGCACCTGGCCTCCCGAGAATCGCAGCGGGCCCTGAGCAGCGGGCCCTGACGGGATCCCGGCGCGAGACATGTCCGGCTCGGCGGCGCAGACAGCCTCTGGCAGAAATTCAGATCCTTGCGCAACGGCCGTTCGACGGTGTCTTGCACAGGGTGCCACGGGCGGTCATCACGATGGCGAGTCGTACCCGGGGGCGTCATCACCCGCGACAGCATCGGCACGGAAGTGCCTGCGGTCGCCCGCAACCTTGTGGCCGGCTCCGTGAATGCCGGTCGCCGAAATCGGAACGCACCGCGCTGGACCGGCCCGGTGTCCGGCGAGATGCCCCCAGCAAGAAGGAAAGACTATGAGTGCTCCCCCCCAGGCACCTCAGCGTGTACCGGAAGCCGACGCCGCGGCATCATCTAAGCTGACCGGCCTGCTACTAATGGCTGCCGGAGTTTCGGCGATTTCGGCGCTGCTGTACGGCTATGACACCGGGATCATCTCTGGTGCCCTGCTCCAGATCGCGCGCCAGTTCCACACCGGGACCGAGGTGGAGCAGATCATCGCCTCCAGCATCCTGCTCGGCGCGGTCATCGGGGCGCTATCGTGCAGCCGGCTTTCCGAGCGGTGGGGCCGGCATCGGACGATGCTGCTGGTCTCGGTGATATTCATCGTCGGGGCGCTGGCCTGTTCGCTGTCCCCCACGACCTGGGCGCTGTCGCTGAGCCGGGTCGTGCTCGGCTTCGCGGTCGGCGGCGCGACCCAGACCATCCCGATGTACGTGGCCGAGCTGGCGCCGGCCAAGCGCCGCGGGCAGCTGGTCCTGACATTCCAGGTCGGTATCGGCGTCGGCATCGTCACTTCCACGATCATCGGCGCCAGCCAGCATTTCTCCTGGCGGGTATCCCTCGCGATGGCCGCAGCGCCGGCGACGCTGATGCTGATCCTGATGCTGCGGCTGCCGGAGAGCCCGAGGTGGCTGGTCAAACGCGACGATCACGACGGCGCGCGGAAGGTGCTGGAACGGATCCGGCCGCCGGGGGCCGACGTCTCGGGCGAGTTGCAGGACATCGTGGAGGTCGAGGACCTGGAGCGCAAGGCGGGCATAAACCGGGACTGGCACGGGCTGCGGCAAAGATGGGTTCGCCCCGCCCTGATCACGGGCTGCGGCATCGCGGTGTTCACCCAGCTCAGCGGCATCGAAATGATCATCTACTACGCGCCGACCATCCTCACCAAGAACCACTTCTCGACGTCCGCGGCGCTACGGGTCAGCGTCGGCCTGGGAGTGACCTACCTGGTGATGATGATCGTCGGGCTGTCCATCGTCGACCACGTCGGGCGGCGGCGGCTGACCTTGACGATGATCCCGGGCGCGGCCATCGCTCTCGCGGTGCTCGGAGTGCTGTTCATCAGCGGCAACACCAGTCACAAGACCATCGGGCTCATCATCGTCTGCCTCATTCTCTTCATGCTCTTCAACGCCGGAGGCCTGCAGCTGATGGGCTGGCTGACGGGCTCGGAGATCTATCCCCTCGCGGTCCGCGGAGCAGGAACGAGCGCGCAGGCGGCCACGCTGTGGACCACGAACCTGGTGATCACCCTCAGCCTGCTGTCGATCCTCGGCCGGATCGGTGCCGGGCCGACGATGTGGCTCTACGCGGCCTTCAACGTCGCCGCGTGGCTGTTCATCTGGCGCCGGATGCCCGAGCTGACCGGGCGCAGCCTGGAACAGATCGAGGGACAGCTGCACAGCGGGCATTTCCGGCCGCGTGACTTCAAGCGCCAGAAAGCCGAACCGGCGGCGCCAAGCACCGCGGGCCCGCCCTGACGCCCACCAGATCTGATCAGCGTGGCCGCTGTCGTCCAGAACCCCCTGGGAGCAGTGAAGTGAGCGCAAGTATCGAGCACCCGACCCAGCTCAGCAACTCCAGCCTGGCCTCCCTGCCACAAGGGGTCCCGGGGCCGACGTATGACCGCGGCCGGGTCAGTGTGGGCATCGTGCACGTCGGGGTCGGTGGCTTCCACCGGGCTCACCAGGCGATGTACCTCGATCGGTTGATGAACCAGGGACAGGCGCTTAGCTGGGGTATCTGCGGGGTGGGGGTCATGCCGGCTGACCAGCGGATGAAGGAGGCGTTGAGTGCGCAGGACGGCCTGTACACCCTCGTGGTGAATAACCCGGACGGCACCATCGAACCGACTGTCATCGGCTCGATCATCTAGTACCTCCTCGCCTCCGACGACCCCGGGGCCGTCATTGAAAGGATGGCCGACCCGAAGGTCCAGATCGTCTCCCTGACGGTCACCGAGACCGGTCCCCGGGTATAGACCTCGACCACTACAAGCACAATCTGATCCAGCGCTTCTCTAGCCCGGCCGTTCGCGACACGGTGGCGCGGCTCTGCGCCGAAGCTTCCGACCGCATACCGAAATTTCTGCTGCCCGTCATCCGCGAAAACCTGGCTCGCGGTGGTCACATCACCCTATCCGCCGCGGTGGTGGCCAGCTGGGCGCGCTACGCCGAGGGAGTGGACGACCAGGGCGAGCCGATCGAGATCGTCGACCAGCTCAAGGAGCCACTGACCGCCAGCGCCCGCCGCCAGCGTAAGGACCCGGTGGCCTTCATCGCCAACCGCGACGTCTTCGGCGACCTCGTCGATGACGAAAGGTTCGCGAGCACTTACATCTCCACCCTCGACTCGCTGCATTCCCAGGGGGCCCGCGCCACGCTGGAAGCCCTCATGGCGCAGCTGCCCCAGGAAAGTGCCCGCGCAGCTGAGGCGCAGCAGGAACAGGCAGTTCCTCCAGGTGAACCTAGTGTGCGCTTAGAGGAAGCATCCGCCTCGTACTCCGTACGCTGACGACTAGCTTGTTCAAGCTACGTGTGCGGTCGATGATGCGGCGGAGCCGTTCATCGTAGGCATGGTTGTCGCGCCAGATCATGTACCGGCGGCTCATGATGGCCTGCTCTTTGCGGCTGGCGTGGCCGGTGCCGTGGAGCGCGGAGTACCGCAGCGCGGTGAACTGCGCTTCTGT
>Ga0302232_10002793_pt1 | contig 11859 bp, 8 predicted proteins | sample II_Palsa_N2_3_FD_193575 | JGI IMG/M metagenome (GOLD analysis project Ga0302232, IMG submission 193575) | Peat permafrost microbial communities from Stordalen Mire near Abisko, Sweden - II_Palsa_N2_3 | ecosystem: Environmental > Terrestrial > Soil > Palsa > Peat permafrost | place: Sweden...
GTATGAAACGCTTACTCCCCGGGAAAAGGAGGTCGTCGCCTTGGTTGTCGAAGGGTTGATGAACAAGCAAATCGCCGATCGGATGGGGCTAAGCGAGGTAACGGTGAAAATTCATCGCGCGCAAGCCATGCGAAAGATGGAGGCCCGTTCAATGCCCGATCTTGTCAGGAAGCTTCAGCGCGTTGTTGCGCAGAACCAGCGCGCGTCGAAGGCGCTATGAGAATGTGCGCAAGGTCTCGTTTGCATGATAGATCTAACGCGAACGTATTATTGCTCCGGAACTCATCCGCAGATACGTTTAGGTTGCGGCCAACGTAGTCGCTGAAAATCTCTTCGGCGTGGGCCCTACTACAAGATGAAATCACACTCGCTTCCTGCCGTTATCGCCGTGGTCGACGATGACGAGTCAGTCAGACTTGCGATAGCCAGTCTGCTGAGATCATGCGGCTGGACCGTATGCACCTATGCCTCCGGCGGCGAACTGTTGGCCGGTATCGACGAGAGCAAGTTCTGCCTCGTCGTCGCAGACGTTCAGATGCCCGAAATGGACGGATTCGCGCTCGTCGGGCAGCTCGCCGTACGAAGACCTGATATCCCAGTCGTTTTTGTTACCGCTTTTGCGACCTCGGACATGGCCGAGAGAACAACCGTAGCAGGTGCGGTCGGCTTTTTCACAAAGCCGCTGGACGACGTCCTGTTCCTGTTTCGTGTGGCGGAGATCGCCGGCCAAGCGCCGCGCTGACGCCTGTACACCAAAGTATTAGCGGGCAAGACCAAGATGGTGTGCAAGCATCCGCTTGTAGCATGGTTTATCTCAGGATTAGTCTTACTGTGTCACAAAATTCATTTGCAGTAAAGCGATACCTGGTAGTATTGAATAATACTGACTTCGGGCGATCGTGATGAGAGAAGATGTCGACGAATTTGACGCGTATCTGAATCATCTGGCGCATGCGTTAGGGCACGCCGATCGCCATGCGGGCCTCAAGGGTTACTGTTCGGGCCTGGTAATGCCGTTGTCACGCAAGAGCGTCGAGCCGATGGCCGCGCATATTGACCCACTTCACGCGAGTGCGAAGCACCAGTCACTCCACCACTTTGTGGCCAAGGCAGACTGGTCTGACACTGCGGTCTTGCAGCGGATACGCGAATGGGTGATGCCCGCGTTAGACGCGCATGCGGGTGAAGAAGCCGGCTACTACTGGATTATTGACGACACAGGTTTTCCAAAGAAGGGGCGTCATTCGGTCGGGGTGGCACGTCAGTACTGTGGGCAGCTCGGAAAGCAGGACAACTGTCAGGTCGCTGTGAGCCTGTCGATCGCGACGCAACGCGGCAGCTTGCCGATTGCCTGGCAGTTGTATATCCCGAAGGGATGGATTGACGACCCGGAACGTGCCCGTCGCGCGGGCATTCCCGAGGATCTGTCTTTCGAGACCAAACCACAGATTGCGCTGGCCCAGCTTCGCGAGGCTATCGCTTCCGGCGTTACGCCGGGCATCGTGCTGGCCGATGCTGGGTATGGTGACGAAACGGCTTTCCGGGATGGCATAACTGAACTGGGTTTGTTGTACGCGGTAGGGATCCGGCCGGGCACCTCTGTGTGGGCGCCCGGTACGGCGCCGCTTCCGCCCAAGCCCTGGAACGGGCGCGGCAAGCCACCGACATTGTTGCGCCGTGCGCCCGGTCATGAGCCGCTCGCGGTGAAGGAACTGGCCATGCAATTACCTGTGAACACCTGGCAAACCGTAACCTGGAGGGAAGGCAGCAACGCGGCACTTTCCTCACGATTTGCCGCCGTGCGGGTTCGTCCCGCACATCGCGACTATTGGCGAAATACCGTTCGCGACGAAGAATGGCTGCTCATTGAATGGCCTGATGGTGATACGGAGCCGCTCAAATACTTTCTCACTACGGCCCCCGAGGAAGCGACACTTGAGCAGCTTGTGTTCGTGACCAAGATGCGCTGGCGCATCGAGCGCGACTATCAGGACCTGAAACAGGAGTTCGGGCTCGGTCACTACGAAGGGCGTGGCTGGCGTGGGTTTCACCACCACGCCACACTGAGTATCGCTGCATATGGCTTTCTGATGGCTCAGCGACTCAGGATGGGATCGGGTACCAGCGATAAAAAAAACTTCGTCGAACGCGCGCTGCCTGCGCTTCCCGCGGATTACATCGCACGCGGCAGTCCAGCGCGCACAACGCCACGTTCCTGACTCCATCACTACGTTGCGTATCTTGCTCGGACTACGGCTCACGCAACGCTTGCACCATTCATCGAAGCAGTGGCCCGCAGAATATGTGACACAGTAAGACTAGGCATCGGCGTGTTCAAGCACGATTGCGGCGCCAACTGCGTGCAGCAGGCGGTGCCGGCGACCTGCTACGGGTGTGCAAGTCCGGACAACGCGTACTACTGCCCGGGTTCGACCGAGCAGTTGAGCGCGGTGATCGACGGTGTGAATGGTGTTAACAGCGCGGTGTCGTTCGATGTGGGCAACGCCACGGCGCTGTCGCAGAGTTCTGGCGGCGATGCGGCGATGCGGCGATGCCGCTGCTCGCCGGTCCTGCATTTGTGACGTCGACGATCTTCGACTGGGGTTTGCCGTTCTTCTACGGCCGCAATGTGTATGCGGCGGTCGAGCAGCAATCGGCGCCGGGCGGCACCGGGCCTTATATCGCGTATTGATCGCGGTGGTGGGAACAACGATGGTGCGGACGCCTCTCATCAAGAGGGCTGTCTGCCGCGGGACTTTGCGATGAGCGGGGCAATGACACGGGCCACGAACTGCGGCGTACTGGACGACGTGCACTGATACGCCATCGGTTTGCCTTCATATCGCGGACACCAGCTGAAATTCTCGGAATCAAACGCGAATGTCGTGTCGTTGAAGCAGCTATTACAGACGTGAAAATTGATGATGCGCCAAGGCGTATGAAACTCGGTCTTGGGATGGGAAAAGCCGCTGATCATCACGACCGGCGTGCCGACTGTCCACGCGAGCCACGATAATCCGCTGCCCAGGCCGACGAAGAACTCCGCATGCAGCAGCAGGCTTGCGCGCTCCTGCAACGGCAGGTTGCCGGTGAAGTCTTCCGCGCCAGCAGGTATCGAGTTGATGACGCCCGAGCGAGCGCAGTCGCGTTCGCGGTCGATGCACAACACGCGATAGCCCTGCTGCTTCAGATGCGCGACCAGCATAGGCCAGCCATCCGGATTGTTCCAATACTTGCAGTGGGCGCCGGCCTGAACAGCGATGCAGACATAGCGCTCCTTGATCCTGCGGATGGTGTCGGCCACCACGAGCGTGGGCCGGCGCTCCACTGCGGGCACGCTAAGGATAAACGACGCGACATCCTGCAGACTGCTCACGCGTGGGTCGGTCGGCTGGTGATCGCGCTCGTCATACGGCGAGAAAAAGCCGAGATAATAAGTGGCGTAAAGCGTGCCCAGTGAAGCAGGAGAGACATCGCTCGCCACGAAGTGCAAGTCCGGATAGCCCGCCCTAAAGAGCTCATGGAGATGCAGGGGCAGTTGCACATGCACCTCGCAGCGATGCTCGCGACGAAATGCTTCGACAGCAGGTATCCATGCGATGGAGTCCCCAAGCGCTGTTTCACCAGCTCGCACGAACACGCGCTGGCCTGCGGCATCGAAGCTATGCGAAAACACGAGCCGTTCGCCGTCGAATACCTGCAGCATGAAGTGGACGAAGTACTTGCGCCGGCTTGCCACGATTTCGGCGGCTTCGACCACTTCGTCGAACACGGTGTTATGCGTGTCGAGGTCGATCATGACAACGCGCCAGCCGCTCACTGGCACCTGCACACGGCAGCCGTAATTGAAGTCGTAGAAAATGCCCTCGGGGCCTTGCAACGCCGGTGTACCGGCATTCGCAAAAGACACATCATGAGGGCCGCGTTGCAGATTTGAGGAAGAAGGTACGGTCATGGTGTTCGATCAACTTGGCGTCTTCGGGAGACGCATTCCATCTGTCAGCATTCCTTGCCTGCGGAGTGTTGACCGGGTCGTAGGACCGGTGACCGAAACCAAGCAACGAATAACGAAGCCGCGGATTATTGCACGTAAGTCATCCTGAAAAAACCGAGGCAGACGGGGGGCATTTCTTATTCTGCACACCACTCCTGCCACATCTGCCTGTAGGCCGCTTCGACATTCCTTGCAAAGCGCGCGCCGTCCATCAGTGGCGATTGTTCCATCATTGGCCGCAGACTTTTCCGCAAGTCCGCGAGACGCGTCCGATCCGCCGCCAGTTCGACGGCGATGCGCACGAACTCCTCGTCCGAGTACGCGGCCAGTTCGTCCAGTCCCAGATTGACGATTTGACTCAGGCCGCCGCGTCCCACCGCGGTCGCACCGACGCGCGTCACGACCGGCACACCCATCCAGAACGAGTCCAGACTAGTCGTGTGGCCGTTATACGGAAACGTATCGAGTCCGAGGTCGATCTGGTGATACGTACGCAGGTAATCGGCACGCGGCTGGAACGGCACGAAACCGACGCGCTGTATGTCGATGCCCTGGCGCTCCATCCGTCGTGCGAGATTCTGGTGCGCGTTGCCGGCCGGCGCCATCAGCAGTAGGCGCGCCTGCGGGACCTCGTGCAGCACGGTGCTCCAGATGGCCAGAGTACGGTCGGTCAGCTTGCAGGGGTTGTTCAGGCAGCCGAACGTCAGGGTGTCCGCCGTCAGCGCCGGCAGCGCATTCACCGCGGGTTCGTCCGTCAACGGGTCGTAACACCAGAATGAGTCCGGCAGGCGCAGTGAGCGTTCGGTGTAATGGCTGTCGCTCGTGCTCGGCGTGTGGCCGCCCCGCGCGTTGCGTTGACCTTTCACATCAACCGGATCAAGCGGATCGAGATTCGGATCGGTCAGGCGATAGTCGATCGCCTCGATCCCGGTGGTGCCGGGGTAAGCGAGCCACGCCACCTGCACCGGCGCCGGTTTGCGGGCAAACAGCAAAGGTCTGCCGTCGGCCATGTGCATGGTCAGATCGACGAGGATATCGATGCCGTCCGCCCGAATCTGCTGCGCAAGGCGTTCGTCGTCCAGTTCGCGAACGTCGCGCCACACGTCCGCATAACCGGCAAGACGGCGCGTGACGTCGTCGGGCCGCTCGACGCTTGCATAGCAGAAGATCTCGAACTGCTCGTGATCGTGATGCGAGAAGAAAGGCACGGTAAAAAGAGCCTGGCAATGATCGCGGAAATCCGCCGCCACGTAGCCGATCCGCAAGCGCCGGTGCTGGCTGCGCTCGTTCGTATGCGGATGGCGTGCCGCGCGCAGCAGCGTCTCATGCTGCGCAGACCAGCGCCGGCATTCCTCGAGCACCGCTTCGCCATCCTCGGCCTGGAACGTCAATGCGTACGCGAGGTTGCTGTGCGCGACCACGTTGTCCGGATCCGACTCGATTGCGCGGCGATAGTGGACGATGCCTTCGTCGAGCGCGCCGCAGTCTTTCAACACATTGCCGAGATTGTTGTGCGAGACCGAGTGATCCGGATCGACCGCGAGTGCGGCTTCGAACAGCGCTTCCGCGTCTGCCGTCCGGCGCAGCGTGCGCATCAGATTGCCCGCATTGTTATAGGCCGCCACGAAGCCCGGTCGTACGCGGATTGCGGCGTCGAACGCTTCCGAGGCGGTCTTGTATTCGCCCAGCTCCTTGCTGACGTTGCCGAGGTTATTGTATGCATCGGCGTGCTGCGGATCGAGCGCGACTGCGTTGCGGTACTGCGCCTGCGCGTCCCGGCGCCGGCCGAGCGCATGCAGCGCGTTGCCGCGGTTGTACGCGGCTTCGGGAAAGTGCGGGTCGAGTTCGAGCGTGCGGGTGAGCAGGACCGCTGCCTCGTCGAACTGGCGATGTGCGTATCGCGCCACACCGAGGTTGAGCAGGCAAGTGGGGGAATCCGGCGCGCTGCGCAGCGCCTCGATGAGCAGTCCGATCGCGGCGTCGATCTGGCCGCTCTCCTGCAGGAGCGTGCCGAGGTTCGTCAAGGCGCTCGCATGGTCCGGCTGCACGGCAAGGGCGCGGCGATACGCGTCTTGCGCGAGTTCAGGGGCGCCGAGCTGGCGATGGCAGTTGCCCAGGTTGTTCAGTGCGTCGGCCAGTGCCGGGTCGAGCGCGGCGGACGATTCGTACGCCGCCACCGCCCCGCGCGCATCGCCGCTCGACTGCAACGCGCTGGCGAGCGCGAACCACAGGTCCGCAGAGGTGGCGTCGAAGGCGAGCAGGGCACGGTAGGTGTCGATGGCGTCGTCGAAACGCCCCGCGGCCGAAAGCACCTGGCCGCGTGCGAACTGATAGCGGGATTCGCGGGGCGCCAGCGCGATCGCGCGGTCGAGCCAGCTGAGCGCGTCGCTGTAGGCAGCGCATTGCAGCCCGAGCACGCCAAGGCGAAACATGACGTCAGCATTGGCCGGCTCGTCAGTGAGGACGGTTTCGTAGAGCGTTCGGGCGCTCGCGAGGTCGCCCGCGAGGTGGCGTTCTTTGGCCAACGCCAGACACTGGTCGGTCCGCATCGAGGTCCTGCCTTGATCCGAAAGGGTAGCGATGGATGCGGAGCCAGCAGCCGGGCGGGCACGCCGGGGCGGCGGCTGTCCGCGCAAGCGAGCAGGATAGCGGTCGCTTCCCTACCAATGTTTACCAGACGTAACAAAAAATTACGACGGCGTAACGGGTTCAGGGCTTGGTGGCGACGGGGGCGAGGGCGGCGGTGACGCCGGCGTTTCCGTCGCAGGCACCGCCTTCGGACCGGCGGCAGGCGGCGGCCCTGCAATCACCCGGTGCACTAGTCGCAGCTTCTCGACGACTGGCGGCGCGAGCGTGAACGGATACCCGTCCGGCATGCCCAGACTGCGGTTCAGGCTGTTGAGCGCGTACGTCAGCGGAAACCAGCGCTTCATCAGGTTATCGAAGCTGGCGTCTTCAACCGGCGTCTGGTCGGTCAACGTTGGGTCCGTCGGATCGCTGGGTATCAGGGCCACGCCGTACGAGGTGGCGGTGTCCAGCACGTCGACGATCAGCAGATAGTGCGCCCACGTCTCCGCCCAGTCCTCCCATGGATGCATCGTCGCGTAGGCGCTGATATACGATGCTTGCCAGTCGGCCGGTGCGCCGTCGCGATAGTAGGCGTCCAGCGCCTCGGCGTAATTGACGCTCTCGTCGCCGAACAGCTTGCGAAATGGCTCGAGCCACGGCGTGCCCGCGACGAGGCGGTCGAAATAGTAGTGACCCGTTTCATGCCGGAAATGCCCGAGCAGGGTGCGGTAAGGCTCGTGCATGGCGGTGCGGGTGCTTTCGCGGTAGGCGTCGTCGGCTTCCGCGATGTTCAGCGTGATCAGGCCGTTGTCGTGGCCGGTCATGACCTGCCCGCCCGTGCCGGTGTCCTCGAGGAATTCGAACTCGAGCCCCTCCTGCGGATTGTCGTGGCGCGACTCCGCCGTGATGCCCAGAGTGGCGAGCGTATAGAGCAGGCGCCGCTTGGCGACCTCGAGGCGGTACCAGTAGAGCCGGTTATCGGGCGGAGCGAGGTTCGGAATGACGCGCGTCAACTGACAGGAGCGGCACAAGGTGTCCGGCTGATCGGCGGGGATCATCCAGTTGCAGACGTGTTCGAGCGCGTAGTTGTTGCATTGCCGGTACAGGGCGCCGGCGGCCTGCGGATGCAGGCTGCGCCAGAGGCCGTCGCCGGCTGCCTCGAAGGCGCTGAGCTCGCCCAGTTCCGGCACAAAGCCCAGCAACGCCTCGCAGCGCTCGCAGAGGACGTTTTCGTAGAACACGAGGTGCTCGCAGCGATTGCAGTGGAAGGTTCTCATGGGGGGACCTGATTGGGTGGGCTGACGGGCGCAAACCACGCCGCAATCTTCATGCCGTATTTGCCAGAGGTCACTGGTTTAACGCACATTACGTGCATGATGGGGCATTGGGACTGCGCCGCTTTGGTGCGTGCCGGCGGGAAAGCCTTGTATGAGGCTAGCCGGCGGCCGAGCTCAACGCGGCGTTGAGAGGTTCTCGCAGGCTTGGGGAGGCTGCAAAGTCCACGCAGGTGCATACGGGGTTTTGTTTTCCGGCCGCGAGGCCAGACTCGGCAAGTTTTTCTACCAACGGCATGAAGCTTGCTTTTTGGCGGGCTGCCATCCTTCGCCCAGGAGTCCGGTGTGTCTATACGTGTCGCGTTGAACCATGTCACACATTATCGTTATGACCGCCTCGTCGGGCTATCGCCGCAGGTCGTGCGGCTGCGGCCCGCGCCCCACTGCCGTACCCCGATCGTGTCGTATTCGATGCGGGTCGAGCCGGCCGAACACTTCATCAACTGGCAGCAGGATGCCTTCGCCAACTATCAGGCGCGGCTGGTGTTTCCCGAGAAAACCCGCGACTTCAAGATTACGGTCGATCTCGTGGCCGAAATGGCCGTCTACAACCCGTTCGACTTCTTCCTTGAGCCGTCCGCCGAGAAATTCCCGTTCGAGTATGGACCCGGCCTCGCCGCCGAACTCGCGCCCTATCTGGTCAAACGCGAGCCGACGCCGCGCTTCAAGGAGTTCGTGGCGAGCATCGACCGCTCGCCCAAGGTGACGGCGGATTTTCTGGTCGAACTGAACCAGCGCCTGCAGCGCGAGATCCGATATCTGATCCGCATGGAACCGGGCGTGCAAACGCCCGAGGAAACGCTCACCTCGGCGGCCGGTTCGTGCCGCGATTCCGGCTGGCTGCTGGTCGAGACCTTGCGGCAGTTGGGGCTCGCCGCGCGCTTTGTGTCGGGTTATCTGCTGCAACTGGCGCCGGATACCAAATCGCTCGATGGCCCGAGCGGCACCGAAGTCGACTTCACCGACCTGCATGCCTGGTGCGAGGTCTACTTGCCGGGCGCCGGCTGGATCGGCCTCGATCCGACCTCGGGACTGCTGGCGGGCGAAGGGCACATCCCCGTGGCCTGCACGCCGGAGCCGGGCAGCGCCGCGCCGATTTCGGGCGCCGTGGACGAGTCCGAGGTCGAGTTCGAGCACACGATGTCGATCGAGCGGGTGCTGGAGACGCCGCGCGTCACCAAGCCCTATACCGACGAAGTCTGGTCGGACGTGCTGAAGATGGGCGCCTACGTCGACGAGGAACTGGAGGCGATGGACGTGCGCCTGACGATGGGCGGCGAGCCGACCTTCGTCGCGGTGCGCGACCGCGATGCCGCCGAGTGGAACACCGACGCCCTCGGGCCGACCAAGCGCAGCTATGCGGTCGGGCTGATGGACAAGCTGCGTTCCCGCTACGGCGCGAACGGCTTCCTGCATATCGGCCAGGGCAAGTGGTATCCGGGCGAGCAACTGCCGCGCTGGGCGTTGTCGCTCTACTGGCGTGCGGACGGCGAGCCGTGCTGGAACGATCCCACCCTGTTCGCCGACGAGCGCGAACCGGGCAGCTATACCGCGGAAGACGCCCGAACCTTCCTGACCCACCTGACGGCCAAGCTCGCGCTCGACACGCAGTTCATCAAGGCCGGTTACGAGGACACCTGGTATTACCTGTGGCGCGAGCGGCGCCTGCCGGTCAACGTCGATCCGTTCGATTCGCGTCTCGATGACGAGATGGAGCGCGTGCGCTTGCGGCGCGTCTACGACAGCGGTCTCGCCACGGTGACGGGCTATGTGCTGCCGCTCTCGCGCGAACGCGACTTGCCGCTGGAAGGGCCGCGCTGGGTCACCGGTCCGTGGTATTTCCGCGGCGATCGCATGTATCTGATTCCGGGCGATTCGCCGATGGGTTACCGCCTGCCGCTCGACGCGCTGCCGTGGGTGTCGGAGACGGACTATCCGTACCAGCATGCGCACGATCCGTTCGCCCCGCCCGCGCCGCTGCGTACGGCGGCGCAGTTGCGCATGCAGTATGAAGGGCGGACGGGGACGGAGGAGGGGCGTGCTGTCGGCGAGGTAACCGGGGCAGATGGCCACGGTGCAGGCGCTTCGGGTGCTGTGGCTGATACGGCGGCTGCACTCCGCGCTGGCAGCGGCGGCACAGGTGGCCCAGGCGAAGGCACGACGCCCTCCACCCTGCGCATCCCCGAGCGCGGCGAATCCGCCAGTTGGATCACGCGCACCGCACTGTGCGTCGAAGCCCGTGACCCCGCCCGCGCCGCCGGTCCGAAGGTCGAAACCGAAACCTTCGGCAGCGGCAGCAAGATGCTGCACGTGTTCATGCCGCCGCTCACCGAGCTCGACGACTACCTGGACCTGCTCGCCGCCGTCGAAGCCACCGCGGCCGAACTGGGCATGAAGGTCGTTATCGAAGGCTACACGCCGCCTCGCGACCAGCGTCTGAAGATGCTGCAGGTGACGCCGGATCCGGGCGTGATTGAAGTGAATATCCATCCGGCTTCGAGCTGGGATCAACTGGTCGACCACACCGAGTACCTGTACCAGTCGGCGCACGAGACGTATCTGAGCACCGAGAAGTTCATGACCGATGGCCGGCACACCGGCACGGGTGGGGGCAATCACTTCGTGCTCGGCGGCGCCACGCCGGCGGACAGCCCGTTCCTGCGCCGCCCGGATCTGCTCGCCAGCCTGGTGGCTTACTGGCTCAACCATCCGTCGCTGTCGTATTTATTCTCGGGTTTGTTTATCGGACCGACCAGCCAGGCGCCGCGCGTCGACGAGGCGCGTAACGATCAGATCTACGAACTGGAGATCGCCTTCCGCGAACTGCAGCGCCAGATCGACCTGCTCGGCGGCCGCCACGGCGGCCAACTGCCGGCATGGATGATCGACCGGTCGCTACGCAATATCCTGATCGACGTCACCGGCAACACGCACCGCGCCGAGTTCTGCATCGACAAGCTCTATTCTCCCGATGGCCCGACCGGCCGCCTCGGTCTGCTGGAGTTGCGCGGTTTCGAAATGCCGCCGCATGCGCGCATGAGTCTCGTGCAGCAGTTGCTGTTGCGCGCGCTGGTGGCGCGCTTCTGGAAGACGCCGTACACCACGCGCCTGACGCGCTGGGGCACGGAACTGCACGACCGCTTCCTGCTCGGCACGTTTGTGGAGATGGATTTCGACGACGTGCTCGCGGATCTGGCGGAGGCAGGCTATGTATTCGAGCGCTCGTGGTTTGCGCCGCATTTCGAGTTCCGTTTCCCGCAGGTGGGCGAAACGACGACCAGCGGCGTGACGCTGACCATCCGCAGCGCGCTCGAACCGTGGCACGTGATGGGCGAGGAGGGCGCGCCCGGCGGTACGGTGCGTTATGTGGATTCGTCGGTGGAGCGGCTCGAAGTACGCGTGCTGGGTCTCAACGAGAACCGCCATGTGGTGACCGTCAACGGCGTGCCGCTGCCGCTGCAACCCACGGGTCGCGTCAGCGAGTTTGTGGCGGGCGTACGTTATCGGGCGTGGTCGCAACCTTCGGCCTTGCATCCGACGATTGGCGTGGACGCGCCGCTCACTTTTGACCTTGTTGACACCTGGACCGGGCGTTCTATTGGCGGATGCCAGTATCATGTGGCTCATCCGGGTGGACGGAACTACCAGACCTTCCCGGTCAACGCGTACGAGGCCGAGAGCCGGCGGCGCGCGCGCTTCTTTACGATGGGTCATACGCCTGGACCGCTCGTGGCAGAGGCGGCGCAACGCAGTCTGGAATTCCCGTTCACGTTGGACTTACGCTACTGGTGACCTGAAAAACAATTAACCCGATACGACCTTGGCCTTTCAATCGACTTTTCCCTTTGAGGCAACCGCGGCTCACGCGGATGCGCTGTCGCTCCTGCGGGTGCTGCCGGTCCGCGATGGGCACTGGGACGAATTGCTCGATTCGTCCGGGTCGTTGCGCGAACCGTGGCGGCA
>Ga0302232_10002795_pt1 | contig 11858 bp, 10 predicted proteins | sample II_Palsa_N2_3_FD_193575 | JGI IMG/M metagenome (GOLD analysis project Ga0302232, IMG submission 193575) | Peat permafrost microbial communities from Stordalen Mire near Abisko, Sweden - II_Palsa_N2_3 | ecosystem: Environmental > Terrestrial > Soil > Palsa > Peat permafrost | place: Sweden...
CGCCAGCGCCAACCAGCAGCGCGGCTGGGTGTTCCAGCAGGCCGACAAGGTCGTGTCGATCAAGGTGTCCGGCACGATGGAATGCTCGGACGGCGCGGTGCTGCACGAGTGGTGTCTCGAAGGCTACGGGCTGGCGTGGCGTTCGTGGTGGGAAGTCGGCGTCGATATCGCGGCCGGCCGGCTCGTCAGCGTGCTCGATGAGTTCGCCGCACCGCCCATCGGTATTCATGCCGTGTTTCCGCAGCGCCGCCATCTGCCGCTGCGGGTGCGGCTGTTCCTGGATTTTCTTAAACATACCTACGGTCATCCCGGTTATTGGGGGTGAAGGCGGGGCCGCCCAGGACCGGATCGAGGCTCCGCGCGGGTTTCCGATATGCGGACAGACCCGCAAGCGGGCGTCGTGTCGATTCAGGCGCACTACAATCGATTGGGGCGGCGCGTTTTCCGTTTCACAAGATCCGGGTTCGGCCCGGCTTCGCTGTCCTGAAGATCTGCTTTGCGGCGGCCCATGCGATGCATTGCCGCCGTCTTGCAGGTCCAGCCGCAGTCGACGACGGAGGCACCATGTTCAGGCACATCCTGGTTCCGACGGATGGTTCAGACTTGTCACGAAAAGCGATTGAAGGCGCAATCGATCTTGCCCAGGCGATCGGCGCGGATGTCACCGCGTATGCCTGCTTGCCGCAATATCCGTATTCGCCGTTCTCCGAAGTGGTGATCGAGCCGCCCGGCGATTTCCTGGAGCGCAGCGAGCGCGAGGCGCGCGTGCATTTGCGGGAGGTCGAGTGGGCTGGGCGCAATGTCGGCGTGATCGTCAGGAGCCTCACCAGCGTGCATCCGGCGCCGTATCTCGGCATCATCGAGGCGGCTGAAAAGGGTGGTTGCGACGTGATCTTCATGGCCTCGCATGGACGCCGCGGGCTTGGCAGTCTTTTGATCGGCAGCGAGACGCAGCGGGTCCTCACGCATACGAAGATTCCGGTGATCGTGTATCGGTGAACGAGCGCGGCTTTGAAAAAAACGCGCTGGCGGGATGAAGCCAGCGCGTCGCCTACGGCACGCATAGTTAGCTATGCCATCTACTTTTCTCTCAGATTCCGCGGTCCGCCCGGGCCTGTCTTGAGACCTTGTGAGTCTCGCTCGCTGGCCTTCTCCGGCTTGACTGTCTCCTCCCTGATTGCGGTCCTCTGGCGGGGCCGCTTTTCCGTCTGCCTACCTTTGTCTGTCTATCGATTCGCCCGGGCTTTTCCAGGCCCACGTTTCGCGTTGGTGGTTGGCGCAAACCTGGGCCTGCACCATGGCTTGAGCCAGCCAACGCCTTACGCGACCTTCTTGTCGAAGAACTGTTCGTCTTCCGTCGAGCCATGCAGCGCGGTCGTCGAGGCTTCGCGTTCGACCGTTTGCGTCACGGCGTCGAAGTAGCCCGTGCCCACTTCGCGCTGGTGCTTGACCGCGGTGAAGCCCTTTTCGGCCGCCGCGAATTCCGCCTGCTGCATTTCGACGAATGCGGTCATCTGGTTGCGGGCATAACCGTGTGCCAGGTTGAACATCGAGTAGTTGAGCGCGTGGAAGCCGGCCAGCGTGATGAACTGGAACTTGTAGCCCATCGCACCGAGTTCCTTCTGGAACTTGGCGATCGTCGCGTCATCGAGGTTCTTCTTCCAGTTGAACGACGGCGAGCAGTTGTACGCGAGCATCTTGCCCGGGAATTCCTTGTGGATTGCATCGGCGAATTTCTTCGCGAAGGCGAGGTCCGGCTTGCCAGTTTCGCACCAGATCATGTCGGCGTACGGCGCGTAAGCGAGGCCGCGCGAGATGGCCTGTTCGATACCCGGCCGCGTGCGGTAGAAGCCTTCGACGGTGCGCTCGCCGGTCAGGAACGGCTTGTCGTTGTCGTCGATGTCCGAGGTGACCAGGTCAGCTGCTTCTGCATCGGTGCGGGCGAGCAGGACGGTCGGCGTGCCGGACACGTCCGCCGCGAGACGCGCGGCGGTCAGCTTGGCGATGTTTTCACGGGTCGGCACGAGCACCTTGCCGCCCATGTGGCCGCACTTCTTCACCGAGGCGAGCTGGTCTTCGAAGTGCACGCCTGCGGCGCCTGCTTCGATCATCGCCTTCATCAGTTCGAACGCGTTCAGCACGCCACCGAAACCGGCTTCAGCGTCGGCCACGATAGGCGCGAAAAAGTCCACATAGCCTTCGTCGCCGGGGTTCTTGCCTTCCGACCACTGGATCTGGTCGGCGCGCGTGAGCGTGTTGTTGATGCGCTTGACCACGAGCGGCACGGAATTGGCCGGATACAGCGACTGGTCTGGGTACATTTCGCCGGCGACGTTGGCGTCACCCGCCACCTGCCAGCCCGACAGATAGATCGCCTTGAGGCCGGCCTTCACCTGCTGCATGGCCTGGTTGCCGGTCAGGGCGCCGAGTGAGTTCACGAACGGCTCGTTGTTGACGCTTTCCCACAGCTTTTCCGCGCCACGCTTGGCGAGCGTGTGCTCAACCGGCACCGAGCCGCGCAGGCGCACCACGTCATCGGCGGTGTAGGTGCGTTTGATGCCTTTCCAGCGCGGATCGGTTTCCCATTGCTGCTGGAGTTGCTGTGCTTGCTGTTGGCGTGACGTCATGGTTTGCTCCTTGGATTGCCTGGATAGTGGATCGATCAACTCTTTCTTCTCGAAGCGTGCTGCCGGGAAGGCGTTTCGTTTCGTGAAGTCTTGTATAAGAGTCTAGGCAAATCGAGGTGCGCGCAATAGACGCATGTCATGCGTTTCGGTGTATTTTTAAATGTTATAAATCAACTGCTTATAAAATTTGTTCCACATTAAGAAAAGCGATTTTCCCTGCTGCAATAGCTTTGTTGTGCCACGCAGCACGATTTTTTACGAGGCAAAAAAATTTTCCACATCGTGAAATTTCGTGTGCGACCAAAGTACGGACGAAAAAAAACCGGTGCATGAGCACCGGTTTCTTCTGAGTAGAGGGCGGCGCATGGCCGCCCATCGCCCATTTAGCTGCTTATTCAGCTACCACGGCGCGCCGTACGCGGACCGTCGCTGCGGCGTGCGCCGTAGCCACCGTCACGCGAGCCGCCGAAGCCTTCACGCGAACCGCCGCCAGCCGACTTGCCGGCCCAGCTGCCGCCATTGCCGCCGCCGTTACCGGTGCGAGCGCCGCCGCCGTTACCAGCCGGCTTGGCAGCACCGCTGCCGCTGCCGCTGCCGAAGCGACGGCCAGCACCGCCGTTGCCACCGCCCGGACGGCCACGGCCGCCAAAGCCAGGACGGCCGTTGCCTGACGGAGCCGACTTGCGCGGCTCGAAGCCTTCGACAACGTTGACAGCCAGCGGCGTACGCACGAAACGCTCGATGCGCTTCAACGCACCTTGTTCGGCGTGATGCACGAGGCTCACGGCGATACCCGAGCGGCCAGCACGGCCGGTACGGCCGATACGGTGCACGTAGTCTTCGGCGAACTTCGGCAGGTCGTAGTTGAACACGTGCGTGATGCCCGGGATGTCGATACCACGAGCTGCGACGTCAGTTGCGACCAGCACGCGCACACGACGCTCGCGCAGGGCTTTGATCGTGCGGTTACGTGCGCCTTGCGGCAGATCGCCATGGAGCGCAGCCGATTCGAAGCCAGCGTCGGCCAGACGGCCAGCCAGTTGGTCGGCGTCCATCTTGGTTGCCGTGAAGACGATAGCCTGGTCGAGGCCGGAGTCGCGCAGCAGATGGTCGAGCAGACGATCCTTGTGATCGCGGTCGTCAACGTAGTGGACGGTTTGCGCGATGTTGGTGCGCTGTTCCAGACGCTGGACGATCTCGATGCGTTCCGGGTTCTTCAGCAGGCGGCCGGTCAGCGAAGTGATCTTGCCGTCGAGCGTGGCCGAGAACAGCATGGTCTGGCGCGAAGCCGGCGTAGCTGCAACGATCGTTTCGATGTCTTCGATGAAGCCCATGTCGAGCATGCGGTCAGCTTCGTCGAGCACGAGGATCTGCAGTTGCGACAGATCGATACGGCCGCGTTCCAGATGGTCGATCAGACGGCCCGGCGTAGCAACCAGGATTTCCGGGTTCTTCGCGAGCAGCATCAGTTGCTGGCCGTAAGCGACGCCGCCGAGGATGCTGACGGTGCGCAGGCGCTTCAGGTGCTTGCCGTACGTGGCAGCGGCGGTGGTGACCTGCATCGCGAGTTCGCGGGTCGGCGTCAGAACCAGCATGGTCGGACGGGCAACCGGTTGCGGGCGGCGCGTGCGGGCGCCGTCGGCCGGACGCGGTTCACGCGGCTGGCTCGCCTGCGTCTTTTGCAGTTGCGAGAAACGCTCGATGGCGGGCAGCATGAACGCGGCGGTCTTGCCCGAACCGGTCGGGCTCGAGACCATCAGATCGCGGCCGGCGATGCCAGCGGGGATCGCACGTTGCTGAACGGGCGTCGGAGTTTGATAGCCAGCGGCGGTCAGCGCGGAGACGACGTCCGGGGACAGACCGAGCGACGCGAACGACGGGCCGGCCGGTGCTGCGGTTTCGGCTGCGACGGCTTCCGGCGCTGCAGCAACGGCTGCGGCTTGTTCGGGTGCTGCGTCACTGGCGGCGAGACCTAGGGCTTGGTCGGCGATGGCGTTCAACGGGCTGCTGGGGGTATTGCTCGAAGTCATGAGAATCCTTGAAACGATCCTGGGTGATGCACGGAATAAATACGTCGGCGCCAATCGGCATACCCAAGTCGTCGGATTCAGCGAGCAAAGAAGCAGCGAGCAAATCGAAAAACGGGGGCAGCTCGCGACAATCAAGGCGAGCTTTTCGTTAGAAGCTGTATCGGTTGCGACATGCCAACACGGCGTGCCGCCAGCCTGGTACATGATCGCCCGTAGGGGGCTAGGCAGGAGGGGACAGGTTCTAAACTGGATTGGAGCAAAACGCTACGAGGCGCTGCGCCGCAAAGGCCGCTGGAGAAAGCCGGGCAAAGCAGTGAAGCGCAGGCAGGATTGTAACGGCATTTGCTGCACTGCGCCACATGTTTAAGACATTTCCGTGAAGGGAAACGTCGATTTTACCTGGTGCCGGCGACCGCTCTTAGGCCGAGGCGCCGCTTTTCAGCGATTCGACCAGTTCGACGTACTGCTGCTTGGCGGTCTCCTCTGCGGTGCCTTTCAGCGCGGCCCAGGCGTCGTACTTGTATTTGCCGACGATGTCGGTAAAGCCCGGCTTGTCGCCTTGAACGTCGCCCTTGGTGGCCTGCTTGTAGAGCGCGTACAGGCGCAGCAGCGTCAGGTTGCCTGGACGTTCCGGCAGTTGTTGCACTTCTTCGTGGGCTTTCGCGAATTGTGCGTCGACGTCGCTCATGTGTTTCTCCGTGGCAAATTCAAGATGGGCTGACGATCATAACAAGCGACATCGCCCGGTGCATCGAACGAGGCTCGAACGATTACTCCAAACGGCGTGGGGAGCGGAGCGCTTCACGCACCGCGTGCGTCGTTCTGCGGTGCAGCGTGCACGCTGCCTGTCCGGCAACAGGGGGCCTCGCATTACAATAGCGGTCATGACCCGAACTGTGCTGCTTGCCCTCGATACGTCGACCGAATTCTGCTCGGTCGCGCTGCTGTCCGCCGCCGTCGACGCGGTGGACGCTTCTGCCTCCGAACCGCGCACGTGGGTGCGCCATGAGGCGACCGGTGCGGTGTCCAGCACGCGCCTGCTGCCGGCGATCCGCGAACTGTTCGCCGAAGCCGGCCTCAAGCTCGCGGATTGCGATGCGATTGCCTTCGGTGCGGGACCTGGATCGTTCACGGGCCTGCGGACGGCAACCGGTGTCGCGCAGGGACTCGCTTTCGGCCTGAATTGCCCGGTGGTACCGATCGGCACGCTGCTCGCCTGCGCCGAGAGCGCGCGCTTGCGCGATCCGTCGGTCAAGCGGGTGGTGGCGGCGCTCGACGCCCGCATGGACGAGGTGTATTGGGCCGATTACGCATGGGATGACGCGCAAGGCGAATGGCACACCGTTCAGCCTGCGTCGCTCGACGCGCCGGACCGCCTGAGCTTGCCCGATGAGCCTTTTACGCTGGCGGGTAACGGCGCCGCCGCGTTCGGCGCGCGCCTCGTGGCCACAACGGTGGCGCAGGCTATTGACGGCGAAGCGCTGCCGCACGCCTTGCCGCTCGCTTTCGCGGCGCTGCGTGCGCTGCGCGCCGGCCGTACCGTGCCCGCGGAGCTCGCCGCGCCGGAATATGTGCGCAACAAGGTTGCACAGACCACCGCGGAACGGATGGCGGATAAGGCAGAGAAAGCTGCTAAAGCCGAACATGCGGCGCAACGGGCAGCGAACCCCGCATCACCGCACCCCGCATCGCAAGGCGAGGGCGGACGATGAGCGGCGTGTTGCTGGCGGACCGCTACATGTCGCCAATGACCGAGGGCGATCTCGACGAGGTCGCCATCATCGAAAAAGCGGCGTACGAATTTCCGTGGAGCCGCGGCAACTTCGAAGATTCGCTGCGCAACGGCTATTTCGGCATCTGCCTGCGCCACGTTACCGGCAGCCTGATTGGATATTGTGTGCTGATGCCGGTGGTCGACGAGATGCATCTGCTTAATCTGTGCGTGGCGCCTGCCGCACAGGGTGTGGGCGCGGGCTTGTCGCTGCTGCGCGAAGCGGTGCGTATCACGCGCAACGAAAGACTTGACGGGCTGCTGCTTGAAGTGCGGCCGTCGAACCACCGGGCCATCCGGCTTTATGAACGCTTCGGCTTCGCTTCGATCGGCCGTCGCAAGAACTATTATCCGGCGCGGCATCGCAGCCGGGAGGACGCCATCGTGATGCGTTTTTCGTTTGCCAGGGAGGGCGCAGATGGCGCTGCATGAATTCGCATTAGAAGAACTCGGACTCTCACCGATGTGGGTGCGCCGCGGGATGGGCCAGGCGAGTGGTGACGAGGCTGCGCCAGCGGCCGCGGCGCTCGAAAGTGCAGTTGCAGTGCCTGCCGCTGACTTCAGTAATGCGCAGCCGGGTCTCAGGCAAGAAAGCTTGCCTGCCGAACGCGTCGAAGATGATCAGCGTTCTTCGGTGCGCCAAGGCGACGTGCCGCCGCTAGCGCCCGAACGCGGCACGCCGGCAGCGATACCGCGCGCACCCGCGGTACGTGCCGAGCACCCGGCACATACCACCCGCTCCGACATGGCCTCGCCGTCCGCCCCGCCCGAAGACGATTTCGCCTGGTTCGACGATCTGCCGACCCAGCCGCCGGCCGAGGCGCGCTTAGTGCCCGCCGAGGAGCGCGCGGTGCCGTCGTCGGTCGACTCGCTCGACTGGGATGCGCTCGCCGAACGCGTGGCCGGCTGCGAGCAATGCCGTTTGTGCGAGAAGCGCACCAACACGGTATTCGGCGTCGGCGATCGCAACGCCGACTGGATGCTGATCGGCGAAGCCCCTGGCGAAAACGAGGATCGCCAGGGCGAGCCGTTCGTCGGCCAGGCCGGCAAGCTGCTCGATAACATGCTGCGTTCGCTGACGCTCGCGCGCGACACCAACGTCTACATTGCCAACGTGATCAAATGCCGGCCACCGGGCAACCGCAATCCCGAGCCGGACGAGGTCGTGCGTTGCGAGCCGTATCTGCAACGCCAGGTCGCGCTCGTCAAGCCGAAGCTGATTATTGCGCTCGGCCGTTTCGCGGCGCAGAGCCTTTTGAAGACCGATGCGAGCATTTCGTCGCTGCGCGGCCGCGTGCATGCCTATGAGGGCGTGCCGGTCATCGTGAGCTATCACCCGGCGTATCTGCTGCGCAGCCTGCCCGATAAGGCGAAGGCGTGGGCGGATCTGTGCCTCGCCCGCGACACGTGGCTCAAGGCGGCCGAAACGACTGCCAAAACAACGGCCGGCTGATGAACGCGACCCGGCCGGCCGCGCTTCCGGCCACTGTGCCTGCGGCACGGTGGGATGCGCTGCGTCAGCCGGTCGTGCGCGATCTCGCCTGGCTGCTGTTTAGCGCAGATCTGTTGCGCGCGCAACCACCAGTAGGGATGCTTGCCAGCGCATTCGAAACCTCCGACGAGCTCGCTGCCACCATCGGGTGGTTGCAGGCTCTCGATGCCGATGCCGGAGAGTTGCAACGCGACATCGCAGCGGCCCGCGTCACACGTCTTGGCCGTTACGCGGAGTGCCTGCTCGCGTGGTTTCTGCAGTATGGTCCCACCGCGCATCTCATCGCGGCGAACGTACCCCTGCGGCGCGCCGGTTTGACCTTGGGTGAGTGTGACTTTCTGGTGCAGACGCAAGCAGGTCGGCGTTTGCATTGGGAACTGGCGGTCAAGTGCTATCTGCACGCCGGAGACGGGCGCGCGCAACTGGCGGATTACGTCGGCCCGAATCTGCAGGACCGCTTCGATCTGAAACTGAGCCACCTGCTCGATCATCAGTTGCCGCTCAGCGCACGCGCCGAGTTCGTCTCACTAGGGTACGTGGGACCGTGGGAACCGCAGATGTTCATCAAGGGCTGGCTGTTCTACCCGCAAGAGCAAGAGCAAGGGCAGGGACAGAACGAGGCGGGCAACGATCCCGTGGAAATCGACCCAGCCCACGCACGCGGCTGGTGGACGACGCGCGTGGATTGGCCGGTTTTTGCGGCCGGGCATGCGCAGGCGTGGCGGGTTTTGCCGCGGCTAGAGTGGCTCGCGCCGCGCAGGCACGAGCCGGGGGCAGCCGAAGCGGAAGGCATTGAGTTTGTCGATGCAGTCGCCCTGAGCGAGCGCGTGGCGCATCAAAACGGCCCGACCATGGTCGCGGCCTTCTGGATCGACGATGCGGGCCGTTGGGTCGAGCGCTCACGCGGTTTTATCGTGCCGGACGACTGGCCGCAGAAAGCGCAGGCATTCGCGCGACAGTGAGCCTCAGCGGGTGCCGATTGCTGCGACACACCAACCCAACTCACCACCAACGATAAAAATGATGCACCGGCCCGACGCCCTGGCCGACGTCGAGTTGATCGCTGGCCTCAAGCGCGCCGGTCAGATACGCCTTGGCATCCGCTACGGCACTCGCGAGGTCGTCGCGCTGCGGAATCAGTGCCGCAATCGACGATGACAGCGTGCAGCCGGTGCCATGCGTGTTCGTCACCGGCACGCGTCGCGCGCCGAGGCGCAGCGTGCCCGATTCCTCCACGAGCCAGTCGGGACTGTCGTCGGCTGTGAGATGGCCGCCCTTCATCAGCACCGCGCGTGCGCCGAGCGCCCGCAACGCTTCGCCTTGCTCGATCATGCCTGCTTCGTCTGTTGCGGCGGTAAGGCCCAGTAAGGCAGCCGCTTCCGGCAGGTTCGGCGTCAGCAAGTCGGCCAGCGGCAGTAACTCGTCGCGCACCACGGCCACCGCATCAGGCAACAGCAGCGCGTGATTGCTCTTGGAGATCATCACCGTGTCGAGCACGACGTGCTTCGGCCGATGGCGCCGTAGTGCCTCGGCCACGGCTCGCGCGATCTGCGCGTTCGCCAGCATACCGATCTTCACCGCGTCGATACGGATATCGTCGAAGACCGCGTCGAGTTGCGCGGTGACAAACGCTGGCTCGGGCGTATGAATTGCCGTCACGCCGCGCGTGTTCTGCGCCGTCAGCGCGGTAATCACGCTCGCGCCGTAGGCACCGAGCGCCGAAAAAGCCTTGAGGTCGGCCTGAATGCCGGCGCCGCCGCCGGAATCGGAGCCGGCGATCGTCAGGACGTTGGGAATCCGTTGAGTCATGGAAGTGCTGCTGTGTCAGTGTTTCACTTCGCCGATCAGCGCGACCGAATCGAACGCGCGCTGGTTCGCCTGGTGACGCCGCATCACAAACCACATCATCACGCACACGAAGGTGCCGAACAGCACGATGACCGCCGAGACCGGCACGTCGAGCCATACCAGCACCGCGTACAGGCACAGCATCACGAGCACTGAGAGGTTCTCGTTGAAGTTCTGCACGGCGATCGAGTGACCCGCGGAAAGCAGCACGTGGCCGCGATGCTGCAGCAGCGCATTCATCGGTACGACGAAAAATCCCGACAGGCCGCCGACGATCATCAGGAAGATATACGCGAGGATCAGATAGCCCGACACATGCATATGGCCGAAGTAAAAGCCCCAATGCGCGGGAAACAGGTTGCGCGTATAGAAGGCCATCAGCATCACGGCGAGGCCCATCATGATGCCGACCGGCAGTACCGAAAGGGACTTCTTGAGCGGCACGCGCGAGGCCGCCAAGATCGCGCCCACCGCTACGCCGACTGCCACCACCGCCTGCAGGATCGCGCCTTCGGATAGTGACATGCCTAGCGACACTTCCGCCCACTTCAGCACGATGAACTGCAGCGTCGCGCCGGCACCCCAGAACAGCGTTGTGACCGCGAGCGAGATCTGCCCCAGCTTGTCGTGCCAGAGAATCAGGAAGCAGTCCGCAAAATCGGTAACGAGCTTGATCGGGCCGCGTTCCTGTTTCGGATAGCGCGCACCGGTGTCGGGAATGCGCAGGTTGAACAGTGCGGCGATGACGTAGATCGCCATGACCACCAGCATGGCCGCTTCGGCCGGCGTGTTGACGGTCGGAATGTGGTGCTTGAGGATGTGCGAGGCGATATGCGGGCTGATCAACGCACCGCCCAATACGGTGCCGAGAATGATCGAGCCGACCGTGGTGCCTTCAATCCACCCGTTGGCGGCGACGAGGCGGTCAGGCGGCAGCAGTTCGGTGAGGATGCCGTATTTGGCGGGCGAATAGGCCGCTGCCCCAAAGCCGACGATACCGTACGCAATCAATGGATGCGCGCCGATCAGCATGGTGAAGCAGCCGACCACCTTGATGGTGTTGGTGACGAACATGACGCGCCCTTTCGGACGCGAGTCGGCGAAGGCGCCGACGAAGGCAGCGAGGACGACGTACGACAGCACAAAGAACAGCTTGAGCAGCGGCGTCATCCAGTTTGGGGCGTGAAGATCTTTCAGCAGTGCAATTGCAGCGATCAGAAGCGCATTGTCGGCCAGCGACGAAAAAAACTGCGCGGCCATGATGGTGTAAAAACCTTTTTTCATCTGATGCGATGCTGTCCTCGCTGCGGTCTGTCCGCCCCGGCCGTGTGCAAGGCGTCCGGGCTTATGCCGTTCGAAATGGGTTGTGCGCACGGCTTTATATCACGAAAATAGCTGGATTCAGACTAGCAGAATCCTTGATCGCACCGCCCAGCGGGCTCCTGAGCGCTGAAAACGCACTGTAAGCTCCTGATTCGCAAGCGTCTTTACGAAAACATCCCATGCCGCGCCCCCTCTCAGCCACGATTCACACCGCAGCGCTCGCCAATAACCTCGCCGTCGTCCGTCGTTATGCCCCGAATTCGAAAGTCTGGGCTGTCGTCAAAGCCAATGCTTACGGACATGGCCTCGCAAGAGCCTTTCCTGGTTTACGTGCAACAGACGGCTTTGGATTGCTCGACCTGGAAGAAGCCGTGAAGTTGCGTGAATTGGGCTGGGCCGGGCCAATTCTTTTGCTTGAAGGCTTTTTTCGCCCCACCGATATCGATGTGATCGACCGTTACAGCCTCAGCACGGCGCTGCATTCGGACGAACAGTTACGCATGCTGGAAATGGCGCGTCTGTCAAAACCGGTCAATATCCAGTTGAAGATGAATAGCGGCATGAATCGCCTCGGCTACACGCCGGAGCGCTTCCGGGCGGCGTGGGAGCGGGCGCGCGCGTGCCAGGGGGTGGGTCAGATCACGCTGATGACGCATTTCTCAGATGCCGATAGCGACCGCGGCGTCGCCCACCAGATGGAAACGTTCGAGCGCGGCGCGCAAGGCATTGCAGGGGCGCGCAGCCTCGCCAACTCGGCGGCCACGCTG
>Ga0302232_10002806_pt1 | contig 11837 bp, 9 predicted proteins | sample II_Palsa_N2_3_FD_193575 | JGI IMG/M metagenome (GOLD analysis project Ga0302232, IMG submission 193575) | Peat permafrost microbial communities from Stordalen Mire near Abisko, Sweden - II_Palsa_N2_3 | ecosystem: Environmental > Terrestrial > Soil > Palsa > Peat permafrost | place: Sweden...
AGGCCTGCGGGAATCGCGATAAGGCTGGCGAGGAGCGTGGCAGACAGCACGATCTCGGCGGTGACCGGAAAGGTAGTTCGGATCAGTTCAGCTACAGGTTGATGCCGCGCGATCGACATGCCCAGGTCGCCATGCGCCAGATGCGTCACCCACAACACGAACTGTTCGGGTACCGAACGATCCAGCCCAAACTGATGGCGCAATTGCGCGAGCAGCGCCGGATCGTTGACATCGCCGAGCATCAGCGAGGCCGGATCGCCGGGAATCGCCCGCATCATGCCGAACACGAGCAGCGTCACGATCAGCACGGTCGGCACCGCCATGGCGATGCGTTTGATCATGTAGGAGAGCATCGCGTTGTCTAGTCCTTGCTCACGTTGTAGAAACGCATGCGCCGCATCGGCCATGACGTCAAACCGTGCAGACGGCTGCTGATCAGAATCAGATCGGGAGTGTTGTACATGCCGAGCATCGGTACGTCGGCAATCATCATCTGGTGCAGACGGTCGAAGGCCTGCCTGCGCGCCATCTCGTCGCTGACGCCTTGCAGGCTGTGCAGCAGCGCCAGAGCAGCGGGGTTCTCCCACTGCGCCATCGGCGTCTTCGACTTGTCGCCGAGCACATCGCCGAACATCAGCGCGGGATCGATGCGCGCGGAGTAGGCGAACGACATCAGCTGGAACCGGCCCGAGCGGAAGTCGCTGACCTGCTTGCTCCATTCGACGACATCGAGCTCAGTGCGGATTCCCGCCTTCGTCAGCAGCGATTGCACATAAACCGCCAGCGTGTACATATGTTCGAAGCGCCGGCTGGTTTCCAGTTTCAGCGTCTGACCGTGGTAGCCCACCTGCGTCAGCAAACGTTTGACCTCCGGCAGGTTCTTCGTATAGCCCGTCGCGTCGGTCGTCGAGTACAGTTTGTTGGCATCGGGAATCAGCGACGGGTTGTAGTGCCCGTGGCCGTCCGTGACCGCATTGACGATGCCGGGCAGATCGAGCGCGAGGGCAATGGCGCGACGCATCCGCACGTCCGAGAGCGAGGGGTCGCGGGTCTGCATCAGCAGCACGGCAGGATCCGCGCTCGGCCCTTCGACGAGATGCCAGCGCGGATCGGGTGGTAACAGATTGTTTTCGTCGATCGTCATGGCGTCGATCTGACCGGCGGCCAGCGCGGACTTCTGCGCGGCCTCGTCCGGAATCACCACGAAGCGCACGTCCGCATACGCGAGCTTGGCGCCCGCGCCTCCGCTGGACGGCTCGGTACGCGGCCGGTATTGCGGGAACCGCTTGAGCAGCACGTACTGGCCACGCTTCCAGTCAGCGAAGACATAGGGGCCGGTGGCAACCGGCCTCAACCATTTGCCGTCACTGTCAACGCTGGATGGATGCAGCACCGCCAGCGGGCAGCGCGGGTCGACCATCTGTTTCAGGAAGAGCGCGTAAGGCCGGTCCAGTTCGAACACGACGGTGTCGGGATCGGGAGTCGTCACCGCCACCACTTTCACGCCCCGTCCGCCGTCGAATACGCTGCGGCACTCGAAGCCCGAACTGCGTTTCATCAGGAACCCGAAGCTCCATTTGACCTCAGCGGAGGTCACCGGCGCGCCGTTATGAAACAGCACGCCATGCCGCAGGTGAAACGTGTACGTCTTGCCGTCTGGCGAAATGTCCCAGCTGTCTGCGAGCATCGGCGCCACACTCAGATCGGCACGCAGTGCGACCAGCGATTCGACGACGTTGCCGAGAATGTTGTCGGTGGCGGTGTTGCGCGCCACGTTGCCTGGCATCGACGTTGGCGTGTCCTCCCCTTCGGCCACCCTGATCTCGTGCGTGGCCGCCTGGGTTGAGGCCTGACCTGCCGCCTCGCTTGACACAGCGTCAGTGGACGAAGAAGACGCCGAAGCGAATGAAGTGATGGCGCAGCTTGCCAGTAGCACGGCCGTCTGAAGCAAACACCGGCAGAAGCGCATCCCGCGATCGGTCACAAACGGCACTCCGCGAAGATCTGCCCGCCGCAGGCGGGCGCGAAGTCGAGACCGGGCGACGCATCGGGCACGCACGCTTGCGGGAAAGGGTTGGGCCGGAACATCGGGTCTCCGCGTTTTGGGTATCGATCTGGTTGAGTTTCGAAACATCGACCACTCGGAGCGATCCTAAGCACAGCGCGCGAGCCAAGGAAGTCACGACATAATATCGTGATCTGTTTTTTAGATCACCCCGCCTCTGGGCGTATTGTCCCCGCTCGAGGAGCCTTAGCCAGACGAAACGACCGTTTTCTCCCCGACGTAGAGGCGAATCACGCAGCCAGCCGAGGCTGCGCTCTCGACATGCAGCTCGGCGTCGATCAGGCGGGCCCGTTCGGTCATACCCAGCAGCCCATACGAATAACCCTCGCGAGCAGCAGCAACATCGAAACCTTGCCCATCGTCACGTATCGTCAGTTCGATCGCGCTGTCGACATTGCGCAGCGTCACGTCGACGCGCGAGGCATTCGCGTGACGGGCCACATTGGTCAAGGACTCCTGCACGATGCGGAAGATGGCCGTCGCAGAGGGGTCCGGTAGATGCGGCTCCGGACCCTCGAGGTGAAAATGGCAAGGAATCTGCGCGTAGCGCGTGAAGTCGTGGGCAAGCCACTCGAGCGCCGAGGCGAGACCGAAATTGAGCGCGGCAGGACGCAGATGGCTTGCCACACTGCGCACAATGCCGATGGTTTTTTCGACCAGCTCGCGCATGCCATCGGCCTTGCGAAGGGCTGCCGAATCGTCCGCGAGGTGCATCCGCAGCAGCGATACATCCATTTTCAAAGCCGTGAGCAACTGACCGAGGTCGTCGTGAATCTCCATGGCAATACGCTTGCGTTCTTCCTCGCGAATCGCTTCCTGATGCGCGGAAAGCTGCCGCAAGCGCTCACGCGACACCCGCAATTCGGCCTCGGTCCGCTTGCGCTCGGCCACTTCACGCTCGAGCTGATCGCGATGCTGCTGCAGGTTTTCGACAACGTGCTTGCGGGCCGTCACGTCGCTCATCAAGCCCTCCAGCAACGCCGGCTCGCTTCCGTCGACGCTGACACCGCGCGCATTCAGTTCGACCCAGATCGGGACACCGTCCAGACGCATCAGGCGCAGTTCAAAGCCGACGATCTCGCCCTCGGCGCGCCACACCTCGAATAGCCTGCTGGTTTGCGCCGCATCGAACGGCAGTCCGTACGAGGCGGCCGCGCCTGCCGCCATCAGCGCCGCCGGGCTGCGGTAGCCGAGCAGTTGCGCCATGGCGGGGTTGGCTTCGGTGAGCCTGCCGCTGCGCTCGAGCAGGAAGATGCCCTCAAGCGCATTTTCGACAATGCCGCGGTACTTGCGCTCGTTTTCGCGCAGCAAGGTGGTGGATTGGCGCAGCCGTTCCGCCATCGAGTTCACGCGTGTGGCGAGCCGCCCCAGTTCGTCGCCAGATTCCACCACGCAGCGCGCCAGCAGGTCGCCGCCGGCGATGCGATCGACCATCTCCTCGAGACGATTGATCGGCTCGCGCACCATACGCTTGAGCAGCACGAACGTGACGATATAGAGCGCGGCGACGATGGCCGCCACCGTCCAGAGGATCGACCGGCGCGCGGCGCCGATGGCCTGCTCGGCCAAGGCTCGCGTGTAGACCAGCCGCACCTCGCCGATCTGCTCACGCGGCGCATCGCCGGGCGGCGTGAACTCGATCGGCCGGGCCCGCACCACGGTATCGGCGTGTTCGTTTGCCGCCGGCCCCTTCACCGTGGACACGACACCGTAATTCGTCGCCGTGACGGTGTATTCGACTAGTTCGGGGTTGGGTGCGAGCGCCCGAAGCTGTTCGTCTATAGCCGCGCGGTCGACGTTCCACAGCGGCTGCGCCAGCGAGTGGCTCAACAGATCCGCAACCCGCGAGGCGCGTAGTTCCAGTGCGCTTTCGCGCCGGTCCCGCTCGTGCTCGGCCACGACATAGGCCGAGCTGCCCGCGACGATCGCGACGAGAACGGCAAGCGCGAGCATCAGCTTGGCGTGCAGGCCCAGCGAACGCAGCGCATGGCGCGGAGAAAGGTGCATCACGAAAGTGTCGGGACGGTGGTCAGGAGCCGTTGCAGGCCGAAGTCGTAGGGACCTGGGCTTGGGTAAAGGCACTTCGAATAGACGCCGAAGTTCAGCGACTGTCCATGAGCGAACACGGCATCATAGTATTGGGTTGCGTTCTCGCGGTGGATCACGCGCAGGAAGTCGAGCTTCTGGCGCACGCCCCCGGATGCGGCAAAGTCCTTGCCTTGATGATAGTCATAGAGCAACACCATCGCCCATGCCCCGATGAAATAGTCACCTGCCACCATCGCAGCCAGACCGCCGTTGACGATACTGAGCAGGGCCTCCTGCAAGGCGCCCATGCCACCCACCAGAACATGCGCATGCCGCTCTGTCACTGCACTCATGGCACCGAGCGCCATTGCATCGTTGGCAGCCCAGATCAGGTTGGCGTGCGGGTAACGCGCCATCAATACGCGGGCTTTTTGCGCGCTATCGGCATAGCTCCAGTCACCGAACACCAGTTGGCAGGTGTGCGCGTCCTGCTCGTGGGACAGGAACGCATCGACGCCCTGGGCACGCTCGAGCGACACCGGCGTGTTGGGATCTCCCGTGATGCCGATCACCTGCGCACCGGCCGGACTCACGCGCTGATACAGGTATTGCATCAGGCGATAACCGGCTTGCGCTGCGTTTGCCGTCGCTGTGCCGATCCAGTTGGCGATGCCTTCCCGTTCATTGCCGATCGCACGGCGCTGGCCCGGAGTGAGGTCGTTGTGGATCAGCAGGACCTTGGCTCGCGAACGTGCCAGCGCGGTCAGCATCTGGTCGGCGGCCATCTTCTCGTTGACGATCACCACATAGTCGGGGGCGTCGGTGCGCTCTGCGACCTCCCTCGCCTGACGCACCATCAACAGGTGATCACGTTCGGCGTAAAGGACCTCCAGCTGCATGCCGAAGGTTTTGGCGGCCACCTGCATGAAGTGGGAAACCAGTTGCCACTGCTGTCCGGTGCCGCGTTCAATGGCTTCGCCGGGATTGAGGAAGACCACGCGGGGCGGCGGGCCGGATGCGAAAACGGGACGGGCCATGCATAGCAGGCTGGCGTTCGCCAAAGCGAGTAGCGCTGCTCTACGTTTGACGGGTCGGTCCACGGCGTCTCCACCTTTATATGCCCCGTAATGTACTACGGACATGCTCCCCTTAAATATGACTCCACTCCGTCCATTTTACGGTTTGCCGGGATGCCGCCAATATTCGCGCCATAGTCCGCCGGCTACGGCTGGCGCCTTCGTCACGCCTCGCCTGGTTTGCTGTTAACGGGACGGCACGGCTCGAAGCGTTATTGTCAGATCAATGATGGTCGAATTCCCGCCCGCTGTCTGCACGCCATGGCCGCAGGGCGGCGGCCCCTCAGACGGGTCGGCTTAGGCATTTCCTGACATCAAAATCGGCATAACTCCCGGGAAATTCTTCGCATTGCCCGACTTTGACCAAAAAGGTCACGCGCTTACGATCAACCTGTCCACCGTGTTCCGTGATGGCGAAATGTCCACACGATGCCAGCCGGACAACGGGACTCGGGATCCCTTAAAGAAAGGCAGCACCCCAGCGGGAATCGTCCAGCGCTCGTACCCAGCTCTACTGAGCTCCGGCGTCCGGACCGCTTTCGGCATCCAACTCCACGCACGAGCGAGACCAGCTTGCGCGCTTCGGCTTCACAAAAGTTTCGCACTGAACCGGTGCGAGGCTGCGTCACGCAGTCGAGAAGCGCTCTATCGGTATGCAACAACTGGAACCGGCACGAAGCGTCGATCACGCATTCGTGATGCTCCAGCTGTGTAGCAGCTATGGCGATGTGGAGAAGCACATGTACTTCGATCAGCTAAGCAACGACGAATGGGCACTGCTGCAGCCCATGATTTCGGACCCGTGTGCCGGGCGGCCACCCCGTCGCGGACGGCCGCGCGCGGAACCGCGCGTCGTGGCCAATGCAGTCCTGTGGGTGATGACCACCGGTGAGTCGTGGTCGCGCCTTCCCTACGGCTATCCGTCCGGCCCGACATGCCGGTGCCGGTTCGAAGAGTGGCGTTTGAACGGCACACTTCTCGCGATGGTGACCTTGCTGTCGAAGCATGGACGGACGTTTACCTATGTACCCACCCCGTCGTCGAACGAGATTGCGCGCGCGTTACCGCATCCGCCACGCTTGCTTCGCGAGGACGGCGGACCACAAGTGTTATGGAAAAGCGCGGACGCCTGGCAAAATTCGTCCGGCGTAGTGGACAGGGCGTGCGCGGCGACACCGTTCTCCGAGATCACACGCCAGCTATCAGGACGCCAAAGTTTTCCGGCGAACGAATCCAAAGCAGCTGCGCAGCCGGTGCGCCAGAAGCCGCGACCGCCACGCACGGAATACTCGCAATGGATGGGCCTGCATTCACACGGCGCACAGGTCAGCGACCCGCGAGGCTATGTCATGTATGCCGCGGTGGACCGGCTCGAGGAAGCCTCGTTTCGCGGCTGGGTAGAAATCGTGAAGAACGGGCGGCGGGTCGCGCGCTCGGGTCTGGTCGGCCCGCGCTTCGAGAACGCCGACGCCGCGCGGCAATACGCCATCGATTGGGCGCGCAAATGGATCGATCGGCATTGCCCCACCCCGGCCATCATCGAGGTCGCAAACCCCGTGCGGGCGTTGAGCGCAACATCGCTTCCTCAACCGGTCGCGCGAGACGAGGCCGTGCTCGAACAGGACGAGTTCTATCACGAGAGCGTGCGATGGTAACGTGAACTCCCGTTTGCAAAACTGACGGCGCCGCCATGTCGATGTCAGAGTATCGTCATTGACGACCCCCTACAATCTGCCAGTTTGAAGAATAGTTGATGCGAGCCATGCCGCGCCGCGACGGTGCGGCTCATTTCGTTCGCCGGGTTTCGATAGCGGTAGGAGTTGTCCTGTGGATCATCTGGATTCGATGCGAATCTTCGTCAAGGTGGCAGATCTTGGCGGCTTCGCCCGCGCGGCCAGCGCGTTGAGGATCTCCAATGCAGTAGCAACACGCCACGTCGCCGATCTGGAAGACCGTCTGGGGACGCGGCTGCTCAATCGCACCACCCGAAGCCTGTCTCCGACCGAGTCCGGTCACGCCTATCTCGTCCGTGTGCGGCAGATTCTCGAGGAACTCGACGATATCGAGCAGATGGTCTCATCGCGCAACCTCGAACCGGCCGGGACTCTGCGTATCGTGGCGCCGATGGTATTCGGCCTGCATAAGCTTGCGCCCGTACTACAAGGCTATACGGCGCGCTACCCGAGGGTCACGCCGGATATCACGCTGGTGGATCGACCCGTCGATCTGGTTGAACGCGGTTTCGATGTGGGCATCGTGGTCGCGCACCAGACGGGTAACGCAGGCTTCGTTGTGCGGCCGCTGACGACCGCCTTCATGACCGTCTGCGCGCCCCCCGCGTATCTTCAAAGGCACGGCACGCCGACGCATCCCGAGCATCTGCTCGAGTATCCGTGCCTCTCCCTCTCTACCGATTATTGGGGCGAAGAGTGGGCGTTTACGGGCAGGGCCGGCGAGGTGAGAGTGAGCCCGGCTAACGCGATTGTCACGAACAACACCGAGATGTTGCGCCAGTTCGCGCTGGTCGGGATGGGCATCGCGGTACTGCCCAGTTATCTGATTGAGCAGGACATCATGCGTGGCAGGCTTGTACCGCTACTCACCGATTACCATCTGCCACAGATAGAGGTCAACGTCGCCTACCCAAGCCGCCGCTATTTCTCGGCCAAGACTCGCACGTTCATCCATCATCTGATCGGGTATTTCAATCCGATGCTCCACAGTATGCTCGGCGGCCCAGAACTTCTCGCCGCGCCCGAGTTCGGTTCGTCCATCCTGCAGCCGTCGCGGACGTAACGCGCGCTACACCCCCTCCCGTTAGTGCGGCGTGCAGCCCAGGCACACGCACACACGGCGCCTTAAGAATCCCCGTTGTCGTCGTTGTATTTGCGCATCATTTTTCCTCTCACTGCGGCAACCTGCAACGGTCGAGCAAGTCGTCCGCAGACCCTCCGCAGATTATTTGCGAAACGCTGGATCGCTTAACCATCAAGGCTTAGCGGCGCGCGCAGCACGTATCGTTTCCGGCCGTCAAAATCAGAATTGCGCAAATTCGCGGATTCGCTCCACAAGCCCCTCTCTACACTTCACATGCCCCCAAACGAGCGCGCGCGTTGCACGAGTTGCACGTCGATGGACTTGCTTTGCCTGCGAGTGCGCAAAGCCGTTGCTGGAAAGCGGGCTCTACCTATAAACAATTCAGTATTCTGTACCCGGAGCTAAGAAATGAAAAAGGCCGTAATGTTAGCTGCCCTGACGGGCGCTTTTGCGACTGCCGCACATGCTCAGACCAGCGTTACGCTGTATGGCCTGATTGACGCGGGTATCACCTACACGAACAACCAGGGCGGACACAGCAACGTGCAGGAAACCGACGGCGCGATTAATACGAGCCGTTGGGGTCTGCGTGGGTCAGAAGACCTGGGTGGCGGTCTGAAGGCTATCTTCACGTTGGAAAACGGTTTCAACGTCTCTACCGGCGCGCTCCGCCAGGACGGCCGTCTGTTTGGCCGCCAGGCGTTCGTCGGCCTGTCCGATAACCAGTACGGCTCGGTCACCCTCGGCCGCCAGTACGACAGCGTGGTCGATTACCTCGGCCCGTTGGCACTGACCGGCACGCAATACGGCGGCACATTCTTCGCGCACCCGTTCGACAACGATAACCTCGACAACGATTTCCGTATCGACAACTCGATCAAGTATCAGAGTGCCAATTACAGCGGCTTCAAGTTCGAGGGTTTGTATGGATTCTCGAACGAAGCGGGTGAGTTTTCGAATAACCGCGCTTACAGCTTCGGCGCTTCGTATAACTACCTCGGACTGACGGTCGCGGCCGGTTACCTGCAGATCAACAACGACGTCACCTCGGCTGTCATTACGAACACCAATGGCGTGCTCGATGGCGACAACACGTTTTTCGCAGGCCGCCAGCGCACCTGGGGTGCCGGCGTCAAATACGTATTCGGCCCGGCTTCGGCAGGCTTCGTATTTACACAGACCATGCTTAACCAGGCGTTCGGCATTTCCGCAAGTCAGTCTGGCGTAACCGGCGGCCTGGCGTTGAACGGCGGCAGCGCCCGCTTCAACAACTATGAAGTCAACGGCGTGTACTACATTACGCCGGCCATCACCCTCGCCGGCAACTACACGTACACCGATGGCAGCCTGAACGGCGCGGATCCGAAGTGGAATCAGGTCGATATTCAGGCCGCGTATCTGCTGTCCAAGCGCACTGAACTGTACGTGCAAGGCGAATACCAGCACGTGATCGAAGCGGGCCTGAACATTGGTGCGATGATCAACGGTCTGTCGGAAGCATCCGGCAATAACAACCAGGTCGCGGTGACCGCAGGCATCCGTCACACGTTCTAAGCGGTATCGGCACTGCTGCATTATCGAAGCAGCAGCTGGACACTAACCAAGCGATGTCGAGGAAATGCCGTCCGGCCACAAGCTGGACGGCTTTTTTTAGGCGCGGTTAGCTTCGCAATCGGCCCATAGCCGTAGCGGATCGCGGTGCAGCGGATATTTGCTATCAAGCCATGCAGACAGTTTGGCCCAATCCGGATGATTGGTGCCGGTCTGCGCCGACCAGATCGAAGAGCGCTCGAGAATCTGCCCATTCTCACGATCGCGGACAAGCAGACTTCCCAAGCCGCTCGAGCTGTTCGTCTGCGACTCCACCAGATAGCGCGGCAGAATCCTGAGTTCGGCATCCTCGGCCCATCCGTAGACGGCGCGGACCACGCCGGCCGGATCGCGTAACTCGATCGGTCCGCTTGCGGGACGCACGGCCGACCACCCTTCCGGAAAATCGGTCACCACCTCGTTCCTGCCCTCCCTCAGCCACTTCAACCGCCACGCCCGCTCCATGGCGGTGCGCACGGCAGACACCGACGCATAGCCAGCAGGCAACTCGATCGCCAGCGGCAGCGTAACCAGATTGTCTTTCCACAGTTTGGCTTCTTCGTCGACGCGCTCGACCTTGTCGAACGCGCCCTCTTCGAATGGGTTGGTGGGCCGGCTCGCCGATCTGACGCTTGCCTGGGGCAGTCCCTCGAACAGGCGCTCGGCATCCTGCCGGGTACGCTTAGGTTTTCCATTTTTCATTTGTATCTCCGCTGAAAGACGCTCTCGCGAACGTCCAACTACGTCATAGGTATTCCGGGTTAGCTCTTTCAGCGCGTGTACAGCGCAAGACGAGGAGTGTGCAGGCGGGTCGAAGAAATGCAATTGAATCTAACTTTTATATCCGGACGCGTAATCGGTCCTCACGTATCGTTGCCTGGTAGACAGTAATGGGGGCAGCTGCAAGGAGACTTGCCGGACCGCCACACCCTGATACATTACTACAACATTGCGATGCATCTGTATACCAAAGTCCCAAACCACGCTCCGGACGCCCTGTCAGGCGTCCTCGGGAAGTATTGAATGCCATTCTGCGAATTCATACGCGCGGAGAAAAATGGCATCATCTGCCCACGGACTTTCCGCCGCCGCAGACCTGTTATAGCAAATGGCTGCAGTGGCGGCGCGCCCCCATTCGCGGGGCCTGCATTCATATTTTGGAGGTAGAGAGCAATGGCACATGGCCTCACTTCGGCACACGCCTCGACAGGTGTGGAGATCGAACCCGACGAACTCGACACCGCGGCGATCCGCGAAGCGCGCATCGACCTCGCGGCCTGTTTCCGGATGGCGGCAAAACTCGGCATGCACGAAGGCGTGTGCAACCACCTGTCTGCCGTACTGCCCGGTCGCGACGACCTGTTCTTCGTCAATCCGTACGGCTACGCTTTCGACGAAATCACCGCGTCGAAACTGCTGGTCTGCGATATGCATGGCAATGTCGTGCAAGGCGATGGCGTACCCGAGATCACCGCTTTCTACATTCACGCGCGCGTGCATCTGCGGCAGCCGCGCATCAAGGTCGCCTTTCATACGCACATGCCGAATGCGACCGCGCTGGCGATGCTCGAAGGACCGCCGCTGCTGTGGGCAGGACAAACCGCGCTGAAGTTCTACGGCCGCACTGCCGTGGACGAAAATTTCAATGGATTGGCGCTGAACAGTTCGGAAGGCGATCGCATTGCCGATGCAATCGGCGACGCAGACATCGCATTCCTGAAGAACCACGGCGTGATGGTGGTGGGCGCGACGATCGCTGAAGCGTGGGACGACCTCTACTATCTCGAACGCGCATGCGAAGTGCAACGGCTCGCACTCTCGACGGGCCGGCCGCTGAAAATCGTCGACCCCGGAGTCGCCGCAAAAACCTACCGGCAGATGCGTGGTGGCGAACAGGACAGCGCCCGGCAGCACCTCGCGAGCGTTCGCCGGTTACTCGATCGGGATGCACCCGACTATGCGCACTGATCGCCGTGCAACAGGTACGCGGCAGCGGCGCGTACTTTGGTGGGTCCCTGTCCGAGAATTCCGGACAAGATACGTTTCCACGAAGCGCTCTTCACGACTTCAAAGCCAGGCGCCACGCCATCGTGCCGAGCGCACCCACCGCAAGCAGCAATGCTGCCCACAGCACGTAGCGGCGCACCGCATCGTTGTCCTTAGTGGTAGCTGCTGCCTGCACGTCCTGCGCCGACACCGGCAACGCTGCACCGACACGCGCGGCCACGACATCGGGCGATGCGCCAATCAACAGTTCATCG
>Ga0302232_10002811_pt1 | contig 11826 bp, 11 predicted proteins | sample II_Palsa_N2_3_FD_193575 | JGI IMG/M metagenome (GOLD analysis project Ga0302232, IMG submission 193575) | Peat permafrost microbial communities from Stordalen Mire near Abisko, Sweden - II_Palsa_N2_3 | ecosystem: Environmental > Terrestrial > Soil > Palsa > Peat permafrost | place: Sweden...
GCTGGGCCGCTGTATTCGCGCCGCAGGACTCGAAGCCGGCGGGCACCGTCGTCCAGTAGGTTCGCCAGGTCTCGCAGGCGCCGACGTTCAGGTAGCTGAGCACCTTCGCCCCTTTCGCCTTGAGCGCGGTAATCTGCGCGGGCGTGAAGTTGGGACTGCCCGTACCCGGGTCGGCATCGATGACGATTATGTTGAAGCTCGAAGCTAGCTGAGTAGGATTGGTTTGGGCCGCGGTACCGTAGTACACCGCCCACACCGCGGAGGCCGGAAGATTTCGCGCGGCCGCGATCGACACGTTGGTCGAGCCGCTCAGCGTTACCGCGCTTGCGGCGCTGGAAGTCGTGCCGGCAGTGCCGGTGGAACTGCCGGAAGAGGTTTGGCCACCGCCGCCTCCACCGCCGCAGGCGCCTGACAATGCCGCAAGGAATAAGATAGCCCCAAAGAAGCAGCGAGAAAATAATGAGCGCATGGTTTATCTGGTTAGATTTTTCTACAGCGTGGCATGCGCGGCGGCCTACCGCGCGCCGCAAATGTAGCAGTGCGCGGGCAGCCTCAGCAATACGGGCGAATCAGAATGCAGAAGTATAGATAGCCAATGCGTCGGCCTCCGAAACGACCCGGGGATTATTGACGAGCAAACGCGTCTGCAGCATCGCATCGCTGGCCATCCGTTCCAGACCGCTACGTTCGATGCCCACGGCCCGCAGCGTCGCGGGTATCCCCGTCGCTGCAATCAGGTGTTCTACATGCTCGATCAGCGCCTGGGTACGGCTTGCGTCGCTACCGCTCGCTGCCGGCACGATCACACCGGCCAGTTCGGCGTACAGATGCGCCGCCGCCTCCGCGTTGAAGCGCAACACGTGCGGCAGGACGAGCGCATTGGAAAGACCATGCGGCACGTGATAGATACCGCCGATCGGATAGGCCAACGCATGCACCGCGGCCACCGGCGAGTTGGCGAAGGCCTGACCGGCAAACGTCGCACCGAGCAGCATCGCCTCACGCGCCGCGCGGTCCTGGCCGTTCTCGCAGGCAGGCAGCAGGTTGCGCGACAGCAACTCGAGCGCCTTCACGGCAAGCATGTCGGAGATCGGGTTCTTCAAACGCACCGACGTGTACGCCTCGATCGCATGCACCATGGCGTCGATGCCAGTCGCCGCAGTCGCGGCGGCCGGCAGTCCGAGCGTGAGCTCTGCGTCCAGAATCGCCAGATCGGCGATCAGTTGCGGCGCCACGACGCCCATCTTTTTCGCTTCGCCAACGGTGACAATCGAAACCGCCGTCACTTCGGAGCCCGTGCCTGCCGTCGTCGGCATCTGCACGAGCGGCAAGCGCGCCACTTCGACCTTGTTGACGCCGTACATTTCGCCGAGCGTTTGCTGGTCTTGCGGCACCAGCACGGCCAGCAGCTTCGCCACGTCCATCGAGGAGCCGCCGCCCAGGCCCAGCACAATCTCGGCGTTTGCGTCACGCGCCCACGAAGCAGCTTCCAGCACGATATGTTCGGGCGGATCGGCGATCACATCATCGATCACGGTGACCTGCCACCCATGGGCGGCGAGATCGGTCAGGGCGGGATTCAACAGACCGCTTCGATGCAAAAAGCTATCCGTCACGACGCACAAGCGCGTCAGCGCCGGAAACTGCTCACGCAGCAAACTGCCAAGGCGACGTGCGGCGCCATATTCGACGACGAGCGTCGGCACGGTCTGAAAGCGGAATGTGTTCATGGTGGTGTCTCCTCCGGTACCATATAGCCTGAGATTTCGAGGCGAATTTCAACATGATACGCAAGACGCTCAACGCATCCCAGCTACAGCAGGAAGTGAACCGGCGACTGCATCGTCTTCAGGAAGTCGTTGAAGACGGTGTCAAGATTCGCGTTCCCCGTCCGCAGCTGCAAGAGCCCGACAAAACCGGCTGCAATTGGGATATGAAGCACTTCGGCAACGCCGCCGGGTTCGAGCGGGACATCGCCGCAGTGCTCCAGGCGGTACGCGCTGAATACAATCTGCGCACGGAAGCGAAGGAAACGGAAAACCCCTTCGGCGACTTTCCGGGCGACTAAGTTGCGAATTGCAAACAATCGCAAAGAATCGGCTGAGCGTCACTGACGGTCAGGGCTCGCGCGCGAATTTTTCGAGGCTGATGCCCAGTTCCGCGGCCATATGCTCGACGAGCGTCTGAAGGCGCGCCAACTCGTCGCCCTGACGCTTCACTTCCGCTCTCAGCGCCTCGACCTCGGCGAACGCCTCCGGGTCTTCCGCAACGCCGCCACGCGTAGCCTCTTCGCTCACGCTGACTTCGCCGCACAACAGATGCGCCCAGCGATGCTCTCGCCCACCCGGCGCGCGCGGCAGCTTCACCACGCGTGCCGGTTCGTGCGCCGACAGTTCATCCAGAAACACTTCAACCGATGAGATATCGGCGAAATCATGCAGGCGCGAACTGTTCAGGCGCAATTCCGCGGCGGTTTGTGGACCGCGCAGGATCAACACCGTGAGCAATGCAGCTGACTGGCTCGGAATACCCAGCACGCGATTCATGTTGTGCTCGAAGCGCGGTACGCGGCTGCTGCTGCCTTCCATCACGAGACTGAGGCGTTTCAGATCATCGATGGCGGTGAGCACCTCGGCCTCGCTCACGTTCATCACCGGAGCGCGTGCGGTCTTCTGGTTGCAACCGGCAGTCAGCGCGTTGAGCGAGAGCGGATAGGTGTCCGGCACCGTGTGCTGCTTCTCGACCAGCACACCCAGCACGCGCGCTTCGATGGGCGTCAGGGACCGCATGGCGGGACGCGGGATAGCGTCAGAGGTGGTATTCATAGATGACTTCGCTTCGGGCGGCGCCAGACGGGCTACCCTGATCGTGGGCCTGACGGGAATGTCGGGCGAAGATCACTATGATATCCGGCATGGAGGCGTCTGCGCGATGGGTTCACGTCATGTATCGCGCCCTGCGTTGCACGTCGGGTTGTCAACCGAGCTGCGCCCCTAGACGACTACGCCCGCCGGGCGAGGCTGCCCGGCGGTCTTCAGCCATTACTTACGCTGCGCCACCAACACTTCGAACGTCCCCGGAATCACCGCGGGACGAGGATGGGGATTGTCAGCCGTCGCCGCCCCTGCCGGGCCGAATTTAGACGACACGAGATACACACGATGAGCCTTGGCATCGAGGGCCATCGTCTTTGCGCCCTCCAGCGTCTGAACGTTTTGCACGACCGTATAGTGATCGGCATCGTCCTCATGAACGATGGTCAGCGTGCCGTCCGCACCGTTCGAGCTGAACGCCAGCTTCAAGGCCGGGTCGAACGCCGCGGTGTCGGGGTGACCGCCGATCGGCACTTCCGTCACGTGACGGCCTGTGGTCGAGTCGATCACCATCATGCGCTGGTTGGCGCAAACGGTGAACAGGCGTTCCTGCGCGGTATCGATGGTGAGCCCGGTCGGTTCCTCGCACGGGGCGATCGACCAGTGCGTAAGCACGGCGCCAGCGTCGCCGTCCATCTCGACGATCTCGCCTTTGTCCTCCACATTGACGAAGACGTGCCCGTGGTTATCTGCGGCGAGCGCCTCGGGTTTGCCACCCACCGGCATGGTCGCGACCACCTTGCGGCTAGCTACATCGATTGCGCTCACGCTGTTATCGTGCCCATTGCTGACGAACACCCGCTGCAACGCCGGCACATACAGGATGCCGTCGGGGTCGGGGCCTGCCGCCTTGATCGTGTCGATCACCTTCAGCGTATCCAGGTCGATGACGGTAATGGTGTTCGCCCGGCCGTTGGTAATGAAGCCGAGCTTGCGATCCTGCACGAACGCGAAGCCGTGCACGCCATCGGTGTTTTCGATCTCTCCAGATAGCTTGCCGGTGCGCGTATCGACTACCTGTACATGGGTGTCGCGACTGACGAACAGATGGTGACGCACCGGATCGTACGCCACGTAATCCCAGTGATCTGTACCGCTTATACCGTAGTGTTGAGTTATTTCGAACTGCGTATGATTGCTTTGCGCGGCGACACAGGCTCCCGCCACTGCCAGCATTGACGCGAGCGCGCCGGCAAGCAGACTTTTCAGAACGTTTCCTTGTTTCACTTTCATTCGACTCCAGTGGATGTTGCTTGAGGCTGTTTCAGGTAAGGGTCCAACCGGACGAACGATTACGAATCGTGGTCGTCGAGGTTGAAGGTGACCCATAACTGCTCGGACAGCGTTTTGCCCACAAATGCAGGCTCGGGTTTGGGATACGCCGCATCCCGCACTGCAGCCAGCGCAGCGCGATCCAGCAATCCGATGCCGCTCGATACCACCACGCTCACGTCGGATACCACGCCGTCGCGATACTGAAATGCAACACGCGTGCGGCCGGACATGCCCGCCATGCGGGCCGACTCCGGATAACGCAGCGCCGCCTGAATCGCCGCACGCAGCGCACCTTCAAAGCTTGCGTTCGGCGCCGTCGCAGCGGGCGCCGCAGCCGGTGGTGGCGAAGGCTGACGCGGCGCGGGAGGGGCATCGGTAGGTGTTGCGGACGGCAGCATCGGGGCCGGCGTCGGCACCGGAACTGGCTCGGCCTTCGGCGGCGCGACATGCGCAACGTGCTGGACGTGACGCGGCGGGACAACCGGGTGCGTTACCGGTGGCGCCTCCGGCTTCGGCGGATTCAGCGGTTTCGCAACAGGTTGCGGCGTCGGGGCAGGTGCAGGCGCGGGCGCCGTCAGCGTCAGCAACGTCGGCGGTCGTTCGGGCGCCGGCTGCGAGCGATGCGTCAGGAGCACAACGCCGCCGCCAAGCAGCAACACTTCTGCAAGCAAGGCGAACGTCGCAGCAGACGCGAGACGCGGCCGTTCCCGCACAACCTCAGGGGCGGAGACAGTCGCCATATCAGTTCGCCACGGGTTGCGCAGCCAGCGCGATCTGCGAGACGCCTGCGGCACGGCAAGCGTCCATGACCGCGACGAGCTTCTGGATCTGCGCCTGCTTCGAGCCGGCAATCGTCACCACGGTGTGGCCCGCATCCGCTCGCGCTGCCAGCATCGCCGTCAGTTCAGCGGGGCTCAGAGTCCGGCCGTCGACCGAAAGGCTGCCGTCAGTGGCAAGCGTGACGGTCACCTTCGGCGGCGGCAAAGACTGCGTCGTGCTGCTCGTTGGCAACTGCGTGCGCAAGCCGGCATTCGGAATCATGTGCAGCGTGATCATGATGAAAAACACCAGCAGAAAAAACATAATGTCGATCATCGGAATGATCTCGATGCGAGCCTTGCGCGCTTCGAAATACTTCATCGTCACACTCCCTGCGACGCGAGCTTTCCGACCACGGCGCGCGGTGCTTCGCGCACGGCCTTCGAGACTTCCTGCGACGTTCCAGCCAGGCGGTTGACGAGCGCAGCCTTCACGGTCTCAAGCTGATGCACAACGCCCCGCACGCGATTGTGCAAGCCGTTAAAAAACACCAGACCGATCATCGCCACAAACAGCCCAGAGGCTGTCGCAATCAGCGCTTCGGCGACGCCGCCCGTCACCTGGGTCGGCGCGTTGCCGGGGTTGGAGAGGACCTGAAACGCGTTGAACATGCCGACGATCGTGCCGAACAGCCCGAGCAGCGGTGCAAGTGTGACCACCGTGTCGAGCACCCAGAGAAAGCGGTCGATACGCGGCGCTTCGCGCATGATCGCTTCTTCGAGGCACGCGTCGAGGTCTTCACGCGAGGCGTGCCCGGCAAGACGGGCGGCAGTGGCGAACAACTTGGCCGTCGGCAACGAGCCGAACTGCTCGGCGCAGGCGGCTAGCGTCGTCGCGTTGAACTGGTCGAGCCGGTCGATCTGTTCGAGCGCCGCGCGGCTATTGCCGGCGGCGCGCTGCAGAAACCAACTGCGCTCGATAATGATCGTCAACGCGACGAACAGCATGGCAGCGATGACGTAGAGGACACCGCCCGAATTGTTCGCGAGGTGCAGCAGAGTGTCGACGGTCATGGAAAACTCCTGTTAGAAATCGGTGGACAAGGTGCCGATAAATGCACGGCCCGGGATGGTCCAGTACAGCGGGGTATTGTCGGCAGCGGTGAAACCCGCCAGCGCATCGATACTGGTGCGATTGAACAGGTTGTCGATCTGGAAGCCGATACGCGTGTCATGCATCCACGGCGCGAGGTTCTTGATCGTGTAGGCGGCCGAAAAGTTGGTCACGGTGAAACCGCCAATCGGCTGGGTGTCGCCGGTGTCGCCGAACTGGTGGCCGACAAACTTCGTGATCAGCGAGCCGGCCAGCGGACCATGCTCATACAGCACGCCCGCCGCGGCGGTTTGTTGCGGCGCGTTCGGCATCCAGTCGCCGGTGCTCTTCTGCTTGGCCGAGTTGAACGTCAGATTGGCGTAAAGGCTGAAGCCGTAGCCGAGCGAGAACGTCGCTTCCGATTCGAAGCCTTTGTAGACCGCGCCGCCGGCATTGGTGAAGATCGTGTTGTCGCCCACCGTGCGGCTCGTTACGGCGTTGCGGAAGTTGATGTAGTACAGGTCCGCTGAAACGGTCAAACGGTTCGTCTTGTAGGTCGTGCCGATCTGATAGTTATCCGTCTGCTCCGGATTGGGCTGGCCAGAAACCGTCGGGCTCTGCACATAGAACACATTCAGGTTCGGCGCCAGAAAGCCCTGTGCGTACTGGATATACGCACTCCAGTCCGAGGTAATCTGATCATGCACCGTGAGCGACGGCAACACCTTCGACCAGGTATGACCGAAGTCCACCGGAGTGCCTGAGCCCTGATTCATCGGCGAGTCGATTTGCCGGTTGAACGACACGTATTTCACGCCTGGCGTTACCGTCAAACCATACGGCAGCTGCAATGCGTACTGCAGATAAGGTTCGAACGTCAGCAACGTATCGGTCATCGTGAAGTTCTGCGACAGGAACGCGTAGTTCAGCGAGTCGTCCACATTGAAGTTGTCGCGGAAGTTGGACTGATGCGTAATCCACGCGCCCAGTTGCAGCGTGCCAGGGCCTATCTTCCGTTCGGCGGTGAGGACGTCGCCCCACGCGCGGTAATTGTTGTTCATCTCCTGACCCGGCACGTCGTTCGGCCCGAGGCTCGTACCATTGGGGGTTTCGCCGTTCGGATCGAGCCCGTTAAAGCCGTTATGGTAGTAGCCGTATGTGTACACCTTGTTATCGATCACCCATTGGGCGACCTTCGTTTTAACGTCGATGTACTCGAAGTCGGTATTGATCAGATCGATGTTGTAGCCGTAGTACGCCTGGCTCGCCGGATTGTTGTTCAGGCCGAAGTTCGGACCAAAGTCCTGGATCTGCTGGGCGGTTGCGCCAAGCGGCACGTTTTGATGGATCTTGTTGTAAGTAGCGAAAAAGGTGACTAACGTATCGTCGCCAAGCGGCTTTTCGAGCTTGAAGTAGACGTTCTCGCGACGTTGCGCAGAATCCGTCAGGTAGCCGTCGCTATTGGTCTGCGTATAGCCGACCATCGCGCGGGCGTCGCCCCATTGCTGGATGTCGCCCGTATTCATCTCCGCACCGGCGGTCCATGTGTTCCAGCTACCGTAAGAGCCAAGCACCGAAAACGACGGCGTGAGCGAAGGATCTTTCGAGTCCAGCCCAATCGTGCCGCCGAAGGTCGCGAAGCCGATCTGCGAGGCGTCGCCCGGACCACGGTCGATATTGATCGAGCCCAGCACCTGATTCGAGAAGAACGACGTCGAGTGGTGGGTGAAATCGTTGGAATCGCCAAACGGGATGCCGTCGAATGTGACGTTGTACTGACCGTCCTGGAAGCCGCGAATGGACAAACTCTGCGATTCCATCAACCCCGCGCCGTTCGGATCGATGTTCGACACGCTAGGCGCGATCTGGATGATGTCGCTGTAGTTCGACGTGGGAGCCGTGCTGTTCTGGATATAGTGCTGGCTGATAATCGATTTCGGCTCGGTGGTCGTGAGCGAACCCTGCGAGGGCGCCTGAGCCGGCGCCGACTCCGTATTCGTCGCAGCAGGCGTGCTGTTCGCGGACGACGACACGGCCGTGCTTTGTACCGAGCCGAGATCGCCGGTTGCCTGGGCATGCGAGACCTGTGTTCCGGCGGCGCAGAGCGTCGCGAGAACGAATTGCGTCAGAGGCTTCTGATTGAGCTTTGAACGTACCCGTTGCATGATTCATGCATCCTTGTTTTTGAATAGAGCGGTGGGGGCGGTGGAGCAGACAAGGCGGGATGCTATCGATAGCGCATTAATACCGAGTGATGGGTAACTTACGAAGTTAAAGTTCTTATTACGGATACCCAACAACCTGTGCTGCGAACAAAAAAGCGCGGACACGGGCTTAGATTTGTAAGTTTCCGTACACTGCGCATTCATCTGTCCACGCTAGGATGGGCCCTTTCGTCCAGGCGCCGGTCCTCCCTCATGCCACACGATCAATCGGAAAAACGTTCTCTTGGAAAGTGACGCATCGGCCTCTTACCCGGCGGGGCGCAGACCTCGGATTCTGATCGTCGAAGATGACGAGCGTGTGCGCCTCGAAGTCGCAGCAGCACTCGAGGACTACGGCTTCGCGGCCGATAGCGTAGCGAGCGGGCACACTGGCCTGCTGCGCGCGCTGGATGGCGACTTCGACGCGGTCGTGCTCGACCGCATGCTGCCCGACATCGACGGCCTGTCGATCCTCGCCACCCTGCGCAATGTCGGCAAGGAAACGCCCGTGCTGATCCTGAGCGCGCTGTCAGCGGTGGATGAGCGTGTGAGGGGTTTGCGCGCCGGCGGCGACGACTATCTGACCAAACCGTTCGACAGTCTTGAGCTCACCGCGCGCCTGAATGCGCTGTTGCGCCGCCGTTCATCGCCCAAGGAGCCGTCTGCGATGAGCGTCGGCGATCTTGTGCTCGATATGGGCACACATCAGGTAGAACGCGCCGGTGAGGTGATCGACCTCAAGCCGCGCGAGTACCAGTTGCTCGAATTCATGATGCGGCACGCCGGACAGCCGGTCACGCGAGCCATGTTGTTCGAGTCCGTGTGGAATTACCATTTCAACGCCCAGACCAACGTGATCGACATGCATATCGGTCAGCTACGCCGCAAGATCAGCCTGAACGGGCGGCTCTCGGTGATGATTCATACGGTGCGCAATGTCGGCTATATCCTCCATGCCGGCGAGTAAGCGGCGCACGCGCATGCATCTGAGCAGCGTCGGCTGGCTGCTGGCGGTGTTCATCACCTCTGCGATCGTTCTGTTTGCGATGCTTTACTGGGCGACCCACAGCTACCTCGTACACGAGGTCGATGAGCGCCTGCTTGGCGAAGTAGCCGAGTTCCATTCCATCGGCCGCGCCGAGGCGATTGCGAACATCGATGCACTGAGCCGGCGCGATGTGGCGAGCAGCCGTCCCTACGGCGTCTTCGATTCCGACGGCACGTGGCTCGCCGGTAACATCCACGTCCTGCCGCTAGCGCACGACGGTAAGCCGTTCAATTACCCGCAGATCGTGCGCGAGGGTGACCGCACCGAGACCGAACACTTTCGCGGCATCATCGTGCCTACCGTCAGCGGCGTGCGCATCGTCGTCGGACACTCGATCGATGAGATCCGCTATTTCGATCACACGCTGTTGAAAATGCTGTGCGTCGGCCTGACGCTCACGATCATCCTTGCCGTGGGATGCGGCGCGGCGCTCAACGCGATGTCCAATCGCCGCATCCGCGCCATCAGCCTGACTGGACGCGAGATCATGGCGGGGCAACTGAACCGGCGCTTGCCGACCCGCGGCACGCATCACGATCTGGACCGCCTGGCTGAGATCGTCAACACGATGCTCGACGAGATCGAGCGGCTCGTTGCCGAAGTCAGAGGTGTGTGTGCCGGGATCGCACACGACTTGCGCACGCCGATGACCCATCTGCGCGCAGGTCTCGAACGTGCCCGCCGGCGCTCCAACAGCGTCGACGACTACGAAAGCGCGGTCGATGCGGCCATCGTGCAATCGGACGTCGTGCTCAATCGCTTTACCGCCCTGCTGCGAATCGCGGAAATCGAAGCCGACGGCCGACGCGCGAGCTTTGGCGATGTGTCGCTCGACACCGTGATTCGCGACGTCGTGGATCTGTACGAGCCGGTAGCTGACGACCGTGGTCTGACGGTGTCGGTGCACGCGCCCGCAACCGTCCAGGTGCGCGGCGATATCGATCTGCTGTTCGGTGCGATCGAAAACCTGCTCGATAACGCGCTGAAATTCACCCCTGGCGGCGGCTCAATCTCGGTCGAAACGAGGATGGAGGCAGGCGAGCCAGTCCTGCAAGTGGCCGATTCAGGACCCGGTATTGAAGCGGGCGAACGCGAGGCGGTTCTGCGGCCGTTCTATCGCAGTCCTAGCCAGCAAGCCCAGGCGCCGGCCGGTCACGGCCTCGGCTTGAGCCTCGTGGCGGCGATTGCGCGGGTGCACGACGCCGACGTGGAAATCCACGACAACCAGCCGGGTTGCAAGATGGTGCTGCGTTTCAGGGGCAACGTGCTGGCGCGGTAATCGACTCGCGCAGCGCCTTGCTTGCTCGTGGCCATGAGGCGTAGCATGACGCACTCCCCTACGCCCTCTCTCGAGTCTCATGCCTTCCACGCGACCGTTGCCGCCGCTTACCGCTCTGCGTGCTTTCGAAGCCGCCGCGCGGCACCTGAGTTTCAGCCAGGCGGCGCAGGAACTGTTCGTTACACAAAGCGCGGTTAGCCATCACATCCATAAGCTCGAAAGCGAAATGGGAGTGACACTCTTCGAACGACGCACGCGTGCAGTCGCGCTGACCACGGCAGGGCAGGCCTACTTTGCAAAAGTGCATGCCGCCTTCGAACTCCTGCGCACCGGCACCGAGGAAACGCGAGCACCCACTACCGCGCGAATCAGACTAACCGTCGGCTTACTGGCTTCGTTCGCCACGCGCTGGCTCGCGCCCCGCTTGCAGGCGTTTTCTGCGGCGCATCCTGGCATCGAACTGCAACTGCGGCCCGATATCGCGCTCGCGGACGTCCCCGGCGGCGAAGTCGACCTGGCCATTCGCTATGGCCGCGGCGGCTGGGCCGACGTACGCGCACGCAAGCTCATGCCGGAACGGCTCTCGGTGGTGTGCTCTCCCACCCTGCTCGGGGGCACCCGACGGCCCCGCAAGCCACAAGACCTGGTGCGCTATCCGCTGCTCGCTTCGCACGCCAAACTGCCCTTCGAATGGCAAGCATGGGGAACCCGCTTCGGCGTGGACCTGCGCGGTGCACAGACAGTGCATCTGCACGACTACAACATCGTCGTGGAAGCGGCCCTCGCGGGACAGGGTATCGCCATGGGCCGGCATCGCCTGATTGCGCCGCAACTGGCAAGCGGCGCACTGGTACAGGCAGTGCCTGACGCGGTGCTCGACGATCCGCGCATCGGCTGGTGGCTCATCACGCCGCGTGCAGCAAAGCGCGAGATTGAGGCTGTAACCGTCTTCCGCGACTGGCTGATGCAGACCGCGGCGCGAGACCCGATAAACTGAACGCATTAGTTTCGTTCATGTATGGCAGGCAAGAATTCATTCGTCAGTGGGCGGTGCCCGCCATAGGATGGAACGCCCCTCCACCCATTCATAGGACGCACACGACATGACCCTCTCGATCTCCGCCCGCGTAGCCGAACTCGGTATCACGCTCGAATCCGCCGCCGCGCCTGCGGCCAACTACGTCCCGTTCGTGCAGGACGGCTCGCTCCTCTTCATTTCCGGTCAAATCTCGCGTAAAGACGGCAAGCCAGCCTACGTCGGCCGCCTCGGCGACAATATCCCGGACGACGAGGGCG
>Ga0302232_10002817_pt1 | contig 11816 bp, 8 predicted proteins | sample II_Palsa_N2_3_FD_193575 | JGI IMG/M metagenome (GOLD analysis project Ga0302232, IMG submission 193575) | Peat permafrost microbial communities from Stordalen Mire near Abisko, Sweden - II_Palsa_N2_3 | ecosystem: Environmental > Terrestrial > Soil > Palsa > Peat permafrost | place: Sweden...
CGACTGATCGGCACAAGCACTAGGCTCCGGTAGGTCGAAGTGAGCTCACTCAATGCTAAAACATGCCACGCGCACCCACCGCTACTACCGCTGGAACGATGCAATAAAGATGACTTACGTTATCGGGCTCAAGACAACTCGTTAAGGGCCAATCACTTTATGAAACCACGCACGCTTGCCAAACTGTTGACCTCTGGACTGCTGCTATCAACGACGCTTAGCGCACAAAGTCTTTATTCGTTTGTCGTCAGCCGAGCAACTTCTTCAGATCGCCATTGATACGCAGGTAAGCGCTGACCAACAAAAGACTGGCCTGGACTGCCAGAACCGCGTTCGACTATCGACCAATAAAGAAACTGGAGCAAATCCTCATGCCCGCCTTGCATAGCAAGTGCCTGATATTCGCACTCATCGCCCTGGTGTCGGGCTGCCAAGACCGCACAACAACAACGACCGTAGTCACCGAAAACTCCAGCATGATGAATGGCTATATTTCGCTGAAAGACAATACGGTCGTACTCAGACCCGACGGCGTTCCGCAAGCCATCATCAGCGCCGCTGGCGACTTCACCATCGACGGCGACGCAGTTGTAGTTTCGCCAGACCAACGCAGCCTGTTCAAAAACTACTACAGCGGCGTGCTGGCAATCCGTGATCACGGTATTGCCACCGGTGCGGCCGCCGCAGGAGTAGCAGGAACCGCGTTGAGCAGCGTCGCCCAGGGTCTGGCCAATGGCGAGACCAAGAATATCGATGCTGAGGTGAGTGCCAGCAGGGCGAAGGTCGAAGCCCAGGCCGAAAATATCTGTCGCGACCTAGCGCAAGCTTATGCCGCTCAGGAAAGTCTGGCGACTCAACTCGATGCGTTCAAAGCTTACGCGGTAATCAAGGCCGACGAGGCAGATGACTGCCTGCACAACGTTAAAGGTAACCGGCACGATCAATAACGCGGCATTGATGCGGCGACGGCATTGGTTTCCTTCACATCGATGCGACGATCACCTGTCGTGAATGCCGCCACGCGTCAAGCTCAGCGGATCGAGCAGCTTCTTCAACTCGTCCTTCGATAGCCCGGTAGTTTCCAGCGCCACGTCGATGATCGGGCGATGCTCCTTGTATGCCTGCTTGGCGGTCGCGGCGCCCTTTTCGTAGCCGATCACCGGGTTGAGCGCCGTCACCAGAATCGGATTCATAGCCAGCGCCTGATTCACCCGGTCGGTATTCACCTTGAAGCCTGCAATGGCCTTGTCGGCCAGCAGGCGGGACACGTTGGCCAGGATGCCGATCGACTGCAGCAGGTTATGCGCGACCAGCGGCAGCATCACGTTGAGCTGAAAATTACCGGACTGTCCCGCAATCGTGATCGATGCATCGTTGCCGATCACCTGCGCGGCAACCATCGCGGTCGCCTCGGGAATTACCGGATTGACCTTGCCCGGCATGATCGACGAACCCGGCTGCAGCGCTGGCAGCTCGATCTCGCCCAGACCAGCCAGGGGACCGGAATTCATCCAGCGCAGGTCGTTGGCAATCTTCATCAGCGCGACGGCCAGCGTCTTCAGCTGGCCGGACAACTCCACGGCAGCGTCCTGAGAAGCCATACCTTCGAAATAATTGCTGGCCGATTCAAACTTCACGCCGGTGAGCTTTTTCAACTGCACCGCCATCGCCGGCCCGAACTTCGGATCGGCGTTGATGCCGGTACCTACCGCGGTGCCACCCTGCGGCAGGCGACGCATACGCTTGAGGCTGTCCTCGATACGCTCGATCGTCGAGGCAATCTGTGCCGACCAGCCGGACAACTCCTGACCGAAGGTAATCGGCATCGCATCCATCAAATGCGTGCGGCCTGTCTTGGCGACTTTCTTGAGCTGGCGCGAACGACGGTCCAGCACGCGCTGCAAGTGTTTCAGTGCCGGCAACAGCTTTTCGCTGACGGTGAGCGTGGCGCTGACGTGGATCGCGGTGGGAATCACATCGTTGGAGCTTTGCCCATAATTGACGTGATCGTTGGCATGCACCTTGGTTCCAGCTTTCACCGCCAGATGCGCAATGACCTCGTTGGCATTCATGTTGGTGCTGGTGCCCGAGCCGGTCTGGAAGATATCGATCGGAAACTGTGCGTCGTATTCGCCATTGGCCACCGCCAGCGCGGCTTTTCCGATCGCGCTGGCCTGGTTTTTTTTCAGATAGCCCAACGATAGGTTGACGTCGGCGGCGGCGGCCTTGATCAAGCCGAGCGCACGAATAAATTCACGCGGCAAGTGCAAGCCGGAAATAGGAAAGTTATCGATCGCGCGCTGGGTTTGTGCACCATACAGCGCATCAATAGGCACCTGCAGCTCGCCCATGCTGTCGTGCTCGATCCGGAATTTGCTCATTGCTGCCGTCCTGTTTTTCGAAAAGGGTGTCTTGAAGAAAAATCGATGGAGCGTTCTTTCACGATAGGCCTGATCCTCGACAATTCAAGAGCCAGCCCCCGACGATACGAAACGGCGCAGCATCCGCACGTTGTAGAATGTGCGCTTTGCCGCCTAACGGAACCGTCGATGTCATCCCACGCCCTGACCGCCCTGTCCCCACTGGATGGCCGCTACGCCAGCAAGGTCGAGCCGCTGCGTCCGATCTTCAGCGAGTTCGGCCTGATGCATCGCCGGGTGCACGTTGAAATCGAATGGCTGCTGGCGCTGGCGGCCGATGCGCAAATTATCGAACTGCCAGCGTTCACCGCCGCGCAGATCAAGACGCTCAAGGCCATCGCGACCGATTTCAGTGTCGATGATGGCGCACGTATCAAGGCGATCGAGGCCACCACCAATCACGACGTCAAAGCGGTCGAGTATTTCATCAAGGAAAAACTGGGCGCCGACGCCAGCCTGAAACAGGCACTGGAGTTCGTACACTTCGCCTGCACCAGCGAGGACATCAACAATCTGTCCTACGCACTGATGCTGCGCGACGCACGCGAACAGGTGCTGCTGCCAATGTTCGAGGGAGTCATTACGCAGCTGCGCGAGCTTTCGCACGCCAACGCCGCGCTGCCGATTCTGTCGCGCACGCACGGCCAGACCGCTTCGCCCAGCACGCTAGGCAAGGAAATCGCCAACGTGGTCGCGCGCCTGCAGCGTCAACGCAAGCAGCTCGCCGCGGTGGAAATTTCCGGCAAGATCAACGGTGCCGTCGGCAATTACAACGCGCACGCCATTACCTATCCGGAAGTGGACTGGCAGCAATTTTCGCAGCGCTTCATCGAAAGCCTCGGGCTCGAAGTGAACGCCTATACCACCCAGATCGAACCACACGATGGCGTGGCCGAATACTGCGATGCGGTGCGCCGAGCCAACATCATCCTGATCGATCTGGCACGCGATATCTGGGGTTACATCTCGCTGGGCTATTTCAAGCAGACGCTGAAAGCTGGCGAAGTGGGATCCTCCACGATGCCGCACAAGGTCAATCCGATCGACTTCGAGAATGCCGAGGGCAACTTCGGACTGGCCAACGCCCTGCTCGGCCACTTCGCGGAAAAACTGCCGATCAGCCGCTGGCAGCGCGATCTCACCGATTCGACCGTGCTGCGTGCGCTGGGCACCGCGTTCGGCCACACGCTGATCGCGCTCGAATCGTTGAAGAAGGGACTGGGCAAGCTGACCGTCAACGCCGATCGCCTCGCTGCCGATCTTGACGCCAGCTGGGAAGTGCTGGCCGAAGCCGTCCAAACCGTGATGCGGCGCTATGGGCTGCCCGAGCCGTACGAGCAGCTGAAGGCGTTGACCCGCGGTCAGGGTATTACCCGCGAGTCGATGCACACCTTTGTCAGTTGCCTTGATCTACCGGCAGATGCAAAACAGCGGTTGCTGGCACTCACGCCGGGCAGTTATATCGGTCTGGCGGATGAACTGGCCAAAGCGATCTGATCTGCCGCCTTTGGACGCAGGCCGCCACAGGCATTAAACGAGTGATCTGCCCGGTCTGATCACGCACAGCTACAATCTGCGGATGGCCAACTCCAAACTACCCCCAAAGTCACTGCCGCTCGAAGTTCGCGGCAGCACGAAGCATCCGCTCGGCATGAGTCCGGCACATTTTCTGCGCGACTATTGGCAGAAGCGACCGTTACTCATCCGCAACGCGTTCCCCGATTTTGAGCCGCCGCTGCAACCGGACGATCTGGCCGGACTGGCCTGTGAGCCCACCGTCCTGGCGCGACTGATCGTGCACGATGAAAAGCGCGATCGCTGGCACGTCAATCCCGGCCCCCTGAGCGAAGATGATTTCGCCAAAACGCCGAAAGACCATTGGACGCTACTCGTCCAGGACGTCGATAAATGGGACGCCGACGTGGCCACGTTGCTGGAGCCTTTCAGTTTCCTGCCGAGCTGGCGCGTCGACGACATCATGATTTCGTACGCTGAAGAAGGCGGTGGCGTCGGCGCGCATGTCGACCAGTACGATGTGTTCCTGCTGCAGGGTCTGGGCCAACGGCACTGGGCCATCAGCACCGATCCAGGCGCGCCGAAGGATTTTCGCCACGACGTGGAGCTGAAGCAGCTCGCCCATTTCGAATCGACCCACGAATGGATGCTTGATCCGGGCGACATGCTTTATCTGCCACCCGGCGTGCCACATGACGGCGTGGCGTTTGGCGGACCGTGCATGACGTTCTCGATAGGCATGCGTGCGCCGTCGCAAGCCGAACTTACTGGCGACCTCGCCGACCATATCGCTGAGCATCTGCCGGAAGAACTACGGTACGCCGACCCCGATCTGACGCCAGCCAAAGCAACCGGCGAGATCGACCGCGCGGCCATGGAACGCCTGAAAACCGCCCTGCCGTTCGCCGCCGCGCTGAACGATGCGATGCTGCGCGACTGGTTTGGTCGATTCATCACCCGCTACCGCAACGCTCAGGTTCCGGTGCCTTTGGACAAACCACTCGACGATGCCGCGCTCGGCAAACAGCTCGATGCCGGCGCCACCCTGCTGCGACATCCGTGGTCGCGCATGGCGTGGACACGCGCGAAGTCCAACGGCACGCTTTATGTGAGCGGTCACGCGTATCCGGCTACAACGGCACTTGCGCAACAACTGTGCGAACAACGCGAGTTTGTTGTCATACACAAACCCAATGTCGTCGAACGCACGCTGCTGCTGGCGCTGGTCAACGATGGCCACCTGCTGGTCAGGAAACCCCGTCGCCGGTGAAACTGCAGAACTTCCATGTCGATGTCGCCCACTGGTCGCGCGAGCGCGATCACGAAGCGTTACTCGGCATTCGCCAACAGGTTTTCGTGGTTGAGCAAGGCGTGCCTGAAGCGCGCGAACGCGATGGGCTAGATCCCGATTGCTGGCATGTGCTGGCCCGCAACGAAGCCGGCCAGCCTATCGGCTGCGCGCGACTGTCGCCCGAGCACAAGATCGGCCGCATGGCGGTGCTGAGCGAATGGCGTAGCCAAGGCGTCGGCATGGCGTTGCTGCGCGAACTCATCGCACGCGCCCGCACGCTGGGCTGGGGCGAAGTCACCCTCGCGGCGCAGGTCAGTGCGATGGGTTTCTATGAGCGCGAGGGTTTCATCGCCCATGGTGACGTGTTCGACGATGCCGGCCTGGCGCATCGTTCCATGTCGTTGAAGCTTGCGACCACCGCCAGCGATGAAGCAGAACCGGTTCGCGATATCGAGGCACTGCCAGTCACCAACCGCATCGAAACCGCAGCCGCACGCAAGCAAGTGTTGAGCGATGCGCGCTACCGGCTCTCCATCCACTTGCCTCTGCTCGGCAACGACATCTATGCCAGCGCAGATGAACTGGCCGAATTCCGGCGTATTGCAATCTCCGGTCGTCACGCGCAGATCCGCATCCTGCTGCACGATCCGGCTGCGGCGCTACGCAACGATCATCGCCTGATCGCCCTGGTGCAGCGCCTGCCCAGTGCCATGCAGATCCGCATGCCAACCGAAGAGGCTGACCTCGGCGACATCTCGGCCTATCTGCTCAACGATGTTGGCGGCTATGTGTTCCTGCCCGAAGCCGACCGCCCACAAGGTCGCGCGGCGCGAAATGATCGCGCCTCCGCCGCGCCTCTGCAGAAGCACTTTGATGAGCTGTGGGAGCGATCGGAGCGCGCCGGCGTGCTGCAGACGCTCAATATCTAAGCCTCATCGAGTTATCGATAGGCAATCGGCTGAACATGAGCTGGCCCAAGGTTTTTGCTGGTATAACGTCGGCGGGAGTCACAAAGCGTGTAAAAACACTGGTTGCCGGGAACATGCCCCAGATACGCCAGCGCCGATACCTGCGTACTTGACACTTTCTAGCGTTTTTGGGTTGCCGCGCCGCAGCAGGCAAAGGGTATAATTGTTCGGCTTTCTCCCAGTCATCCGTTGGGGGAGTCCTGCCGGGCTTGCATTACTGGCAGACAACCGCGACTTCACAGTCACACGGATGGTTGCAAGCATTCCTTCCCTGCCGGTGGTGACGTGAGTACTAATCTGATCCGCGAGTTTTTCGACTCTTCGCAGCTCGCTGGCGGCAACGCCGATTACGTTGAATCCCTTTACGACTCCTGGCTCACCGACGCATCGTCGGTGTCGTCCGACTGGAGCCGCTACTTCGAAACGTTCAAGGGCCGTGAGTCGGGTGATGTTTCCCACGTGCCGGCGATTGCACGCATCGAGGCCGCCCAGAAGCAACGTCACAACGGCGCCACGCCGGTATCTACCAGCGACGACGAGCATGCGCGCAAGCAGGCGGGTGTGCTGCGATTGCTCACGGCTTACCGCTCGCGTGGTCATCTCGCCGCCGAGCTGGACCCGTTGGGCCTGACCGAAAAAATGCCGGCACCGGACCTTGGGCTGGCATTTCATGGCCTCAGCGACGCCGACCTCAGCACCGAATTCGATACCGGCAACTATGCGGGCGATGGACAGCGACTGAAGCTGGGCGAGCTGCTGACGCGTTTGCAGAAAACCTACGCCAGCACGATCGGCGCCGAGTTCATGTACATCAGCAACCATGAGCAGCGTAACTGGATCTACAGCCGCCTCGAACAGAAGGCTGGCAAGAGCGGCCTGGACAAGGCTGGCAAGCAGCGCGTGCTGGACTGCCTCAACGGCGCCGAAGGTCTGGAGCGCTACCTGCACACCAAGTATGTCGGCCAGAAACGCTTTTCGCTGGAAGGCGGTGACAGCCTGATCCCGATGATCGACGACGTGGTACGTGCCGCCGGCGACAACGGCATCAAGGAGCTCGTGATCGGCATGGCGCATCGCGGCCGCCTCAACGTGCTGGTCAATATCCTCGGCAAGGCGCCCAAGACCCTGTTCGACGAGTTCGAGGGCCGCTTCGAGCACCCGGACGATCCGGCGCACTCGGGCGACGTGAAGTACCACATGGGCTTCTCCGCCGACATCAAAACGCCGAAGGGCGGTGTGCACGTGGCGCTGGCTTTCAATCCGTCGCATCTGGAAATCGTCAATCCGGTCGTCTCCGGTTCCGTGCACTCGCGCCAGACCCGTCGTCGCGACACGATGCACGAGAAGTCGATGGCCGTGATCATCCACGGCGATGCCGCGATGGCCGGTCAGGGCGTGAACATGGAGTTGTTCAACATGTCACAGGCCCGTGGTTTCAAGATCGGCGGCAGCCTGCACATCGTCATCAACAACCAGGTTGGCTTTACCACCTCGAACCCGCAAGACGCCCGCTCCACCCTGTACTGCACCGACCTGGCCAAGATGGTCAACGCGCCAGTGTTCCACGTTAACGGTGACGACCCGGAAGCGGTGATCGAAGTCACTCGGCTGGCCTATGAATTCCGCAAGACGTTCCGCAAGGACGTCGTCATCGATCTGGTCTGCTATCGCCGCCACGGCCATAACGAGGCCGACGAACCGGCGGCAACGCAACCCGTGATGTATCAGATCATCCGCAAGCGGCCAACGACGCGTGACCTCTATGCGCAGAAACTGGTGAAGGAAGGCCTGCTGGTTGACGGCGAGCCACAGAAGCAGCTCGAGGCTTATCGCGATCGGCTGGAAGCCGGTGCACCGATGGCTGACCTCGACCCGTCGCCGAACCGCGATGATCCGGTCGACTGGGCGCGCTTTGTCGGTGGCAAGCTGTCGACGCCAACCGATACGACGGTGCCGAAAAAGAAACTGCAGGAACTGGCCGACCAGATCCTGACCCTGCCTGCCGATATGACGCTACAGGCGCGTGTGGCCAAGATCTATGACGACCGCCGCAAGATGGCCGCCGGTGAACAGGCCGCTGATTGGGGCTTCGCCGAGAACCTGGCTTACGCCACGTTGATCGATGGCGGCCACGACCTGCGCATGGTCGGCCAGGATTCCGGCCGCGGCACGTTCTTCCATCGCCATGCCGTGTTGCATGACCAGAAGGATGGCCACACCTATCTGCCACTGGCTACGATTCGCGACGGCGCTGACGTCGAGGTGATCGACTCGTTGCTCAGCGAAGAAGCGGTGATGGCGTTTGAATACGGCCACTCCACCACCGATCCGGACACGCTCAACATCTGGGAAGCGCAGTTCGGCGATTTCGCCAACGGCGCGCAGGTGGTGATCGATCAGTTCATCAGTTCCGGCGAAGCCAAGTGGAATCGCCTGAGCGGTCTGGTACTGCTATTGCCGCACGGCTACGAAGGCCAGGGCCCGGAGCATTCATCCGCGCGTCTGGAACGCTTTCTGCAGCTGTGTGCCATGGAGAACATGCAGGTCTGCGTGCCGACCACACCGGCGCAGGACTTCCACATGATCCGTCGCCAGATGCTGCGCCCGGTGCGCAAGCCGCTGATCGTGATGACGCCAAAATCCCTGCTGCGCCACAAGCTGGCCGTGTCGAGCATGGACGAGCTGGCCAACGGCAGCTTCCAGCTGGTGATCGGCGAGCATCGCGATCTGCCTGCGAAGAAAGTGAAGCGCGTCGTGCTCTGCTCCGGCAAGGTGTATTACGACCTGCTGGAAGAATCCGAGAAGCGCGAACTGAAAGATGTCGCCATCGTCCGCGTGGAGCAGCTCTATCCGTTCCCGCGTGCCGAAGTCACCGCCGAACTCGATAAGTATCCGGGCGCCAAGGAAGTGTTCTGGTGCCAGGAAGAACCGATGAATCAGGGCGCGTGGTTCCAGATCCGTCATCACCTGCAGGCCTGCGTCAGCAGCAAGCACAGCCTCTCGTACGCAGGACGCGCCCGCTCGGCTGCACCGGCTGCCGGCCACCTCAACACTCACGTTGCCGAACAAGCAGCACTGGTCGAGCAGGCGCTTGTCGCGCCGGTCGGCACCGATCACTCAGTCGAATAAACGAATAAAACTTAGGATTACTAATGTCCATCGAAGTCAAAGTCCCCGTTCTGCCTGAGTCGGTCTCCGACGCGACCATCGCCACCTGGCACAAGAAAGCCGGCGACGCGGTGAAGCGCGACGAGAACCTGGTCGATCTCGAAACCGACAAGGTGGTGCTGGAAGTACCCTCCCCGGTTGACGGCGTACTGAAGGAAATCAGGCACGAAGTTGGCGACACGGTGAACAGCGAGCAGATCATCGCGATCATCGAGGAAGGCGCCGCCGCTGCGCCAGCCAAGGAAGAGCCGAAGGCCGAAAAGCCTGCCGCGGCCAAGGCCGAAGAGCCAAAAACCGAAAAGACGTCCAGCAAGGGTAACGACGATCTGTCACCCGCCGGCCTGCGTGTGGCCACCGAACAGAAGATCGACGCCTCCAAGGTCGAAGGCACCGGTCGCGATGGCCGCGTGACCAAGGAAGATCTGGTCAATTACAGCAAGGACGGCGGCGCTGCGAAGGCTGCTCCGGCCCCCGCCAAGCCCACCCCAGGCTCACGTCCGGAAGAACGCGTGCCGATGACGCGCATGCGCGCCAAGATCGCCGAACGCCTGATGCAGTCGAAGAACTCGATTGCCATGTTGACCTCGTTCAACGAAGTGAACCTGGCCGAGGTAGTGAAGATCCGCAAGGCACTGGGTGAATCGTTCCAGAAGACCCACGGCATCAAACTCGGTTTCATGAGCTTCTTCGTCAAGGCGGCAGCCGAAGCGCTGAAGCGCCACCCGGTAGTCAATGCCTCGGTTGATGGCAACGATGTGATCTATCACGGCTACCAGGACATCTCGATCGCCGTGTCCACTGAAAAGGGCCTGGTGACGCCGGTGCTGCGCGACGTGCAGAACATGGGCTTTGCCGAGATCGAACAAGGTATCGCCAACTACGCCAAGAAGGCGCGTGACGGCAAGCTGGGCCTGGACGATCTGCAGGGCGGCACATTCACCATCACCAATGGTGGAACCTTCGGCTCGCTGCTGTCGACCCCGATCGTGAACCCGCCACAGAGCGCCATCCTGGGCATGCATACGATCAAGGATCGCGCCATCGTCGAGAACGGTCAGGTCATCGTCGCACCAATGATGTACATCGCCATCTCCTACGACCACCGCATCATCGATGGCAAAGATGCCGTGCTGTTCCTGGTCGACATCAAGGATCAGCTTGAGAATCCGCAGCGGATGTTGCTGGGTCTCTAATTTCTAATCACCGCCCCCGGCGATTAGAAAATAGATAACGAAGCTCTGGTGCCGAAATATCGCTGATGCAAGCGTTTTTCGAGTTGTTTTGACAGCGACCGGAACACATATTTGCCTCACCAGCGAGCGCTGACTCGCCAGCAAGGAACCAAGTCATGAGCGACAAATTCGATGTCATCGTCATCGGCGGCGGCCCGGCCGGTTATCACGCCGCCATCCGCGCCGCACAGCTCGGCCTGAAGACGGCCGTGATCGATGCCTTTGTCGGCAAGGACGGCAAACAGGCGCTGGGTGGCACCTGCCTCAACGTCGGTTGCATTCCGTCGAAGGCGTTGCTGGATTCGTCCAAACAGTTCTACAACCTGGCGCACAACCTGCCCGCGCACGGCATCAGCGTGGAGAACGCCAAGGTCGACCTGAAGACCTTTATCGGCCGCAAGGAAAAGATCGTCAAGCAGTTCACCGGCGGCGTGGCGCAGCTGTTCAAGGCCAACAAGATCACCAGCTACTTCGGTACGGGCAAGCTGCTCGGCCGTGATAAAAGCGGGGGCAACGCGGTCGAGATCACCGGCAACGACGGTGAAAAGCAGACCATCAGCGCCACCAACGTCATCCTCGCTTCGGGTTCGGTGCCAATCGAGCTGCCGTTTGCCAAGTTCGACAACAAATTCATCATCGACAACGCCGGCGCGCTGGAACTCGACGCCGTGCCGAAGCGCCTGGGCGTGATCGGCGCCGGTGTGATCGGACTGGAACTGGGCAGCGTATGGCGCCGTCTGGGTGCTGAAGTCACCGTGCTGGAGGCCCTGCCGGATTTCCTCGGTACCGCAGATGCGGATATCGGCAAGGTCGCGTTCAAGGAGTTCGGCAAGCTGGGCCTGAACATCAAGCTGGGCGCCAAGCTGACCAAGGCTGAAGTGAAAAAGAATGAAGTGCAGCTGACCTACAACGACAAGGATGGCGATCACGATATCGTCGTCGACAAGTTGCTGGTTGCCGTAGGGCGGCGCGCCTATACGGACGGCCTGCTGGCTGAAGACAGCGGCGTCAAGCTCGACGAACGCGGTCGCATCATTGTCGACGAGCATTGCCACACAGGCGTCGATGGCGTCTGGGCCGTCGGCGACGCCGTGCGCGGACCGATGCTGGCGCACAAGGGTTTCGAGGAAGGCATGGCAGTTGCCGAGTGGATCGCCGGCAAGGCTGGCCACGTTAACTACGACACGATTCCGTGGGTGATCTATACCGAGCCGGAAATCGC
>Ga0302232_10002819_pt1 | contig 11811 bp, 11 predicted proteins | sample II_Palsa_N2_3_FD_193575 | JGI IMG/M metagenome (GOLD analysis project Ga0302232, IMG submission 193575) | Peat permafrost microbial communities from Stordalen Mire near Abisko, Sweden - II_Palsa_N2_3 | ecosystem: Environmental > Terrestrial > Soil > Palsa > Peat permafrost | place: Sweden...
AAATTTGCACCGGCCTCCAGCTCGCCAACTTCTATCAGGATGTCGTCGAAGACCGCGCCCGTGGCCGCCGCTACATCCCCGCCGACGCCATGCAGCGCTTCCAGGTTAGCGACGACCAGCTCATCGCCCGCCACTTCGACGCCAATGTCCGCGCCATGATGGAGTTCCTCGTGGCCGACGCCCGCGCCCGCCTCACCCGCGGCCAACGCATCACCACCCTCGTCGCCCCGGACCTCGCCTCCACCTTGCAACTCTTCGTCAACGGCGGCCACGCTATCCTCGACGCCATCGCCGCACAAGACTACAACACCCTGAAGTCGCGCCCCATCGTCACCAAAACCGCCAAGCTCCGTCTCCTCGGCGGCGCACTCGCCGGCAAGCTCACTGCTTCGCTCAAGCCCTCACGCGAGGAAACACCCGCATGAGCGCAGCACAATCCCCAGAACTCTCCGCGGCTTACGCAACCTGCCGCGCCATCGCCAAGCGCGAAGCCAAAAACTTCTACTACTCCTTCCGCGTCCTCCCGCAGCACAAATCCGACGCCATGTGCGCCGTCTATGCCTTCATGCGCAAAGCCGACGACCTGGCCGACGACGAATCCCTCTCCCTCGACGCCCGCCGCGAAGCCATGGCCACATGGACCGCCGCCTGGCGCGCCTCCCGCACCACTCCCACCCCCGACCCCATCTTCCTCGCCCTCAACGACACCCAGCAACGCTTCCATATCTCCGACGACCTCCTAGAGCAGCTAGTTGCCGGCACCACACTCGACCTCCAGCCCCAACCTGAAGGCGTTCACACCCTCGAAATCCCAAGACCCACCGGCCCTCCCCGCTCCCTCCAGGTCTACGACAGCATCGCCGCCCTCAACCACTATTGCTACCTCGTAGCCTCCGTCGTCGGCCTCGTCTGCATTCGCATCTTCGGCTACACCGACCGTCGCGCCGACCAGCTCGCTATCGACACCGGCATCGCCTTCCAACTCACCAACATCCTTCGGGACATCAAGGAAGACGCCGACCGCGGCCGCATCTACCTTCCCGCCGACATGCTTCGCGAGTATGCCGTCACCCCCGAGCGCATCCTCGCCGTGGCCGCCGGCGCCACGCCTCATCCTCACGAGCTCGCTCTTCTCCGCGCCCTCGAACTCCACGCCCAGACCCTCTACCGTAGCGCCTCCGAACTCATCCCGCTCCTCGACGCCGACGCCCGTCCCTCCATGCGCGTCCTCGTCCGCATCTATCACCGCCTCCTTGACCGGATCTCTCAGAATCCCGCCGCCGTCTTCACGCAGCGCGTCTCGGTCCCTACCTCTCAGAAGCTCGCCATCTTCTTCCTCGGAATCCTCCAATCGTTCAAAGCAAGGATCATCGGATGAGCGAGCACCCCATCCCCGACGTCCTCATCGTCGGTGCAGGCGCCGCTGGCCTCGCTGCAGCCGTTGCCCTCTCCGGCGCAGGCGCCAGGGTCTCTCTCCTCGAGCGCAAGCCTTTTGTCGGCGGCCGAGCCTACTCCTATCTCCATCCCGCGCTCGACGAAGTCATCGACTCTCAGCACGTCCTCCTCGGCTGCTGCACCAACCTCGTCGACCTCTGCAATCTCTCCGGCGCCAGCCAGCACATCCGCTGGTACGACACCATCACCTTCCTCGAACCCTCGGCCCGCTCCGCCCCCACGCGCCGCTCTGACATCGCCCCCGTCGCGCTCCCATCCCCCGGACATTCCGCGCTCAGCTTCCTTCGGGCACCAATGCTCACCACCGCTGACAGGTTCCGCATCGCTCTCGGCCTACTTGAGTTCTTCCGCTCCTACCCCACCACCGACGACGAACCTTTCTCCGCCTGGCTCCAGCGCACGCGCCAAACCGAACGCGCGATCCGCCACTTCTGGGAACCCATCATCGTCGGCACCCTCAACGACACCTTCGACCGCTGCTCCACCCGCTACGCCGGCCAGGTCTTTCACGAGTCCTTCCTGAAATCCGCCGCCGGCGGCCGCCTCGGCATCCCTTCGCAACCCCTCTCCAACTTCTACGCGTCGGTCGCGCAACTCGCGGCGCAGCAGGGAACTGCCCTCCATCCGCGCACCAGCATCGATCGCATCGAGCTCCTTCCGAAAGGCCTTTGGCAAGTCACCGCTTCCAACGGCGACCGCCACCACGCACCCAATCTGCTCCTCGCCCTGCCCTTCGAGCAGACCGCGCGTCTCCTCAACACGCTCCCCGAAGACGCCGCACCACGCCAGCGCATCGAGCCCCTTCTCCCCCACTTTACCCACGCCCCCATCACCACCATTCACCTCTGGTTTGATCGCCCCGTCACCGACCTCCAGCACGCGGCCCTGCTCGACACCCGCATCCAGTGGATGTTCAACAAGACCCTCATCCGCCGCCTTGAGTCCACTCAACAGCCCACCGAAGGCCAATACATCGAGCTAGTCATCAGCGCCTCGTTCTCTGAACTCCGCCAGACATCCGAACAGATTCTTGCCTTCGCTTTGGTCGAGCTCGCGCGCTTCTTCCCAACTGTCCGCGAAGCCACGCTACTCAAATCCGGCGTCCTCAAAGAAGCGCGCGCCACCTTCTCCGTTACTCCCGGTCTGGACCGCTTTCGTCCCACCCCCGACGCCGCCGGAGACAACCTCTATCTCGCCGGCGACTGGACGCTTTCCGGCTGGCCCTCCACCATGGAAGGTGCCGTCCGCAGCGGCCGCCTCGCCGCCGAAGCAATCGCCCTCTCCACCGGCAACTCCACGACTTTCCTCACACCACCCCTACCCCCCGCCGGCCTCATGAAGCTTTTCAGTCGTTAGCGCGCCAGCAAAATCACACCCACCACCACGCACATCGTCGCCAGCCACCGCCGCCGGTCCACCTTCTCACGCAGAAAGAACTTCGCTGCTACCGCATTGCCTATATATGTCAGAGCCCCAATTGCCGGGGCTGCTAAGGACAGCTCCGCAATGCTCAGCGCAAACAGCATCGAGAAGAAGTTCAGCGCCATGCACAGTGCGCCGATCACAAACCGTGCGTTCGTCAGAACGGCGGCAATTGTTCCCAGCAAACCGCGCCCGGCGCGAATGTCATCGAGGTCTCCAAGCTGCCGCATACCCGCGGCGATCATCACCTCACCCACAACTGCCAGTGCTGCGACGAACGCGATCGCGCTCCACTGATGTACGAACGGCGAGAGCGTCATCGGCTCGCCCCTGCATCCATCTGGTCCAACTCCGGATGTTCGGTCCGCGACGGCCCACCTGCCACAAACCCCACGGCACACACAATCAACCCAATCCCCAGCCAGCGCGAAACGGACAACTGCTCATGTAACCAGTACCGCCCGATCAGCGCAATCACCACTGGCCCAAACGCCGTGGCGGGCATCACAAATGTCAGGTCCGCCCAGCTCAACGCCGTCGTATACGCGGCGAAGAACCCGATCAGAAACACGATCCCGATATCAACATAAGGATTGAACAGCGCATGCCACAGCAGTCCCAGGTGATGCAGATTCACCGCGCCCACCTGCCCCATCCCGCGCTTCAGGAACGAGTCGCCAACCGACGCCGACAGCATAATGGCCACTAAAATCGCATACTGCGACGGCTTAAGAACATGTTTCACGTAGGCCCCTTCCTTCGTTCACCCCAAAGAGAAAGGCGGCCGGCAGAGTACGCCAGCCGCCCATCGATCTCAACCAACTCTACGCATTCAAGCTGACGCTCTCCTGAGCCTTCAGCGCGTTCTCTTCCTTCTTCGCCCGCGACGCCTTGTTCCGTTGCGAACGCAGCTTCATGAACGCTTTCGCCTCGACATAAAGCCGCGGCACATCACGGTTCACAACAGCCTTCCACACCACGCGGAATGCAGCCTTCGGACGGAAGTAATACTCGTCGTAGAACTTGTGCACCATCTCCATCACGTACTCGGTCGGCAGCCCCGGATACTCAATGTGCGCCATCTGATGACCGCCGCCATCCTCCATCTTTTCGTTCGTGATGAAGTCGTTCCGCTTGGCGTAATCATAGAACTCGGTGCCCGGATACGCGTGCGCCACGCTTACCTGGATCGTCTCGCAATCCAGCGTCTTGGCGAAGTTGATCGTGTTGCGGATCGACTCCTTCGTCTCACCCGGCAGACCAAGAATAAAGTCCGCATGGATGATCAGCCCAAGGTCATGGCAGTCTTTTACGAACTCCCGTGCGCGCTCCACTGTCGCACCCTTCTTGATGTTCTTCAGGATCTGCGGATCGCCCGACTCGAATCCAACGATCAGCAGCCGGCAACCAGCTTCCTTCATCGCCTTCAGCGTGTCGCGGCTCGTCGTAACGCGGCTGGTGCAGGACCATGTGATGCCCAGAGGCTTCAGCTTCTCGCACAACTCAATCGTGCGTCCTTGCTGAATGTTGAACGTATCATCGTCGAAGAAGAACTCCTTCACGAATGGGAAGTTTTCCTTCGCCCACGCCATCTCAGCAGCCACATCGTCGCTCGACCGCTTGCGCCATGCATGGCCGCTCAGCGTCTGCGGCCACAGGCAGAAGGTGCACTGCGCCGGGCATCCGCGCGTCGAGTACAAGCTGATGTACGGATGCAGCAGGAACGGCACGTTGTACTTCGTTACGTCCATATCCCGCTTGTAAATCTTTGTCGCCCACGGCATCGCGTCCAGGTCTTCCACCTGCGGACGATCCGGGTTGTGCTGAATCACACCGCTCGCATCCTTGTAGCTGATGCCAAGAATCTCATTCAGAGGCTTGCCATTGGCATACTCCACCACCGAAAAATCGAACTCGCGGCGGCAGATGAAGTCGAGTACCTCGCACTCATTCAGCGCGCGGTCGGGGTCCGTCGTCACCGGCGGCCCGACAAAACAGATCTTCATCGTCGGGTTCGCCTTCTTGATCGCGCGTGCCAGGCCATGATCGCCCGACCACCCCACCGTAGAGGTAAACAGCACCAGAAATTCGTATCCCTTGGCAATCTCGATCGTCTCTTCCGCACTCACATGGTGAGGTGGTGCGTCGAGCAGCTTGGAACCCTCCAGCATCCCCGCTGGATACGCCAGCCACACCGGGTACCAGTAAGACTCGATCTCACGAGTTGCGGGCCAGCGAGAGCTGGCGCCACCATCAAAGTTTTCAAAGGAGGGCGGGTTCAGAAGAAGCGTTTTAAGAGGCATAATAATACCTTTAGTTTACCACTTTGTTACCACAAAAAGGTTGAGCCGACAGCATCTGTTGTTCCCTCTGCAGCACCCCGCGAGGTTTCGAATCCATCAGCTTTATTTCATTGCAATCAATGAGTTACATAGCTCGTCGGAACCGTCTCTGACATCGCCGCCGCACTCTTCAGCCATTCCTCCAACTGCCCGGTCTGCCGCAGCAGGTTCACCTTTGCCTGGCTCAGCTGAAACTGCGCGTTCAGCAGGTCGATCGTCTGCTGGCCCTCTTTCAGCCGCGCATTCTGCTCATCCTCAGGAGTCATCTGTTGCCCGCTCGTGCTCCCACTATCCGCCGAGAGTTGCGCCACCACCGATTTCAACTGCTCCTGCGCAATATCCTGATCAATCTCCGCAAGCCTACTGCGCTTCTCCAGCTCCGCAGCACTTCGCCGAAGCTTCTTGCGACCTTCCAGGAACTGATCGCGCTGCGCCTCTGATTCAAAGTGCGCTCGGCTCGCCTCAGCCTTCGCCTCATTCGCCTCATCCTGATGCCGACGGTCATAGATCGGTATCGTCATCTCGATATACACGCTGACCGCGTTCTCGCTCATGTTCTTGAATCCCGGATAATAGTTCGTGTAATCGTTCTGGCCCGTATCAATGCGACTGTAATTGACACCGAAAACCATCTGTGGCCGCAGCCGATAGCGGTTCTCTCCAAACGAAAGCTCCTGCTTGGTTCTCGCGCTCGCGATGGACGCATTCACCCCTGGGCTGTTTGATTCATACCCATCGTCTGCGGCTGCCCCCACGCTCGGCAACGCGGGAATTGAACTTGGGATCGCCATCAACCGATCATCTGGCAGACCCATCAGTCGAGATAGATGATCACTGAGCTGCGCAATTTCATCCTGCAGATTCAGTTCGTTCAACTCAATCTGCGTCGCTTTGCGTTGCGCTTGGAGCAGGTCCATACGGTCATCGTGCCCCGCATCCAAACGCTCTTGCACTATCGTCACCAGTCGCGTCGCATCGCCATGCTCCTGCGCCATCACCGCCATCGCTCGCTGGTCACTGTCCAGGTTCAGGTAGGTGACCGTCACATCCTCTTCCACTTGCTCCTGCATGTCCTTCAGCGCGAACTTTGCCGCAGCCAGTCCCGCCGCCGCCGCGCGAATGTTGTCATGCTGCGAGAAGTTGAACACCAGTGATTGGCTCGTCAGGCTGAAGACCGTCGGTAAGCTGGTTGGAACGCCGAACCCCTGTCCGTATCCAGCATTCGCGCTGAGCGTCGGAACATACACATCCTTCGTCTCTTCCAACGCCGCTTGCGCTTTCTCCACTGCCGCTTCTGACATCTTCACCTTGGGATCGTTCTTGAGCGCGAGATCGACCGCCGTGCCCAGAGATATCTGCGCCGAGGCGCCTGCGGCAAACGCCGTCAGTATCAGCCACCCCATCGCCCATCTCGCCCTCACGCGCATTTCATCCCTCGGTCCTCAACCCACGTCCAAATCGAAACCCTGCAGCTCAAAGTTGCTGCAATGCCTGCTTCGCCGGCGCATAACCTGCCGCCATCTGCAGCGCCGTCTCAAACTCGATCTTAGCGCCCGCCTTGTTTCCCTCGCTCTCCAACAACTTGCCAAGCATCACATGCACCTTGATCGCCGGAGCGTCATCGCTCTTTATGCCACGCTCGAGATAATCTCGCAACGCCTTCTGCGTCAGCTCCGGTTCGCGGTGCATCCGATCGAGAAGGCTGGCAGTATCCACAAGGCTCGCATCCTTGGCACGATTGACCGCAAGCCCTTGCTTCAGCGCCTCCACGGCCTTGTCATACTCTCCACGGCGGCGATAAAACGCACCCAGGTCATTCCACGCATCCGCCCGGTTTGCGACCGCAACAGCTGCCCGAAACTCGCGCTCCGCCGTGTCATAGTCCTTGCGCTTCTCCGCCGTCATCGCAAGAATTCGATGAGCCGGCTGCGGTCGTTGTGCCAGCGCCTGGTTCGCCAGCGCAGCAGACTTATCCAGGCCGCCGCCGATAATCATTGGCGCAGCAATATAAAACTCGCCCAGGTCATTGATCGCATCACCATTTTCCGGATCCAGCGCCACGGCGGTCTCAAATGCCGCCCTTACCTTCAGTGCAAGACTAAGGCCGGCAATCGGCCCCGCCCGCTCTGCCTTCATCCCGAGCGATCTCCCCAGCCAGTCCTGCGCCTCACTGCTATGGGGAAGCACCTGTGTCGCTTTCGTGCAGGCATCGATAGCCTCCTCCGCATGCGCCTCGGCATAGAAACTGCGGCACAGCAGCAGGTAGGCCTGCCCATCCTTTGGATCCGCCGCTGCGAGACGCTGAGCTCTTGCCACCGCTTCATCGATCTGGCCCTGCATCAATGCCCGCTCAGCTGCCGCTCGCTCGGTAGCCGACCGGTCGGCCATCACTCCCGATCCTGCGTGCATAGGTGTCGTCCCGCCGCCAAGCACCAAAGCCATGAGCAGTAGGTTCAACCACAATGCTGGCCGGATCGTCTTGCGGACCGGACGCTCGATGATGGATCTCGTCACGGACATCTCACCTAGCGATGCACCCTCACCCGAAGACCATCGATCAAATCCTCTTCGGTCACTGCACCAAGAGCCACGAGGTCGCCCTCGTTCAGTCCGCCTGTGACCTCAAAACGCTCATTGTTCGATAGACCCACCGTTACCGCCGTCTTGACTAGTCGATCACCAACGATCCGGAACACATAATTGCTCATTCCTTTGGTCTGCAACGCCTCGCGCGGCAGGCTGAGCACGTTTTCGTGCTTCACCTCGGTCACCGTTACGGTCACATTGGTGTTCGGCAATAGCACTCCATTCGCATCGTCCACGCTGATCAGAGTCTCGCCCACATTACGTGTCCCGTAGCTGCTGATCGTGGTCGGAACCTCCACAATATGTCCGTGCCAAAGCTCAGTCGGCTTTGCCTGCCACGTGACCGACACCGGCTGGCCAAGCTTCAACTGGCCAATCTCCGGCTCGTCGAAGTATGCCCTGATCTGGAGCTTCTTCAGGTTGGCCACCTGCACCAGCGTCTCTCCCGCAGCGACAAATTGATACGGCGTCACCGGCACTCCATAGACGGTTCCCGCAAACGGCGCATGAATGTCCACGCCCGCGTAAGCCGACTGTGCTGCATCCACTCCCGCCTGCGCCTGTGCAACCATCGCCTTCTGGGCGCGCAGGTCGTCGGCCGAGTACCGCGCACCCTTCGTAGCCTGCAACTCGTTCACCTTCGCCTGGTCTGCCGTCAGTTGGTGCTGCGCCTGCGCCACCTCGTTCGCCGAAGCCGCTCCCTGCGCCTGCAGCTTCTCCAGCGACGTAAGCGAGCGGGTATCCTGCTGCACCTGCGCCTTGGCTGCGTCAAGATCTGCGGTCGAGCTCACCCGCTCCACCGCCGTCCCGCCATGTTCCGCGTTTTGCAGAGTCAGCCGGCTGTTAACTAGGCTAGCCTCCGCCGTCATCAGATCTTTGCGGGCGTCCGTGTCGTCCATCCGCACCAGCTCCTGGCCGGCTTGCACTTCCTGGCCGAGTTTCACGAAGACTTTGGCCACCGTGCCCGGACCCGGCGCCGGCGCCGAAAAGTTCTGCAGCGGCTCCACCCGTCCGTTCGTGGACTTCGCCTGGATAAGCGTCTGCGGTTCCACCCGCGCGGCCGTCACCTCCACAAGGGAATGCTGGCTACGTATGTAGAAAACCAGTGCGAGCCCCGCCACCCAGGCGACCAGCATCCACACCCACCCGCGCGATCGTTGCGAAACTTGTTGAGCCATAAGCAAAGAGTCAGTATATAAGACGCACCGCATACTCCCGGAGCGTCAAAAGTTTTGCGCCTACTGAATACTTGCCTCAAATGACATCTGCGTCATGCACGATCACCCACCGATGATCGGATTCCCACAATCTCCAGCTCCCATCCGCCATACGTCGGGTGCCAGTTCCTGCGTAGTCGATACGCAAGGTCCACCAGGTCTCCCCGCGACCACCCATCCTCCTGCGCCATCGCCGCCCAATCCGTTCTCCTGCTCCAGGCCATCCCTCCAAAGCTCTTCCCATCCGTCACGTCCTCTACCGTCACGCGCAGATGCCGCTCCTTGATCACCTTCAGCGCCGCCGATAGCCTCACCCCTCGACTGACGAATACCGGCTCCGCATTCCCAGTCCCAAACGGACCCATCTGCTCCACTGCTGCCAGGAATCCCTCGGTCAACTCACCCAGCCGCATCTCCGCATCGCACTCGAGCTCCCCCACAACCTCGCCCGCATCCTGGCGCTCCGTCGCGTACCGCACCATCCGCTCCCGCAGCTCTCCCACCCGTCCCGAAGACAGCGAGAACCCCACTGCATGAGCATGTCCCCCAAAGCGCGCAAACAGCTTCTCCTCACCCTCTCCATTGACCGCCGTCAGCGCGTCCAGCAGATGGAACCCGCTCACCGATCGTCCCGACCCATACGCCAGCCCATCCTCATGCGTGATCACCAGCGCCGGCCTCCCCGTCTTGTCCACCACCCGCGACGCCAGGATCCCAATCACCCCCCGATGCCACGCCGACGCCATCTCTGCATCGTCCAGCACAAAACAAGCCGGCACTCCTTCCGGCATCGCCTCAATCAATTCCTCGATCGCCCGCAGCGCCTCTGCCTCGCTCGCCCTCCGCTCATCATTCAACCGATGCAGCTTCTCCGCCAGCACCCGAGCCTTCGCCCCGTTCCGCGTCAAAAACATCTCCACCACGTCCGAAGCAATATCCATCCGCCCCGCCGCATTGATCCGCGGCGCCAGCCGAAATCCCACATCCGTCGCCGAAATTGGCCGCGTCGTGTCAATTTGCGCCAACTCCATCAGCGCCCGCAGCCCCGCCTGCGTCGGCTTTCGCAACTCCACTAGTCCCAACGACGCAATCGCCCGATTCTCCCCCGTAAGGGGAACCGCATCCGCAATTGTCGCAATCGCGAGCAGCTTCAAGAAAGAGGGAAGTGTCTTTTCCCGCAGCCGAACCCGCTCTCCATCATCCGCTGCCGTACTCTCCAGCAACGCCTGCGCCAGCTTGAAGGCCACGCCGGCTCCGCACAGCTCCTTATAAGGATACCCATCCCCCGGCTGGTTAGGATTCAACACCGCCAGCGCCTCGGGCACTCCCGTCCCATCCGGCAGATGATGATCGGTCACAATCAAATCCAGTCCCACCCGCTTTGCCGACTCCGCCTCGGCAAACGCGCGTATCCCGGTGTCGACGCTCACCACCAGCCGCACCCCCTCCTTCGCTGCCTCCTCGATCCGGACGTCCTGCATCCCGTACCCCTCGCGCAGCCGATGCGGAATGTGGTATCTCACATCCGCCACCACTCCCAACGACGCCCCCGCCCGCTCCATCGCCGTCTTCAGTAGCACCGTCGCCACAGTCCCATCGACGTCATAGTCGCCATAGATCAGCATCGGCTCGCGCTTCTCCAGCGCCGCCCGCAGCCGCGCCACCGCCGCCGCCATCCCAAGCATCTTGTATGGATCATGCAGTTGCCCCAACCCAGGCCGCAGAAACCCCTCAGCCGCCGCCACCGTCTCAAATCCCCGGCAAATCAATAACCGCGCAATCGCCTCAGGAACCCCCAGCGCCACCGCCAGCCCCACCGACGCCTCACTCTCTCGAGCCGTAACCACCCACTCCGCTTGCTGGTCGTTCCCCACACCTACACCTGCCGTCTTCTCTACGCTCTACTCTCTATCCCCTGATCCCTGCCCTACTCCTCGTCCCGGTCATCCACAATAATGTGTCCCAGCTCCGACACCGACTCCATCAGCTCCTGGAACAGGTCATACCACTCCGTCGCCGTCTCATACAAAAAGATCACCCCACCCTGCGCGAATCCCAGCTGCAGATACCCGGTCTTGCCCACATGCTGCATCAGCCCCTGAGCCTCTTCCAACTCGCCCGAATCCCCATCCGGATACGCCTGGTCCCGCACCTGCGCGATCAGCGTCGACACATCCTCCGGCTCCAGAATCACATCGCTCATCGTGATAAACGGTGCGTTCGCCGCCTTCGCATGCTCTACGAAGTCCTTCCACCCATCTACATCATCTTCCTCAAACAAAACCGTCGGCACATCTTCGGGCACAAAGCTCTTCATCCGTCGCATCCCGTGTCCGGCGATGAACGCGATCATGTCATCTTTTACTGCGGTCAAATCATCAAATCCCATACCCTATATTCTCGCACGCTACCCCCACTCCTGCTGCATCCCGCCCTTCCGCAACCCAGCCCCCCATACTGCATCCAATCCCGCATGCCAGTCTTCGAACATCACCTCTTCGTCTGCCTCAACGAGCGCGACGAATCCGCCCGCCCCAGCTGCGCCCTCAAACACAGCAAGAAACTCCGCGGCGCCCTCAAGGACGCCGTCAAAGCCGCCGGCCTCAAGCATCGTGTTCGCGTAAACGAAGCCGGGTGCCTCGACCAGTGCGAGCACGGCCCCGTCCTCGTCGTCTACCCCGAAGCCGTCTGGTACGGTTTCGCTAGCCCCAGCGATGCCGAAGAGATCGTCCAGGAGCACCTCCTCCACGGCCGCCCCGTGGAACGCCTTCGCCTTCCCGACGCCTGCA
>Ga0302232_10002823_pt1 | contig 11806 bp, 13 predicted proteins | sample II_Palsa_N2_3_FD_193575 | JGI IMG/M metagenome (GOLD analysis project Ga0302232, IMG submission 193575) | Peat permafrost microbial communities from Stordalen Mire near Abisko, Sweden - II_Palsa_N2_3 | ecosystem: Environmental > Terrestrial > Soil > Palsa > Peat permafrost | place: Sweden...
AACGATCCGCGTATTCTCAAGTTCATTTCCATCTATCAGCACTCTCCGCAGGTGCGCGCTGAACTCGACAAGGCGTTCGGCAATCTCTACGCGGTTGCGTGGTAATCGCATCGGCCTGCGCTCGCTTGTGATTTAAAGCTTTAGCTAGGACGGATACGATGCCTTCTCTGTTCGACACGCCCGGTTTTATCGCGGCCGCACCGGCCTGGTCCGCACGTCCTGCAGTGCCCGATGCGCAAGGTCCGGCGGTCGTATTCGACCGGATCGGCAAGGTGTTCGGCAACTCGCCCGGCACGGCTCCGGCGCTCGCCGATGTGCAATTGCAAGTGGCGCGCGGCGAAGTGTTCGGCATTATCGGCCGCAGCGGCGCGGGCAAATCGACGTTGCTGCGGCTCGTCAACGGTCTGGAAAACCCCAGCTCCGGCACGGTTAGCGTGAACGGCGTCAGCGTGGGCGAACTGGACGAGCGCGGCCTCGTGGCTTTACGGCGCCGCACCGGCATGGTGTTCCAGCATTTCAACCTGCTCTCGGCCAAGACGGTGCGCGAGAACATCGGCTTGCCGCTAAAGATCGCAGGCGCCTCGAAGGCCGCGATCGAGCGCAAGGTCGATGCGCTGCTCGAACTGGTCGGGCTCTCCGAAAAGCGCAATGCGTATCCTGCAAGTCTCTCGGGAGGGCAGAAGCAGCGCGTTGGGATTGCCCGCGCGCTGGTGCACGACCCCGATATTCTGCTGTGCGATGAGGCCACCTCGGCGCTCGATCCCGAAACGACTCAGGCGATTCTGGCGCTGCTGCGCGATATCAACCGGCGCCTTGGGTTGACGATCATCCTCATTACGCATGAGATGGAAGTGATCCGCGAAGTCTGCGACACGGTGGCCGTGATCGAGCGCGGTCAGGTAGTGGAGACCGGACCGGTCTGGCTGGTGTTCGGCGCACCGCAGCACGATGCAACCCGTGCGCTATTGCGCACGCTGGTGCACGATCTGCCGGCGGATCTCGCCGCTCGTGTGAAGCCGTTGCATGAGGTGACGTCAGGCGACGCGCAGGTGCTACTTGACGTGCGCTTCACCGGGGCGGATGAACGTGAGCCGGATCTGGGCGCGCTCGCTCAGGCGCTGAGTGTCGAGGGCGGGCGCGTGAGCTTCGTACATGGCGGCATCGACCGGATTCAAGGGCATGCGCAAGGACGCCTTGTGGTGACCGCGCAGATTCCCACGGCCGCGGGCCTGGATTTGGCCGACGGCGCACGCGGCGCCGACACGCCCGCTGTCCGCGCACAGATTGCCGCTCTCGTGGAGCGCGCACGGCAGCATGCCAATCACGTGGAGGTACTCGGTTATGTCTGATATATGGCTCTCCGAACTGGCCGGGGCGATTCGCGACACGCTCGTGATGGTCGGCGTGTCCGCCGTGGTTGCGCTGCTGGTCGGCATTCCGCTGGCGCTCGTGCTGGTGACCACCACGCGCGGCGGCATCTTCGAACGGCGCTCGGTCAACACGACGCTTGGCGCACTGGTCAACGCATTCCGCTCTACGCCTTTTATCATCCTGCTGGTCGCATTGCTGCCGCTCACGCGTCTGCTGGTCGGTACGACGATCGGGGTGTGGGCAGCCATCGTGCCGCTTAGCATCGCCGCCATTCCTTTTTTCGCGCGCGTCGCGGAAGTCAGCCTGCGCGAGGTCGATCGCGGTCTGATCGAAGCGGCGCAGGCGATGGGCGCGCAGCGCCGTCATATCATCTGGCATGTGCTGCTGCCGGAAGCGTTGCCTGGCATTCTCGGCGGCTTCACGATCACGGTGGTCGCGATGATCGGCTCGTCGGCGATGGCCGGTGCGGTCGGCGCCGGCGGTCTCGGCGATCTCGCGATCCGTTACGGCTATCAGCGCTTCGATACCACGGTGATGGTGACGGTCATCATTCTGCTGATTGTCATCGTCACGGCCGTGCAGTTCGTCGGCGACCGCTTTGTGCGTCGGCTCGGTCATCGCGCATAATGCACAGGTATCCGACACCTGGTTTGGAGTTTGCATGAACGAGTTGGACCATCCCGCGGCGCGTGACCCGCAGGCGTCATCTGCGTCGCGCGATCTGTCGAGCCTGCTGGAAGCGTTGCGCGCGAGCGCTGCGGAGCGTGACCGCCAGGGCGGCCACGCAGCACAGGAGAAGCAGTGGATTGCCGAGGCGGGTCTGCTGACGGTAGCCGTGCCGCGCGAATTCGGCGGCGCTGGCGCGGCCTGGCCCAAAGTCTACGAAACGATCCGTTCGATTGCGCGCGTCGATAGCGCGCTCGCGCATCTGCTGGGTTTTCAGTGCCTGCAGGTCGTGAGCGTCGATGTATGGGGCAATCCGGCGCAACGGGTGCGCTATCTGCGCGGCACCGTCGAGGGCCGTTGGTGGTGGGGCAATGCGGTCAATCCGCTCGACACCCGGCTGGTTGCAAGCGCAACGGCTGACGGCGGTTTCCGTCTCGACGGACAAAAGGGCTTCTGCTCCGGCACGCGTGGTTCGCAGATGATGACCGTATCGGCGCACGACCCGCAGACCGGCAAGCCGATTTTCGCCGTCGTGCCCACGACGCGCGATGGCATCACCGTCAATGAAGATTGGGACCCGATCGGTCAGCGGCAAACCGATAGCGGTAGCGTGTCGTTTGCGAACGTGAAGGTCGAGCCGGAAGAAGTGCTGCACCGCTCGGAAACACTGCCCACGCCGCACGCCACGCTGCGTACGCTGGTGTCGCAGCTGGTGTTGACGAACCTGTTCGTCGGCATTGCGCAGGGTGCGCTTGAAGAAGCGCGCCAATACGTGAACAAAAACGGACGGCCCTGGATCAACTCCGGCGTCGACAAGGCCACAGACGATCCTTACCTGATCGCACGATTCGGCGAGATGCGTTTGCAGACAGTCAGTGCCGAGGCGCTGGCGGATCGCGCCGCGCAAGCACTCGATGACGCCTGGAACAAGGGCACGGCACTCGACGCCGAGGAGCGCGGCCGGGTTGCATTGGCCACATCCGAGGCGAAGATTCTCGCGCACCGGGCCGCCCTCGAGGTGAGTCAGAACCTGTTCGATGCCTGCGGCGCGCGCGCCACCCATGCGCCACTTGCGCTCGACCGTTTCTGGCGCAACGCTCGTGTCCACACGCTGCACGATCCACTCGACTACCGGGTGCGCGACGTTGGCCGTTACGCGCTTAGCGGCGCATTGCCGGAAGTTTCTTTGTACACTTGAGGTCGACTGCGGCACCCGTTGGCGGGTGCCGTTGCTACGTCAATCTCAAGAGGTCGCCGGCTTGCCATTCAATTTACCGACTACGGCCACCGCGCCGTTCTGTCCGTCCGAAGTCCAGGGCACCGTCGCCGTCTCGCAGGGGGCGTCGCTCCGGAAGCGGATCATGCAGTTCGCCGGTCCCGGCCTGCTGATTTCGATCGGCTACATGGACCCCGGCAACTGGGCCACCGATATCGAAGCCGGCTCGCGTTACGGCTATAGCCTGCTGTTCGTGGTGGTGCTGTCCAGTCTCGCGGCGATGGCGCTGCAGTGCCTGAGCATGCGGCTTGGCATCGCCACCGGTCAAGACCTCGCACAACTGTCGCGTAGCCGCTACTCGCCGGCCATCGCCCGGGTTCAATGGCTGCTCGCCGAGGTGTCGATCATCGCCTGCGATCTCGCCGAAGTGCTCGGCGGCGCGCTCGCGTTTCATCTGCTGTTCAAGTGTTCTCTTACCACCGGCGTGATCCTGACCGCGTTCGATACGCTGATCGTGCTCGGCCTGAAGGGCAAAAATTTCCGCGATCTCGAAGCCATCATTCTTGGGCTGATCGCCACCATCGGCATTGGCTATATCGTGCAACTGGTGCTGGTGCATCCGCACTGGCCGTCTGTGATGGCTGGACTTGTGCCGTCGTGGCACGCCATCAACAGCCGCGAGCCGCTCTATCTGTCCATCGGCATCCTCGGGGCGACCGTGATGCCGCACAATCTGTATCTGCATTCGTCGATCGTGCAAACGCGCGCTGTCAAACGCGATTCACGCAGTATCGCCTCGGCCATCGGTCTGTCGCGCCTCGATACGATCGTCTCGCTGGTGATCGCGCTGTTGATCAACGCGGCAATCCTGATTCTCGCCGCCGCCGCCTTCAATGCGACCGGGCACAACCAGGTCACGGAAATCGAAGATGCTTACCGGCTGCTCGCGCCGATCGTCGGGACGGGTTTCGCTGCCGTGCTGTTCGCCATCACACTGCTCGCGTCCGGGCAAAGCTCGACGTTTACCGGCACCGTCGCCGGGCAGGTGATCATGGAAGGCTTTCTTAAACTGAAGATTCCTTGCTGGCAACGCCGCTTCATTACCCGTGCACTGGCGCTGATTCCCGCGCTGATCGGCGTGCGGACGCTCGGCAACGGCGCGGTGGGGACGCTACTGGTCGCAAGCCAGGTAGTGTTGAGCCTGCAGTTGCCGTTCGCGCTCTATCCGCTGATCCGTATGACTAACGACCGTTCGCTGATGGGCGAGTTTGCCAATCGTCTGCCGACCCGGCTGCTCGCGTGGGCGCTATTCGTCGTGATTACGGCCGCGAACCTGTGGCTGGTGGTGCAAACGGTGGGATGGCTCAGCTGAGCGCGCACGCTTGCATGCGACCTGTAGATCGGGGAGGTGTGACAAATACCGTGAAGTGTCGCGAACGACTTGATGAGATGCGCTACCAGAGGTTGTAACGACCTCTGGTCGACACAATGATGCCGGATGTGAAGGCGAGGCTCGAATCTGCCGGATGTGCGGCAGGATGAACCGTCAGCCGGATAGCCGGCGCAAAAACGGGTGACACTAAACAAACCGACCGGAAATCAGTCGGGTCAGGCAGCTTCCGCGATTTGCGTAGCTTCCAACGCTTCCAATGCTTCTTGCGCTTCCAGTTTGGCCGCAGCAGCAGCTTTCTTCGTCTTGCCGGCGCGCGACGGCGGCTGGCAGGCGCCACACACGACGTTGTGCTGCAGATCGTGCTTGTGCGCGACAAACTTGCCCGTGCAACGGCAGCACGGTGTGAGTTGCAGGATCTTGGCGTCGAAGAAACGCACCAGCGTCCACGCACGCGTCAGGTCCAGCACCGGTTCCGTTTCACTGTGTTTGCAGTGTTCCAGATACAGCCGGTAACCCTTGGTCAGCGCATCCAGATGCGAGCAATGCGCTTCGTTCTTCAGGAACAGGTACGTGTTGTAGAACAGCGAAGCATGAATGTTCGCCAGCCACGTCATATACCAGTCTGCCGAGAACGGCAGCATTCCCTTGGGTGGTGAAACACCCTTCACCTCGCGGTAGAGGCGAATCATGCGGTCGCGCGACAGCGTCAATTCGCTCTCGAGCACTTGCATGCGTGCACCGAGTTCGATTAGCGCGATTGCGCGGAATACGTCCTGTGCATCTTCCGTCAGACTTCGCTTGAGCATCGCGGTCACTCCGTTTAAGCGAATTGCTCGGCTGGCTGGCCGGCCAGCAGGATAGCCGCATGAGTCGGCGATACCTCTGCGTGCTTTGTCGTTTGCGTCAACGCCGACAACATTGAGTGGTCGTTGAAGCGGAAGAAGCACAAAAGCTGGTCGGAAGAGGCCAGTTTGACAATTTGCGCGAGCGACAGCCCGGCAAGCAAATCGGCCAATTGCGACGACAAACCCAAACGGAACATCCCGATGGCTTTGTCCTCGCGCAACATACGTTGCGCGAGCATGATGTAAGACAAATTGATCTCGCGGATAGATTCCCGCGTCTCGCTGCTACGGTCCATTTTTGTGTTTCCGAAGCCCCGAATTGCTATGTCGGCTTTTTTGCGCCGTTATGCTTTTTGTACCCTCGCCGGACACTGATGACCTCCGGCGACATTTACGACTTGAAACGTGTCCTGACTGTTTGATACAAGGTGTTACAACTCGTAACACCTTGGAAGCAATTGTATGAAGTGCATTTCAGGAAATCAATACCTTCTCAAAAAAATATCTCACAAAAATACAACAATTTTCGGTAACTCTTTCACGGAGCCGTAATAGAGGCGGCAGCGAGGGTTCTGGAGCGTGTGCAAATCGTGTCTGAGCCGCCACAGGCCTTGCAGAATGGGGCTTGTCGGAATGGTCTGAGGAAATTCGTTTGAATCTCGGTAATAACGCTAATAAGTGCGTCAAACGGAAAGCTAAAAGAAAGAAATGGGCAAAATGCAGTAATAACTACTTGCCACAGCGAAATTTGGGGGACAAAAGAGGATGTAACACATTGCGGGTGACCCAGTTACAAACTCGGCGGCAAATGTAACGTGTGGGTGGAGAGAGTTACCGGCTCCGCCCGAACGTTCGGTCGGAGGCATCGGCAGCGAGATTCCGCTGGATCCCACCGAGCGCGGTCGGGTGTTGTAAAAGTTAGACAGATGGCGAAGCGGCGATCGGCCCGACAGCCTCAGAATCTGCCTGACACCAAGCCGATATTGGTCAAATCGATAAGACAAATCGACGTTACAACTACCCACGGGTGGCCCGTGGCCTCAGATGAGGCGCGCCATCAGGTCGGCATCGTGAAATACCCCGTCGATGCGGAGCGCGTCGACTTCCCGGCCGTAACAGCGAAATCCGAGCGATTCATATAGATGGCGCGCCGCTTCGTTCTGTTTTGTAACAACGAGCTGGATTTGCCGTAGGCCCTCGATCCACTCGCTGCGCGCGAGCAAGTCGTTCAGCAGCGCACGCCCGACGCCGCGACCGGCGGCTTCGGGCGCGACATACATGCCGACCACCACCGCCTTGTGGCGCTCCTTGACCCGCGGCTCACGTCTGAGTCCGACCGTGCCGATCAACCCGAGGTCCTGCGCGGCGAATGCGCCGAGTATGAAATTGCCCTCGGCTGCTTGATCGCCTTGCAGGATGGCCTCGTATTGCGCCGGGCCTTTCTCGAGCGCCTCCTGATGGCTCGTTCCGAACGCCTCCGGGTGCGCCTGCAGACCGCGCAGACGTAACTGGAAGAAAGCGTCGAGATCGGCGAGGTTGAGTTGCCGGATCAGCGGGGCGTGCTCCATGCGTGTTTCTCCGTGCGGGTGGGACTTGAGTGGGCTTCGCATGGTAGCCGTACGACCGCCCACAGGAGGCGAGCTTCAGGAGTTACTTGTGGCGTCCTTCGATGCCGCTGTGGCCCGGACCTTCTGCCGAATCTTCTGCGTATGCGCGCAAGGCCGCGGCGGTCTGTGGATCGGCAGGAAAGAAGGCCTCGATCGCGAGCTCGGAGAGCGTGACATCCACCGGCGTCCCGAACACGGTCGTGGTGCTGAAGAACGACAGCACGCCAAGCGGCGTGCGCAGGCGCAGCGGTATGGCGATCTGATTGAGGGTGGCGTTGCTGTCCGCTGCCGCGCCTTCCGCGCCCGGGGGCGTGGGATAGGCGGCAAGTTCGTCACGCAGTGCCGCGAGCGTTTCGTCGGCACTGACGTCGATCTGCCGCTGCAACCGCGCCAGCACATGCGTGCGCCACGCGTGCCAGTTAACGATAGAGGAGGCGATCCCGTCCGGATGCAGGCTGAGGCGCAGCGCGTTGACGGGTGGCGCGAGCAGGGCTTCGCTCGCTGCGCCGACCAGCGGCGCGAGCGAGCGGTTGGCGGCGACGATGGTCCAATGCCGGTCGATTGCGAGCGCCGGATAGGGTTCGTGTCCCTTCAGGACCAGTTCCACCGCTTCACGTGCGGCCGTCAGTTGCGGGTCGGTCAATGGACGCTCGCGAAACAGCGGCGCGTAGCCGGCCGCCATCAGCAGCATGTTACGGGCGCGCAGCGGGACGTCGAGGCGCTCGGCGAGGTGCATCACCATTTCGCGGCTCGGCAGGGCGCGGCCCGATTCGACGAAGCTCAGATGACGGGTCGAGATGTCGGCTTCCGCGGCGAGTAGCAGCTGGCTCATGCGGCGCCGCTGCCGCCAGTCGCGCAACAGTTCGCCGACTGTGCGGCTGGCCGACGATGGGCCCGACGGGCCGGCTTGGGGGAGGGAGAGAGTGCTCATGAGGCAATCATAGCCAGGACGGGGAGGGATTGCCTTACCTCCCAGGTAATCGACTCACCGCACCCCATCGCCGATCCTTCAGTCCGAGCCCGCCCCAAACGCGCTGTTTGCCAGGCGTCGCGCTCAGCCAAGCTACTGAAGGAGTCTGTGATGAACGCACATACCGATCTGATCGACCGCTATTTCGCGGCGTGGAATGAAACGGACGCAGGCAGCCGCCGCGAGTTGATCGCCGCGACGTGGAGCACGGATGCCGCGTATCTGGATCCGCTGCTCGCCGGCAACGGTCACGACGGAATCGACGCGATGATTCGCGCCGTCCATGAACGATTTCCGCGCCACACCTTCCGCCGCACCACGGATGTCGATGGCTTCACAAACCGTCTGCGTTTTTCGTGGGAGCTGACCATGCCCGATGGCACGCCGATCGTCAAGGGTTCGGACTTTGGCGTGGTCGATCCGGCCGGACGGCTTCAGGCCGTGACGGGCTTTCTCGACGCCACGCCAGGCGCCGCCTGAGGCCAATCAAAGGCAACTGAGGCCAACCCAGGCCTCCACCTTCCCACTTTCAAGGAGATCATCATGCGCGAGCATCGTGCCGCAGGGTTTGCGGTGACACTCGCGTTCGAACGGGTGCTCGGCACCCTCGACGCAGTCAGCACCGCCATTGCCGGCTTCGCGCTATTGGCCGGCGCGCGGGCGTTCACCTTTACCGCATTGCTGGCATGGCGCGAGCCGGTGCTGGGCGGTGCGGGTCTGGTGTTGCTGGGACTGGTGGGCTGGCTGCGCTGGTTTAGCAGTCAAAGAAGAGTGGCCGGGCTGGAAGGCACGAAGCCCTGCTCGGGGTCGCCGGCTTCACGATAAAATGACTGACCGTTTGCCCACCGCACGCGACTGGCTTCTGTGGACGAGCGTTCGCGCGGATCAGCCTGCCTCGTCGCCACCCGGCGCAGGTGTCCCTGATCGAGCGGCGAAACGATCATAAATAGAGGGGGAGTAAATGATACGGGGTTGTGTAGTGATGTTGATCGCCGCGGCACTTGCCGTGCTCGGCGGTTGCGGCAACAAGGAAGGCGACGAGTTCGTCGGTAAGTGGCAGAGCACCAAGGGTCGCGAAAGCGTCGAGATCAGCCGCAATGACGACGGCTTTGTTATCGCCAACACCAGTGGCGGCAGCGTGAGGCCTGGGGTGGCATCTGCCGTCTACCGGGACGGTGTGCTGGAGGTCGAATCGACGGGCCGCATTGAAAGCATCCCCTACGACAAGCAACACGACACGATTATCTTGCCGACCATGACCGGCTCGGCGACATTCAGCCGGGTCAAGTGAGGTTTCGCGGCGCATAGTGCCTATCAGACCGCCGCCGCACGGCATCCGGGCGGCACCTGCTAACATGTGACTCGCCGCGTCGGACGATACGTCCGGACGCGCAACTTGCCGTCACCGTCGAATCCGCCATGTCGCTCATTAGTCTGCTTGATCCGTGGGAGCCGTCGTTTGTGCTCGTCGCCGTGTTCGTTGCCGTCACGGTGCTGTTTGCGCGCGGTTCGCGCCACATCCGCGTCAGCTTTGCCCGGCGTGCGGCATTCTGGATCGGGCTCGTGCTGTTCTATATTGCGCTGCACACACGCCTCGATTACTACGCCGAGCATCAGTTCTTCGTGCACCGGCTCCAGCATCTGGTGCTGCATCACCTCGCTCCCCTGATCCTGATGGCTTCGTACCCGGGCAGTGTGCTGCGCGCTGGTTTACCGCTGCGCTGGCGCAGCGCGCTGCGGCGTTGGCAACGCCTGAGGCCCGTGCGGATCGTTGCCGCCGTGGCGTTCAATCCAGCCTTTATCTCCATCGTTTTCGTTGTGTCCGTGGTGTTCTGGTTGATTCCGTCCGTCCAGTTCGTCGCAATGCTCGACTGGCGCATCTACACGTTCATGAACTGGTCGGTCGCGGTGAGCGGCCTGCTGTACTGGTGGATGCTGCTCGATCACCGGCCGAGTCCGCCGAGCCGCACGCGTCCAGGCCTGCGGGTGCTGTCTCCGGTGATCACCATGACGCCGCAGATCCTGGTGGGCGCCATCATCACCTTTTCCTCGCAGGATCTTTATCCGGTGTTCACGCTGTGCGGCCGCGCGTTCACGTCGGTGCCGCCCGCGCTCGATCAAAGCCTCGGCGGCCTCATCATGTGGGTGCCCGCTGGGGTGCTCGAAGCGATCGGCGCGCTGATGGCGCTGCGCCACGTGATGCGTCTGTCCACCTTGCCGTCGCGCGTGCCGCCGAAGGCGAGACGGGGTGCGGCAAGGACGAAGCCGGCGCTGCAGGCGGGAAGCTGAACAGTCCGTTTCGGCTGCCGTGCACAACCGGGACTTCTTGCTGGGCTTCACGGTAGCCTGATCCCGTACAGTTTGAACTGAACAAGGACATGTCGTGCTCGAAGAACGATGCGATGTCGTAGTGGTAGGGCTCGGCGCCATGGGCGCGGCCACGCTTTATCAACTGGCGAAGGCTGGCGCGAAAGCGATTGGCATAGACCGATATGCTCCACCGCATGACCAGGGATCGAGTCACGGAGACACTCGCATTACCCGGCTGGCCGTTGGAGAAGGCGCCGAGTACGTGCCGTTGGTGCGCAGGTCCCAGCAAATCTGGCGCGAACTGGAAGCGCGCGACGGCGACGCGCTTTTCGAGCAATGCGGGGTCCTCGTCATGACCTCGAGCGGGACACGCACATCGCATCATGGCGCGGCTGATTTCACGGCGCGCACCATCGAGCTGGCACGTACCTATGGCATCGCTCACGAGGTCCTCACGGCCGAACAGCTCCGGGGGCGTTTCCCGCAATTTGCGCCGCTTCGCGATGACGCGATCGCGTACTACGAACCGGAAGGGGGCTTTGTGCGGCCCGAGCGGTGTATCGCTGCGCAACTGAAAGCGGCGCGAGAACTCGGGGCCGCGGTGATCGCCGGTGCAACGGTTTCCGCTGTGGAGTCGGCGGGCAATGTGGTCCGGGTCAGGGCGGGTGATCGGACGGTGGTGGCGGACGAAGTCGTCGTCTGCGCCGGCATGTGGTCGGCTGAACTGTTGGGCGAGCCGTTTAAAAGCTTGCTGAGGGTGTGCAGGCAACAGCTCTTCTGGTTCAAGCTTGAAGAGCCCGTGATTTTTCCTGAAGTCTCGCCGAGCTTCATTCTCTCGCACGGTCCTTTGGAAACGGATTGGTGTTATGGCTTTCCGCCCATTCCCGGTGAAGGCAGCATGAAGATCGCGGCGGAGCAATACACGGCGCAGAGCTTGCCCAATTCGCTTGATCGCACAGTATCCGACGCCGATGTGGCGGCCATGTTCCGCACGCATGTTGCAGGCAAGATCGCCGGTGTGACCGCGGAACGGGTCAAGGCGAGTGTCTGCACCTACACCGTGACGCCTGACTACGGTTTCATCATCGATGATCACCCTGCGCTCAAGAACGTCACCGTGGTTTCGGCCTGTTCGGGTCACGGCTTCAAGCATTCGGCGGCGATCGGCGAGGCGGTGGCGCAGCGCGCTCTCAGCGGAAGCAGCCAGATTGACCTTTCGGCCTTTTCGTTAAGCCGTTTTTCCTGAGGCAGGCGCAAGGCCGCTGTCTGGCTCGTGCGTTTTACCGTAGGCTTGCGGGCTCAGACTGCAGGCGATACCGCCGCCCCAATCATCATTGCCGTCCCGCCAGCGATTATCGTTTCGGCGTGCGATGCTTTGATATAGTTGAACGGCTGAGCGATCGTCCAGATCGCTTGTGTCCTGGCCCA
>Ga0302232_10002841_pt1 | contig 11768 bp, 9 predicted proteins | sample II_Palsa_N2_3_FD_193575 | JGI IMG/M metagenome (GOLD analysis project Ga0302232, IMG submission 193575) | Peat permafrost microbial communities from Stordalen Mire near Abisko, Sweden - II_Palsa_N2_3 | ecosystem: Environmental > Terrestrial > Soil > Palsa > Peat permafrost | place: Sweden...
CCCGCAGCGATCCCGCCCTTGGTTCCGCTCGTGTCGTGTCACGAGGATGGGCCGAACATAGCATTCTGACCATCTATTGGATGATTTCTGGCTATGGACTGCGTGCCTGGCGAGCAATTGCCTGCCTCGCCACCGTGACTGTACTATTTGCGACGGCCTTCCATCTAGTAGGATTCACGATCGCACCAAAACCTAACAGTTATTGGACCAGCGGACTATATTCTTTCCGCGCCACTTTGTCCCTAACTGACGACAGGGTTACCCTCACCGGCTGGGGCCAATTGCTTCAGGCCATTCTGCGTGTCATTGGTCCCGTGCTGGTCGGCCTAGCACTACTCGCCCTTCGCGGCCGCACAAAGCGTTAGACAACTGCCTGATTAGTGTTACGACTCTAAGGGACAATGCTCTGTCGTAACAGTGCTAATAACTCTGCTGAGTGTGGTAGTCAGGTAACTGACGCAAGCACGGATTAAAATCCACGGCAAGGTCTATAGTTCCTACGGCTCCGTGAGCCGACCCCGCCACCCGGCAGCGGATCGCCTGGGATTCCCAAATACGTCCTGTTCTGCTACCTCGTCGCTGGCCCGTTACGGCCGCCCAGTTCCTGCCTAACTGCAGCCAACGCACTCACATGCCCTCACGGGACGCACTCATCTGCAGCGATGAGGTATGGTTACTGGCCATTCCGGGTGAGTCCTTCCTGGTGGCGAACCGGACGTCAGGTTCAGTCGGCGTAGTACCTGGAGTACCACCGCGACTGATCCTCGATGGAGAAGCCGACGAAGTCGCCGGATGCCTCGCACTGGCGCAGGTACTCCAGCGCTACGGCGGCGGCGGGGGTACCATCCGCTGTCAGGTAGGCCGCAGTCTCCTCCAGGCCGGCGCCACACAACAGCTGGACGTCGATCGAGCAGTGAGCATCCCAGCTCGATTCCTTGGCATGCCAGATCAGGAGTGCGTCAGTCAGGAAGCCTCCGTTGAACAATTGCACGCAGCACAGTTTCATCAGCTCGGTATCACCGTCTCCCTGGTGCCGCCGCTCGCGCGCCACCTGGATCGCAAATATTCCCGGACCTCGTCTAGATCGCCGACGACTGGGGAGAGGCCATGCCGCCGGAGGCTTTCGTCCTCGTTCACAATCGCTCCTTACCGCACGGCGCCGGGTGCACAGCAGGACCACCCATAGCGTACGGACCGCTCGAACCACATACTCATTTGCCGCGTGGCGTGCGTGCGGCGTGGGCGCAGTTCAAGGTCACTCTGGCGGCCCTGGCATCATCGGACGCAAATGAGCAAGTCACCTTCCCGCCGTTTCCCGTGACCATCGCCCAGCTTCCGGTCAGCCGCTGCCAGATCTGCCGATCACGTCCCGGGAGATGGTGTATGAAATGGCCACCTCGCGACCTATTCCGATTTAAGCAGGAATGGCGTCTATTGTCAATCCAGCCTCACTAGTGCCATTCTTTCCCATGCCGGGCTGGACCGCTTTGCGGCAGGCGGCGAGGATTTCCAGTCCCATGTAGCGGCGGGACTCGGTCCATTCGTCGTTCTGCTCGGCCAGCACCGCGCCGACCAGGCGGATGATGGCGTCGCGGCCGGGGAAGATCCCGACCACGCCGGTCCGTCTCCTGACCTCTTTGTTCAGCCGCTCCTGCGGGTTGCTGGACCAGACCTGGCGCCACACCTCGCGGGGGAAGGCGGTGAACGCCAGGATGTCGTCGCGGGCCCCGTCGAGGTGGGCCGCGGCCTGCGGCAGCCTGGCTTCGAGCGCGGCGACGACGTGAGCGTGCTGGGCGCGGACCGAGGCCGGGCCGGGCTGCTCGAAGATGGTGCGGACCAGGGTGGAGACCCACGGCTGGGCGGTCTTGGGCACCCGGGTGAGCAGGTTGCGGTGGTAGTGCGTCCGGCAGCGCTGCCATGTGGCTCCGGGCAGCACCGCGGCGATCGCGTTCACCAGCCCGGCGTGGTCATCGCCGGTCACCATCGCGACGCCGGACAGGCCGCGGGCGACCAGGCCGCGCAGGAACGCCAGCCAGCCCGCGCCGTCCTCGGAGGAGGTCACGTCGATGCCGAGGATCTCCCGGTACCCCTCAGCGTTGACACCGGTCGCGATCAGGCAGTGCACGTTCACCGTACGGCCGCCCTCGCGGACCTTCTGGGTCAGCGCGTCGATCCAGCAGAACGTGTACGGCCCGGCATCCAGCGGCCGGGACCGGAACCCCTCCACCGGCTCGTCCAGCTCCGCGGCCATCGCGCTGACCTGCGACTTGGACAAGCCGACGACACCGAGAGAGGCCGCGAGCTTTTCCACCCGCCGGGTCGACACGTCCAGCAGGCAGCTGGTCGCCACGACCGAGGCCAGCGCCCGCTCGGCCCGGCGCCGGTGCTCCAGGAACGCCGGGAAGTACGACCCGGCCCGCAGCTTCGGGATCGCCAGCTCGACCGTCCCGGCCCGGGTATCCCACTCCCTGCGCCGGTACCCGTTACGGGAGTTCACCCGGTCCGGGCTGACCTCCCCGTACCCCGCGCCGCACCGCACCTCGACGTCGGCGTCCATCATCCGCTGGGCGAACTCCCGGATCATCTCCCGCAGCACATCCGGGCTCGCCGATGCCAGGGTCTCCTCGAACTGCGCGCCGGGAACCGGCACAATGTCACCTACGGCCACTTCGCTCTCCTTCGTCTCGAACTAGGCAATTCGAAGGACCGCGAGGTGGCCGCCTCACGTCACGGCGACACGCCGGAACTAAGGCAAGCCAGTCACACCTGGACCAGCTACCCCATACACCACTTCCGTGGACGTGAACACTCGCCCGGCGAGCTCGTGGCGATCGAGCAGCGACTGGCCGACCCACAGGGTCTCCTCGGGCGCAGACGAACTGAAACCTGGCAGGCGACCCGGCCGAGCCGCTGATCTGCGGCCCGCGTCAGTCCCACGAGGCACAGCCGGTACCCGGTAACTAGCCGGCTGCCAACGATCAGCACTCAGATGGCCTACCGGACCAGCCAGGAACCAGACCGGCAGCCGCGGGCACGCACTGGTTCGCAGACAAGACAGATAACGACCGATCTGGGCGGCCACGGCCAGTGACCGGTGGCACCCAGACGAACAGGACGAAGGCGGATCGGCGCCCTTCCTCACGGAGCTGCCGTCACGCGCGGTGACCAGCGGCAAACGTGCCGAACGACCGTCATCGCGGCTAGAAGCGGATGTTTCCGGGGCCGGTTCGGCCGTTCTCTCTGAACGCGTGTGGGAGCCCTGTGACCTGGCGGCCCGTACCGGTCATACGAGCCGCGCGACTCGCCTGCGGTGCCGAAGCCGACAGATACGCCCTTCGAGATGTCCCGGGTGCGACCACCCTGCCCTGCGCATCGGTGAGGCGCCCGTCCTCGATGATCTGCAGCAGCGAGTTGAAGATGTCCGGGTGAGCTTTCTCGATCTCGTCGAACAGGACCACGGAGAACGGCTTGCGGCGCACCTTCTCGGTCAGCTGGCCGCCCTCCTCGTATCCGACGTACCCGGGCGGAGAACCGAACAGCCGGGACACCGTGTGCTTCTCCATGTACTCGCTCATGTCCAGCTGGATCAGCGAGTCCTCATCGCCGAACAGGAAGTCCGCGAGCGTCCTGGACAGCTCCGTCTTGCCGACCCCGGACGGGCCGGCGAAGATGAACGAGCCCCCGGGCCGCGTCACCACCACGGCCCCCGGGGGCCCGCCGTCCTGCCCCGCGAGGCTCCCGCCCCGCCGGACTGGCTCACCGTCTTGAGCCCCGCAGATACGAGAGGAGCAACCCATGTTTATCAGCTTCGGAGCAATCGTGATCATCGTGCTTGTCCTCCTGGTCCTGCGCAGGCGCTAAACGGGGTGCTGGGACTTTCTGGCCGGAATTGAACGCGAAGCCTCCCGCCGCAGGTCAAGGCGGCTAGAGCTCGGCTGGCTGGTGAGGTGACCGGCGGTGCTCGCGGTGCGACGGATTGGCTTCATCTGTAGGTCATCGGCCGGATACCACCGGTACTCTCCCGGAGAGATCATCGCTTTCGGTGGGCACATCACGTGGGAGTCAGGTGAGCGACAGCGCGGCCGCCGGTACCCAGGACCGGTCCGGTGAGGCGGCCACGCTGCCTGTACCGCCGTACGAGCCGGTCCGTCTTGATCAGCTTGCAGGTAGAGCTGATCCTTCAAAGAGCAGGCGACATGAGCGGCGGCTACGAGCTCCAACGCACTGATGCCAAGGGTGAAGGCGTGTTCGCCACCCGGTCCTTCCAGGTCGGCGAGACCGTGATGGTCGGTGTCATCGAAGCCGAACTCGCCACAATCACGCCCATGCCTCCCAGCTCAGCGAGAAACGGTTCGTGCTACAGGGCGGGCTCATCGCCAAGGTGAACCACTCGTGCGAGCCGAACTGCGGAATCCACCTCAACGCCAGCGGCGCTCACGACTTCGTCGCCCGCCAACCCATCACCGCAGGCCAGGAGATCACCTTCGACTACGCCATGCGCAACTACACGGTCGAGCACTTCGCCGCCCACTGCCAGTGCGGCTCGCCACGCTGCCGTGACCGCATCACCGGCTGGAAGGATCTCCCCTCCGAGCGCAAAGCGGACTACCGAGGCTTCGTCGCCCCCTACCTCACCGACATCGACAACCAGGCCGCCACCGAACGGGCCGGTCACCTCGTACGGATCGAGCCGGGGTCGCCTCACCAGACCGGCCAGATCCCTCAACGTCGCAGGCGTGGTGACCGAGTAAGTAAGTCCCGGCGCCCAACAGCAACCGAACGCCAGTGACCCGTACCACGACCCTGGATCAAGTCCTGCAAGAAGCAGAGGTTGATTCCATGGGGGCCCTTCGCGTTCAATTCCGGCCAGATAGTCCCAGCACCCCTAGAGGAAGGACCACAACACAAGTAGCGAGGATGCCCGCCGCCTCAGCCTGCTCAGGCCCTGGACCCGCAGGTCAGCGGAACTGACCCAGTTTGCGCACCCCACAGCCTTGTGCGGGCGGATCAGGCTGACTTGTGCATGTACGTTCCCCGTCGCCGCCCTCTGACGATTCGGGTGGCCTCCTCGGGGTCCACATCCGCTTTGGCATCCTGGTCGGCGAACCCCAGGCTGCGTGCGACGGACTGTGTCACCTCCGCCAGGACATCACCGCCCAGGGCAGCCCACTCGGCGTCGTCCTTGTCGCTGGCCTCGGTGAGCTTGCGGAGTCCTTCCTCCGGCGTGCAGTCCTCATAGAAGCCGTAGCTGCCGAGCGTGCGCCCCCAGTTCCCGCAGGCCTCGCCAGTCTCCGGCACGTAGGAGTCGAGTTGCTTGGCGTGCTCGGCGCTGTCGCGCAGATTGACGAGCCGGGAGTCATCGGGCTCCAGAGCGAGGATGTACTCAGCCAGGGCACGCAGAGCGGCCACAGCCTGGCGGTTGCGCGGGTCATCCGGGTAGTTCCCGGCCACCACCTCACGCCACTTCACATGCTCCAGCACCACATAGGCCAGCTCACGCCTGAAGTGCCTGCCCGACTCATTCACCGCTTCCCGTAGCGCGGCCTGCGCTACCTCGGAGACGGATAGTCCGTAGTGGCGAACCAGCTCCGCGAGGTCATCGGGAACGTAGATCGATGTCTTGGGCATGTGACTCCCCTTCATTGATCCGCAGGCCAGAGACCGGGTGGCCGGACCGGCACCGCGGCGCAGGCCAGGCCCACCAGCTGGCCGGCGTAATGCTCGTGCCCGAACACGTGCGCCGCCTGACCGCTCTCCAGCGCCGTGCCGTGCCACCTCCGTCCGGCGTCTACCCGGCTGGGGACCGGCATCACGGACACGGGAAATCAGCGTCGACGCCTGCCTTCAAGCTACGCTTGCAACCGATAACTAGCAATTCTTTTCCGGAAATAATGGTAAACTATCGTCATGGCGAGCTGGGGTTTCCTGGCCAACACGCCCTGTGCGTGCCGAAAACCTCGTCCACGTCATGCGACCAGGCGGTATTCGTTGATCAGGCAACCGGTGTGAGTCTGCCTTCGGACACGGTGCCGGTCGAGATCGACCGGTTCGGGCAGGGGTTTCAGCGGCGCGGCTGAGTCCAGGGAGCGGTGCGGCCGGTGCTGATTGTGGTGGATCTCGTACGCGCGCAAGATCCGCCGCAGATGGGTCTGGTTCCAGACGAGGGTACGGTCCAGGAGCTCGCGCCGGCATCCCCCGATCCAGCGTTCGATGACCGCGTTCATGCGAGGCGTCTGGACGTTGCACATCACGATCCGGATCCCGGCATCGGCGAGGACCGCGTCGAATGCGGCGGTGAAGTTCGAGCCGCGGTCGCGGATCATGAACTTGACCCGGTGCGGCTGCTCGCCGAGGTCTATGATCAGGTTGCGGGCCTGCTGGGCGGTCCATTCCCCGGTGGGATGCAGCGTGACCCCGAGAATCCTGATGCGCCTGCTGGCGTGCTCGATCACGGCCAGGACGTAAGCCTGGGTGCCATCGAGAAGGTCGGCTGTGAAGAAGTCGCACGCCAGGATCGCCTCGGCCTGGGAGCGCAGGAACAGCGACCAGGCTGGCCCGCTCCGCCGCGGCGCGGGATCGATGCCGGCATTCTTCAAGATCTCCCATACCGTCGACGCCGAGACTCGTACTCCCAGCCCGGCCAGTTCCCCGTGGATCCTGCGGTAGCCCCAGCCGGGATTCTCACGGGCCAGCCGGAGGACCAGGGCCCTGATGTTCCGGCGGGTAGCTGGCCGGCCGGTCTTGCCGCGCCTGGACCTGGCGGCCCAGCGGCGGCGGACGATGTCGCGATGCCAGCGCAGGACCGTGTCTGGGGTAACCAGCAGATGCAGCCCATGGCGGCAGGCTTTCGGTATCACGCTGAGCAGGGTCGCCAGGAATGCCCGGTCCGCCCAGTTCAGCTCCGGGCGGCGCGGCTGCTGCCGCTGCAGGACGGCGAGCTGATGGCGCAGGATCAAGATCTCTGCGGTCTTCCATGTCTCCTCACGCCGGGCGAGCCGCAGCCACACAGCCAGCCGCGTGGTCAGGAGGAACATGAACCGCAGGCACATGACCGATGATCATCACGACCGGACGGCACGGAGAGCAACTCTGCTGGTCAGGGCTGTGGACGAGATTCTCGGCACGCACAGGCTCAGGCGGCGTCCGTCAGTCAATTTCGCGGCAGAGACAGAACGGGTGGCCGTCTGGATCGAACATGACCCGCACGTTCGCCTGGGGCTGGATCTCCGCCAGCTCGGCGCCGAGGCTCTCGGCGTCGGCGACGGCCGCATCGAGATCGTCGACCTGAACGTCGAGGTGCATCATCGTCCGCTGGTGGCCCGTGACGGGCGGCCAGACCGGCCGCACGTAGTCCTCGGCGAGCTGGAGGACCATGAACACCGATTCCTGGGGAGGCTTCAGAACCGACGTGCCGGGCTCCTGATGGACGACTGGCCAGTCCAGGAGCCTTGAGTAGAAGGCGGCAAGCGCCGCCGGGTCCGGAGACTCCATGGCCGTGCCCCACCACATGTGCCCCAACCGGCCGCGCACGCGACGATCATAGCGTTTCATCGCAAACGGTCGACCGTCCGCCCGACGACTCGCCGATCCGGGCGAGCGATATCCGCCGATCTGACGCGTCAAGAGCGCGACCGGAAGCTACCACTTGGCGCTCGATAATGGCTGATCGGCGCGGCGGCACCCGGGCATCGTTGCGGGCGAGCCAGCCGGGGAGGTCGGGGATCTGGGCCTGTTGGCCCAGCGGCCAGGCGGCGTCGATGTCGCCGGAGTAATACGCGGCGATGCTGAGGTCAGCGAGCGCCGTCGGCTGGCTGCGCAGGCGTGTCCACAGCTGAGGGCTTACGGCCGGGGCCGCGAGGCTGAGTGGCCGGCCGCAGCCGTCCTGGCTGTTGCGGGAAGTACCAGCGCGGCCGCCCAGACGCCACGATGGCGACTGGGCAGCGCGAATGCGCAGCGCAGTAGCCGCTGACCGAGCCGTGCACAACCCGTTTCAAGCTGTGCCGCCCGGCGGTTCCCACCACGAGCGCATCGCCGGGCAAGGCGATCGTGGTCAGTACCGGGCCTGGGTTGCCTTCCGGCGTCTGGATCACCACGTCGAGATCATCCGGAATGTCCCCTGCGGGGGAACGGAGCGCACGCCTGGCCAGTTCCCTGGCCAGCTGGCGTGGCACGGTTCCGGTATAGGCGACGGCCAGGCGGCCGCGGCCGCTACGGTGATGCCGCCAGCCGCCGTGCCGGGGCAGCCCGAGCCCCCACGCCCGGACGGCAACCAGCCGGGCCCGCCGCGCCCGCGCAAGCGCCACCGCGCAACGCAATGCCGCCACACCGCCGGGCGTGTCATCGACACCCACGATGACCCTTCCGCCCTCACCGCGGGAATCCGGCGGCAAGCCTGTATCTGTCATGACGGCTGCCATCACCTGTCACCTTCTACTGTCCGATTTATTTCACTGTGCCCGGCCTCGCGATGGGCCACCAGAGGCAATCCGGCCTGCCTCTGCGGGACGTTCGGCCTGAATGAGACGGGCCAGCATTGCGGTCACGCTCAGCGACTGCGACCGGCCGCGATCCCGCCTCATTTCTGGGCTGGGTTGCAGCTCATTGGCTGTACCGGCCGATGCCGACAGGATCACTGACGTAAGCAGAACGGGACATTCTGTGCGCGGCGCGTAATCCATCGGCACGGCTATTAGTGGGGACAGAGTCGGCAGGGAGAGTGTGAACTATCACAGGTGGACGGGTCGCTCCGATGACGCTAGGTTACCGGGGAAGTGGTCATCAGGGTCCGCAAGCCGGCGGGATTCGGGTAGCCGTGCCCGGGTCGGCCAAGCCAGTCAGGGGCTTTGGCGAGCCCCGCAGAAACCCCGCAACTTGGCGACACGGTGGCCGGTCCCCACAGGAATCCCACGGACGAAACGGCACACTCCGGTACACTTGTTGTGCGTGTCAAAGATACTGAAAATAGCCCGTCAGCAGCGTCAATGCGCGTGAGCTGGGCTGTTGGCGTCTTTTCCAGATGAGTGCTCTCGGGATGACAGAGCTCCGGTTAACCGGCAGGTTGTTGGTTTCGATTCCGCGGTACGAAGACTTGATAGCGGGACCGTCCGAAAGTGACGAGAGCCAGTCCTCTGCCGCTAACGGGAAGCCCAATGACGTCGGCCATTCCCACCGCTGTCCTGGCTGCTGGTTACCTCTTAGTTCCACAGATCGGCCTGCTATAGGTACTGGCCAGGCCAGTCGTCAGCGGGCTCGCGAATGTCGGTCGGGTCCTGTGTCCGATGGCAGCTCGGGCTTGTCCTTCTTCTCCGGGGACCGGGACCGGTACAGCGGCACTGGCTGGCCGAGCGGATCACCGATGACAGCGCGCTGGCCCTGCTCAGCTCCCGTCCTCGACGCAATGGCGCGGCCATTGCCTTTGACCTCGACGGATTATTCACCTCGCGCGGCGGTGCGGACGGGGTGGACTGGGTACACCTTCGACGTGGGCGGCCTCCGGCCCGTGCCCGGGAGACGCCAGCGTTGGTGAGGAGGCCCGGCAGCTGGCCGGCGGGTACCGGATGGAGGTGTTCTCCGGGTCTGCCGCATTGTGCTGGGGAAGTCCGGTGCTGTGCCGGGCGTGAGGCTGCGGCGTGCCGAGGCGGCAAGGAGGGCCGTGGACGGTTTCTTGCTCACATATGACGGCTTTGAGCCTGAGTCTGAGGGGCTTCGCGAAGCGCTGACCTCGACGGGCAACGGCTACCTGTGCACGCGCGGCGCGGCGGAGTGGGAAGAAGCCGACGGTGTGCATTATCCCGGCACCTACGTACACGGCGGCTACAACCGCGAGACGACGATCCTGAGCAGCGTGCCCGTGCTCAACGAGGATCTGGTCAACATGCCGAACTGGCTGGTCCTCCAGCTGCGCATCGAGGACGGGGAGGCGATCAGGCTCGCCGAGGTGGATCTTATCGGTTACCGCCACGAACTGGACATCCGGTACGCGACCGTGGTCCGCCACCTTCGTTTCCGTGATCTCAGCGGCCGGGAGACGACGCTGCACAGCCGCCGGTTCGTCAGCATGGGCGACTCGCACCACGCGGGGATCGAGTGGACGCTTGTTCCGGAGAACTGGTCGGGGCACGTCGAGGTGGTCACGGCGATCGACGGCCGGGTGAGCAACGGCGGTGTCGCCCGCTACCGGCAGCTGGAGGGCCGCCACCTGAATCCCGTTTCCCCGCGGACGTTCGGGCCTGAGGTCGTCGCGCTGAAGGCCGAGACCCGGCAGTCGAATCTGTATATCAGCCACGCGGCGCGTACGCGCGTGTTCGCCGGTGATCAGTCACTCCAGGTCGAGCGGAGGCTTTACCAGGTGGAGGACTATATCCAGCAGGTCCTCGCCTTCGACGTGCAACAGGGCACGGCGACGCGGGTCGAGAAGATGGTGGCGTTCTACACGTCGCGGGACCCGGCGGTCAGCGACACCCTGGTGAGGGCGGCCAGGTCGGCGATCCGCCACGCCGACTTCGCCGCCGCATTCAAGCGCCACACCGCGGCATGGGACGAACTGTGGCAGGTATGCGATATGCGGGTGACAGGAGACAAGAGCGTGCAACAGCTGCTGCGGCTGCACATCGCGCACGTCCTCCAGGTCTGCTCCCGTCACACCGCCGACCTCGACGCCGGGATGCCCGCCCGCGGACTCAACGGCGAGGCCTATCGCGGGCACGTGTTCTGGGATGAGATCTATGCGTTTCCGTTCTTCAACATCCGGCTACCCGAGGTCACGCGCGGGCTGCTGATGTACCGCTACCGCCGGATGGGCGAGGCCCGGGCGGCGGCCCATGAGGCAGGGTTCCGGGGTGCGATGTTCCCGTGGCAGAGCGGCAGCGAGGGAATCGAGGAGACCCAGCTGGTCCACCTCAACCCGGTCTCGGGCCGTTGGGAGCCCGACCTCAGCCGCAACCAGCGGCACGTGAACGCGGCGATCTTCTACAACATCTGGCACTACTTCCAGACCACCCATGACCAGGCGTTCCTGCGCGATTACGGCGCGGAGATGATGCTGGAGATCACGCGTTTCTGGGCGTCCATCGCCCACTTCAATCCCGAGCGCGAGCGCTACGAGATCCACGGCGTGATGGGCCCGGACGAGTTCCACGACAAGTACCCGGATGCGCTGCAGGACGGGTTGCGCAACAACGCCTACACCAACGTCCTGGTGGCGTGGCTGTGCGGCATCGCCGGCCAGCTGCTGCCACTGCTCCCCGCCAGCCGCGCGGAGGCACTGCGCATGCGGCTGGGCATCGGCGACGACGAGCTGGCGGTGTGGCAGGACATGAGCCGACGGATGTTCATCCCGTTCCTCGGCGACGGGATCATCAGCCAGTTCGAGGGATACGAGGACCTCGAGGAGCTGGATTGGGGCGCATACCGGGCGAAGCACGGCAACATCCAGCGGCTCGACCGGATCCTGCGTGCGGAGGGCAAGGACCCCAACCGCTATAAGGTCACCAAACAGGCCGACACGGTGATGCTGTTCTTCCTGTTCAGGCAGGACGAGCTACGCGAGATCTTCGGACGGCTCGGGTATGACTACCATGCCGACACGTTGACGCGGAACGTCGAATACTACGACCGGCGGACTTCTCACGGCTCGACGTTGAGCTTTGTCACTCATGCCGGAGTACTCGCCACCATCGACCCCGAGAGCTCGTGGGACCGGTTCCTGGTCGCGCTGCACAGCGACGCCGATGACATCCAGGGCGGGACCACGAAAGAAGGTATCCACA
>Ga0302232_10002857_pt1 | contig 11731 bp, 10 predicted proteins | sample II_Palsa_N2_3_FD_193575 | JGI IMG/M metagenome (GOLD analysis project Ga0302232, IMG submission 193575) | Peat permafrost microbial communities from Stordalen Mire near Abisko, Sweden - II_Palsa_N2_3 | ecosystem: Environmental > Terrestrial > Soil > Palsa > Peat permafrost | place: Sweden...
AGTTCGAGACCGAGATTCCCGACGAAGACGCCGAGAAGATCACCACCGTGCAGCAGGCCGTTGATTACATCAAGGCCCACTCCAAGGATTGATTGGTACGCCATTGATCGCTGTGCGTCTGACTGGCCTGCATTCTGCGACCCAGTTTTTTCATACAGCAATACTGAATTCTGCGCCTTCTTGGCGCAGTTTTCGTTTCTGCAATTTGTAACGTCCGACCCCGTATGGTGCGCAGGATGCGTCTCTGTCGAGGTGGATGACGTATCTACGATCCGTGTCGCGAGGCGCCCGCCCGCAGCGGATTTACGGAATCACGAAGGAACATCAGCATGAGCAAGCGACGTGTGGTAGTGACCGGCATGGGCATCATCTCGCCGGTCGGCAACGAACTCGCCACCGCCTGGGAGCGTGTCCTCAAGGGCGTCAGCGGGATCGGCCCGGTCACCCATTTCGACACCTCCGCTTATTCCACGCGTATCGCCGGCCAGGTCAGTGGTTTCGATCCGGCACAGTGGATGCCGGTGAAGGACGTCAAGAAGATGGACCCGTTCATCCACTATGGCGTGGCGGCAGGTACCCAGGCTTTGCGTGATTCCGGGCTGGAAGTGACCGAAGAGAACGCACCACGCATCGGTGTGGCAGTCGGCGCCGGCATCGGCGGCCTGTACACGATCGAAGCGACCACGCTCGAACTGGCCGCCAAGGGACCACGCCGGGTATCGCCGTTCTACGTGCCCAGCTCGATCATCAACATGGTTTCGGGCCAGCTGTCGATCATGTTTGGCCTGAAGGGACCGAATATCGCCTGCGTCACTGCCTGCACCACGGCGACCCACAATATCGGTCTGGCCGCGCGGATGATCCAGTACGGCGACGCCGACGCAATGATCGCCGGCGGTACCGAGTTCGCCACCACCGGCACGGCGATGGCCGGCTTCTGCTCGGCCAAGGCGATGTCCACCCGCAACGACGATCCGACCCGGGCGAGCCGTCCGTGGGACAAGGACCGCGATGGCTTCGTGCTGTCCGACGGCGCCGGTGTGCTGATGCTGGAGGAATACGAGCACGCCAAGGCACGTGGCGCCCGGATCTATGCCGAACTGGCGGGCTTCGGCATGAGCGGCGATGCGTTCCACATGACCGCGCCGAGCGAGGGTGGTGAGGGTGCGGCGCGCTGCATGCAGAGCGCGCTGAACGATGCCGGTCTCAATCCCGCCGAGGTGCAGTACGTCAACGCACACGGCACCTCCACGCCGCTGGGCGATCTGGGCGAAGTGATGGCGGCGAAGAAGGTCTTCGGCGATTACGCCTACAAGCTGGCGATGAGCTCGACCAAATCCACCACCGGCCATCTGCTCGGTGCGGCCGGTGGCGTCGAGGCCATCTTCAGCATCCTGGCGCTGCGCGACCAGGTGCTGCCGCCGACGATCAACCTGGACGAGCCGAGCGAAGGCTGCGATCTGGATTTCGTGCCGCATACCGCGCGCGAAGCGAAGCTCGACGTGGCGATCTCCAACTCGTTCGGCTTTGGCGGCACCAACGGCACGCTGGCATTCCGTCGCGTCTGAGTGTGACCTGCCATCGTCGTATCCTGGCCGGCCGGCGCGATTTACTCGCGCCGGCCGCTTCGTTTCCGCAGCGCTATCCGTGCCTGCTGGAAAGCGTGGTGCGTGGCACCGCGCAATCGCGTTACGACATCCTGTTCGCGTTTCCGGGTGATCGGCTCACGCTGCACGCGGATGGCCGTCTGTACGACGGCGCCGGATATCTGCAGAGTGGGCGTTTCCTCGATGCACTGGATGCAGCCTGGCAAGCCGAACGATTGCCAGCTGCTGACGATGAGCTGCCATTCCATGGCGGCTGGGTCTTGCTGCTGGCGTACGAACTGGCTGGCGAGATCGAGCCGAAGCTGAAGCTGCGACCACCGTCGGCGTTGCCGGTGGCACTCGCTGTGCGCTGCCCGGCCGCGGTGATCGTCGACCATGTGCGCGACTGCACGATCCTGCTTGCCGAGGCTGACCATGCGGAACTGCTCGATGCGCTTGAGTCCGATCTTGCGGCAACCCCGCTGATTCCGTCGTTGCCTGCACCGACCGTGTGGGAAGAGGATGCGCCGCCATTGTTTCTCGATGGTGTTGCACGTATCCATGAACATCTTTATGCCGGCGACATTTTTCAGGTGAACCTGTCGCGCGCCTGGCGCGCGCGCTATGCACAGCCACCTACACCGGCATCATTTTATGCCGTGCTGCGCCAGGCCAATCCGGCCCCGTTTGCCGGCTTGTTGCAGCAACCGGCCTGGGCGGTGGTGAGTTCCTCACCCGAACGGCTGGTCGAGGTTCGCCGTGGCGTGGCGCAGACCCGGCCGATCGCCGGTACGCGGCCGCGGCTGCCAGGTGATGATGAGCTGGCACGTATCCGTGAATTGAGCGCACATCCCAAGGAGCGCGCTGAACATGTGATGCTGATCGATCTGGAGCGCAACGACCTCGGTCGCGTCTGCATACCCGGCACGGTCGAGGTCGACGAGCTGATGGCGGTGGAGAGTTACGCTCACGTTCACCACATTGTCTCCAATGTACGAGGCCGACTGCGCGCCGAAGTGACACCTGGTGAAGTCATCGCTGCCACCTTTCCCGGCGGCACCATCACCGGCTGTCCCAAGGTGCGTTGCATGGAAATCATTGCTGCACTGGAAGACAGGCCGCGTGGCGCCTATACCGGCGCACTGGGCTACCTCGATCGCAACGGTGACCTCGACTTGAACATCCTGATCCGCACCCTGACCCTGGCCGGCGATGAAGTCAGCCTGCGCGCCGGCGCCGGCATCGTCGCCGATTCGGTGGCCGAGAGCGAGCTGGGTGAAACCCGCGCCAAGGCCCGAGGGCTGTTGCGTGCGCTGGGTGTGCCGGATTGATGACCGCGCGCATGCTCATCGACGGCGCGCCAGCCGACCAGGTTCCTGCACTGGATCGCGGTCTGGCCTATGGCGATGGTCTGTTCGAGAGCATCCGTCTCGTCGGTGTCGTGGCGCCGCTGTGGTCGCGTCATATGCGACGACTCAGCGAAAGCTGCGAACGTCTGCGGATACCGGCGCCTGATCCGGCGCAATTGTGGCGCGAGGCCTTGGAAGTCACTCGTGGCATGCCGCAGGCGGTGGTACGCATCACAGTGACCCGCGGTGTCGGCGAGCGCGGTTACACGTTGCCGGTATCGCCGCAACCGTTGCGTGTGGTGGCAGCTTTCGCACCGCCGCAGGTCATGGACTCGGCGTATGCGCAGGGCGTGCGCATGCGCATCTGTGCCATCCGGTTGGCCGAACAGCCGCTGCTGGCCGGCATGAAACATTTGAACCGGCTGGAGCAGGTGCTGGCACGTGCCGAGTGGGACGACCCCGCGATCGCCGAAGGCGTGCTCTGCGATAGCCACGGTCGTGTTATTTCGGCGACGATGGCCAATCTGTTTGCCGTCGTCGATGGCGTGCTGCTGACGCCGGCGCTGGATCGCTGCGGGGTGGCCGGCGTAGGCCGCGCCGAAGTACTGACGGTGTACCCGCAGGCGCAGGTGGGCGAACTATCCCTGGATACCCTGCTAGGTGCCAGCGAAGTCTTTCTCAGTTCGAGCGTGCGCGGCATCCTGCCGGTACATTCGCTGGGTGAACAGGTGTATGTGCCAGGTGTACTCACACGCCAGCTGCAACTGCACTGGCACAATCTCGGTTTTTCGATGGAGCAGGACGGATGAGTCACCGATCGATGCGCGGACGCGCATGGCCATGGATGCTGCTCGTGCTGCTGGCGGTCGGCGGTGCGCTGCTGTATGGCTGGAACGACTTCAACCGTTTCAGCAATGCGCCGTTGCAGGTGGCCACGCAGGGCGACAGCATCGATATCGGTCGTGGTACCAGCTTCAGAAACATCGTCGGTGAACTGAACCAGCGCAAGCTGAGCACGGCCAATCCGCTGTACTGGCGATTGCTGGCTGAGCAGATGCGCGTGGCTGGCAAGCTGCATGCCGGCGAGTACGCGCTCGCGGCGGGCATCACCCCACGCCAGCTGCTCGCCAACATGGCGGCTGGCAAGGTGATGCAGCGCAATTTCACCATCGTGGACGGCTGGACTTTTGCCGAGTTGCGCCAGGCGCTGGCGAAGGCCGACAAGCTCGATCACAATAGTGCCAGTCTGGACGATGCAACGATCATGCAGAAGATCGGTGCCCCCGGTGAGGCGCCGGAAGGACGTTTCCTGCCGGAGACCTATGCCTATGTGAAAGGCGATGGTGATCTGGACATCCTCAAGCGCGCGCACGCCGACATGCTCAAGACGCTCGATGCGCTATGGCCTGCGCGTGACAAGGATTTGCCTTTGGCCACGCCGTATGACGTCCTGATCCTGGCCTCGATCGTGGAAAAGGAAACCGGTCGCGCCGATGAGCGTGCACGGATCGCCGGCGTGTTCGTGCGGCGCCTGGAGAATCACATGCTGCTGCAGACCGACCCCAGCGTGATCTACGGGATGGGTGCGAGCTACGCCGGCAATATCCACAAGAGCGATCTCACCACCGACACGCCTTACAACACCTATACGCGACCGGGTCTGCCGCCGACGCCGATCGCGCTGCCGGGCAAGCCGGCGCTGCTGGCGGCCCTGCACCCGGCGCCCGGCACCGAACTCTATTTTGTTGCCCGTGGTGACGGCGCCCATGCGTTTTCCAGCACGCTGGAGGAACACAATCGCAACGTCGACTGTTACCAGCGGAAGCATTGTCCATGAGCGCGGCACGCGGAAAATTCATCAGCCTCGAAGGTGGCGAGGGTGCTGGCAAGAGCACCCTGCTGGCCGGGCTGCACGCATGCATCGAACAGCATGGCATCGCCCTGGTGCAGACACGCGAACCCGGTGGTACCGGGGTCGGTGAGGCCGTGCGTACCATCGTGCTCGACCCGGCACAGCGCGAGCTGGCCGCCGAGACCGAATTGCTGCTGATGTTTGCCTCGCGCGCGCAACTGGTGCGCGAAGTGATCGAGCCGGCACTGCATGCGGGCCACTGGGTACTGTGCGATCGTTTTGCCGACGCCAGTTACGCCTATCAAGGCGGTGGCCGCGGTCAGCCGGAGTCGCGCATAGCTGCGCTGGAAGACTGGGCCTGTGCCGGCGTCAAACCGGACCTGACCCTGCTGCTCGATCTGCCGGTGGCAACCGGACGTGCGCGTGCGGCTGGTCGTGGCGATGCCGACCGCATCGAGGTGGAAGCCGACAGTTTCTTCGAACGCGTACGGACAACGTACCGTCAACGTGCCGCCGCCGAGCCGGATCGTTTCCGCATGCTCGATGCCAGTCAATCACCCGCGGTCGTGCTGCAGGCCGCGATCGTCGCCATAGCTCATCTGTTCGAGGCAAAGGTATGAGCGCGATGCCCTGGCATGCGGAACATTGGCTGCGATTGCAGGCGCGCCGCCAGCGCGACGCGTTGCCGCATGCGCTGCTGCTTTGCGGTCCGGTAGGTCTCGGCAAGCGCGTATTTGCCCAGCGTTTCGTACAGAGCCTGCTGTGCGAGCGGCCGATCGAAGGCGAGGCCTGCGGTGCTTGCCGCAGCTGCCTGCTGCTGGCGGCTGGCTCGCACCCGGATCTGGTCGCACTGAGCCTCGGCCTGCGCAAGGACGGCGTGCAGCGCAGCGAGATCGTGGTCGAGCAGATCCGCGAGCTGTCGGCGCGGCTGGCCATGTGCAGCCAGTTCGGCGGCTGGCAGGTAGCCATGATCGATCCGGCCGACGCGATGAATACGGCAGCTGCCAACGCACTGTTGAAGACGCTGGAAGAACCCTCCGCAGAGACCATGCTGCTCCTGCTCGCCGATGCGCCGTGGCGGCTGCCGCAGACCATCCGCAGCCGCTGCCAGCGGATCGAATTTCATCTGCCCGATACCGCTGGGGCATTGGCATGGCTGCAGGCCGAAGGCGTCCGCGATGCCTCGGATGCACTGACTGCGGCGGGTGGCAATCCTGGCCTGGCACAAGCCTGGGCGCAGGAAGGGGCATTGGGGCGCCGGCTGGAAGTGCGCAAGGATCTGGCCGCATTGGCCGCTGGCCGTGGCCAGCCGACCGAAGTGGTCAAGCGCTGGCTGGACAGCGAGCCGACGCAGCGCCTGTGGTTCGCGGCCCAGGCCACCGCCGATGAGATCAGGGCACGGGCGGCCGAAGGTACCGGGCCGCTGGCCAGCACGATGGATGTCGAGGCGCTCGGACACTGGTACAACGCAGTCAATCGTACCCGCGAGGGTCTGCGTGGCCCGTTGCGTGGCGATCTGTTGCTGCTGGAATTGCTGGCGAAGTGGCGTTGACGGAAGCCATCGCACGCGCGTTGCCAGAGCCGTTGGCGCCCGGGCTGCCAGTCTTTTCCGGGCAGACCCGGTTGCTGGTAGTCGCACCGCATCCGGATGACGAGACCATCGCCACCGGCCTGCTGATCCAGCAGGTAAAGGAGGCAGGTGGAGAGGTCCAGATCCTGTTGCTGACCGCCGGCGACAACAACCCATGGCCACAACGCTGGCTGGAACGGCGTGTGCGGATCCGCGATGCCGACCGGCAGCGCTGGGGGCGTCGCCGGTCGGCTGAAATGCTGCAGGCGTTGCAGCAACTCGGCCTGCCGGCATCAGCGCTCGAGAGCATGGGTTGGCCCGACATGGGTCTCACCGACTGTGTACTGCAATCGGGCGACAAGGCTGTGTCGGCGCTGGCCGCAGCGATCGGCCGGTTTCAACCCAATCTCGTCGTGTTGCCTTCGCTCGACGACCGTCACCCCGATCACGGCGCGGCGCACGTGCTGGTTCGACTTGCCTTGGCAGGGCAGGCCCATCCGCCGCAGTTGCTGGCTTACCTGGTACATGGTCATGCGCAGGATGCCGGGTTCATCGATATTGGCGGTTCGCTTGAGCAAACAGTGAACAAGCAGGTGGCGCTGGCCGAGCATGGCAGCCAGATGGCCTTGAGCGGTCGTCGTATGCGCGCGCTGGCTGGACGACCCGAGCGTTACACCGGGGTGGCTGCATCCTCATCTTTCATCTTGCCGTGGCGGCCGCCCGTCTGGCTGTGGCCTTGGTTGCGGCTGAGTCTGGTCAGTGCGAGAGGCACGCAGAGCTGGAACTGGCGTGATGCCCCGTTGCAGCGCGACAAGCATGGCGGCTATCGGCTGCAGCCAACGGCCGAAATATCGGGCCAGCTGCAATTTGTCAGGCTGGCCTCGACCCTGCCTTCGCCGTGGATCTTCGATCACTGGGGCTGGTGCGAGTTGCCGGGCAATCCGCCACGGTGATTGCCGGCCTTGCATAGCTCGATTGACAGGGCTAGCGTGGTGGCAAGGGGAATCAGGGGTATGCGGAAGTGGTGGCGGAACATGACGGCGGCTGCTTGGTTGCGCCGGCGCCGGGCCATCGTCCACTGCCGGTTAGTGATTCCAGTCGATCGAACGTCTGTCAGGTTGAGGCCGTAGCTGCTGATTCCATCCACTGGCTGTGTCACGCGTATGCACAATCCGGATCAGAATTCGATGCAGATCGATGCGGGAGCGGCTGCCGCATCCAGTGAGAGCTTCTATGCAGCGCTGTCCGAGATCGGCCAGTTGCTGGTGCGCTCGCTCGATCCGCCGGTGCTCTACGAGGCAGTCATCGAGGTGCTGGAGCGCCGGATCGGGGCCCGCTTTGTGATGGTGGGCGAGCTGGACCGTGGTACCAGCCAGTTCCGGCGGATTGCTCCGGCGCGGGTGGCTTCCGGCATGGGCGACATCTACCCCGAAAGCATGTCGTTCTCGGTTGCGCGGCCGGAGTTCTGGCAGGGCGCGCCACAGCTGGAGGCTGATATCAGGCATACGCCGGGCCTGGAGATGTTTCGTCCGGCGTACGTGCGGCACGGGGTTACCTCCGTGATCGCCGTGCCGGTGCTGAAGTTCGGCGAGGTGTGCGCCGGGCTGGTCATACGGTCATCCCATGCCAGCTTCTTTTCACCGCAGATGATCGAACTTCTGCAGCAGGTTGCGGCAAGCATCGGATTGGGGCTTGAGGCGCACGGGCAGCGGATGCGGTTGTTGCAATCGGTGCATGACGAGGCACGCCAGCGTCACGCGCTGCGTTTGCTCAGCGAGATGATCAAGCTGGCAACCCACAGTGTGGACGAGCAGGTGTTGCTCGCCGATGCCTGTCGCGTGGCAAGGCGTACCGGCGGTTATCAGGTTGCCTGGATTGGCCTGTTGCAGGAGGATGCCCCCTCAAGCCTGAAGCTGCGTGCCCATGATGGTCTTGCTCAGGGCGCCGGAACGGAGGCTGCGCTCGACTTGGGCGATCCCCATTACGCGGACGACACGGCAGTGACCGCGATGGCGACTGGGCAGGCCCAGGTCAGCCACCGGTTGTCCTCAGGGCGCGTGGACTGGCCATCAGGATCCGGCATGGCAGGACTGCATGCTGTGCTGGCGCTGCCATTGCGCGTCGAGGGAGCGATTGTCGGCGTGTTCGTGATTGGTGCGGCGGGGTCGGATGCCTTCACTGCAGTCGAGGTGCAGGTCTTTTCGGAAATGACGGTCGAGCTGGGCCTCGGCGTCCAGATGCAGCGTGCGCGTGCCGCCCGTGTTGTAGCGGAACAGAAACTGCGGCTCAACCTGATCCACTTCCGCACCATCCTGTCGAACCAGTACACCGGCGTCCTGGTGGTCTCCGAAGACAATCTCGTGAAGTTTGCCAACGAGGCTTTCTGCACCTTGTTCGGTTTGTCCGAGACACCGGCTGAACTGGAGGGTCAGCCGGCAGCCAAGATGTATGGTCGCCTGAAACTGGCTTATGAGGATCCCGAGCGCGAGTGGTCCAGGATCCAGCAGATCCTGGCCCGCGGCGAGCCGGTCGAGGCCGAGGAAATCTCCATGCGGGGTGGGCGCATCTTCCTGCGCGACTTCGTGCCGATCAAAATCGATGGCGTGCCGCAGGGACGGTTGTGGCAGCAGCGCGACATCACCGAACAGAAAATGCATGAAGCCAGGGTCGAGCGGCTGGCGTTCTACGATGTGGTCACCGGCCTGCCGAACCGGCGCCTGTTGTTCGAGCTGCTGGAGCAGGCGCGGACGCGGGCTGTCAAGCAGAAATCCATGCTCGCTGTCGGCGTGCTGGATCTTGACCGCTTCAAGAGCGTCAACGACACGATCGGGCACGGTGGTGGCGACCGCGTGCTGGCCGAGGCTTCGGCGCGGGTCCTGGGCATGTTGCGCGAGGCCGATGTGCTGGCCCGCTTCGGTGGTGATGAGTTTGCACTGGTGATTTCCGGCTTCGACAGCCGGGAGCAGCTCGATGTGATCAGCCGCTGCATCCTGCAAGTATTGCGAGCGCCATTCAATCTGATGGGTGAGCAGCTCTATCTGTCCGCCAGTATCGGCTGGACCCTGTTTCCACTCGATGGAGCCGATGCCGAGGGTCTGGTGCGGCATGCCGATCTGGCGATGTACGCGGCGAAGGAAGAGGGCAAGGATCGCGGGTCGCTGTATGAGCCAGTGATGGAGCTGGAGCAGCTGCGGTTGCAGGCGATGCGGGAGCGAATCGCCCAGGCGCTGCAGCAGGCGCACCTGGTACTGCTGTACCAGCCGATCGTGTTCATCGACGGTTTGCCTGGCCTGCACGGGGTGGCTGGCATGGAAGTGCTGCTGCGCCTCAACGATAGCGGAGAAGGGTTGATCGAACCCGCCAAATTCATGCATGTGCTGGACGACCCGCAACTGGCGCGGCCAATCGGCCGCTACGTGCTCGACGAAGCGCTGCGGCGCTGCCAGTCCTGGATGCAGGAAGGTATTTCGATCCCGGTGTCGGTCAACATCAGCACCCGTCATTTGTTGCATCCGGCGTTCTTCAGCGACATCGACGCCGTACTTGATGCCTATCCCGGCGTGATGGATGTGGGTTTTGGCATCGAAGTGACCGAGACTGGCCCGTCGATGGATCATGCCCGCGCGAAAGTCGTCATCGAGGAATGCCGTCGACGCGGGATTCGCGTCGGCCTGGATGATTTCGGCACCGGCAGTGCGTCGCTGAGCCACATCCAGCAGTTGGATATCGAGCACATCAAGCTCGACCAGAGCTTCGTGCGGGACATCATCAACGACGAGCGCAACATGGCGATTGCCGCGGGCGTGATCACCACCGCCCGCATGCTGGCCAAGACGGTGATTGCCGAAGGCGTCGAGACCTCCGCACAAGGCGACCTGCTGGCCTCACTGGGCTGTCACCAGCTGCAAGGATTTTCGATTTCCAGGCCCATGGCCGCCGAAGCGGTTCCGGCGTGGATTGCCGGATGGGTGCCGCCAGCCTCGTGGGGGCGTCTCGTGAATGAGCGGCAGTCGCTGCTGACCAGTCAGTCGGACAACGCATGATGCTCCAGCCAAAGCCGCCTCGGCCCGCAGCTGCGCCACAACAGTGGTATGGGCGGATCACAGCATCTAAGATCAGCGTCATCGATCGGGCGGCTTGATCGCCCGGCAGGAGCTCAGCATGAAACCGATGGCTGCCCGTCAGGGCATCATTTCATTGAAAATCAAGGATGCGGCGTCGCTGTACAACGCCTACATGCCGTTCCTCAAGCATGGCGGCCTGTTTGCGCCGACTGCCCAGGCCTATTCGCTGGGTGACGAAGTGGTGCTGCTGGTGACCTTGGCCGAGGAAACCGAGCGGTTGTCCGTGGTCGGCAAGGTGGTCTGGATCAGTCCGCTGGGCGCACAGGGCAACCGCACCGCTGGTATCGGCATCCACTTCAACGAGTCGAGTGACGCCGAAGCCGCGCGCAGCCGTATCGAGAACATCCTTGCCGGTACGCTCAATTCAGAGCGCGCCACCCACACCATGTAATGGCAGCATCACGCCATGGCAGCAATGCATGGCGATAATCCGCATGGCGCCGGCCGTCAAGGCTTGTCGTTATACCCATGCGCGCTGATACAATGGCGAGATTCGCGAACTCATCTCGCGGAACAACGGACGCTCGCGGCTTCAATGGCCGCAAGCGCGACTGAGCAGCCCATGGCCGCGTCAGCCTGCCGAATCGAAGTCGCCAGACCGTGAGTTATTGGGTTTAGTCCCGACGGTCACTGATGCGCCTGATGGCGCGGAGGTACGTTGCATCGTGCTTGCCGAATACTGGCCCGTTCTCTTGTTCATCGGTGTTGCCACCGGCCTCGGCCTGGTGTTGCTGGCCGTCGGCCTGCTGGCAGGGCCTAGCCGCCCCGAGCCGGAAAAGCTCGCGCCGTACGAGTGCGGCTTCGAGGCATTTGAAGATGCCCGCATGCGCTTCGACGTGCGCTATTACCTGCTTGCCATCCTGTTCATCATTTTCGACCTGGAAATCGCCTTCCTGTTTCCGTGGGCGGTGGTGTTCCAGCAGATCGGCCTGGTCGCGCTGATCGAGATGGCGCTGTTCCTGCTGCTGCTGGTCATCGGTTTTGCCTACGTGTGGAAGAAGGGAGCACTGGAATGGGAGTGATCTCCTCCATCGACAAGGTGATGCATAACCCGCAGCCACTGAATCTTGTCGACGACATCCTGCGGCCCGGTGGCGACAACCCGATCGTGCAGCGCGGTTTTGCCACCACCAGTGTCGATGCACTGATGAACTGGGCGCGCACTGGCTCGATGTGGCCGATGACGTTCGGTTTGGCCTGCTGTGCGGTGGAGATGATGCATGCCGGTGCGGCGCGACTGGATCTGGATC
>Ga0302232_10002858_pt1 | contig 11730 bp, 8 predicted proteins | sample II_Palsa_N2_3_FD_193575 | JGI IMG/M metagenome (GOLD analysis project Ga0302232, IMG submission 193575) | Peat permafrost microbial communities from Stordalen Mire near Abisko, Sweden - II_Palsa_N2_3 | ecosystem: Environmental > Terrestrial > Soil > Palsa > Peat permafrost | place: Sweden...
GAACAGCACCATGCCTGCGAAGATCGCCACGGGCGAGCCCAGCACCATCATCGCGGCCATGCCGAGCGCCGCCACGGTGAGCGCCGGGATGAGCAGCCGGGCGTGACCGTACCGGTCGCCGTGCTTGCCCGCCTGCCAGCGGGTGAGCGTGGCGGCGATCGCCTGGACGAGCAGGGCGGCCGAGGACAGGTTGCTCGGGATCCCCTTCGCGAGCGGCAGGAACGAGTCGAGCACCCCGGCCGCGACGGTGGCGGCGGCGAAGATCAGCGGCAGCCGCAGCGAGGCGCCGCCGATCCGCCCGGAGCCGCGGGCGGCGGGCATCCGCCTCGCGCGGTCGGTATGGCGTGCCTCGCGCCCGCCGGGCAGCCAGCGGATCGCCGCCAGCGGCAGCAGGCCGGCCGCAGCCGCCATCGCTGCGGCCGCGACGGCCAGGTGGTGCCCGGCGAGCCAGATCCCGGCCGGCAGCGCGACTATGGCCGGGACGCCGGAGACGATGCCGAGCAGGCCGAGCCCTTCGCCGCGCCGTTCGGGAGGCAGCAGCTTGGCGGTGAGCGCGCCGGTGGCCACGCCGCACAAGCCGAACCCGAACCCGCGCACCAGGCTGACGCTCACCATGACCGCCTCGGGCTCGCGCGCGAGCATGGCCAGGGCCGGCGCGCCGAGCAGCACGGCTCCGGCCGCGAGCACGATCCGGTAGCCGAACCGGCTGATCGCTGCGGCGGCCGCGGCCTCTGCCGCCACGGTGCCAAGCAGCAGGGAGCCGGTGATCAGCCCGGCACCGGCGCTGCTGGCGCCGGCCGCCGCGGCCAGCATCGGCATTACCGACACCAGCAGGAAGAAGCTGGTGAGCGACGTGAACTCGGCCAGGAACGTGGCGGCCAGCGGCACGCTGAGAAGCCGGGCCGGAACCGCGGTGTCGGGCTGCTGCTGCGTCAAGGTGCTCATAGCACGCACGTTAGAACCCAGCCGGCACCCTGGTAAGGTCCGATTCCATGGCGATTGAGTGGTCCGGTTTGAGTCCGGGACTCCTGGTGCGGCTCGACCGTTCGGCTAGCCAGCCGCTGCGCGCCCAGCTGGAGGCGAGTCTGCGTGAGGCGGTCAGGGGCGGCCGGCTCCGCGCCGGGGAACGGCTGCCTTCCTCGCGGGAGCTGGCGCGTGCGCTCGGCGTCTCCCGCGGCATGGTGCAGGACTGCTACGGGCAGCTGCTGGCCGAGGGGTATCTGACCAGCCGTACCGGGTCCGCCACCCGGGTCGCCGGCGTCAGCGGCCAGCAAGCCGGTGACCAGCCTGCGGGCAGCCTGGCCGTTCCGTCGTCCTTGCCTTTGCCGCCCTTGTCCTTGCCGCCCTTGTCCTTGCCGCCCTCGTCTGGCCGCCATCCCTCGGCACCGCCGCTGATCGCGGACTTCGAACCCGGCGTACCGGACCTGTCCAGCTTCCCGCGTGCCGACTGGGCGTGGGCGGTCAAGCAGGCGTGCACCCAGGTCGCCTCCGCGGACCTGGGCTACGGCGACCCGCGCGGCAGCTCGGTGCTGCGCGAGGTCCTCGCCGGTTACCTGCGGCGGGTACGAGCCGCCGCCGCCAGCCCGGCGCAGATGATCGTCAGCACCGGCTTCGCGCAAGGAATCAACCTGGTCCTGCGGGCCCTGGCCCGCCAGGGCGGCGTGACGCGCGTGGCCTTCGAGGACCCTGGCTACGGCAGCGCGCAGGCAGACGAAACGGTCCGCGCGGTCCTGGCCATGGGCATCGCCGTCAGCTACGTGCCGGTCGACGAAGAAGGCCTCGTGGTCAGCGAACTGGCGGCCAGCGGAGCCCAGGCGGTCGTGGTCACCCCGGCCCACCAATCCCCCACCGGGGTGGTCCTGTCGCCGGGCCGGCGGCACGCCCTGACCGGCTGGGCGCGGCGCGGCGGCGGGTACGTGATCGAGGACGACTACGACTCGGAGTTCCGCTACGACAAGGAACCCGTCGGCGCGCTGCAGGGCCTGGCCCCCGACCAGGTCTTCCTGCTCGGCACGGCCAGCAAGGCGCTGGCGCCGGCGGTCCGCCTCGGCTGGGTGCACGCCCCTTCACCACTGGCCGCAGCGGTCGCCGCCGAGAAGGAAATGAGCGACCGCGGTTCCTGCATGCTCGACCAGGTCGCCCTGGCCACCCTGCTCACCACCGGCCGGTACGACCGCCACCTGCGGCGGATGCGGATCGTTTACGCTGCCCGCCGCACCGCGCTGACCGACGCGTTCGCCAGACACGCGCCCCGAGTCCGGCTCACCGGGCTCGCGGCCGGATTCCACGCTGTCGCGCCGCTGCCACCCGGCGCCGACGAGACGGCAGTGATCGCCGCGGCTCTCGAAAGGAGGGTCGGGCTGCACGGCATCGGCGAGTACCGCGGCAACCCTGACCCCGCGGCGCCACCCGCGCTGGTGATGGGCTTCGGAAACGTCCGCGAGCGAGCCATCGAACCCGCCATCGCCGCCATCGCCGGCCAGCTCAGCTGACCTGGCCGGGATCAGACACCGGCACTGGCTTTAGCCGGGCTGGTCAGGCGGGTCGGTGCTCTCTTCCGGGGCGCCGGGGACGACCAGTTCGCTGGGCTCGAAGCCGCCTTCGCCGGCCACGGCGGCCAGTTCGTAACCCAGTGACTCGCGGTTGGCGGGTGCCGGCGTGCGCCGCCCGGTCAGCGCCGAGGCGATGGCGGCGATCACGTTGGCCGCGATGGCGAACCCGAACGCGATGCCGAGACCGCTGTGGAACGGTGCCGTGATCAGGTGCGGGAAGAACTGCCGCCCGGTCACGTAGGCCGCGTGCGCCGGGGACAGCTGATGCAGCAGCGGGCCGAGCAGCTGCTGTATCGGGTTGTAGCCGAGGAAGGAGGCGAACAGCACGCCGATCGGGGGGAGGTGCGAGATCGGCACGGCCGTGGCGGCCGGGACGCCCTGCGTGGTCAGACCGCTGGACAGGGCCGCCGGGAGCTTGCTCGACAGGCCGGCCACCATCAGGGTAAAGAAGATGCCGATCGACAGCACGAACGCGGAGTTCTGGAAGGTGGCGATCATGCCGCCGGCCGCCCCGCGGCGGTCGGCCGGGACCGAGTTCATCATCTCCGCCCAGTTCGGCGAGAAGAACAGGCCGGAGCCGAAGCCGTTCAGGGCGATGACGAGCGCGAACTCCCAGTACGGGAAGTTTACCGGGACGAAGGTCAGCAGCAGGAAGCTCGCTCCGGTCAGCAGCGCGCCGCCCACCGTGAACGCCTTGGCGCCGAACTTGTCGGACAGTATTCCGGACAGCGGCGCGGCCACCAGGAAGCCGGTCGTCAACGGCACCAGGTAGATGCCGGCCCACAGCGGGGTCTGGCTGAAGTCGTAGCCGTGCAGCGGCAGCCAGATGCCCTGCAGCCAGATGATCAGCATGAACTGCATGCCGCCGCGGCCCATCGCCAGCATCAGGCTCGCGATGTTCCCGGCGGCGAACGCCCGGATCTTGAACAGCGAGATGCGGAACAGCGGCTCGGCGACCTTGGTCTCGACGTACACGAAGATGACCAGCAGGGCCAGGCCGCCGAAGAGCGCGGTGAGCACCCACGGGTTGGTCCAGCCCATCGGATGCCCGCCGTAGGGCAGCAGGCCGTAGGTGATGCCGACCAGGATGGCGACCAGCCCGCCGGCGAACAGCAAGTTGCCCCACCAGTCCATCTGCGCGTGCTTGCGCATCCCGATGTCATGCAGCATGAAGTACGCCCATACGGTGCCGAACACGCCGATCGGCGCCGAGACCAGGAAGATCAGGTGCCAGTTGACCGGGGCGAGGACGCCGCCGAGGATCAGGCCGATGAACGACCCGGCGATGGCCGCGATCGAGTTCACGCTGAGGGCGCGGCCGCGCTGGCTGGCCGGGAACGCGTCGGTGGTGATGGCGGCGGCGTTGGCGAACAAGAACGCCCCGCCGATGCCCTGCACGACCCGCCAGATGATCAGCCACTTCGCCGCGTCCGCGCCGTGCATCCAGGTCACGGACAGGAAGACCGAGGCCACGCTGAAGATCGCAAAGCCCAGGGTGTACATCCGCACCCGGCCGAACATGTCGCCCAGCCGGCCGAATGACACCACCAGCACCGCGGACACCACCAGGAAACCCATGAACATCCACAGCAGGTAACTGGTATTGCCGGGACTCAGCGGGTTCAGCCCGATGCCGCGGAAGATGTCCGGCAGTGCGATCAGCACGATCGACTGGTTGATGGTCGCCATCAGCATGCCAAGCGTCGTGTTAGACAGCGCGATCCACTTGTAGCGCGGTCCGAGCGCATGACCTGCCTGCACTGGCGCGCCTGTCGCGTCAGAATTAACCGTCATGGGCGGACATGCTCCCTAACTGAGACCCGGGTACTTGCTAATCCTCAACTAACAATGACAGACCAGCCCACATCCGCACCCGCACCCCCTAGCCCAAGCGGCGATTTTCACGCCGGCGACTCTCTGGTATAGCTGCCGCCCTGTGCTAGCAGTCCCGATGGCATGGCCGGCCCCTACGGTCACCCGAAGTGGCCAGGCACACTGGGACAGCCGCATCGGTGAGCCATGCGACGTCGTAGGCATCCGCAGATGCAAACGTGCTGACGGGGAATCATTCAGCGGCTGCTGGACGTCAGCCGAACGCACACTGTGGGGAGCAGGGAAGGCCCGAGCGGGCGGGGATCGGGGGTGCACAATGGGTGAATGGGGTTTCCCTCTGGACCGGTGACGTTGCTGTTCACCGACATCGAGGGCAGCATCCGGCTGTGGGAGGCCGACTCCGAGGCCATGGCGGAGGCGTCGGGCCGCTATAACCGCATTGTCCGCCAAAAGATCGAGCTTTCGGGCGGTTACGTCTTTAAGACGGTGGGCGAGGCGTTTCGTGCGGTGTTCGCCGACCCGGCCGGCGCGGTGGCGTCGGCGGTGGCTGTTCAGCGGGCTGCCGGTGCTGAGCCGTGGCCGCCGGGCTTGCCCGTCCGGGTGTGCACGGCGGTGCATTCGGGAGCCTGCGCGGAGCGCGACGGCGACTATTCCGGTCCGGTGGTAAACCGGGTCGCCCGGCTGCTTGCCGCTGGCCATGGTGGCCAGGTCCTGGTGTCCGGAGCGACGTACGGGCTGCTAGCTGGCCGAATGCCCGGCGGGATCGGGTTCCGGGATCTGGGCGAGCATCGCCTGAAGGACCTGGGCCGGGCTGAGCGGGTCTTCCAGGTGACCGGGCCTGGCCTGGCCGAGGACTTCGGCCCGTTGCGGTCGCTGGACAATCCGGCGCTACGGCACAACCTGCCATCGCAGGCCACCAGTTTCGTGGGCCGGGCCGCTGAGCTTGCCGAGCTGCGGTCGCTGGTGTCGGGCGGGTCGAGGCTGGTCACGATCGCGGGGCCGGGCGGGATCGGCAAGTCGCGTCTGGCTTTGCAGGTGGCCGCTGAAGTGCTAGACGGCGACGGCGGCGGGGTGTGGCTGGCCGAGCTGGCGCCGGTGGCCGAACCCGAGATGGTGGCCCGCACCGTGGCCGCCGTGCTTGGCGTCCGCGAGGAGCCGGAACGCCCCATGCTCGACACCCTGGTCGAGGCTGTCGGCGACCGCTACCTGCTGGTGGTCCTGGACAACGCCGAGCACGTGCTCGGCGCGGCGGCCAAGCTGGCTGATGCCCTGGTGCGGTCCTGCCCGCGGGCGTCCCTGCTGGTCACGAGCAGGGAGCCGCTGGGCGTTCGCGGGGAGCATGTCTTCCGGGTTCCCTCGCTGCCGGTCCCGCCCGCCGATCTGGCCGCCCCCGGCCGGCTGGCTGCTTTCGAGTCGGTGCAGCTGTTCACCGAGCGCGCCTTGATGTACCGGCGCGGCTTCACCCTGGACGACATCAACGCGGCTGCGGTGGCGGCGGTCTGCGTACGGCTGGACGGGATTCCGCTGGCCCTGGAGCTCGCCGCGGCCCGGCTGGGGTCGCTGTCGGTGTCAGAGATCAGCTCGCGGCTCGATCAGCGATTCCGGCTGCTGACCGGGGGGAGCCGGACCGCCCTGCCACGCCATCAGACCCTGCGCGCCCTGATCGACTGGTCCTACGACCTGCTCAACCCCGTGGAGCAGCTGGTGCTCGACCGGCTTTCCGTCTTCGCCGGAGGCTGGACCCTGGAGGCCGCAGAAACGGTCGCCTCGCGAGGCGGTACCGGAGAATGGCAGGTGCTGGACCATCTGGCCGCCCTGGTCGACAAGAGCCTGGTCCTAGCCGACGAAATCCGCGGTTCCACCCGCTACCGGCTGCTGGAGACGGTCCGCCACTACGCCGCCGAGTGCCTCGCCCGGCGGCCCGGCTCCGAGCTGGGCGAAACCCGCGCCGCCCACCGCGACCACTACCTGGGCCTGGTCGAGACCGCCGGCACGCACCTGCGCGGACCGGACGAGGCCGCCTGGCTGGACCGGCTCGAGGTCGAGTTCGACAACATCCGCGCCGCACTGGCGTTCAGCCTCGCCGATCCTGACCGTGCCGAGCCCGGCCTGCGCCTGGCGGTCGGACTGCGCTGGTTCTGCCACCTGCGCGGCCACAGCGGCGAAGTCCTCGAGGCGCTCAACGTCTTGCTCGGGCGGCCCGACGCCCAGACGCCCACCCTGGCCCGGGCCCGGGCTCTTACCGTGAGCTGCCACCTGCTCAATCACTTCGGCGACGACTCGATGATCCCGGCGCTGGCCGGCGAGGCCGTTACGATCGCCCGTAGCCTCGCCGATGCTGCCGTTACCGCCGATGCCCTGTCCCAGCTGTGCTGGTTCAAGTTGGAGCGTGGCGATCTGCCGGCCGCACTGGCTCAGGTCGACGAGGCGGTGGGGCTGGCCCGGACAACTGGAGATCCGCGGCTGATGGCTGACCTTCTCGGCCGTCGGGCGGTGTTCAAGGGTGAAGCGGGAAACCTGGACGGCGCCTTCGCTGACAACCAGGAAGCCCTCGCCCACTCACGGGCGGCCGGAGACAACTACCGGATCGCCATCACGCTGGCCAACCTCGGCGTCTACGAAGTCGCCGCGGGGGAACTCCGGGCGGCCCGCGCGCACCTTCAGGAGGCGTGCACGCTCGCTGGCAACCTCGGCTACCTGAACATGTCCGTCGGTCTGTGGCAGAACCTGGGTCTCGTCGACCTCCTCGACGCCGATCCCCGCAATGCTCGCCGGCTGTTCCTCAACAGCCTGGACCGGGCCCGGGCCACCGGTACCAAGTCCGCTTATTTTCAGGCCGCGCTCCTGGGTCTGGCCCTTTCGGTCGGCGCGGACGGCGACCCCGCCGTCGCTACCACCTTGCACGGCGTCGCCGATGAACACTACGAGCAGGCCGGACGGGTTTGCGAGGCCATGGAAGCGAGGCTGCGCGACCGCGACCATGCTCAGCTGCGGGTCACGCTCGGCGATGCAGCGTTCGAGGCCGCTTACCGGCGCGGCCGCTCGCTCAGCTATGCCGATGCCATCGCCATGGCTGCCGGCCCCGCCGAGCCCGATCCCGCGGTTGCCTCCGCCGTCGCCGTCGCCGTTCCGCCCGCCGGCCAGGCGGCCGGAGGTTCTGGGGGCCCGCTGTCGGAACGAGAGCGGGAGATCGTGGCGCTGCTGGCCGACGGGGCGACCGACGCTCAGATCGCCGAGCGGCTGTTCCTGTCGGTCAACACGGTGAGATCGCATCTGGAGCGGATCCGGGACAAGACCGGCGCCCGCCGGCGCCCGGAAATGGTCCGCTACGCCCTCGAGGCCGGTATCGCATCGGCCGCCCCCGCAGCTGAGGGCTGACTCCTCCCCGAACGGCCCATCCGCCTCCGGAGGGGGAATGGGCCGTTCGGCCCACACGTGGCGGGCTCGATGGGGCCGCCCGGCCCCTGCTGTCAGGGTTCCCGCCGGGCTTACGGTCGGTCTACCCTACGAAAGGCCATCGCGATGTCCCCCATGCGACTGATCCGCAACTCGCTCGCTGTCACCGCCGTTCTCGGCGCCGCGCTGGGGCTGGGGCTGGGCGGCGCGTCCACCGCTAGCGCTACCACCCATGCCGCCGGGACCGAGCCGGTCAACCTGTACCTCTACGCCGGCAACGGCAGCTTCGTCCCCCAGGTCGAGCCCACCGAGATCATCACCGCCGACGGAACCATCATCGACGAACAGGGAAAGCCGCTGCCGGCGCCGTACGGCACAGCGGGACAGAAGTACCCCGGCTGGAGCTGGAGTCTGACCCCGACCGCCGCCAGCCTGGCCTGGGCCAGCCTCAACGGGACCCACGTTATACAGGACGTCATCGGCGCGGGCTGGGCTCCGCTATCCGCGCCCTACACCGGCAGCTACTACTACAAGTGCCTGGAGTACCTGCCGAATCCGCTCGTCAACGGTAACGAGAACTGGCTGCGCTGGGACCCTGCCAACGGCGAGTGGCTGGCCATGCCGCTGGCGGCCTATGGCGAATACTGCGAAAACCAGTGACACCACCACCCCCGATGACCTGAAATCACATCTTCGGCAGGTAGGTACCGCCATTGCGCTCCATTGGCTCCTTGAGCGCGATGAGGTTCGCCGTGACATACGAGATGCCGACGTGGTCGCGTTCGAGCGCGCGGCCCTCCAGCTGCGCGAAGTCGTCTACAGCCACCACGTCACCGGGAACTACGACTACCTGCTCCAAGTCGAGGTCGCCGACCTGCCCGCCTACGAGGACTTCCATGCGAACCGGTTGGCCGCCCTCCCCGGCGTCGCCGCCGTGACCAGCTACGTCACCATGAAGACGCTCTCCGCCGACACCGCGCGACCGGCTGGACGACGCCGACTTGAACGGCCCGTCAACTGATGCCTCGCAGGCTTCAGGGGCCGAGCTCGACCCGGATTCCTGGTGCCGTGTCCGGCAGGACAATCACTGTCGCGCCATTGCTATGGGTCCACCCCGCCGGAAGCAGGAACCAGTGGCCACCAGAATGGATGAGCGGCCGCAAGCCGTTGTAACGGAAGACGAATGCGGCGTCGGTCCCGGACAGACGGGTCTCGGTGATCCCGGGACCTGTGATCTGGAGCCGCTGGCTGCTGTAGACGACCGCTTCTGGCTGCACCGGCAGTGAGGCCTCGATGGCTTGTGCCACCGCGTTGCCGCGCTGCTCGGCGATGACCGCGGTCGCCCAGAACGCCGAGACCAGCACTAGGGCGCCGATCAGGATCCGCCGCAGGGGCCGGGTCGCCCGCAGGGTATCCGTCAGCTGCGGCGGCAACGACGCATAGGCAGCGGTGAGGTAGACCGTGTACTCGGCCAGGAGGGCACCGGTCCCGAGCGCGACCGGCGGAGTCACCGGCGACAGGTCGACGTCGCTGGGCGCCTCCAGCCCGGCAGCGCCGAGAATGAGCAGTGCCATCGCGGCTGTCCCGGTCACCGCCCAGGAGGCACGACGCCATTTCCGGCCGGCCCTGCTGAGCGTGAGGGTCAGCAAATGGTGCAGGAACAGGGCAAGGACACCACACCCCAGGACCGTTCCGACCGGCAGGAAGATCGTCCCTACGCTACGGACCAGGTAATCGGTCGTGGAGAACTGCAGGCTGCCCAGGTCGACCCCGAAGTAGCCGAACAGCGCGAGCTCGCGTTTGTAACCGAAGTAGTACAGGATCGCGGTGAGCAGGCTGGCCGGGGCGACCACACGGGTGACGAAGTCCACGGCCGCGCTGAGGCCGGGGTCCTTCGTGTCCTGCGGTGCCGCGGGTATACCGTCCGAGTCGGTCACTAAGAACCGGTCCCGGCCGGCGATGACGTCCCCGTCCCGGACGGGTTGGGCGCCGTGGAGCTGGTGGATTCCGTCGGCGACGGGCTGGTGGTTCCCGTCGGCGTCGCGCTGGTCGTCGGTGTGGGATCGCCGGTTGGCGACGGTGTCGCCGGCGGACCCGAGGCAAGCACCTGCAGGACCGGCGCCTGAGCGCCGAGTTGGAAGCAGAGGCGCCCGGGCGCGGAGTGACACAATGGAGCGCCCGGCTGGTCATCGACGATCTTGACGATCACGGGTGGCTGGGCCGGCTGCCCCGCGGCGATGCGCTGTATCTCGAAACACAGGCTGTGGTCACAGGGACATAGGCCACGGATACAGGGGACACGATCAAGCCGGATTACCCCCTGGATCTCGTCCTCGCAGGTGCTGCCGCCGGAAGCCGGCAATTCTGTTGGCGCGTCGCGGCAAGCACGCGCTATTTCTTGTGCCTGCTGCGGAGTTATCGCCACGCGCACGACGTCCGTGCCGGCGGGCTGGGTGTCCCCGCCCCACACGGGCGCCTTCGACTGCAGGGCCAGCGAGGCGGTACCCGTCGGCCGGTCCTGGGACTGGCTCGCACAGCCCGCCGCCGCCAGAATCAGCCCGAGCATGGCCACGGGAAGAAGCAGGCGGACAGTGCTTACCAGCACACCGCGCGCCGTGAAACCCGCGCCAGGCTGCGCAACTAGGCGAGCGCTCATTTCGGACACTCCCGTGACATGCTTTGTCTTAGATACAGAGGGCCCGAAGCGGAGCCTTGATACGTCGGCCGGAATGCGACAGAAAGGGGCTGCGGGTCGATCGGTCGTTCGTGAACCGCGTGACCTTGAGGACGGCGAAGACGAGTAGCCGGGCCCTGGCGCTGGCTGGGGTGTTGGTCAGTTGCCTGGTGGCAGTGGCTGATCGACGGCGGCGATGCGGGCGGCGTACACCCGGTGCGCCTTGCGGACGGCCGGTCCGGCGGCGTTGACGGCCTTGCGTGCGGCTACGCCACCGGCGAGGTTGCCCTCACGCCACGAGCGGTTCGACATCGGCTGCCACTGGCCAGGATCTTCGCGAAAAGTTCTGCAAAGAAATCCGGGAGGCGGTGTCGGATCGGGGCGGTGGTGTTCGTAGCAGGGGTGAGGCCGCCCGCACGGGGCGGCACCAAGGTGAAGGAACCGCGATCATGAAGCTGACGACCATGACCCAGCTCACCCTCGATGGAGTGATGCAGGGAAACGGCGCCGCGTCGGATGACCGCAGGAACGGATTCGAGCGCGGCGGATGGGCCCGGGGGGCGGGTGACGAGCAGACCAGGACGTTCATCACGCAGACCTACCAGCGCGCCGAGGCGTTCCTGTTCGGCCGGCGCACCTACGAGTTGTTCGCCGGCTCGTGGGGATCAATCGGCCAGATGCGCGCACACCCCATCGGCGTGGCCTTGAACGAGGCCCCCAAGTACGTTGCCTCGACCACACTCACCGCGCCGCGCTGGGAGGACACGATCGTTCTCCGCGGTGACCTCGCGGCGGCCGTCAGTGAGCTGAAGGCCAAGCCCGGGGGTGAGCTGCAGGTGCACGGCAGCGGCGCCCTGACCCGGTGGCTGCTGGAGAACGATCTGGTCGACGAGATGACTCTGATCGTGATCCCGGTGGTTCTCGGCCAGGGCGCGCGACTATTCCCGGAGACCGGTCCGGATCTTGCGCTCGACCTAGTCGAGTCGCGGGTCGACTCGAAGGGCGTGTCGATCCACGTTTACCGGCCGGCCGGGCGCCCGCGGTATGCAACGGCCTGAAGTCCCCGACCACCGCCCACGCTATCTTGACACCACAGGAGATGATCTTCAGATGCAGTACCTGGTTTCCGTGATCGATGACAAGAGCAACCCCGGCAGCACGGACAGGCGGCCTGCCATCAGCGCGTTCAACGAACGACTGATCGCCGAGGGCTACTGGGTTTTCGCGGGCGGACTCGCGGACACCGACGCGGCCACGGTCATCGACAACCGGGGC
>Ga0302232_10002859_pt1 | contig 11730 bp, 9 predicted proteins | sample II_Palsa_N2_3_FD_193575 | JGI IMG/M metagenome (GOLD analysis project Ga0302232, IMG submission 193575) | Peat permafrost microbial communities from Stordalen Mire near Abisko, Sweden - II_Palsa_N2_3 | ecosystem: Environmental > Terrestrial > Soil > Palsa > Peat permafrost | place: Sweden...
TACTCGTTAAATTAGCCGGAGGATAATAAATGACCTGAAGCTGCGGGCACGTCTATCTGAGGGACCTCGATCCCCCGGCAGTCTGGATAGCAGCCCCAACGCGCTACGCCTGACCGCCATCTCTCTTAGCAGGGATACTCCATCAATACATCATACTGGCCGATTCCCTGCCTAGGAGGACATTGGCCGTTTTTCGTTACGGCCCTCTTGGCGCCGTTGGAGTCGCGGGTCCGCATCGAAGGCATCGCTGCCGCGCAGCAGGCCTATACATTACCGGGGACGCGGCTCACGTCGTCCGGTTTGGCGTATTCATGACCCAAGGCCTGGTTTAGGACCGGGAGTCCGATGCGGGCGTGGAGTGCTTGCGACCGGGGCTTGGTCATGTCCTTGGAACGTTGGGTGTCAGCCAAAACCTCGGGACCTCCTGACTGACATGTTTCGCCTCGCCACCATCAGCGGCCGGCCGTTCATGATCCAGGCCTGGTGTAAGTACTGCTGGCACCCTTGCTGAATGCGGTGAAAGCCGCGGGAGTGTTGATGTCGAAGCCCTGGCCCTCGGAGTTTGTCGCGTCGAACCACACGAACCCGAGCAGCCCGTATGCGTGAATGCCGGCGAAAGCGTCGGCGATCTTCGCCGGCTGGCCTGAGGCAGGAGTCGCGCCTGTCTCGGCGATGAGTATCGGGTCGCCGGTCAGTTCGCGCACTTGGCCGATGGTGGGTCCGAACAACGGAGCGAATTGCCAGTTGGGCTTGAGGTAGTAGCCGTCGATCCCCACCCAGTTGACGTAGGAGCTGCCGGGCCACCAGGGAGCTGGCGACGGGATTCTTCCTTGCTGCGTGTCGTTGACGATGTTGACCGTCCACATCCACGTTACGTTCCGGACCTCCAGCGCGCGAAATAGCGTCACTATGTGCCGCCAGGCCGCTACGAAGTCTGCCGGGCGGGTTTGCCCGTAACCCCATTGGTACCAGGTGCCGTTCATCTCGTGGCCGAAACTCAGGATGACCGGATGGCGGTAAGCGCGGACGGCCTCGGCGTAAGCACTCAGGTAGCCGTCGTACTTGCCAGCCGCGATCGCCGGAATGCTGATGCCAGTCGGATTCATCTGCACGAGTGGGACCGCGCCGTTCTTGGCCGCCGTGGTCGCGAAGCTAGTCTGGAACGGCACGTACCATCCGCTGTAATACATGACCAAATCTGGTCGTGCTCCGGTCGCGTTCGTGAAAGCTGTTACTCCGCTGTACGACGTAGGGGCTCCGTCCGCATAAACCCCCAGGTAGGACTGGGGCGTAGTGGGGAGGTTGACTGGCAGTGGCGCGAGGGAATCCGCCGATTTGTTGTAGAGACTGACACCCGCCGCGATCGCCGCCGCAGCGATGATGGCCACGGCAGTCGTGAGAAGTCTCCTGCGCCTGGGCCGGCCGTTGCCGCTGCGATGCTTCATAGATTCATTCCTTCCGTAACTCCGCTGTGGCTAGAGAGTGCGGCAGGTACCATCCCGGAAATCAGGCAGGCACGCAGGCATTTCATGCCGGTATCTCCGTGGTCTTAGCCTTAGCCTGCTTCCAGACTCCCTTGCTGGGAGTCAGCAACGGCGCCAGCATGTAGAGCTGCAAGGCGCCCAGGACCTCCGTCGCCCAGTACGGGCGCCAGCCGTACTGATGGACCCGCAGCGCCAGGCCGGTCCAGAGAAGCGCCAGAAATATCGCGACCCAGCCGCACAGGATCCGGTTTACCACGACGGGAACCTGTCCCCTGTCTGGCGAGGCGCCGGTAGGGACCCATTCGGCGACACGCCCCCGGATCGCGTACCAGATCGAATACACGTGACAGCAGGCGTTGATCATGCATACCCGATAAATAGTAGGGCGCCAGCCTCGGCTCAGCATGGGGAACACGAAAATAGTGGCTGCGAGCGCGGGCAGGAGCGGTAGGTAATTGTGCGGGTAAACGTGCGCGGGAAAGAACCAGATCATCGTCAGCGTGGGGAACGGGCCGGTAAGCAGCAACGCTGCCGATGACATGTAGTAGAGAAATGCTGCCCAGAAGGCGGCTCGTTGCTTCCAGTTGTACGGTGCCTCCACGAAATGCTTATCGATCATCACCATCATCGAGGATCGGCACCAGCGGGTTTGCTGGTTCGCCAGGGACGGGAAGTCGATAGGCGCCACGCCGGTGGCCAGGCAAAGGGGCAGATAACGGGTTTCGTGGCCTGCCCAGGCGAGTTTGACTCCAGAGTGGACGTCCTCACCGATCGGTACCCATGCGAAGCCACCCGCAGCCACGACGGCGGCGCGGCGGTAAATTAGATTGGTGCCTGCGCAGATTGCCGCCCGGTAGCGGTCTCTGGCTGGCTGGATAAACTGGAAGAAGATGTTCTGCAAGGTTCCCGCGTAGCGCTGGATGTAAGAAACGGTCCGGGGACCGACATCGTAATACTGAGCTGTCTGGACAATGCCGACCTTGGGGTCGGAGAAGTACGGCATAGTCTCGTATAGGAATTCCGGGCGCACCGCGAAATCGGCATCTATCACTACGATGAAGTCCCCGGCGCTGACGCCGAGAGCGTAGCTAAGGTTACCGGCTTTTTTCATGACACCGGGGTCAGGACGCACGACGTACCGGAATTTGTAATGGTCCGCAAGGTCGCGTACTGTCTCCCGGACGGAATCATCGAGCACGTAGACGGCCTTGGGGCCGTCCCATTTCATCTTGCTCACGTACCGGAAGGTGTTGTTCAGCACGGCTAGCGGCTCACCGCAGCTGGGCAGGAAAATATCCACCGTCTCGCCATGCTCCCGGTAGCTGGCCACGGTGGCTAGGTGCTCCTGCTGGGTAAGCCTCTGACGCCCCATTCGCAGCCAGAAGTTCACCACGACTGGCGGCACCATGACCATGAGCAGCAGCCACATAAGCGGCGTGAGAAGCCAGGCGCGCTCGGCCACGTGGATGTATCCGTACAGCACGCCTGCGGATGCGATAAGCAACCACGCGAATACCCAGCGGCGCGGGCTTCCGAAATACTTGTACTTTTCCAGGTCCTTAGGTGGTCGGGGCAGGTAAATCTGCTGCACCTGCTCAGCAATCAAGGGCTCAGTGACGGTCAAGATTACCCCCGGATTGCGGATTTGATAGCGGTGTCCGTGATGCCCAGATGGTGAACTGGCCGGTTCGCGTTAGGACGTAATAGCCGCCCGCGTGGCGCATGTCGGCAGTGATCTGGGCGTCGGTAGTCACGGTGTCTTTGAAGTTGAGGACCACCAGCGAGAAATAATGATCGTTGATCGCGGTCGTGTAGGAGGACGCTCCAGGGCTTATTCCTTGATAGCTGAAGTAGTAGGTGCTTGACCAACGCTGCCAGGGAACTTCAGCACGCAGGTAATAGGCCTCGACGTCATAGTCCTCCGCCAGGTACTCGCCTGGGTGAGAACGGATTGCAGAGTGAAGGGCGTTGACGACCCCGGCGGCGTTTGGCCAAACATTATGAAGGGCGGCCGCCTGTCCCATCGAGCCGAATAGCGTGGACGCGACTATGGGTATTGCCATAACTGCTGCCCAGCCATGGCCAGGGTCCACTCTGCTCAGCCGGGCCATTGCGTAGCCCGCTGCGATCGCGGCGAACCAGGCGCCGAACACCACATGCTTCTGCAGGCTCACCGTTGTATGGATCCTGGCTTGCTCAGCCGGCACGAGTAGGGCGGCGGCCGCCAGGAGGGCTGGCAGAAATTTCCCGCGCGATTTGCTGCGGCCGGCCAGCACCGCACCAAGGACAGCAAGGACCACAATCAGGCTTGTCCAGACGTACGCGTTCTTCAGAACGGTCGTCACAGGGACATTCGACTGTGGACGGGAGAGGGTGCTGGTCGTGATGCCCAGCCAGTATTCCCGGCCGCCAGCGACGACGGCGGCGAAGACCGGCACGAGCCAGGAGCAAAGCATGGCCGCCAGAGCCGTCAGCCACGCAGTGCCCCCGTGCTGCCGCCATACTGCTACCGCCACGCCAATGAGTACGACCGGAGTAAACAGGGCAGTTGCGTACTTCACGGCGTCAGCTGCGGCTAGGGTGACGCCGGCGGTGGTGAGAAGAGCTGTCCTAGTCCAGGACCGGCAGTCCGCAGACCGGATACCTAGCCATGTGGCCAGAGCGAGCAGAAACAACGCCATCGCGTCGAAGGTCGCGAAAGCGCCGAGGAACTGGGTGCCAGCGAGGGTAGCGAACAGTCCCGCGGCTAGCAGTGCAGCCCGCTGCCCGTACAGCCGGGCGGTCGTGGCCCACAGCAGGCTCGTGACCCCAAGCATGAAGAGCAGCGACAGGATACGAGCGGCAGCAAGGCCTCCAACGCTGTCCGCGAGAGCGCCCAGTGGCGGGTAGATCGCGGGCGCGCCGGAAAAGTATGCGGCAAAGTTCGGGATTGGCGCCTGGTGCAGCCAGCGAGCCCATTCCAGGTGCCCGGCCCGCAGGTAGAGAGCCTCGTCTTGAAATGCCGTGTCAGACCAGATGAGCCGCAGTGACAGAGCGCATTGTACGGCCAGGACCGCCAGCAGCGGCCAGCGTGCGGCCGGCAGGTGGCGCCAACCAGGCTGCTCGGAGCGCCGTGAGATCGGCACCTGGCCATCGTGGTCCCGGCTGAGAGCACTCGGGGCGGGCATAGCTTGCGGCAGCCCGACATCGACCAGATGCCCGGCTGCTCCGAAGTGCCTGGCATTCTGCGGCGAAGGCTGGCTGCCGAGCAGCTTCCGGTTCACCGGCCTAACCACCCGGAGATTCTGGCGCTAGGTCCTCGCTGATGCCCAGCTTGAACTGGACCTCGGCTTGGAAGTTGCCTTCGACCCGCCAGTCCTGGCCGCCGTCGGCGACGCCCTGCTGGTCCTTGTCGAACCACACCAGCCCGAGTGTGTTGAAGAGCGCCATGCCGTGGAACAGGTCCGGAATCTTAACGAACTGGCCGGCTTCGGGTCCCACGGCGGTCTCCGAAAGTAGGACCGGCTTGTCGGTGAACGCCCGGACCTGATTAATGGTCTTGCCGAACACGCTGGCGAAGGTGTCGGAGGGGTGGCGGTAGTAGCCGTCGATGCCGACCCAGCTAACGTACGTCGCACCGGGCCACCATGAGGCGACCGGGCCGGTGGCACTCTGATCGGCCTGAAGCGTCCACAACCAGGTCACGTTGTCGGCGCCCTCTTGGCGAAATAGCGTCACGATGTGCTGCCATGCCGCCACGAACGTCGACGCCGGGACATGCCGGTACCCCCACGGGTACCAGCGTGCATTCATCTCGTGCCCGAAGCCGATGACCACGGGGTGGCCGAAATCCTGGACGCTGTCGGCATAGGAGCGCAGGTAGTCATCGTAGGTACCGGCGGCGATCGCTGCGACGGAGGCATCGGTGGGATCGATCTGCACGAAGGGGATAACGCCGTGCTTGTGGAGCATCTCCGCGAATGACGTGTCGAACGGCTGCGCCCAGCCGCTGTAATACCCGACGAGGTTCGGTTGCCTGCCCACTGCCTGCGTGAAACTGGCGATCGCACCGTAACCGGGCGGCACCCCAGGCTCGAAGACACCGAGGTAAGAGGCCAATGTGGGCGCTAGGGAGGCATGCACCGCCGCTGGGTGCTGCGGGGACGATCGTGCCAGCCGGGCGCCCGCTGCGGCGACGGCGGCCGCGGCGAGCGCGATAGCCAAGATCATCACCAGGCGGGATCTCATGCTGCGTTGCCCCCGGGAAAGATAACGCGGCACACGACCGCGAGATTAAGCAAGGCGAAGAACAACAGGACCGCGAACTGCAAGGAACCGAGGGTTACCGTTCGCCAGAGGGCCAGCACCAGCCAGACGACTGCCGCGGTACCGCTCCACCACGTGACACCGATCCGGAAGCGCCGCAGCGAGCTTCCCGGCGTTCGGGTCGGATGCCAGCTCATCGACTTGCCCCGGGCGCCATCCCAGATGGCGAACACATGCGCCCAACCGCGGGCGATACCCAGCGGCCAGATCCCTGGTCCGTAACGCGACCGATGCCATAGGGGATACAGCGCGAACCCGGTTAGCATCGCCGGGAGTAGGGCGATGAAGTTCCGCAGCCTGATCTGGTCGGGGAGAAAAGCCAGCATGACGATGGGGATGATGGGTCCGAAGAACGTCAGCAGGGCGGTGTAGGCGTAGTAGAGGAATCCCGAGATATAGGTCAGCCGGGCTGGCAGCCGCATGGGTATGGCCCACAGCCGCCGGGAGAACACGATGCCGACGTTCCCGGAGCACCAGCGGTACTGCTGACGCACGAATGCGTCGAGATTGTCGGGGCAGATCCCGGTCGAGAGCAGAATCGGGATGTAGGTCATGGACCAGCCGGCCCGGCGCACATCAAGCCCGGTATGCACGTCCTCGGCGTAGGGGATGAGGGTGGGACCGCCGTAGGGCTCCAGCGCGGCCCGCCGGTAGACGGCGGAGGTACCGCAGCAGACGGCCGCGTCCAGCCGGTTGCGGGCCACCTGGACCGTCCGGTAGAACACCTCCTGGATGGGGCCGGCGGCCCGCTCGATCCATGTCTGCGCGGGGCTGCTCCTGAAGTACTGGGGGGTCTGGACGATCGCGATCGCGGGATCGTCCAGGTAGGGAAGCGTCTCGGCGAGGAAGTCGCGGCGCGGTGCGAAGTCCGCGTCCAGGATGACCAGGTATTCAGCGCTCGTCTGGGAGAAGGCGTAGCGCAGGTTTCCGGCCTTCTTCCCGGCGGGCCAGTCGGGCCGGTGGATGTAGCAGAAGCCGAAGGACTCGGCCATCGACTGGGCCTCGCTGGACGGCCCGTCGTCCAGGACGTAGGCCCTCGCCTGGCCCGCGTAGTCCTCGATGAGACCCAGCACGGCGATCCAGGTGTTTCGGAGCAACTCGATCGGCTCGCCGCAGATGGGCAGGTAGAGATCCACATCCGGATAGGACGTCGGGTGCCACGCTCCGATGCGCGCCTGGTGTGCGGCGAGGTCGAACCCGGCTCCGGCGAAGTTAACCGGCAGGCTGATCGCCTGGTAGATGACGTAGGTGGCGGTGAAGACCAGGAATGGCGACAGCGCGAGGTCGTGTGCCTCGAACCTGAGCTGGCTGAAGATGAGACAGCTCGAACCGATGAGGATTACCGTCGTCAGGTACGGCAGGTTCCGCTGGATGTAGGAGTATTTCTCAACGTCATCCGGAGGTGCCGGCGGCACTAGGCGGCAGCGCTGATGCTGTTTGTCTGCGAGAGTAACCGGTCTCGTGATCGTCCCGTTAGGAGCCTGCGGGCTGCTCACGACGGTGGCTCGTATCGCCAGATGACGTAGGTACCTGGCGTCGGCCCACTCGGGCCGGCGCCGTAGGGAACGATCTGGATGACGTGGTAATTGCTGCGATTTAGGTCGGCGGCGATGTCCTTGTCCAGTGGCACCGTGTCGGAGAAGTTCAGCGCTACCAGGGAAAAGTAGTGTTCGTTGATGTGCAAGGCGAAGGTGCCAGCGTTGCCCGGTCCGACAATCCCTGCCTTATCGCTCGGGCCTCCGGTAGGGGCTCCCGACGGCAGGATGATGTTCCGTGTGCTAGACCATTGCTTCCACTGACTCCCGACGTGCAGGTAATACTCCGCGATAGAGGGGTCTTCGACCAGCAAGTGTCCGGTCTCGTGGTCCGCGAGCGGGCCGAAGATCGCTATAAAGGCGGAGGAGTTGGGCCAGCTGGTGGAGAACGCATGTGACTGGGCGGCGCCGAGCGAGATCGGGAAGGAAAGCGCGATCACACAGGCCCCGCCCGTGATGGCTCGCATGTTGCCCGCGGGCGCTGCCGCGATGAACCTGTCTACCGCGTAGCCTGCGGCGATGGCAGCGAACCAGGCACCCAGATCCATGTGCTTGTTCAGCGACGCGGTGGTGTGCAGGCTCGCTTGCTCGATAGGCACGAGCAGAGCAGCCGCGGCCAACAGCGTCAGCCGCCACGTCCGAGCGTGTCGTGGTTGGCTGATCCAGCTGGCGATAACGCCGCCCAGAGCGGCAACGACGATAACAGCGGTCCAGGACCAGGAACTGGCGAGAACGGACAGCATGGTGTCCGTACCGCCGACCCGGGCCAGCGTTGTTTGTTCCACCCCGTTTAGGTAGCGGCTTCCGCCGATCAGCAGTCCCAGCGTGACCAGCAGAGCCACGATGGCCAGGAGGGCCACGGCACGACCGGCGGCGAGCTTGCCACCCGGCTTCGGAAAAGCGACGGCCAAGGCGAGCAGGATCACGATGGGGTCGAACAGTGCGGATGAGTACGACGTCGCATTGGCGACCGCCAGGGTGAACGCAGCCGCCAGCATCCAGACGGTCGCGTCCTGCCGATCGCCGGCCCTGACCACCAGCCAGGCCGCCAGTGCCACCAGGAACACCGACATGGCGTCGTAGGTGGCGAACGCGCCCAGATGCAGCGTCGGGCCGAGGGCGGCGAACAACGCGGTCGCAAAGAATGCGGACCGCTGCCCGTGCAGCCGGTCAGTAATGGACCACAGCGTGACGGTTGCCCCCAGCATGAACACCAAGGACAAGATGCGCGCCGCGGTCAGGCCCCCGACACTATCTGCCAGGGCACCAAGTGGCGGATAGATGACCGGCGATCCGGAGAAGTACGAAGGGAACGGCGGTAGTGGGGTGCCATGTAGCAGGTGCGCCCACTCCAGATGCCCGGCCCACAGGTATGTCGCTTCGTCCTCGAATGCCGTGTCGGCCCGAACCAGCCAGAGCGAAAGGAGTGCCTGCACAGTAAGTACGACTGCCAGCGGCCAGCTGCCAGGGAAGCGCAGCCTGGCAGAGCGGGTCACCCGGTGCGAGGCGGCAGTCGTCTCTGCTGGGAGCCGCGAGGCATCGCTCCCTGCTTCCGGGAAGGCCCTCGCCGACGTGGAAGGCTCCGCCGACTGCCGAGTCGCTGGGCCAAGCTCCATAGTGGCACCTGCCTGAGATCAGAGGCATACCAAGGGGGCGCACCATTAACCCCCCTCGCAGCTCACTTAATGTACTGAAAGTGTCACTTGACGCAACGCTGCTGTACGAATAGAGACACCGCAAACCAGACGGTAACGGTAGGTCCCTGCGAACGAAGGGTGTTCGGTGAATTTTTGCCCAGAAAGTATCCCTGGTCGCACGCGGCAGCAAGGAGGCGGTGCCCCGTCCTGGGTCGATACAGCATATTCCCTATCACAATTCGTAATCCCGCTTGAATAGCTGTTGATCCTGTGCTGCGCTATACCGTGCGGTTCGCAACGTCCCGGTGTGCGTGCCGAGCAGGGGGTTTGGACGGTATGGGAGATGAAGACCGCAGTCGGCACCTGCCTCAGCGTGTGCGAGGTCCGGCCCCAGGCGGGTCAGCGCCCTCAGCAGCACCTGTGTTGTCAGAGGAAATGCGGCAGCGTATACAGGCAGCGGTAAGGGCTGAGCGGGCGGGGACGACCGTGGCGGACAAGGAGCCTTCGACCGAGCCGCCGCGGCGCGGTACCGCAGCAGAGTCGGCAGGCGGCGTCATGAGTCCCGTCGGCGAAAAAATCAAAAAGGCGAATGGCACCCAGAAACGCCGTGTTAAGCCTGAGCACGCCGGTAAGAATGAGCTCGACGTTAAGCCTGAGCCGGTAGTTGAGCCAGAGCGTAATGTTAAGGATGGGCATGCGGTAAGGACTGAGAGCGTCGGTAGGCCGAGGTCAGTTGTCAAGCCTGGGCATGCGGCAAAGCCGGAGCCCGCCTCCAAGTCCCGGTCCAACGGGAAGGTGTCAGCCCACCATAAGCCGGCTGTGACCGTGCAGGCTAGGCCAGTGCCGCCGGAGGAGAGCGCGCGGGCGGTACCGAGCGATCTGCGTTTCGGCTGGGTTCGCGCCGCCGCCTTCTTCCTCGTCCTTATCGCGGTCGGGTCCCTGGCCGCCGCGGTGTCCGTGCATATCGCGAACTCCTCAAGCGGGAACGGCGCGGCTGATGCCGCCGCCCTGCAGCGCCTGGAGATCCAGACGCGTGCTGAGGCGGCAAGCTGGGTCGCACAGCAAGTTAACCGGGGCGAGGTCGTGTCATGCGACCAGGCGATGTGCACTGCACTCAGGGCAGACGGATTCCCGGCCGGCCAGCTGCTGGTGCTCGAGCCGACGTCGAATCCTCCCGTCACCTCGGCCGTGGTCGTCGTGACGGCGGCCGTCCGTGGCATGTTCGGCAGCAGCATCGACGCCGCCTGGGCACCAGATGTCCTCGCGACCATCGGCTCCGGGGCTGCGCAGATCACCATCCGCCTGATAGCACCCCACGGCTCCCTGGCGTACCAGTCCGCGCTCAGCGCAGGCGTGGCATTTCGCATCCAGTACGGAAGCGCGTTGCTGAAATACCCCCAGATCGTGCTTTCCCAGGCGGCCCAGAATCAGCTAGCCGCCGGACAGGTGGACCCACGGCTGGTGCTAGCGATCGCGTCTTTGGCCAGCGACCAGCCGGTCGATGTCGCGCGGTTCGAGAACATTGGTCCAGGCGTCAGCAGCGACCTCCCGCTCCGGTTCGCCGATCTGACCGTGAACGGTAACGCCGCGCATATGAGCAGCTCGGCGTACGTGAGAGCCATGCATTCCTATCTGAGCAGCCAGAGTAGCCAGCTTGGGCCGGTCAGCGGCCAGATGGCCCGTTCGGGCGGCCAGGATGTCTTCCGCGTCGAATTCGCCGCGCCGAGCCCGCTCGGCTCAATCAGCACTCCGGTATCCCCGTGACGGCGGGGCCTCCAGTCGTTCCTTGAGCCCGGCTGCCATCCCGGCGACGGTCAGGAAGTCGACGAGTTCGCCTGCGGTACCCGCGAGCCATTTGCGCCGCACCGGCCCCAGGCGCAGCCGCAGGTGGACGCGGGTGTGTTCCCCAGCCACCGCACCCGGCACCGGTAGCGGGAGCAGCGTGAGGGACCAGGTCAGGCTGATCCGGCCGCGGACGGAGCGGTAGACCAGCGCGGACGGCGGTTTCACGGTCGCCACCTCGAAGGTCGCATTCGGGCCGCCGTAGTCGGGAATGACGTCACCAGCTTGCAGATGCTGCCAGGCCGGCTGGATGTCACGCGCCGCCCGGCCCTTTCGCGGCAGGAAGCGCTCCACGACGCCGGGAAGGTACCAACCTGCCCGTTTCTTGCCGAGCTGGATGATCCACGGCCATACCGCCGCGGGTCCGGCGGCCACCGTGAAGGCACGGTCCATCACGACGTCAGGCCGGGCGATGATGTTATCGCCCGCCCGGACCGCTCGCCGTTCGGCCGGCGTGGCCGCTACGGAAGGGAATGTCCTGGTCAAGGTCTAGGAGTCGTAGCCCATTCCGGCCGCGTCCAGGGCCCGCAGCCACAGGTTCCGGCGGCCGGACCGGCGGTCGGCCTGGGCCAGGGACCAGCGGGTGGCCTGAACGCCCAGGTAGGCGAAGGGCTCGGGCGGGAATGGAATCGGCTTGCTGCGGACGAGTTCCAGCTCGGTCAGCTCCGTCCGCTCGCCGGCCAGCAGGTCGAGCATGACCCGCGCGCCGAACCTGCTCGCGCCCACGCCGAGCCCGGTGTACCCGAGCGCGTAGGCGACGCGGCCGTGGTGCGCGGTTCCGAAGAACGCGCAGAACCGGCTGCAGGTGTCGATCGCGCCGCCCCAGCGGTGGCTGAACCCGATGCCTTCCAGCTGCGGGAACGTGGTGAAGAAGTGCTCGGCGAGCTTGACGAAGGTGGCGGGCCGCTGATCGTAGGCCATCCGGAC
>Ga0302232_10002865_pt1 | contig 11723 bp, 10 predicted proteins | sample II_Palsa_N2_3_FD_193575 | JGI IMG/M metagenome (GOLD analysis project Ga0302232, IMG submission 193575) | Peat permafrost microbial communities from Stordalen Mire near Abisko, Sweden - II_Palsa_N2_3 | ecosystem: Environmental > Terrestrial > Soil > Palsa > Peat permafrost | place: Sweden...
CGCGAAATCTCTTCGGTGGATGTCGTCACCGGACCGCAGCAGTCGTGACATCCGGGCTTGCATTCGAAGGACGGAATGCGGGAGCGGAAGAAACGGATTTTTTGACTGGTGTCGGACATGAAATAGGTTTGCCTGAGATTGCGACATGTGCTGCCCGGTGTAAGGATAATCTGGAATCGACGAGTCGTTATCCTGCGTCTGTGCCAGCACGCTTATAGACCCCAAATCGGTCCACGGAACGGCAGCCCAAATCAGGTTTGCCAGGGCAAGCGGCAACGGCATCTTCTTCAGCGACCATATAAGCATATACGACTTACCATAAATCAGACTTAACAAAAAATTACCAGGGTATGAATAATGTATCCTGCATTTCGTCGAAACTCGCATTTAAATTCAATGCCGCGACGGGATTGAGCGGAACGCCTTGGTCGGTGGTTGAGGGGCGAAATCATCTCAAACGGAGCCTGTTCCGCTTATCACAACGATTAAACGGATATTGGTTAAAATGGCGTTTGCGCTGCCGAGGATCAATTAGAAATGCCGTCGTTAAATGCTCGCCCACCGGTGCATCGCCCCGCCGCATTCGTTCCGGAAACTGCTTTCGGTACTTGGTTTCTGCGCACCTACACGTGGGAACACCACGTGTTGAGAGTGGCACTCGATGACCTCAAGCGATTGATGACGCAGCCCTACCCCGACGCCCTGGTGATCCTGGATGTCGGCTGCGGTCAAGGCCAATCGTTCAGGCTGCTGACAGAGGCCTTCCAACCGCAGCGCATCATTGGTATCGATATCCACCGTGAATCGCTCGCCAGGGCGCAGTTTGCCGCCGATGAGCTCGAGTTTCCGGTCGAATTGATCGCTGGCGACTGCCGGACTTTGAGCTGCGCTTCTGAGAGCATCGACATCGTATTTTGTCACCAGACCTTTCATCATCTGGTCCATCAGGAAGCCAGCCTCGCTGAATTCAGACGAGTACTCAAACCGGGGGCACGCTGTTGTTCGCCGAGTCGACCGACGCATACATCCGTTCGTGGGTCATTCGCCTGCTGTTCCGGCATCCGATGCAGGTCCAAAAAAGTGCAAATGGCTACCTCGACATGATCCGTGACAACGGCTTTAGTTTCGGCACGCAGAACGTATCGTTGCCCTATTTATGGTGGAGTCGTGCCCGCGATTTCGGGCTGCTCGAGCGCTTTGGTTTGCTGCAGCCTCGGCCACCCGGCAAACGCCGCGAAACCCTGGTCAACGTGGCTGCGGTCAAGATGGCCTGAGCATCAGCAGGGTAATACCTCCATTTTTAGCGCCGCTAATTTATGAGTGGATTACCTATATCGTGGGCGTCCGTTTTCAGCGGCCCAGGTTCGGCACGATAGCGCCCGCCACACGTGTGGTTTGGGCCTCAATCAACCCGCGCAGCTCAATCGCGCTGCGTGCAATCTTCTTGAAAACGGAGGGAGACGCCAACCGCGACGTCAATTATGTGGTCTTGGCGCGGCTGGGTAGTCATTCCGCCATCAAGGTTCGGTACTGTCCCACCGCGGAGCGAGTCCGCGCGGATCGACGATACGACTGTTTGGCAGTGCCAGTGCGTGAATCGCTGCCATATCCGTGGAGCTCAGCTCGAAGTCGAAGATGGCCAGGTTTTGCGCCAGCCGCTCAGCCTTTGAGGTTCTGGAAAGTGCCACGATGCCGTCCTGTTGAATGAGCCACCGTAGAACAACTTGAGCGACGCTCTTGCCGTATCCGGCCGCGATTGCCTTCAGCGTGTCGTCCGAGAAGACCCGGCCTACCGCCATGCCGCAATATCCGGTCACCGCGAGTCCGGCCTCGCGGGTGTTTTCGATCAGCCGCGATTGGTTGAGATAGGGATGGTATTCGAACTGATTGGTCACGAGCGGAATCTCCGAGAGTCGGACCGCTTCCGCCATAAGCTCCCGGTTGAAGTTGCTGACACCGATGTGACGCACCTTGCCGGTTTTCACCACGGCGTTCAACCCGCCGATTTGTTCCGGCAAGGGAGTTTCGGTGCTGGGCCAGTGTAGCAAGAGCAGATCAATGTAGTCCGTCTTGAGCTTGCGCAGACTCTCGTCGACAGACGCTTCAAAGTTCCGCGGGTGGTAGTTGGAGACCCAGACCTTGGTCGTGATGAAGACCTCCGCTCGCGGAATCCCCGACGCGGCGACGCATTCGCCTACATCGGCCTCGTTCCCATAGATTTGCGCGGTATCGATATGACGAAAACCGGCGCGCAGTGCCGCAGGAAGAAGTCGCTGCGTTTCGCGTTGATTCATTCCATATGTGCCATAACCCAAGGACGGAATGACAGCATTAACCAGATGGACGTTCTGCATATTCAATTCTCATGGAGTCGGGGTTCGGAAAATCGAAAGCGATATGTTGATTCTTTTATTCCGTCACCCGTGGAAAATTTGGCGATGCTGCCTACCGCAAGTACTACCTGATACGGCCGGAGCGGCGCAGCTGTTCCCCTAGCTCCGCAATCCTGGTTTCTCCGGCACGCAGCGCCTCATCCGAGGTGTGCACGGAGTAGTATCCCAGCGACAGTTCGTGCCGGTGTGGGAGCGCGGATCCCAGGACGAACTCCGCGTCCCCATCGGCGATAAACTCCAGAACATCCTCCGACTCGCTGAATACGGCAAGCTCGGCGTAAATCCGCTGGTCGGCGAAGTGAAGTGCACCACGCTGAACGCTTAGCCAAGCAACAACGTGACCGGCAGGTGGCACATACCGCCACCGCTCGCCGCGCGTAAGCCGCACATGCAGGTAGTTGATGCCTGGAGGCGCCGACACCGGGCTCCGGACATTCTCGTAACGACCCAAAATGATTCTGGCTGGACCGGTTATGGGGATCTCGCCGGCCCGCAGATACTGACTGTTGGGTTCGCCGAGTTCCAGCTCGCTCGGCAAAGCGGTCCATAACTGATAGCCGCGCACGGGCGTGCGGCCCTCCGGATAACCGTCGTGCCACACGCCCCCACCCGCGTTCATCCACTCGACGCTGCCGCTTGATATGACGCCGGATGCGCCCGTCGTGTCTTCATATCGAATTTCACCGTTCAGCAGGATGGTGGTTGTCGCGATTCCAGAATGCGGGTGCATTGCAAACCGCATTTCGGAATGCGCCGACATCTCGAAATAGTCGAGAAAAACAAAGGGTTTGAGCCGGCTGCCAAGATCCCCCGGACTGAACAATCGATTGACCGGGCCATGCTGTCTACCCGCAGTTCGGGCAATGATGGTTCGTGTGGCACGAAGCGGACTTGAGACGCGATTTCCGCTATTCTCCGCGACAGATTTCACGTCCTTCTCCGGGGTGGGGGCTTCGACTGTACGATAAGACATGATGCTCTGCGCTCCTTAAATCTATTGACATGGAATAAGATTAAGGGTTGGGCTAGCTTAGCGGAAGCCTTTATATTTCGATGCAATCCATCGTCAGGGGCGATATATATATATCAGGATGCGTCGACCAGCACGAATTCAGCGTCGTCGGTCGCCTCGATCCGTAGGACACTTTCTTGACTTACCGCAGCGCCATCGCCGGTAGCCAAGTCGACTCCGTTGACTTTCACGCTGCCATACGCCGGCACCAAATACGCATTGCGGCCATGATCCAACGTGTACGTCAGCGCTTGTCCTGCCGCGAGCGTCGCGCCGAGTACCCTTGCATCGGCCCGGATAAACAATGCGTTGGGGTCGTCTTCAAAACCGCTTGCCAATACCTCGAGGCAGCCGGCACGATCATTTTTCGGGAACGGTTTGGTGCCCCAGCGGGGTACCCCGCCCCGTGTACGCGGCTGCAGCCAGATCTGGAAGAGCTTTGTCGGCACGTTCTCCGTATTCAACTCTGAATGCATGATTCCGGTGCCGGCGCTCATCACCTGAACGTCGCCGGCCTTCGTCTGTCCCTCGTTACCGATATTATCTTGATGCGTAACGATCCCTTGACGCACATACGTAATGATTTCGATATCGCGATGGCCGTGCATAGGAAAACCCTTGCCTGACGCTATTTCATCGTCGTTCCAGACAATCAGATTCCCTAGCGGCTTATGGATGGGATTGCCATGGCCACCTATTGCGAAATGATGCCGTGCTTTGAGCCAGCCCAAGTCGCCGCCACCTAATGTTGATAAGGGTCGATGTTCAATCATCTTTTTCTCACGATGTGCATCACAGCAAATATTCTCGATTCGCTGCAGCGTCGAAATCTAGAACCGGGTCCACTGGACCGATACCGCCTGGGTTTAAACAACACCCTATCCATGCCGGTACGGTGCCATTAATCGGTTGATCAGCTCAAACACCGTCGCTCTCCCGCCAGTGTCCGGCACCTTTCTACCCCATCTTTATTGCTGAAGTTCGAAGGCGCCTGCAATGGTCAGGTGAACTTCGTCGCCAAGGAGTGGCAGAAATTGCGTGATCCCGAAATCACTGCGTTTGATCGTGCCAGTCGCCTCGAAACCGGCAGTGAAGGCCTTGTCCAACGGATTGACGCCGGAGCCGACCAGGTGAGCCTTCAGCGTGACCGGCTTGGTGACACCGTGCAAGGTAAGGTCGCCGACGATCGTGACAGTACCCTTGCCGGTTGACGTCACTTTGGTCGAGGTGAAGGTTGCGGTCTGGAATTTGGCGGTATCGAACCACTGCTCGCCTTTCAGTTCTTCATTGAGCGGCGGCACGGTGGTGAGGACAGACTGCACCGGCACGGAAACGTCCAGCTTGGAGGCGGATACGTTGGCAGGATCGTACTGAAGTGTGCCGGAGGCCCCAGAAAACAGACCCGAGAAATGGGTAAAGCCAAAATGGGAAATCGAGAAGCCGATCTGGGTGTGGAAAGGCTCGACCTTGTAGGCCCCGGCCTTTACGGCGTCCGGATTACTCGAGGAAATCTGCTGTGCCATAGCCTGAGTGGTGGCAATAGCTAGAGCGAGCATGGCCGTCATAATGCCGGCCGCAAAGAAACGTGTTTTCATGGATGAGGATCCTTTTGTATAGGTGAATGGACTTGCGTTTAAATGCTTCGTCAAAGAAAACGAGGCTGAAATCGATGCGCGGGACCGACACTGCGGCTGTCGGACAGGCCTCAGTCCACGCATGCGGAAATACGCCTGAATATTCCTAAGCATGCATGATGTTTTCGAGCGCCGTGCTCAGGCCGCCAGCGCCGCGATATCCGCGCGCGCCTTGGCGATCGACGCATCCTTTACTTCGGGGCTGAGGTTAAGGCCTTCGGCACGAACCACGGTGATGTCGATCAGGCCGATGAAGGACAGGATGCCTTTGAGATAGGTCTCATGATGATCGAAAGCCGCGGCGGGGCTGTCGCGCGTATAAACGCCACCGCGCGACGAGGCGATGAACACTTTTTTGCCCTTCGGCAGCAGGCCTTCCGGACCATTCGCGCCGTACTGGAAGGACTTGCCCGCGACTACCACGCGGTCGATCCAGGCCTTGAGCTGCGAGGGCACCGAGAAGTTGTACATCGGCGCACCGATAACGATGAGGTCCGCCGCGAACAGATCATCCAGATAAGCACCGCCCGCAGCGAGATCGGCGCCCAGTGCCGGATCGGTGACTGCGGTGCCCTGGAAGGCCGCCAGATGCGCGCCGGAGAGGTGTAGCGCCGTATCGCTGGCGAGATCACGATAGATGACTTCGGTACCCGGATGCAGCGCAAGCTGCCGTGCGACGATTTCCGCAGAAAGTGTGCGGCTGACCGAGTATTGACCCAGGATGCTGGAATCGATATGTAAAAGTTTCATGGTAATAGACTCCAAAGAGCGCACGCCGAGTGCGCGTGACAGAAGATTTTTAAGGTATTGGTACATAGCGCCTTTGTCTCACGCTTGATACCCACTTGAATAGACGCTATATTCCGATCTTACCCATCGGTTTGACCGATAGATTAGGTGCGCGATGCTGGATGGAGTCTCCCTCGATCAATTACGAACGTTCATTGCTTCGGTGGATGAAGGCAGTTTCTCGGCCGCCGCCCGCAAACTACGTCGCGCGCAATCCGCCGTTAGCGAACTCATCAACAATCTTGAGACGCAGCTCGGGGTGGTACTGTTCGATCGCACCGGCCGCTATCCAAAACTGACACCTGCCGGTGTGGTTCTGCTAGCCGATGCCCGTGGCATTGTGTCCGGGGTTGACTTCATGAAGGCGCGCGCGAAGGGGGTGTCCTCCGGACTGGAACCGGAGCTGTCGGCCGTCGTCGACGTCTTTTTTCCTATCGAGGCGATTACCTCGGCGGCACAGGAGTTTCGGGTACAGTTTCCGGGCACGCCGTTGCGACTCTATGTCGAAGCCCTCGGCGGGGTCTTCCAACCCATCTTGGACGGGCGTGCCAGTTTCGGCGTGGCCGGACCATTACCGGTTCTACCGCCGGCCATGTCGAGCGAACGTCTGGCCGAGGTCGGTTTTGTGATGGTCGCGGCCCAGGATCACCCGCTGGCTTCATGCGACGGAATTATTCCCAAAGCCGAGCTTGCCAAGCACGTTCAGCTGGTGCTGACCGATCGATCGGAACTGTCCGCCGGGCGCGAAGTAGGCGTGATGTCGCCGTCGACCTGGCGCCTCGCCGACCTCTTCGCCAAACACGCTTTTCTCCTCAACGGCCTGGGCTGGGGCGGGATGCCGTTGCACACCGTCGCACAGGACATCGCTAACGGCAAGCTGGTCGTGTTACAGATCGAGGACGTTCCTCCCGGTGGTCTGATGCTGCCGATGTTTGCCGTCTATCCGACCGCGACACCACCCGGCCCCGCTGGGCGCTGGCTGATCGAACGCCTGAAGCTTTGTCCTCGTCAATTGGCGGGCGCGGCCCAAATTGCCGATTAGGAGCCGTTGTTGGCACCGCCGCGCTGTCATCTTGTTAAAAATTGGGGGATTACCATCTCGTCTGGCTCGGGCTCTGGTATTCTTTTATCGTGAATCGCCTTATCTTGGCAGAGATAGAAGCTTCACCGCTATCGTCGTATCGGTCAAAACTCAGTGAGTCCCCCGGCTTTGCCCGGGGGACTCACTGAGTTAATAAAATTCGCTACCGGAATCACCATGCACGGCACCTACAATTTATGGCTGGTCGCGCTCTCCCTGATGGTCGCGACGCTGGCCTCGTTTACCGCACTGGACCTGTCGGGCCGCATTTTCCTGATCAAGCAGGCGGGACTGCGCCATGCATGGCTCGCGGGGGGCGCCGCCGCGATGGGCATCGGCATCTGGTCGATGCATTTCATCGGCATGCTAGCGTTCTCGCTGCCGATCACGCTAGGCTACAATCTCGTCATCACCGCCGGCTCGCTCGTGATCGCGGTGCTGGTGTCGTACTTTGCACTATTCGTGATCACACGCGCGAAACTGACGCTACGACGCTTGGTCGCCGGCGGTATCCTGATGGGCTTCGGCATCGCCGGCATGCATTACACGGGCGACGCCGCGATGCAGATGAAACCCGGCATCCAGTATGATCCGGTGCTGGTCGCCTTCTCGATCGTGATCGCCATCGTCGCGTCCTGCATCGCTCTCTGGATCGCGCAAACGCTGAACGACGCGGGTCAGCACTATGTGACGGCCAAACGGGTCGGCGCCGCGTCCGTGATGGGGATCGCGATCGCCGGGATGCATTATACCGGGAGCGCTGCGGCAGAATTCCCGCTCGGCTCGATCTGCGGTGCAGCCAATGGCGTCGATGGTCACTGGCTGGCCGTCACGATCGCACTATTCACGTTCGCAATCCTGACCGCGACGCTGATGCTGTCGCGCTTCGATGCGCGAACCACTCTGCTGGTCGGTTCGGTATCGCAGCTGAATGGCCAGATTGTCCGGATGGCGACATTCGATGCGCTGACCGATCTGCCGAATCGCCGGACTCTGTCCGAACGGATCGAACACGCGATTCTGGCGGCCGGCCGGCAGCAGACCGAGTTTGCGATCCTGTTCATGGATCTCGACGGCTTCAAGACCATCAATGACTCGCTTGGCCACACGGTCGGCGACGAGGTCCTGAAGGCTTTCGCGCAGCGGCTGCTGCACTGCGTGCGAGGCGGCGACACGGTCGCCCGGCTGGGCGGTGATGAATTCGTGGTGCTGCTCGAACATATCGCATCGACTGACGAAGCCGGCCACATCGCCGAAAACGTACTCGAACGGATGCGCAAGGGCATCTGGGCCGACAGCCAGCCGCTGCAGGTGATGCCAAGCATCGGTATTGCGTTGTTCCCGCAGGACGGCGAAACGGCGGACACGCTGCTCAAGCACGCGGACGCCGCGATGTACGAAGCCAAACGGAGCGGGCGCGGCACCTACCGTTTCTTCGAGGCGAGCATGAACGAGGCAGCCACCCGCACCCTGCAGATCCAGCACGCGCTGAACGAGGCGCTCAGCGCCGGCTATTTCTCCCTACACTTCCAGCCGAAATTCCGTGGCGACAGCGGCGAACTGGTTGGTGCCGAGGCGCTGCTGCGCCTGAACCACCCGGAGATCGGGAGCTTGCCGCCGCTGGAATTCATCCCGATCGCCGAACTCTCCGGGCAAATTGTCCAGATCGGCTACTGGGTCGCGCGCGAAACCTGCAGGCAAATCCGTCGCTGGGAGGCCAGTGGTCTGCCGGCGGTCAAGGTGGCCGTCAATCTGTCGCCACGCCAATTGGCGCAACCGGATCTGGTCGCCACGATGCTCGACATCGTGCGCTCTGAACAGGTTGCCTGCGACCGGATCATGTTCGAGATCACCGAGACCGTGGCGATGCAGGATGCGCCGCGAACCATCGAGATGATCGCTGCATTCCATGCCCTCGGCTTCGAGATTGCGATCGACGATTTCGGCACCGGCTATTCAAGCCTTGCCTACCTGCAGCGCTTCCGGGTGAAGCAATTGAAGATCGACCGCATTTTCACCAATGGGCTCGACGCGCAGGGTCACGAGGGCAGCGCAATCGTATCAGCGATCATTGCGCTCGCGCACTCCCTGCAGATGGACGTGGTGGCGGAAGGTGTAGAAACCGCATCGCAACTCAGCCAGCTGAAGACGATGCTGTGCGACGAGATGCAGGGCTTCCTGCTCGGCAAACCGCTGACGGCGGAAGCCTTCGGCGCACTGCTGCAGGCGCGCACGGTCGATGCGCTCGACCCGAACGGGCGTCCGGAACCCCATCTCATTTCTGCAAGGTAACGGCCTTTACGAAGCCAAGCGGACGGTAGGAACCGGGTCGTCTACGTCAGCGGCATCGAACATCTTTCATGATGGGCAACGCCGAATCCTGGTGCGCCAGGCCAATTAGTCCGTCAAGACAACCGGTACGACCGAGCTACGCTACAAATCGGCGCTCCCGATTGGCGTCGAGGACAAAATCTCGGCAGGCATCTGCAGCAATAGGACGACTGAAGAAGTAACCCTGAAATCGATTGCAACCTATGGCCGAGAGGCACCTGAGTTGCTGCTCGCTCTCGACACCCTCGACCACCAGCGAGAGATCGAGCATCCGGCTTAAATTGGCAATACTTTTAACGATGTGTTCGTTAACGCTGCCGGGACTAACATCCGCCAGGGAGCGATCGATCTTCACCGTGTCCAGCGGGAGTTCGCGCAGGTAATGCAGCGATGTGTGCCCCATGCCAAAATCGTCCAGCGCAACCTTGACACCGAGTTCCCTAAGCCGTTTCAGGTTGCCGATCGCATTGACGTCCGGAAGCAGCATGGTGGACTCCGTGATCTCAAGTTCGAGCGTGGAAGGCGGCAAATGCTCCCGATGCAGGATGTCGATCACCTTCTGATGGAATTCCCGATCCAGCAATTGACGGGGGGATAGATTGACGGAAATGACGAAGTCGTCGGGCAGGACATCGCGCCAAGCGCTTCTTTGGCTGCATGCGAGCGACAAAATATGCAGGCCGAGATGGTCGATTTGACCGATATCGTCCGCAAGCGTCACGACGATCGGGGGGGCCACCCGCCCTAGAAAAGGATGCTGCCAACGCAGCAGCGCCTCGGCGCCGAAAACACGTCCGGTTTGCAAATCTACCTGCGGCTGGAATTCGAGGAAGATTTGCCCTTCGATCTTGATTGCATCCTCCAGGTCGCTGGCAAGTGCCATCGCCATCCTGCCCTCGTCGCCCGGGAGATCGAGGCAACGCTTTGCCGTCGGGTTCGTCTCTGACGACTCCGCGATGCGAAGAAGGGAAGCGAGCACTTCCAGCCCCTTCCTCTCTGCAAGATATTCGGCCATACGGACGAACGGGGCATAGATGGCGGTTCCGACAACCAGGGAGAGCAACTGGACCAGGGTGCCGGAAAGCGAACCCGTGGCCGCGTAGCCGCTGAAAAGAGCGGGGGTCGTCCACGCGATGCTATACCCTGTCTTCGGCATCAGGTGGCCGACGATGGCCGCATAAGCGATGAGAATCTGCACGACTGGCGCCAAGACGAATGGAATGGCGTAAACTGGATTAAGAACAATTGGCAAGCCGAAAAGCAAGGGTTCGTTTATGTTGAACAGCGCCGGTAACATCATGAAGAGCGCCAATTTCCGTCCGCGAACCGTGCGGCTGACCAGCAGTAGCGCAAGGATCAGGCTCAGCGTACCGCCGGACCCTCCCATCCGTGCAAATGCGGAGAAAAAATCATAGGTGAAGATGAACTGAGGATGACCGCCACTCGCAACCGCAGCTGCATTTGCGAGCGCCGCCGGCGCGAGGACGTTTTGCTGAACGGCGTACAACGCATTAGGTCCATGAACGCCAAACAGCCAAAGTATTTGCGTGGCTATCTCGTAGCCGATGCCAAAACGCAGGCTGTTGGAGGAGTTCAAAAACGGGGCGGTAAGCAGTGTGCTAAATGCCCCAATGAAATTGGACCAACCCGCCCAAACCAACATCGCTTTGACGACGGCGAAAGACAAGATCGTCAGTATTCCGGCCGGCATTACCGTGAACACATCGCCAACCAGGGGATCGTTGCTGAGATTATTCAGCGGAAGACGCAGAAAGCGGATGCTGCAGAGCTTTAAAAAAAGATAGCCGCCGAAAGAAGCCACAAAGATCGCGCCAAACAGCCCCTGGTCGAGAGACAGCGATGCCACCAGGGCCTCGTGGTCGTTCGGTGCAATCAGCGTAAAGAAGCAGGACACCACGACAATAGTGGCGACTGCGGGATTGACCTGGCGATGACCGAGTCGCTGATTATGAAGATTCGTTAGGGAATCCGTAAAACCATACAGGGCGACGAGCGAGCCAATTCCAAAAGTGGCGGCGAGTAAGTTATCGCAAAAGAAGTTAAGATTCGAGCCGAAGGTATCGGTCAAAAATCGGCGCATTCCGGCGCTTGACGGGAACCGCAGAAGCAGAGCCAGCGCGCCGACCATGATTAGCGGGAGAGGCAGCGCGAGCCCACGGCGAATGGCAATGAAATACGGCCGGCGGTCGATTCGCTCAACGATCGTTGAAAAACTGAGCTTAGGTGCAGGCACTTTCGTATTCATTGAATTCGACCTGATTCGAGGTTGCATCGGTTGATCCCGGGATATTCGAAGTACTAACTTCCCCGACCACGGTCAATGTAGCCGCCGCATCGTAAGGCGACTGACGCACTTTTTAAGAACTTCCTGAAATCTGCGAAGGTGGAAACCATACGAAGGGTACCGTCGCTGATTTGCAAGTGACAAAATCTAGCCCAAGCTTGCCGGACACGGGCATCGA
>Ga0302232_10002872_pt1 | contig 11709 bp, 9 predicted proteins | sample II_Palsa_N2_3_FD_193575 | JGI IMG/M metagenome (GOLD analysis project Ga0302232, IMG submission 193575) | Peat permafrost microbial communities from Stordalen Mire near Abisko, Sweden - II_Palsa_N2_3 | ecosystem: Environmental > Terrestrial > Soil > Palsa > Peat permafrost | place: Sweden...
GTTTCCTGACTGTCTGGAAAAGGGCATTCGGGACCCCGCTGCTGGATTGGAAGTAACAACGTTGCGAAACCCATGACCTCCGGCATGATTGGAGACATCGCCTGCGTCACGATGGTATCGCTTCGCTCCACCCATCCTGCGGCCACGGACTGGGAGAAAGGCAGCGCATGGGTTTTCGCGTTTTGGTCGCCGGAGGCACCGGGCAAGTCGGGTCGGGACTGGTGCGGGCCCTGCTCGCTACCAGCTCGTGCACGGAAGTGGTGATGGTCAATCGCCGGACCAATCCGGTTGCGGCCGATCCGCGCCTGCGCCAGGTGGTCATGGATACCGGTGCGGCAAATTTTGCCAGCGAGATCGCCGAACTCGCCAGGACCTGCAGCGCACAGGGTGAACCGTTATATGCCGCATCATGTATCGGCATCGGCAAAGGGAGCCGGCAATGGAGCGAGCAGGACATCAGGACGCTGGAAATCGGCGTGGTCGGCGCGTTTGCGCGTGGCTGCCTGGCGGCGGAAATCGAACGATTCGGACTGCTTTCGGCAGCCGGGAGTAGCGTCAATAGCTGGATCCGCTATGCCCGCATCATGGGGCAGAAGGAGGAAACGGTGCGCAGCCTCGGATTCAAGCGTCTGGCAATTTTTCGCCCCGGCATCATTGCGGGTAATGTGCATACGCCTGGGTTGCTTGCGTTGCTTGGGCGTCTTGTTCCAGGACCATTTGGGACCTTTGATCAGGACGATATCGGTCGGGCCTTTGTCGGTGAATTTCTCCACGGGCGAGAGGGCACGACGATCTTGGGAAATGCGGCGATGAAGCAACGCTCGCGGGCTGATCTGATTGTTTAGGTTCATCGACCGATCTGCGCCGAACTCCAGGGGATCACCGATTACTCACTGAAAGACGGATCGGCAAGCCGACGGATATCCTAAGCGCTTCTGCGTCGCATATGACGCGACGTGAAGGAGTGCCTTGATGGGGAACCACTTCTTGTCAGGACTGGCCAGGGCAGGCTCGCTCGCATGCATCGCGCTGCTTGCTGCCTGCGGTGGAGGCAACTCCTCGGATGTGTATTCGGTTGGAGGCACTGCGACCGGGCTAGCCAGCGGATCGGCGGTGGTGCTTCAGCTCAATGGTGCCGCGACGATAACCGTATCGGCCAATGGCCGCTTTACGTTTGGCTCACCGTTACAGGGCAATGTCGACTACTCCGTCACGGTGCTCACGGAGCCAGCCGATCAAGTTTGTAATCTTGACTCTGCAAGCGGCAAATTCCCTGGAGCAGATGTCACCGGCGTAACGCTCTCCTGCTATGCGACTTTCAAGGTGCTGTACTCATTTTCCGGCGGAGCGGATGGCCGCAATGGAGCAGATCCCACGGCCGGCCTTGTCCAGGGTGCCGATGGAGCCTTTTATGGAACCACTCAGGCCCTCGCTATGACGGGGCAGAACGCGACGGTGTTCAAGGTCACGTCGGCCGGTGACATGACGGTGTTGTACAACTTCCCGGCGACAACGCAGGGCTATTACACCGTGTCCTCACTGGTGCAGGGCACTGATGGCAATTTCTACGGCACGACCTCGGCTTATCACGGCACGGGCGATAGCGGTTTGGGCGGCATTTACGGCACGGTGTTCAGCGTCACACCCAGCGGGGCCTTTACACTGCTCCACATATTTGGGGCTTCGCAATTCGATGGGTTAGACCCCGAAGCGGCATTGATTCAGGCAACCGATGGCAGCTTCTATGGCACCACCGCCGCAGGCGGGACAGCCGCATTCGGAACGGTTTTCCGGATTACGCCCAGCGGAGCCGAGACGGTCCTGTATTCATTTCCTTCCGGCCTGTCAGGACCAATTCCGCTTGGCACGCTGCTTCAGGGCGTCGACGGCAATTTCTATTGCATTGACCCGACCGCTTCGGGGCTGTACAGAATCGGAACTGACGGGACGGCGACAGTCTTCGCCACATTCAAGGAGCTCACCACCCCGGTGGGGACATTGCTGCAAGATGGCAGTGGGAACATTTTCGGCGCGGCGCAGGCCGCTACCGGTGAGATATTTAGCGTGACTCCCAGTGGCGCAATATCAGTCGTTTATTCCTTTGCGGAGGAACTCGGGTCGATCTCAGGCCTGAGGCTGGCTTCCGATGCAAGCTTCTATGGCACCACATCTTACATTCCGTCGATCGAATTTCACGGCCAAACCTTTGCGGACGTAGCTGGGACCGTATTCTCGGTGACGCCGGCGGGTGCGGGGACCACGCTCTATGCGTTTGGAAACAGTACGATCTCCCCGCTGGTGCGGGCTAACGACGGTCATTACTATGGCGTCAGTGAATTCGACGGGACGTATGGATTGGGTGCGGTCATTGAATTCTAGAGGCATGGAGACACGAACCGCCGTCAACAGCGCAGGCCGCCGATGAGTACGCCAAAGGTCAATAACACGCCGCCCGGGTACGACAATGTCGCGGACGTTCGCGATGGCCTGAATCAGCGCGAGCGCGTCGTTCTCTATGTCCTGCATCAGACGCAGAAGGAGAGAGGCGACCGCAGCGTGCCGACAGCCATGCTCTGGGGCCGCGTTTGCGAGCATTTTTACATCAGCCCCGAGGAACTGTCGGAAATGCTCGCCAGGCTGGGGGCCCGGCGGTAATGACCTGAGGCAAGTGGACCACAAAAGCTGGAGGTTTCTCATGCACGAACGGAAAACCGCGACAATCGCAAGCTGGACTCTGGCGGCATGCACACTGTCGCTGTCCATGGCAAACGCCAGTGCCATCGACGACCCCAAGACCCAATCCGCAACCCCTGCGGTTTGCGAAGAGGCAATGGTCAGCCCGGTCAGTGGTCATGCCGAATGCGTCCGACCGCTCGGAGCGCCGGTTGATGCGCCTCCACCGAGACCTTCGGCAATCAAACTAGCCGTGTTCGATTTCGAACTCGAAGACGCCACGCCGGCGGCGGCTCTCCTGAGACAGACGACGAACACCGAAGCCGCAATGGAGAAGGTGAGCAGCGAGGCGCGCCGGATGCTTGCGCAATCGGGCCGATACATTCTGATTGACCTGAATGATGCCGACGCCCAGCCCGTTCGGGCCAAAGCGCTGCGGAACTGCGAGGGATGCGAGGCCGGCATCGCTTTGCGTAACGGTGCCGACCAGGCGCTGCTTGGAGTCGTGAAGAGAATTACCCAGACTGACTACTACGTAGTCATTCAAATTACCGACGTTCACACCGGCAAAGTACTGGATCAACAGGCGGCCAACTTTGCGGGAGGGCCGGACGGTTGGGCGAGCGGAGTCCGGATGCTGATTGAGCACCAGGTGTTGGCTCCGACCGATGGGTCGTAAGTCCAGGCATCAATCCAGAGCGAGCTCAGCGCTGCGCCGAAGCCCAGTTCGGTACTGAGTACACCGGCACATCCGCCGCGGGCAATGGCGTCACTCCCCGGATCAGGTCGGAGACCTTTTCGGCGATCATGATGGTGGGTGCGTTGAGATTGCCGTTGGTGATGGACGGCATGATGGACGAGTCCACCACGCGTAGATTTTCGAGGCCAATCACGCGTGCCTGCGGATCAACGACGGCGGTCGAATCCGAGCTCGCGCCCATCTTGCAGCTGCAGGAGGGGTGGTAGGCGGTCTCTATTTTCTCTCGGATGAAGGCATCGATTTGCTCGTCGGTCTGGACGCCAGCGCCCGGCTGCATCTCGTCTCCGCGGTATCGATTGAAGGCCGACTGCGCGAAGATTTCGCGCGTCAGCCGCACGCAGGCACGAACCTCGACCCAATCGTCCGGATGGCTCATGTAATTGAATTTGATACGGGGCGACTCGCGCGCATCGCCCGACACCAGCGTCACAGAGCCGCGGCTCTTGGAGCGCATCGGTCCCACATGCGCCTGGAAGCCGTGCTGCGTGGCCTGGTTGGAGCCATCGTAGCTGACTGCCATGGGCAGGAAGTGATACTGGATGTCGGGATAAGGGATGCCCGCGCGGCTGCGGATGAAGCCGCAGGTCTCGAAATGGTTGGTGGCGCCGAGCCCGTCGTGACGCAGCAGCCAGCGCGCGCCGATCAGTCCCTTGGACCAGGGATTCATCACCGAGTACAGCGTCACGGGCTCGAGGCTGGCCACCTGGAAGTAGAACTCCAGGTGATCCTGCAGATTCTCTCCGACACCCGCCAGGTCATGAACCACAGGAATCCCCAAAGCGGTGAGTTCGGCGGCGGGTCCCACGCCCGAGACCTTCAATAGTTGCGGCGAGTTGATCGATCCGGCCGACAGGATCAATTCGCGCCGCGCGACAGCTTCGCTCTCCGTATTCCCCTGGGCGTAGCGCACGCCGACAGCGCGCCGGCCATCGAACAAAATGCGCGTCGCCAACGCATGAGTCCGCACGGTCAGATTCGGTCGCGACATCGCCGGGCGCAGATACGCGTTGGCAGCGCTGGCGCGCCGGCCGTGCTGGACCGTCATGTCCATCCGGCCGAATCCTTCCTGCTGAAAGCCGTTGATGTCACCGGTCGCGGGGTAGCCAGCCTCCCGCGCGGCGCTGAGCCACGCCGCGTGCAGCGGATTGCGTAGCGTGCCGTAGCAGGTACCCAGTGGCCCTTTGTCACCGCGATAGGCATCGCCTCCTTCGGCGCGATGTTCGGCACGGCGGAAGTAGGGCAGCACGTGCTGATAGTCCCATCCAGCGGCGCCCTGCTGTTCCCAGCCGTCGAAGTCGCGCGCGTTGCCGCGCACGTAAACCATGCCGTTGATGGAGGAAGAGCCGCCGAGGACCTTGCCGCGCGGCGTGTAAATGCGGCGGCCCCCGAGGCCCGGTTCGGGCTCCGAATGGTAGCGCCAGGCGTATTTCTCCGTGTTCATCGGAATCGACAGCGCGCTTGGCATCTGTATGAATACGGAGCGATCCGAGCCACCGTACTCCAGCAGTAGCACTGAATTGCGCCCGTCTTCAGTCAGGCGATTGGCGAGCACGCAGCCCGCCGATCCTGCACCGACGATCACATAGTCGAATTCCTCGCGCCGCATCGCCATCTTGTGTCAGTAGGGCGATGCCACATCGCTCATCGCCACATACACGCTCTTGAGCTGTGTGTAGTGCTCGATGGCGGCGCGGCCGTTCTCGCGGCCCAGGCCCGAGAGCTTGACGCCGCCGAAGGGCAGCTCGATGGGAGTGATGTTGTAGTGATTGATCCAGCAGGTACCGGCCTCAAGGCGGGCTATCACACGATGTCCCCGCGTCAGATCGCGCGTAAACACGCCCGCTGCCAGGCCATAAGGGGTGTCATTGGCGCGCGCGATGACTTCCTCTTCCTCGTCGAAGGTCAGCACTGACATGACGGGACCGAAAATCTCCTCGCGTGCCACGGCCATGTCATCGTGACAGTCGGTGAACACCGTCGGTGCCACGAAGTTGCCGCTGGCAAGATCGCCGTCGACCACGCGATAGCCGCCGACCAACACTCGCGCGCCTTCGGCGCGCCCGCGTGCGATGTAACCCATGACCTTCTCGAGGTGCTCGGCGCTGATGAGCGAGCCCACCTGCGTGTCATCGCGCATCGGATCACCCACGCGCATGGCCTGCACTCGCTGCTGCAGTCGTTCGAGAAAGCGCGCGCGCATTTTCCGTTGTACGAATACCCGCGTGCCGTTGGAGCAGACTTCGCCGGCCGAGTAGAAGTTACCGAGCATGGCGCCGGAGACCGCGTTTTCCAGATCAGCATCGTCGAAGATGATCAGCGGCGACTTGCCGCCGAGTTCCAGCGTGACTGCCTTGAGCGTCGAGGCCGCATCGGCCATGACGGCCTTGCCCGTGCCCACCTCACCGGTGAGCGAGACCTTGCGGATCTGCGGGTGCCGCGTCAGCAGCCTGCCGGTGTCGGCATAGCCCTGTACGACCTGGAACAGACCCGCGGGCAAGCCCGCCTCCAGCAGCAATGACTCGAGTTCGATCGCCGTGAGCGGCGTGAGCTCGGCTGGCTTGAAGATCATCGCGTTGCCACAGGCCAGCGCCGGGGCGGACTTCCAGCACGCGATCTGCAGCGGGTAATTCCAGGCGCCGATGCCAGCCACCACGCCCAGCGGTTCGCGGCGCGTGTAGCCAAAGGCGTCACGCCCGAGGTCCAGGTATTCCCCGGCGATGCCGGCCGCGAGCCCGGCGTAATACTCGAAACAGTCCGCGCCCGAGGCCACATCGACGACGCGTGTTTCCTGGATAGGTTTGCCCGTATCGCGCGTCTCGAGCACGGCGAGACGCTCATTGTGGGTGCGCAGCAGGTCGGCCGCCCGCCGCAGGACGCGTGCGCGCTCGGCGCCGGTGCGCTGCGCCCAGGTGCGCTGGGCTTCCTGTGCGCGGGCGACGGCGGCATCGACTTCGGCTGCACCGGCGACTGGAAGTCGCGCGAGTTCGTGGCCCGTGGCCGGATTGATCGATACGACCACGCCGCCGTCCCGTGCGCGCTGCTGCGCGAAGCTTGCGGGCGGCGCCAGCACCGGGGCGTTCTGCGGCTTGAGCCGGAAATCGACAAAGGTCGCCAGCATGGCGCGCGCGCTCTCGCTGTCGGCCTCGGTCCAGTTGGACAAGGCCGCGCGCAGCCAGACGCCATCGATCATGGCCGCGATCATGGCCGCCAGGTTGCGCGCGTCGGACTCATCGAGCAGGGAGCGCAATGCGGCGTTGAGGTTCGAGAGCATGCGGCGCTGATAGACGCGCTGCACGCGGCGCAGGCGCTCGACATGGGGCACCTGTCCCCAGAAAGCGAGCCACGCCGTGCCGGTTCGCCGGTCGAATTCCTCGGCCGCCAGGTTGGCGTCGATGATGGCCTGGACCCGGCCGCGCGGGGTGTGGGCCTGCTGCATGCGGGCGCGCATGCGCGCGCCCAGGCGCGCCACCAGGGAGCGGAAGGTCGCCTCCAGCAGCCCGTCCTTATCGGCAAAGTAGTGCGCCACGAGGCCGGCCGAAACGCCGGCACGACGGCCGATGCGGGTCAGGGTACTCTCGACGTATCCGACCTCCGCGAGGCTGTCTATGGTCATCTCGATCAGCTGCGTGCGTCGCGCGCCGCCGGCATCGACCAAGGTGGCGGCGGAGCCCTGCGCTCTGGCCATTGCGACTCCCGGTTGAATCGTCATTTAATATGGAAGACTATAATCCAATGAGCCTACTTCGCGCGTGAATATTAGGGAAAAATGCGCACGGTGCCCCCGGGCCGGGTACCGCTCAGCGCAGCCATGGGACAGGCACTTTAAACGGCCGTTCAATGACTGGCGGACACTGCCGGCGCTGCTCGGGGCGTTGCTTTTCCTGCCCGCCGCGCTGCCTCTTACGGCTGCCGAGCCGGCCAGCTGCCAGGAGGTGCGGCTGCCCGACATCGGCTGGACCGACGTGACGGCGACTACCGCCCTGACGGCGGCGCTGCTCGAGCAAAAGGGCTACCGGCCGCGCATCACTGTGCTCTCGGTGCCCGTCACCTACGCCTCGATGAAGCACGCCGACATCGACGTCTTCATGGGCAACTGGATGCCCACGCAGGAGGCCGACCGCAAGTCCTATATCGAAGAGGGCTCGGTCGAGGACCTGGGTATCAATCTCACCGGTGCCAAGTACACGCTCGCCGTGCCCGCTTACGCCTACGAAGCCGGCTTGCGCGACTTCACCGACATCCCCAGGTTCGCCGCCGAGCTCGATCACACTATCTATGGCATCGAGCCCGGTAACGATGGCAACCGCCTCATTCTCGGAATGATCCACGCCGATACCTTCGGTCTCGGGGACTTCAAGATCGTCGAGTCAAGCGAGCAGGGCATGCTGGCGGAGGTGGAGCGGGCCATCAATGCGCACCGACCCATCGTGTTTCTGGGCTGGGCGCCGCATCCGATGAACCTGCGCTTCGATATGCGCTATCTCGGTGGCGGCGACACGGTGTTCGGACCGAATTTCGGCGGCGCCACCATTCACACCAATATTCGGGCTGGCTACGCCCAGCAGTGTCCCAATGTCGCGCACCTGCTGCGGAATCTGACCTTTACGATCGCCCTCGAGAGCGAGCTCATGAGCGCGATTCTCGACCAGCACCGCGATCCGCACGAAGCGGCCGTGGCGTGGCTGACGGCCCACCCGGAAGCGCGCGCCAAGTGGCTCGATGGGGTCGCCAACTTCGGAGGCGCGGCGACATCCTCGGGCGCAGCGCAGGCCACTGGCGGCTGGCTGGGAGACATTCAGGCCCTGATCGTTCATCGCAAGATCCCGGTTGGGGACTCGATGAATACCTTCATCACCTACGTGAAGACGCATGGCGGAGGCTTTTTCAACGGCATATCGACCGTGGTGCATTTCGGCGTGGATGGTCTCACGCAGTTGTTGCAGTTCGTGCCCGGTCCGCTGCTGATTCTGCTCATCGCCGTGGGCCTGTGGTTCTGGCGCCGCTCGGTGTTGCTCGCCGGCTTCGTGGCGCTGGCGCTGCTGTTCATCATGAATCAGGGCTACTGGCTGGCGACGCTCGAGACGCTGTCGCTGGTCGCGTTCGCAGCTGCCGTCTCGACGCTGCTGGGCGTTCCGCTCGGCATCGCGGCGGCGCATCGGCCGTGGCTCTACGCGCTGATGCGGCCGGTGCTCGATCTGATGCAGACCCTGCCGACCTTTGTGTATCTGATTCCGACGCTGGTGCTGTTCGGGCTCGGGGTGGTACCGGGATTGATTTCGACCGTCATCTTCGCGTTGCCGGCGCCGATCCGCCTGACGCATCTGGGCGTCTCGACGGTGCCGACCGCGTTGCTCGAGGCTGGGCAGGCCTTCGGCGCGACACGGCGGCAGCTGCTATGGAAAATCGAGTTGCCCGCGGCCGCGCCCAGCATTCTCGCGGGCATCACCCAGTGCATCATGCTCAGTCTCTCGATGGTAGTGATCGCGGCACTGGTCGGCGCCGGCGGACTCGGCGTACCGGTGGTGCGCGCGCTCAACACGGTGCAGATCGGCATGGGTTTCGAAGCGGGCATCGCCATCGTGCTGCTGGCCGTCATTCTCGATCGCGTGACCCGTCCGCCGACCCGGCGCCGCCCCACATGACCGCCGCGCTGGAGTTTCGTCACGTCGACATACTCTTTCCCTCCGCCGGCGGTGGCAGAGGTCAGCGTGATGCCATGCGGCGCGCGCTCGAGCTGCTCGATAGCGGCATGCCCCGCATGCAGATCGCCGAGCGCACCGGGATCGTCGTCGGGGTGGCCGATGCCTCGCTGAGTGTCGCATCGGGTGAGATCTCGGTGCTCATGGGGCTGTCGGGGTCGGGCAAGTCAACGCTGTTGCGCGCGGCCAATGGCCTGAACACGGTGACACGGGGACAGGTGCTGATCGGCGGCAGCGAGGCCACGGTTGATGTGGCCGCGTGCGATGCCGCGCGGCTGCGACAGGTGCGTCGCCAACGCGTTGCCATGGTGTTCCAGCAGTTTGGGCTGCTGCCCTGGCGAACGGTGCGGGAAAACGTGGGACTCGGACTGGAGTTGCGCGGCGTCTCTCTGGAGGAGCGCCGGCGCATCGTCGATGAGAAGCTCGCCCTGGTGGGCTTGAAGGACTGGGCCGATCGCTACGCGAGCGAGCTGTCCGGTGGCATGCAGCAACGCGTGGGTCTCGCCCGCGCCTTCGCCACCGAGGCCGACATTCTGCTGATGGACGAGCCCTTCTCGGCGCTGGACCCGCTGATCCGCAGCAAACTCCAGGATGAACTGCTGATGCTGCAGCGGCAGGTTCGCAAGACCATTCTGTTCGTCAGTCATGACCTCGATGAGGCGCTCAAGCTCGGCAACCGCATCTCGATTCTCGAGAGCGGGCGCATCGTCCAGACCGGTGCGCCGCGCGATATCGTGCTGCGGCCGATCAACGACTATGTCACCGAGTTCGTGCGCCACATGAACCCGTTGAACGTGCTCACAGGCGGCATGGTCATGCGCGCCCACGAGGAGCTGGTGCGCGAGGGCGAGCACATCTGGCTCGACACGGCGCGGCGTTACCAGGTGACACTCGATGCGCGCGGGGCCTGCCGCACGGTGCGGGTGGACGGGGTGGAATCCGCTTTCGCCCTTCATGATGCCGACAACGGCGCTTTGGGCGTTGCCGGCGAACTGATGATCGCCTCGATATCGCTGCCGTTGCATCGGCTCATTCGTCTGCGCCAGGCGAGCGGGCATCCGGTACTGCTGGCCGAGGACGGCGTGATCAGCGGCGTCTGCGACGAGAATGAAATCGTGCGGGCATTGGCAGGCAAGACGACCAAATCCAACTAGACTCGCGCCATGCCATCTGGTCAACCGGTCCACATCGAGACCGAGCGTCTCATTCTCGATGCCCACACGATCGACGATTTCGAACCGCTCGCGGCAATGTGGGCGGAACCCGAAGTCGTCAGGCACATCAGCGGCCGCCCATCGAGCGCGCAGGACAGCTGGATGCGGCTGCTGCGCTACCGCGGGCTATGGCCCTTGCTGGGCTATGGCTACTGGGCGGTTCGGGAGAAGAGCAGCGGACGCTTCGTCGGCGATATCGGTTTCGCAGATTTCCATCGCGAGATCGCGCCGTCGATCGCTGGCGTACCGGAGGGCGGCTGGGTGTTCGCCGCGTGGGCGCACGGGCGCGGCTTTGCCGGCGAGGCATTGGGCGCCGCGCTGGCATGGCTCGATGCCACGGTGCCGATTCCACGCTCGGTCTGCATCATCTCGCCCGAGAACACCCCCTCTATCCGTCTGGCCGAGCGCCACGGTTATACGAGAACTGCCACCGTCAGTTTCGCCGGCCAGGACACATTGCTCTACGCCCGCAGCCGTTCGTTCTTCGGATCGAACGGCGACTCCTCGACGACCGTGGCCCTGTAGCGCTCGCCGAGAATAGTCACTTCGAGTTCGGTGCCGAGATCGCCCAGGCTCGGCGGCACCATGCCTAAGGCAAGCGATTTGCCCAGGCGCCAGCCGTAGCCACCGGAAGTCGTGCGGCCCACCAGCGCTCCCTGGTGGTGAATCGGCTCCGAGCCACGCGCATCCGCATCGGTGACCCCGTGCACTTCGAGCGTCACGAAGCGATTGCGGAACCCGGCCCGCTGCCAGGCCACGAGCCCGTCGCGGCCGAGGAAGTTACCCTTGTCGAGACGCGCGAAACGGTCGAGGCCGGACTCGAGGATCGAATACTCCACCGACATCTCGCGCGGAATCAGCCGATAGGATTTCTCCAGGCGCAGTGAATCCATGGCCTTGATGCCGAAGGGCTTCAGATCGAACTCCGCGCCTGCGGCAAACAGCAGGTCGAACAGTGCGTTCTGCATTTCGATGGGATGATGCAGTTCCCAGCCCAGTTCCCCGACGAAATTGACGCGCAGCGCGCGGGCCTGCGTGATGCCTACGCTGATCGGTTTGCCGGTCAGCCACGGGAAGGCCGCGTTGGACAGATCCGCATCGGTCAATTTCTGCAGCAGATCACGCGAGCGCGGGCCCGCCAGCACGAATACTCCGTACTGCGTCGTCACCTTCTGCATGCGCACCGAGCCGTCGGTGGGCAGCAGCTTCTGGAAGTAGTCCCAGTCATGGCGCTCGAACGCGCCGGCGGACACCAGATAAAACTGCTGCGGACCTTCGCGAAACACGGTGGCCTCGGTGCGCACGCCGCCGCGCGAGGTCAGCAGGTGACACAGCGCCATGCCACCGATCTTCTTCGGCATGA
>Ga0302232_10002873_pt1 | contig 11704 bp, 8 predicted proteins | sample II_Palsa_N2_3_FD_193575 | JGI IMG/M metagenome (GOLD analysis project Ga0302232, IMG submission 193575) | Peat permafrost microbial communities from Stordalen Mire near Abisko, Sweden - II_Palsa_N2_3 | ecosystem: Environmental > Terrestrial > Soil > Palsa > Peat permafrost | place: Sweden...
CGGCGACCACGATGGACACCGTGGCCAGCCCGCAGACCTCGGCGGGCAGGGCCTCGATGACCGGGCCGACGGCGCCTTCCTCGTTGTAGGCGGCGATCACGATCGCGACCGGGGCCAGTCGCGTGGCGGGCTCGCCGTAGCCCTGCCCGAACGCCATGACCGCGGCGTCGTCGATCGCCCGGTCCTCCGGGTGGCCGTACATCACGCCCGCGTCACCTCGCCCGGGGTGCCCTGGGCCGGGTCGAATTCGGGCCAGACCGTGGCCAGGCCGGCTTGCAGGTCGTACTCGGGCTGGTAGCCAAGCGCCTTCGCCGCAGCGATGTCAAGCACGATGGCGGCCATCTCGTTCTTTTCGACCGGCACGTTCTCGGTGGGGATGACCGCGCCGGTGACCCGGCGGGCCGTGGCCACCATGTCGTTCACGGACACCGAACGGCCCGCGCCGAGGATCAGCGGACCGCTGTGCCCGCTCTGCCAGGCCGCGAAGATGCCCTGGATGATGTCGTCCACGTGCACCACGTCGCGCAGCATCGTCCCGTCGCCCCGGACCTGCACGCCTTCGTCGTCGCGCGCCGCGCGCATCAGCCGCGGGATGAAGCTGTCCTTGGAGGCCATCCCGGGCCCGTAGACATTGGAGAAGCGCAGCGACGCACCGGTCATGCCGTAGCAGTTGGCGTAACTGCCGATCAGCATCTCAGCCGCCGCCTTGGTGGCGCCGTACGGGGTGAGCGGGCGGAGCACGGCCCGCTCTGTGATGACCTCGCCGACGTCGCTGCCGCCGCCGACCACCGCGTTCGTCGACGCGAACAGGAACGTCCCGACCTCGTTCTCCCTGGCCAGCTCGAGCAGCCGGGCCGTCGCGTCCACGTTGAGGCGGTGGGTGCTGACCGGATCGGCCACCGTGGCCAGCACCGAGGTGACGGCGGCCAGGTGGATGATCACGTCTGTGCCCGGCCGGACGGCCCGCGCAGGCCCCTCGGGGTCACACAGGTCCCCGACTACCGAGCGCACCGCAGAGTCGGGGAATGCCCGAAGGTCAGCCACCGTAACCTCGTGTCCGGCGGCCAGCAGAGCGCGGACCACCCGGCGGCCGATGAAGCCGGCGCCGCCGGTCACCAGGATCTGGGAACCCCTCGCCATTCGAGCTCCGTTCGGCTTTAGACAAATCTGTCACGCGTTGTTTACATGTCAGGTCATGGTGCAACGCATCGATTTTCGGTTGCTTTGGCGCATTGCGTCCGTGCTCGCGACGGCCTGATTCGTCCATCCGGTTTTACCGGCTGCCGTTCGCTCACGCTACCCGGATGCGCTGAGAGTTTGCTGGTGAATGGCTGGCAACGGCCGTTCCGCAGGCCCGGCCCGGGCCAGCTCACGGTGCTGAGCGGATGCGCTCCTGCCCCGCGCCGGCCGTCGTGGGGCCGACCTGGTGTGCCATGCTTTGTTCAGGTAGCGACGCGGAGGAACGCCGGTGCGAACCCGGGCTGTCCCGCAATTGTAACCGGGAGTGACCGCTGCGCAGGTCGCCGTCGGCTCGTCCCGCACCCGGGTGCAGGGCGGCCGGATGGTGACCCACGCGACTACCGGTGGGCCCCTCTGGAGGTGAGGACTTGAGCCAGGTTCATCCCATCGAGGTCGAGTCGTACCGCATCTTGCGCTCCCGGATCGACCTGAGCGACCGGCCTCCGCTCAGCCGGGCTGTGACGGAGCGCATCATCCATGCGACCGCCGACTTCGACTATGTCACCGACCTGGTGTGCGACGAAGCGGCGCTGGCCGCCGGGGTGGTGGCGCTGCAACGCGATGCCCCCGTCATCGCGGACGTGGCCATGGTCGCGTCCGGCATCACCAAGTACCCCGTGACCTGCAAGATAGGCGACTCGCTGGCGGCCCGGCTGGCGCGCAGCGCGAACCTCACGCTCAGCGCGGCCGCGGTGCGGCAGGCGTTCGGTGAGGCCGGGCCGGGCGCGATCTGGCTGGTCGGCTGCGCGCCGACGGCGCTCATCGAGATCATGAGCAGGCAAGTGGAGCCCGCGCTGGTGATCGGCGTGCCGGTCGGGTTCGTCGGCGCGGCCGCGGCCAAGGACGAGTTGCGGGCCAGCGGCCTGCCGGCCCTGACCAACGTCTCGGAGAAGGGCGGTTCGGCGGTGGCCGTCGCCGCCTTCAATGCCCTGCTGCGGATCGCCAGGGCCCCCGCCCCCGATGCCGCGGGCGCCGCTCGATGAGGCCGCCCCATGGCTGACCCCCTGGCCGGCCCCGACCCCCTGGCCGGCCCCGACCCTCTGGCCGGCCCCGACCCCCTGACCGGGCGGGACCCGGGTTACCCGGCCGAGCAGCGGGACGCCGTGTACCGGGTGATCGCGGAGCGCCGGGACGTGCGCCGCGGCTTCCGGCCCGATCCGGTGCCCGCGGACGTGCTCGGCCGGGTGCTCGCGGCGGCGCACCAGGCGCCGTCTGTCGGCTTCTCCCAGCCGTGGGACTTCATCGTGATCACCGACCGGGCCCGGCGGGAACGGATCGCGGCCCTGGCCGCCAGGCACCGTGACGAGTTCGCAGCCGACCTGCCCCGGGCGCGCGGAGGCGCCTTCGCCGCGCTGAAGGTCTCCTCGATCCTCGACACGCCGGTCAATATCGTGGTGAGCTGCGACCGCACTCGCGGCGGCCGCCACACGCTGGGCCGGCGCACCCAGCCGCAGACCGCGGATTTCTCCAGCGTGCTCGCGGTGGGCAACCTCTGGCTGGCGGCCCGGGCGGAAGGACTCGGGGTCGGCTGGGTGAGCTTCTTCGACGAGCGTGAACTCGCCTCCGAACTGGGCCTCCCCGCCCACCTGGAAGTCATCGCCTATCTCTGCGTGGGTTATGTCAGCCGGTTCGCACCGGAACCAGAACTCGCGACCGCCGGCTGGGCGCGTCGCCGGCCGGTGTCCTGGGCGGTGCACACCGAGGAGTTCGGCCGCCGCGGAATGCCTGGGACCGAACCTGTGGATCCGCTCGCCGAAGTGATCGCCGCGATTGGCCCGCCCGACGTCGGCGCGATGGCCGCCGCGCGCGAGCGGCAGGACCGGATGACCAAGCCGCGCGGCTCGCTGGGCGAGCTCGAAGACGTCTCTGTCCGGCTGGCGGGCCTGGCCGGCTGCTGCCCGCCGCCGCTGCCCGAGCCGGCCTGCGTGGCGGTGTTCGCGGCCGACCACGGTGTGCACGCGCAAGGGGTCAGTCCCTGGCCGCGGGAGGTGACCGCCCAGATGGTCGCCAACTTCGTGGCCGGCGGGGCCGTCGTCAACGCGTTCGCGGCCCAGGCGGGCGCCGAGGTCACCGTCATCGATATCGGGGTGGCCGCCGAGCTTGAACCGGTACCCGGGCTGCTGCCCAGGAAGATCGCGCCGGGAACCGCGGACTTCACCGAAGGTCCCGCGATGACCCGCGACCAGGCCGTAGCGGCGCTGACGGCTGGCGTCGAGATCGCCAGGGACCTGGTCGCCGCGGGCAACCGGTGCCTGGTCACCGGCGACATGGGGATCGCCAACACCACCGCGTCCGCGGCGCTGATATGCGCCTTCACCGGCGCCGACCCGGCGGAGGCGACCGGCCGCGGCACCGGGATCGACGCCGTCACGTACGCGCGGAAGATCGAGGTCGTCCGCCGCGGCCTGGCCCGGCATCAGCCCGACCCGGCCGACCCGGTAGGAGTCATCGCGGCGTTCGGCGGCTTTGAGCACGGCGCGCTGGCCGGGTTCATCCTGGGTGCGGCGGCGCTGCGGGTGCCGGTGATACTGGACGGGGTCATCGCCGGGGCCGCGGCCCTCGCCGCCGCCGCCCTGGCCCCCGACGCCATCGCGGCCTGCTTCGCGGGCCACCGCAGCGCCGAGCCTGGACATGCGGTTACCCTTAGCTACCTAGGCCTACGCCCGCTCGTTGACCTAGGCCTGCGCCTAGGCGAAGGCACCGGCGCCGTCCTGGCCCTGCCCCTGGTCCAGAGCGCCGCCCGCGCCCTTCGCGAAGTAGCCACCTTCGACTCCGCCGGCGTGTCGGACAAGACGTAGCCGCTCGAGGAGACAAAGTTGGATCCGTACCTGCTGGGGCTCCGCTTGCAGGGCCGCCGCGTCGTCGTCGTCGGCGGGGGAGCGGTAGCCTCTCGCCGGATCCCGGCCTTGCTCGACGCGGGCGCGGAGATACTCCTGGTGTCCCCGAAGGCGACAGCCTCGCTGGAGGACCTGGCCGCGGCGGGGCGGATCCGCTGGGCCGCGCGGGGATATGAGCCCGGCGACTGCGCCGGCGCATGGCTAGTGTGCGCGTGCGCGGACTCACCCGCGGTGAACCAGGCCGTCGCCGCGGCGGCCGAAGCGCAGCAGACCTGGTGCGTGCGCGCCGACGACGCCGAGGCGTCGGGCGCGTGGACTCCCGCCTCGGGCCAGGCGGGTGACGTCCGGATCGGGGTGCTCAGTGGTGACCCGCGGTACAGCGCGGCGATCAGGGACGCGGTGCTGGCTGGCCTGCGGTCGGGCCAGCTCAGCGCCCGGCACGAACGCGGCCGCCGCGCCGGAGTGGCGATCATCGGCGGCGGGCCTGGCGATCCCGGGCTGATCACGGTGCGCGGGCGGCAGCTCCTCGCCGAGGCCGACGTGGTGCTCACGGACCGGCTGGCTCCCCGGGTGCTCCTCGACGAGCTGCGCGATGACGTCGAGATCATCGACGCGAGCAAGATTCCCTACGGCCGGGCCATGGCCCAGGAGCACATCAACTCGGCGCTGATCAGCCACGCCCGGGCGGGTCGTTTCGTGGCCAGGCTCAAGGGCGGCGACCCGTTTGTCTTCGGCCGGGGCGCCGAGGAAGTCCTGGCGTGCCTGCGGGCGGGCGTCCCCGTCACCGTCGTGCCCGGCGTGACCAGCGCGGTGGCTGTGCCCGCCAGCGCCTGGGTGCCGGTCACCCACCGCGGCGTGGCCCAGGATTTTCACGTCGTGTCGGTCCACGTTCCGCCCGGTGACAAACGGTCCACTGTTAACTGGGAGCTCATGGGCCGCAGTTCGGGGACCTTGGTGCTGCTGATGGCGGTGGATCGGATCGGCGCGGTGGCCGACGAGCTCCTGCGTCACGGGCGCAGTGCCGATACTCCCGTTTCGGTAATCGCAGACGGTACTCTTCCCACGCAGCGCACAATTAATTCAACGCTGGAACAAGTGGAAGGCGCGGTGGCACGTGACGGCATCCGGCCGCCCGCGATCGTCGTGGTAGGCGACGTCGTGAGCATCGCCACGGAGATTACAGAACTTATGCGCGAGGTAACCGCCTGATGAAGAGATAAACTCCGCGTGCTAGGCGATCGACCCGGAAGACGCGCCAGGCCCCGATCGGGCCGCCCGGGAGCTTGAGGTATGCAGGCCGGGGGATAGAAGGGCTTGAGGAGGCCGTTCGAACGATGGAAGGTCAGGGCGTGGCGCCGTCATCGGCGCCCGCGGCCGGCAGAGAAGATGAGTCCGGTGCGGGTGCCGTTGCGGCTGCTAAGTTTGAGGACCCTGACGAAAGCCGTGTGACTAGTGATGTTGCCGATAATGGTGGGGATCCGGGGCAAAGCGGGAATGACAGTGACGTGATGGCAGCTCCCGGTCACTCAGCGGCGTCAGGTCAGGATACTTCGCCGCAAGATGCCCGAGATGACGGCCCGCCGCAATCGCCTGAGCCATCGCAACATCAGGAAACTCCGGCCATCCCGCATGACGAAACTCTGGCCAATCCACCCGAGCGCACCGACGCCGAGCGCACCGACCCTGAACCCGCCGCCGGCCCTGAACCCAGCGCCGATCCCGAACCCAGCGCCGATCCCGAACAGGCCGCCCCCGCCGCCGCCCAGCCTCACGTCAGGGTGGACGCGCGGTTGCTCGAAGCCGCCCTGCTGAACCTCAGGAAGCGGATCGCCGCAGTCCCCCTCGTCTTCGAGATCTCCGGGGCCGCCGCGGTGAAGACCGAACGCACCAAGCTCCTCAGCCAGATCGATGATTACCTGCTGCCCCGGGTACGCCGGTCGGCGGCCCCGGTCCTGGTGGCCCTGGTCGGATCCACCGGGGCCGGAAAGTCGACGCTGGTGAACAGCATCGTCGGCGCGCACGTCAGCGCGACGGGCGTGCGCCGCCCGACCACGAACAGCCCGGTGCTGGCCTGCCATCCCGACGAGATCGACTGGTTCGCCGAGAACAACTTCCTGCCCACGCTGCCGCGGGTGCGACAGGAGGGGCTGGCCCGGCCGGGCCGGGACGGCCTGCTCGTTCTCGCCGCGAGCGAGGGCATGCCGAGGGGTATCGCCCTGCTGGACACGCCGGACATCGACTCTGTCGTGCAGGCGCACCACGAGTTCGCCTACCAGTTCCTGGACGCCTCGGATCTGTGGCTGTTCATGACCAGCGCCAGCCGGTACGCCGACGGGCCGGTCTGGGAGATCCTGCAGCACGCGCGGGACCGGAAGGCGTCGCTCGGCGTGGTCCTGTCCCGGGTACCCCAGCAGTACCGGGCCGAACTCGTCAAGCACTTCACGGCCATGCTCGACGCGAACGGGATCGACGCTGCGGACCGCTTCGTCATACCCGAGGTCCCGCTCATCGACGAGATGCTTCCGCCCGACGCCTACCAGCCGATCCGCGACTGGCTCGCCGATACCGCCGCCCGGGCCGACCGCCGGGTGGCGGTCCTCACCCAGACGATGTCGGGTGTGCTCGACACGTTCAAGACCAGGGTCCCGGCTATAGCCGCGCACGTCGAGGCGCAGGTCGTGCTCCGCGCGGAGCTGCGGCGTGTCGCCGAGACGGCCTACCAGGGCGCGTTCGCCGAGGCTGGTGCCGCGCTGCAGAACGGCTCGCTGCTGCGCGGCGAGGTGATCGCGCGGTGGGAGGACGGCCTGGCCGACGGGGACCTGCGACCGCGCCGCGGCGTCAAGGCAGCGAAGAAGAAGGGAAAGCGCGCGCGGCGAGGGCCGTCGCGGACCGCGGCGCTCAATTCCTCGCTTCGTTCGGCCCTGGAGTCGCTCATCGTGTCGCTGGCCGATCGCGCCGCCGAGCATGTGCACGACACCTGGCGCGGTGATCCGGCCGGTACCGTGCTGCTTGCGGCCGCCGCCGCGGAGCGGGCCCGTGACGTGCGCGCGAAGCAGGTATTCGAGTCGGTCTTCGGGCCGGGCGGACAGAGCGGCCACGGTGACCCAGCCGACGCCGACCTCGCGGCCGCGGATGCGATCACGGTCGCGGACGCGGCCCAGACCGCTGTTTTCAGCCGGTCCTCACCGGACCTGGCGCTGCGCGCCACCCGCGCGACCGGGGCGTGGCAGGACCACCTGACCAGGCTGGTGGAAGCGGGCGAACTGGGCCCTGTCAGCAGGCGGATCTCCGTTGACACCGATGCGCTCAGCCTGGTGGTCCTGCTGGCAATGCTGGGCGAGGACGCGCCCTCAGCGGCCGAGCCTGACGCCGCCAGCATCTACACCGAGCCGCGGCAGATGCTGACCCCGGTGTTCGGTGCGGCGATGCTGACCGAGATCCTTGCTAAGGCTCGCGCTGACCTGCTCGACCGGATCCGGCTGCTGCTCGACGAGGAGCTGGTCAGGTTTGTTGAGGTGATCGACGCGGCTGGTCCCTGCGACGATGTCGCGGCGATACGGCTCTACCAAGCGGAATTCTCGCTCGAGGCGGTTAGGTGACAGCGAACACGATCGGGGTAGCCGGACTGCCGAACACGCGGCTGTCCGCCAGGCTGGCCTCGCTCACCGAGCTAACCAAGATCGGTTTTGCCCGGACCGACGGATTCAGCACCGAACTCCTCACTGAGGCGGAACTGCTGCTGCGACGGTCAGGCGAGCGGATGCGGATGTCCGCGTCGCACACCGTGGTGGCCCTGGCGGGGGGAACAGGCAGCGGTAAGTCCACGCTGTTCAACGCCCTGTCCGGGGCTAATTTTTCGCCGGCCGGCGTGACCAGGCCCACCACCAAGCACTCGCACGCGTGCGTGTGGGGCATGGAGGGGGCCGCCCCGCTGCTCGACTGGCTCGGCGTGCAGCGTCGTCACCGGTACGCCAGGGCGAGTGCCCTGGATGAGGGCGAGGCCACGCTGAACGGGCTGCTCCTACTCGACCTGCCCGATCACGATTCCGTGGTCAGCGGGTCAGCGGCCCTGGTCGATCGCCTGGTCAAGATGGCGGACATGCTGGTCTGGGTGCTTGACCCGCTGAAGTACGCGGATGCGTCGGTGCACCGGCGCTACCTGGTGCCGCTGGCCGGGCATGCCGCGGTGACCTCGGTGGTGCTGAACAAGGTGGACATGCTATCGGCTGACCAGGCCGCCGACTGCGAGTCCGACCTGCGCCGGCTGCTCGAGGCCGAAGGCCTGGCCGAGACTAAGGTGCTCGTCACCTCCGCGACCACCGGCACCGGCCTGGGTGAACTGCGCCGCGTGCTGGCCGGGGCCGTGGCGGCCCGGCAGGCCGCGACCGACAGGATCGGGGCGGACGTCGACGCCCTGCTCGAGCGGTTCGCCGTATACGCCGGGGATCGCGTACCCGGCTGGCAGCCGCCGGAAGCACCCATCCCGGTGCTCGGCGCCACGGCCCTACCCGTCCTGTCCTCCGCCCCGCCGGCGGAGCAGGCGGCCGGCGAGGGTCACCCGAACGGGCACCCGGCCCGTCCTGTGCCAGAAGCTCCGGTCCCCGGCAGCGACTGGCAGCCATGGCAGACGACCGCGGCGCCGACGCTCCCGTCCTCGGCCGCCCAGCCACCTTGGGAAGACGCGTCGCCCGATGGTGACGGCGCGGCCAGTGCCGCCGAAGATCCCACCGGCTACGTTCCGGCAGGTCCCGCGGGGCTGCTCACCGCCGCCTTCGCCAAAGCCGCGGGGGTGGCGGCGATGACCGAGACGCTGAACGGCTTGCGTGAGCGCAGTGCCGCCGGCTACATCGGCTGGCCGCCCGCGCGGCTGGCCGCCCGCATGGCGCGCCGGGCACCGGCCCGCAAGCCGCTGGCCGCCGACCCGGCCGCTGCACCGCAGGCGCAGCAGGCCGACATCGACAACGCGATCACGGTATTCGCCGGCGAGGTGGGCGGTTCGCTGCCGGAGCCCTGGTCGCGGACCGTGCTGACGGCCGCGCGGTCCCGGGCGGATGGGGTCCAGGCCGCTCTCGGCGCGGCCGTCAGGCAGGGGCTGCCGCCGCGTGACAAGGTGACCGGGTGGTGGCGGCTAATCGCGCTCGCGCAGTGGCTGCTGATGCTGCTGACGCTGGCGGGCCTGGTGTGGATCGTGCTCATTCTGTCGTTCGGCGAGTCCCATCTGGCGCACAAGCCGCCGTCGCTGATCAGCGACGTATCCCTGGCGCCATGGCTCGGGGTCATGGTGGCGGCGCTGCTGCTACTGGGCTGGCTGATCTCGTCGTGGTGCCGGAACATGGTGGTGCTGGCCGCGGACCGGGAGCGTGAGCTGGCCGTCCATGCCATCTTGGCCCGGGTCGGCGCGGTCACCAGCGACCTGGTCCTGGTCCCGGTCGGCCGAGAACTCGCCGACTACGAGCGCTTCCGCGCCGAGCTCGCCGCCGCCCGCGACCAGCCACTCTGACGCTGCCCGGCGGCACCGGCTTCGTCCACGCAGGCCGCCACGACGACTACTCCGCTAGTCGGCTGCAGGCCAGGGGTTCGCGGTCCGGGTGTGGGCCGCAGGTGGTTGGGTCCGTTGACGCGGGACCGCAGGTACTCACCAGGGGTGACGCCGGCGAGGTCCCGGAACTCGTCAGCGAGGTGCGGCTGGTCCGCGTAGCCGTGCCGGGTGGCCACCGCGGCCCAGTCGGCGTGGGCGTGCCCGTCCAGGTCACGCACGAGCCGTTGCAGCCGCTGCACCCGGGCAAAGCGCTTCGGGGTAAGGCCCACCTGCGCCGTGAACCGCCGGCGCAGCGTCCGGGGCAGCAGCCCGAGGTCACGGGATACCTCGCCAACCGGGGCGCCGCGGGACAGCGCTCTGGCGGCAGCGACCACGGCCGGATCAGGCCCGAGCGTGCCGGTCAGCTGGCGCACCAGGACCGTTTCCATGACGTCAAGCGCACCGGCAGGCGTCCTGGCCTCGAGGAGCCGTTCGCGCAGGCAGGCACCTGACCGTCCCCACAGGGTCTCCAGCGGCACCAGTTCATCCCGCGCCTCGGTCAGCGACGGCCCGGCGAAGCGGCTGGCGGCGCCCAGCGCGAACGTCACCGACACGTGGGCGTGCCCCTGCTCGAATTCGATCAGGCATGCGCGGCTCGTCGGCCCGGCCAGCATGGCGCCGGGGACTCGGTTGCCCTGGCCCGCGCTGATCTGGTCGGGGCTGGCGAAGGAGCGGAATGCGTCGCGGTTCAGGTTGACCCACAGGCTCGTTTCCGGGCCCGGCAGGATCTTCTCGACCGAGGTCTGCGGCTGCTCGCCGGCCCGGTAGACGATCGCCCGCACCAGCCCGCTCAGCGGCGGTCCGGGTCGGCGGACGATGACAGCCATGGCCCTACCGGTGACCCTTTTCGCCAAGACTCCGGCCGCGGTGGGCTGGCAGGATCGTAGCCAACCGGATAAGCGCTGGTCGCAGCGGCGAGAACAGGAAGGTCACCACACAATGGTAGATGGGAATGAGGAGGCGCGCATGACTGAGAACCCCGAGGGTGGGCCTGACCTGGAGACGATGCTGGACCTGGCCACGCCGTGGTGCCTGCGGGTAGCCGCCACCCTGCGCATCCCCGCACACATCACGGCCGGCCAAACCGACATCGGTGCGCTGGCCATCGCGACGCGATGTGACCGGGACGCCCTGTACGCCGTGCTTGGCCATCTCGTTTCCCGCGGCGTCTTCACGGAGGACTCGCCCGGGCGGTTCTCGTGCAACCGGGCGGCCGAAGGACTCGCGGACGCGCACCGCTTCATCGACCTGGACGGCATCGGCGGCCGGATGGCGCATACCTGGGGCACGCTGCTGGACTACGTCCGCACCGGGCAGCCGTCCTACGACAAGGTGTTCGGCCGGCCGTTCTGGGAGGACCTGGCCGCGCACCCGCGGATCGCGGCCGACTTCGACGCGCTGATGGGACCGGCCGGACATGGTGTCCCCGACTATGACATCGAGCTCAGCGGCGGCTGGGAAGCGGTCCGCACCGTCGCCGATGTCGGCGGCGGCACCGGGGCCCTGCTGGCCTCGCTGCTCCGCCGCCATCCCCGGGCCCGGGGCATCCTGGTCGACCTCCCCGGCACGGTCGCCCGGGCCGCCGAGACGATGAAAGAAGCCGGGGTCGCCGACCGGGTCACGGCCGAGGGGCAGAGTTTCTTCGATCCGCTGCCCGCCGGGGCCGACCTGTACGTGCTGAGCAAGGTCCTTAACGACTGGCCGGACGAACCGACCGTGGCCATTTTGCGCCGCTGCGCCGAGGCCGCCCGTCCCGACGGCAGGATTGCCGTCCTCGGCGGCGTGGCCGCCGATGACACACCCCGGTCGCTGGGTATCGACATGCTGGTGGCGGGCGGCAAGACCAGCACGCTGAGGCAGTTCACCGAGCTTGCCCAGCGCGCCGGGCTGGACATCCTTGCGGCCGGCCCGCAGTCCTCCGGCCGTTACGTGGTCGAATGCCGCCCCGTCAAGGGAAGGGATGAGTCGTGAGCGAAGACTCGCAAACCGCCCGGGTGCTCAGCCTCGCGCACGGCCAGGTCTGCTACCTGCAGCTGCCGGCCGCCGACGG
>Ga0302232_10002894_pt1 | contig 11672 bp, 9 predicted proteins | sample II_Palsa_N2_3_FD_193575 | JGI IMG/M metagenome (GOLD analysis project Ga0302232, IMG submission 193575) | Peat permafrost microbial communities from Stordalen Mire near Abisko, Sweden - II_Palsa_N2_3 | ecosystem: Environmental > Terrestrial > Soil > Palsa > Peat permafrost | place: Sweden...
CGTCGCCGCCCAGGCCGGCTGCGCGGCCGCCGCGAGCTGGGCCGCGCGGGCCACGTCGGCCGGGGTCGCGATCCCAATCCGGCCGAGCTCGGCGCCGGTCGCGGGCTCGGTCACCGGAGCGTCGCCGCCGCTCCCGTCGACCCAGCCGCCAGAGTAGATCTGGCCGCGCCAGACGGCCTCGTCCATGAGTGCCATGACCGCTCCCATTCTCAACAACCGTACGTAAGACGAACGATAGTTCAGAAGGCGAACGGGCGGAGCCCCGGTCTATGATGTCATCGACCGAGCGGGAGGCCCGATTGACTGACAGCCAGGAACAAGGTCATGACGGGGACTTCGTGCAGTCACTCGAGCGCGGCTTGTCTGTCATCCGCGCCTTCGACGCGGATCACCCGAAGCTGACCCTGAGCGAGGTGGCCGCGGCCACCAACCTGAGCCGGGCGGCGGCCCGCCGGTTCCTGCGCACGCTGGTCCAGCTCGGCTACATGCGCAGCGACGGGAGCCGGTTCACGCTCCGGCCGAAGATCCTCGAGCTCGGCTATGCCTACTTGTCCAGCCTGACTCTGCCTGAGGTCGCGATGCCGCACCTGGAGCAGCTGGTCGAGCAGGTACACGAGTCGTCCTCGGTCTGCGAGCTGGACGGGGACGACGTGGTCTACATCGCCCGGGTCCCGACCAAGCGGATCATGACCGTGACGATCAGCGTGGGAACCAGGTTCCCCGCCTACGCCACCTCGATGGGCCGGGTGTTGCTGGCCGCGCAGTCCGACGAGCGGCTGGATGATTACCTGGAGTCGACCAGTCTGCGCGGCCTGACCGGCCATACCATCACCAGCGCGACCGCGCTGCGCCGGGAGCTGCGCAAGATCAGGTCCCAGGGCTGGGCGCTGGTGGACCAGGAACTCGAAGAGGGGCTGCGGTCCATCGCCGCCCCCATCCGCGACGCGGACGGCCAGGTCATCGCGGCCGTCAACATCTCCACGCACGCCGGCCGACGCAGCCTGAACACCATCGTGGAGGAGTTCTTGCAGCCCCTGCTCACGACCGCGCGCCGGATCGAGACGGATCTGGCGCGGGCCCGCCCCGCCGCGGGCGGCTTCGGCGGGGTCGTTCCCCCGGGCTAGCACCACCGAGCCCGGACCCGGCCGGACGCTTAGTAGTACTTGGTCAGGTCCCGGGACACGGAACGTTCCGGAGCAGGGCCACCGCACCGTTAGCCGGATACGTGAGGGACTGCTGTGAAGCCGAGTGACCTCCGGGCGCAGATCCCAACAGCATGGCTGTGGCATCGTGATGGCACTAACAGCATGGATGTGGCAGCGACGCCGTTGGCGAAGGCCCCGCGAGCCAAAGGGCGCGGCGCCGACTGGACTGACGAGCGACGAAGGAGCGAGGAGGGAAGGAGGCGCGTCAAGAGCGCCCGGAGGCGAGCGGGACAATAGAGCGAGCGGGGGGAAATCCTGCAACACTAGCTTGCTATGCGCACGCTCGTCGTCGATCACCCGCTGGTCACCCACAAGCTCACCGCGCTGCGCGACGTCGCCAGCGATACCGCGACGTTCCGCAGTCTGACCGACGAGCTGGTGACGTTGCTGGCCTACGAGGCGACCCGTGAGATACGGGTGCAGCCGGTATCGGTCACCACGCCGCTGGCCGTGGCCCGCGGCGTCAAGCTGGCCCGGCCGGTCCCGCTCATCGTGCCGGTGCTGCGAGCTGGCATCGGCATGCTGGACGGCATGACCCGGCTGCTGCCCATGGCCGACGTCGGCTTCGTGGGGCTGCGCCGGGACGAGGAGTCGCTGATGGCCGAGACCTACGCCAACCGGCTGCCCAGTGACCTGACCGACCGGGACACGTTCGTGCTCGACCCCATGCTGGCCACCGGCGGGACCCTGGCCACGGTCATCAGCATGCTGGTCGCCCGGGGCGCCGCGTCGGTGACCGCGATCTGCCTGCTCGCGGCGCCGGAGGGCCTGCGCCACCTAGAGCTGGCGTTCGCCGACGACGCGGCCCAGGAGAAAGCGGCGGTGCCGGTGGTGGTGGTCACCGCGGCGGTAGACGAGCGGCTGAACGAGCGCGGGTACATCGTGCCCGGCCTAGGCGACGCCGGCGACCGGCTATTCGGGCGGATCTAAGACCCCGCGAGCCAAGGGCGCCGACGCCGACTGGACTGATGAGGGAGGGTGGGGCCAGGAGATGAACGGGAAAACAGATCTTCGGGCGGGGCGCCGGGCCTGCCGCAGAAACGTAACGGCAACGAACCAGTCCGCAGGTTTAGGCCCCCCCATACCCGCAGGTGGACGGTACCACCGCGAGCAGGCCCGGCACCCTGCCGCTACTTAGCCAATCATTACCGGCCGTGGTCCGGTATCCCTGAATCCGGGGTGCCGAGTGATCATGCGGGCGGCCAGAATCCGGCTTAGACTGACCTGACCGCGCCCGATCGGGCCATACTGCGGGCAGGAGACCCATGCTGAGCCGTATTCCCGGGACCCCGTCTTGTGGCGTGAGCGCGTGCGTGCGCACCGCCTTGGGTCAGGAAGTGCGGATCGCGGAGGGAAGCCAGCTGGTCTTCGGGCGGGGGCCGGAGGTGGATCTGGCCGTGGTGGCCGGACGGGGGCTGTCCCGGCGGGCGGGCATCGTGGCCGCGATGTCGGCCGGTGCGTGGATCACCAACATCAGCCGCACCCACGCGCTGTACGTGGAGGGCGAGGGATACCGGATCAGGCTGCCGCGGCTGGAAGACGGCGGCGACGAGCCGCCCGGCGGCTGGCTGCTGCACTCAGGGACCGCGCTGGTCGGCTCGCGCGCCATGCTCGACGAGGGGTTGCCGCTCACCGTGATGGTCACCGGTCAGCGGGCCGGAGACGGGGCTTCGGCCGATAGCGAGCCGGACGGAGAGGGCACGATCCTGCCGCTCTACCTGGACCCGATGACCAAGCTCTTCCTGGTCGCGCTGATCTGGTGCCGGCCCTGGCTACTCGATCCGAGCGCCACCACGCCGCTGCCCCGGACGCCGGAGATCGCCCGGGGGGCGCTGGAGGTGACCGGCGCCTACCACGAGCTTGAGCGGTTCGAGACCGACGCCGAGTTCCGCGACCTGCTCTCGGCCCGAGTGGCCGAGCACATCAAGGTGCTGCGGCGGAAGATCAGCGACCGCGGGCTGGCCAGTCCGGACGTGCGGCTCTCGGACGAGGTGGCGGTCCGGATCCTGATCGAGCACGGCATCATCACCTCGGCCGACCTGCGGCGGCTGGCCGACCCGGTCTGGCGCTCCCGCCAGGAGGACCTGTGGTGGACCGAGGCCTGATCATGGCCCGGACGGCGCCGGGGGGGAGCCCGGCGGGAGCACCATGAACTGCGTCTGGGCCTGATTGCCGTCGGGCGCGGTCACCTGGACCGTGAACAGCCCCAGCTGCAGCGAGCCGGAGTAGAGCTCGCTGACCAGGACCTTGAACTTGCCGTTCGCGGCGGCGACCGGCTTGACCGTCGATGTGACGCTGAGCAGCGGCTTGTTATCCGGCGGCGGGCCGACCTCGGACAGCGTGACCACCAGGGGCGTGCCCGGCGGGAAGCCTTGTCCCTCGAGGAGGAACGCGGTGCCTGGACCGCCCTGGCTCTGGTTCATGCAGAGCTGGTGGCTGGCCACGTCGGCGGCACCGCAGACGGTCTGCGGCGCCGGCGGGACCAGCGAGGGGCCGGCTGAGCTGGTGAGCGACGCGCCGAGGATGACGCCAGCGACGACCAGGGCGGCGCCGACGGAGACCCAGCCGACCCAGGCCAGGTGGGTTCGGATCCACCCTCGCCAGCCGGTCCGCCGGGACGCGGCGCGCGCCCGCCGGCGCGGGGACTTCTTCGACAGGTAGGAGGCGGGCAGCTCGGTATAGGAGGCGGAAGTCGAGTCCCCTCCGCTGTCCTGCGGGGCGGACTGACCGGGCTGGCCGGCCAGCAGGGGGTTGCGCTGGTACTGCGCGACCAGGGCCATGGCCGTGTCGGACAGGTAGGAGTGCTCCCCGGCCGCCCCCGCCCGGGTCTCGGTGAACTGCCCGAGCTGGGCCAGCATCGCCGACGACGTCGGGCGATCCCGCGGCACGCGCTGCAGGCAGGCCGCGATCAGCTCGGTGAGCTCGCCGGGCAGGCCAGACAGGTCTGGCTCCTCGGTGGCCAGCCGGGCCAGCACGTCCATGACCGTGCCGCCCTGATACGGCGGATGCCCGGTCGCCGCGAACAGGAGCGTGGCCCCCAGCGCGTACACGTCGCTCGCGGCGGAGGCCTGGTGGGTGTCGCGGGCCTGCTCGGGCGCCATGTACGCGGGGGTGCCGACGGCGCCGCGCGAGGTGGTAACCCCCATCCGTTCGGCCGCCCGGGCCACGCCGAAGTCGATGACGCGCGGGCCATCCGGCGCGACCAGGACGTTCGACGGCTTGAGGTCCCGGTGCACCAGGCCCGCGCCGTGGATCGAGTCCAGCGCCTCCGCGCATCCCGCCGCCAGCCAGCGGACCGTGTCGACCGACTGCGGGCCGCACGCCTTGACCAGCCGGGCCAGCGACGGTCCCGGTACGTAGGCGGTGGCCAGCCAGGGCAGGTCGGCCTCCGGATCGGCCTCCACGACGGCGGCGGTGAAGAACCCGCTCACCCGGCGCGCGGCCGCCACCTCCTGCGCGAACCGGGTGCGGAAGCCGGCCTCCTCGGCCAGGTCCACCTTGATCGTCTTGACCGCCACCAGCCGCCCGGCCGCCGAGCGGCCCAGGTACACCTGGCCCATCGCACCGGCCCCGAGGCGGCCGAGGATCACGTAGGGCCCGATCCGCTCCGGGTCCCACCTGCGCAGCGACTCGCCCTCGTCCTTATCCCCCGACTGCGGTTCCGTCATCTGTCTGCGACTCCCAACCCTTTCAGAACCCGCGGTCAGCTTCCATCATGCCGGTTCAGAGTCGCCGTGTGCACTGCCTCGGCAGTGACAGTTGCAGATGAGCGAGGAGAGGAACCATGTTACGTTCGGTAAAATTGGTATTACAGGTGGCGACGGGGTCCTAGGATACTTACCGGAACCACCGCGTCGCTGAGCGCACGGGCGGTCGCGAAGCCTGGTTTGATGACCGTGTTGATCAGGCGCAGCCGTTCGTCGAAACCGGCGAACGCGCTCTTCATCGCGTTGATGGTCAGCCACTCGACGTCCGACCAGCCGTACCCGAACTCCTCGGCCAGCCGGTGGAATTCCGAGCTCAGCGTGACCTGGCTCATCAGCCGGTTGTCGGTATTCACCGTGACCCGGAACTGCAGCTGGCGCAGGATCCGGATCGGGTGCTCGGCGATCGACCGCGCGGCACCGGTCTGCACGTTGGAGGTCGGGCACATCTCGAGCGGGATCCGGCGGTCCCGGATGTAAGCGGCCAGCCGGCCCAGCCGGACGGCGCCTTCCGGGCCGATCCCGATGTCGTCCACGATCCGGACGCCGTGGCCGAGCCGCTCGGTGCCGCACCACTGCACCGCCTCCCAGATCGACGGGAGCCCGAACGCCTCGCCCGCGTGGATCGTGATGTGGAAGTCCTCCCGCTTGAGGTACTGGAACGCGTCCAGGTGCCGGCTCGGCGGCCAGCCCGCCTCGGCGCCCGCGATGTCGAAACCGACCACGCCCTCGTCCCGGTGGCGGACGGCCAGCTCGGCGATCTCCAGTGACCTGGCCGCCGTACGCATCGCGGTGAGCAGGGCGTAGACCGTGATCCCGCGCCCTTCGCCGCCCTGCCGGAATCCCTCGAGAACCGCGTCGACCACCTCGTCCAGGCTCAGCCCGCGTTCGGTATGCAGCTCCGGCGCGAACCTGACCTCGGCGTAGACCACCCCGTCGGCGGCCAGGTCCGCGGCGCACTCGGCCGCGACTCGCCGCAGCGCGTCCGGGGTCTGCATGACCGCGACCGTGTGCCGGAACGCGTCCAGGTAGATCTCGAGGTGGCCGCGGTGCGCGCCTTCGGTCAGCCGGCGGGTCAGTTCCTCGACGTTGTCGCCGGGCAGATCCCGGTACCCGATCTCGTGGGCCAGTTCCAGGACGGTCTGCGGGCGCAGGCCGCCGTCCAGGTGATCGTGCAGCAGGACCTTCGGGGCAGCCCGGATCTGATCAAGGGTGAGCATCCCACCATTGTGCGGTCTCGATTGTGCGGTCTCGCCAGGGATTAGCTGCCGATGTATTCGAGGATCGGGGACGGGAGCGGCGGGGGTGGCTCTTCGCTGACCGTCACGGCGGTGGCCAGGGCGGCCAGGGCCGGACCGAAGCGGCCCGGGTCATCGGCGCGCAGCTCGAGCAGCGGCTGCCCTTCGCGTACCCGGTCGCCCGGCTTGGCCAGGCAGATCACGCCCGCGGCGGCGCTGACCGCATCTTCCTTCCGGGCCCGGCCCGCGCCGAGCCGCCAGGCCGCGGTGCCCACGGCCAGCGCGTCCAGCCGGGTCAGCCAGCCGTCGGCGGGCGCCGGGAGGGCCGTTTGCACGTGCGCCGCCCGCGGCAGCGGGGCGTCCGGGTCGCCGCCCTGCGCGATGACCATCCTCCGGTAGGCGGCCAGGGCGCGGCCGTCGGCGACGGCGGCGGCTGGGTCTTCGTTGATGCGGGCCAGGGCCAGCATCTGGGCGGCCAGCGCGAACGTGACCTCCATCAGGTCGGGCGGGCCCTGGCCGTTGAGCGCGGCGACGGACTCCTCGACCTCGACGGCGTTGCCCACGGCCCGGCCCAGCGGGGTGTCCATGGCGGTCAGCAGGGCCCGGGTTCGCACCTGGTGTTCCTCGCCCAGGGCGACCATGGTCTGGGCCAGCTCGCGGGCCTGGTCGCGGCTCTTCATGAACGCGCCGGTGCCGACCTTGACGTCCAGAACCAGTGCGCTCGTCCCCTCGGCGATCTTTTTCGACATGATCGAGCTGGCGATGAGCGGGATGGATTCGACCGTGCCGGTCACGTCCCGCAGCGCGTACAGCCGGCGGTCGGCCGGGGCCAGGCCCGAGCCCGCGGCGCAGATCACGCAGCCGGCTGCTTTTAGGGTTTCGATCGTCTCGGCCGGGGTCAGGGCGGTGCGGAAGCCGGGGATCGACTCCAGTTTGTCCAGCGTGCCGCCGGTATGGCCGAGGCCGCGCCCGGACAGCTGCGGGACCGCGGCGCCGCAGGCCGCGACCAGTGGCGCGAGGATCAGGCTGACCTTGTCCCCCACTCCGCCGGTCGAGTGCTTGTCGACGGTGGGTTTTTTGATGGGCGACAGGTCCAGGCGGTCGCCGGAGGCGATCATCGCGGCGGTCCAGGTCCGCAGCTCGTCGCCGTCCAGACCCTGGAAGTAGATCGCCATCAGCAGCGCGGACATCTGCTCGTCGGCGACCTCGCCCTTCGCGTACGCCTCGAACAGCCAGCTGATGTCGTCGTCGCCGAGCCGGTGCCCGTCCCGTTTGGCCCTGATCAGCGTGACGGCGTCCGTCACCGCGGTTCCCTCCGCTCGGCCAGGTCGGTCGTGGTGAAGGCCGCGGGGAGCAGGACGTTCAGCTCCACCGGGCCATCCGGGCCCTCGACCAGCAGGCCGGCGCCGCCGGCTTCGAGCAGGAGCTGCCGGCAGCGACCGCACGGCAGCAGCGGCTGCCCGTCACCCGCGACCACGGCTACCGCTACGAGCGAGGCGCCGGGCGCGGGGCCGGTTCTGGATGCGGCGTCGGGGTCGTTTCCGGCGTCGGCTCCTGGCACCGCGGGTCCTCGCACCGCGGGTCCTCGCACCGCGGGTCCGGCGCCGTGCAGGGCGCTGACCAGGCTGCACTCCGCGCACAGGGTCAGGCCGAAGGAGGCGTTCTCCACGTTGGAGCCGACGATGATCCGCCCGTCGTCGGTCAGGCCCGCTGCGCCGACCCGCAGGCCGGAGTAGGGCGCGTAGGCCCGGCCGACGGCGGCGATCGCGGCCGCGCGCAACGCCGGCCAGTCGGTGCTCAAGCAGGCACCTAGCAACCGCTAAGGTTCGGGAAGTCTTGGAGGTCCTTGGGAGCGTGAGGTCCGAGTGGATAAGGCTGCAGGGTTGCCTTATCCACTCGGACCCTCCCATGTCATCCGCGCGGCAGCGGCAGGGATGCTGTCGGCGCTGGAGCAAGGAACTCTGCCACTAATCATGCCCAACGACTTCCTAGGACCTACCTTGGAAGAAGTTCAGGTTTGGTTAAGATCTTCGCCCGATTGGGCGAGCGCCGGTTTCGTGCTTAGCGTGGAGGTCGTGAACGCACGTCTGGGCCGGGTCCTCATCGTAGAAGACGATCCCGGCATCGCGACTCAGCTTGTCCGCGGCCTGACCCGGGCCGGCTACGAAACGGGGAGCGTCACCACCGGCCAGGCGGCGCTGGACTGGCCGGTGCCGGACGTGGTGCTGCTCGATCTCGGGTTGCCCGACATCGATGGCATCGAGGTCTGCCGCCGGCTCCGCCAGGCCTGCGACGCGGCCATCATCGTGGTGACCGCGCGCGGCGAGGAATCGGACCGGGTGCTGGCCCTGGACGAGGGGGCCGACGACTACCTGATCAAGCCGTTCGGGCTGCAGGAGCTGCTGGCCAGGATCCGGGCCGTGCTGCGCCGCAGCCGCCAGCCCGCCGGCCAGGTGCTGCAGCACGGCGCGCTGACCGTGGACCTGCGCACGCACAAGGTCAGCGTGTCCGGACAGCAGATCGCGGTGACCCCCAAGGAGTTCGCCATCTTGGAGTGCCTGGCCAGCGACCCCGGACGGGTGGTCGGCCGCCAAGAGATGCTCGAGCGGGCCTGGGATGAGCACTGGTACGGCCCGACCAAGGTGCTGGATGTGCACATGGCCGCCCTGCGGCGCAAGCTGGGCGACCCGGGCCTCATCGAGACCGTGTACGGTCACGGATTCCGGCTCGCCGACCCGGACGGTCACCAGTGACCAGGCGGATCTTGTTCATGCTGCTGGCCTTCACGGCCATCGTGCTGGTCGGCGCGGTGGTCCCGCTGACCCTCAACGCGACCATGCACGACCGGAGCTCGTTCATCCAGGCCGCGGCGGGCCAGGACCGGGCCGACGCGGCGATCGCCCAGGCCCGCCTGGACGGCGAAGCCGATCAGCCCCTGCTCGCCCTGATCACTCAGACGCGGCTGGGGGGCGACGGCCTGCTCGTCATCGCCGACAAGTTCGTGAACGGCGCCTGCGAAAACCTGACGCATGTCGTCAGCGAAGACATGCCCACAGGTGACTGGGCCCAGGTGGCCTGCCAGGCGGACCTGCAGGGCCGGCAGGCGAACCTGACGGGCCAGCCTGTCGAGCCGACAACGCAGACCACAGGATCCTGGGTCATCGCGGCTATGCCCATCTACCAGCGCGGCAAGGGCCCGCTGGTGGGCACGGTGATCCTGGCCAAGTCCACCCAGTCGCTGGACCACGAGATCTTCGCGCTGTGGATCATCCTCGGGACCATCGCCGCGGTAGCCATGATCGCCGCGGCACTGATGGCGTTCGGCCTGGCCCGGTGGGTGAGCCGGCCGCTGAAGGGCCTAGATACCGTGGCCCGCAGGCTGGCCGACGGCGACCTCGCGATCAGGGCCAAGGTCGGATCGGGGCCGCCGGAGCTGCGCCGGCTGGGCACCACGTTCAACACGATGGCCGGGCGGCTCGAGGCGCTGGTGCACGGGAACCGGGCGGTCATCGCGGACGTGTCGCACCAGCTGCGCACCCCGCTGGCCGCGCTGCGGCTGCGGCTGGACCTGCTCGCCGCCGACACCGACCCGGAGACCGGCCACGAGCTGGCCGGGGCGCTGGACGAGCTGGCCCGGCTGTCCCGGCTGGTCGACGGCCTGCTGACCGTGGCCCGGGCCGAGAACGTGGTGCCGGTGCCGGTGGTGGTGGACGTAGCTGAGGTGGCCAGCGAGCGGGTCGTGGCCTGGCATCCGGTAGCCGACGACCGGAGCATCATCCTGGTGGCCGCGACGGCGGGCAACGGCGGCGGGCTGGGCAGCGCGCTCGGCGTGGGCCGGTACACGGGTACGCCGGTGCTGGCCTGGATCGGCGAGGGGCACCTGGAGCAGATCCTGGACAACCTGATCGCCAACGCCCTGGAGGCGCTGAACCCGGGCAACCTGGTACGACTCACCACGTCGGTGACCGCGGCCGGGGTGCGGATCACGGTCAGCGACAACGGCCCGGGCATGAGCGCCGAGGACCGGGACCGGGCGTTCCTGCGGTTCACCACCTCGAGCCCGAACGGCACCGGGCTGGGCCTGGCCATCGTGCACCGGCTGGCCATCTCCAACGGCGGCACGGCCAGGCTGGACGAGACGCCCGGCGGCGGGCTGACCGTCACGCTTGACTTCCCGGGCGTCCCGGTGACCAATGGCAGCGCTGGCGCTCCCGGAACTTCCAGCACTTCGATCCAGGACGCCATCAGCCTGTAGGAAAGCACGAAGACGCCGGGCCGGAATCGCGGCTGTATGTCTGGCTGGCCAGGGATGTCATCATATCCGGGTTCCGATTCGGCAACGAGCGGGCCGGATCGGCGCGTGTCCCCTTCCCAGGCGGGACAACCGGGCATACCCTGCGGGACAACCCAGGACGAAGACGAGGTCAGGCGCTGCTAGTGCCTGGCCCAGTGGAGGTAAGCGTGAAACACAGCCCATGGGCCACGGCGGCGCTGGCCGTGTCGGCGACGCTGGTCCTCGCCGCATGCGGCAGCAGCACCAGCTCGGCCTCGTCGTCGAGCACCACCAGCCCAGCCGGCACGTCCACCAGCTCAGCGGCGGTCGGCGGCGCCAAGTTCCTCGGCTGCATGGTCACCGACACCGGCGGCATCAACGACCGGTCGTTCAACGCCTCGTCGTGGGCGGGGATGCAGGCGGCGGCGGCGGCCGACCCCAACATCACGGTTAAGTACCTGCAGTCAACGACGCAGAGCGACTACGTGCCGAACATCAACACGTTCCTCGGCGAGAAGTGCGGCATCATCGTCACCGTTGGCTTCCTGATGGGCGCCGCGACGGAGACCGCGGCCAAGGCCAACCCGACCCAGGACTTCGCGATCGTCGACTGCTCGTACGCGTCGGAGTGCCTGACCGGCACCAAGGAAAGCAACATCGACCAGCTGGTATTCAACACCGTCCAGGACGGTTTCCTCGGCGGATACCTGGCCGCGGGCATGACGAAGACCGGCAAGGTCGCCACGTTCGGCGGGGAAGACTTCGGGACCGTGACCATCTACATGGACGGCTTCTGGGACGGCGTGCAGTACTACAACTCCAAGCACGGCACGCACGTGACCGTGCTCGGCTGGAACGAGCAGACCCAGAAGGGCTCCTTCACCGGCGACTTCACCAACCAGACCAAGGGCCAGGCGCTGACCCAGACGTTCATCAGTGAGGGCGCCGACATCATCTTCCCAGTCGCCGGTAACGTCGGCCTCGGCGCGGCCAAGGCGGTCCAGGACGCCGATCACGCGGCTGGCAGCGACAAGGTGAACATGTTCTGGGTGGACACGGATGGCTGCACCAGCGCGCCACAGTACTGCACCTACTTCATCACCAGCGTGACCAAGGGCATCGTGGCCGCAGTTAGTAATGCGGTGCTGAACGCGGCGAAGGGCAGCTTCGCGGGCGGGACCTACGTCGGTACCCTGGCCAACGGCGGGGCGGTGCTCTCCCCGTACCACGACTTCGCAAGCAAGGTCCCGGC
>Ga0302232_10002926_pt1 | contig 11604 bp, 10 predicted proteins | sample II_Palsa_N2_3_FD_193575 | JGI IMG/M metagenome (GOLD analysis project Ga0302232, IMG submission 193575) | Peat permafrost microbial communities from Stordalen Mire near Abisko, Sweden - II_Palsa_N2_3 | ecosystem: Environmental > Terrestrial > Soil > Palsa > Peat permafrost | place: Sweden...
GGCGGCCCGGCCCCGAGGCGGTGACACTGTTCGACTCCACCGGCCTCGCGATCCAGGACCTCGCGATCGCGCGGGCGGCCCTGGCCGCCTGGCGCGACGGGCGGACCGGAGCGCAGATCGTCCGGCTCGGCTGAGGGCCGGTCCTTCCCGATAGTCAGACCCTAGAGCGGGATGTTGCCGTGCTTGCGTCGCGGTCCCGGCTGGCGCTTGGTCTCGAGCGTGTGCAGCGCGGTGATCACCTTCGGGCGCGTCTCGTGGGGAACGATGACGTCGTCGAGATAACCGCGCTCGGCGGCGATGTACGGGTTCGCGAAGTGCGCCTTGTAGTCGTCGATCAGGTTCCGGCGGCGCTCCTCCGGCGTCGGCGATGAGGCGATGTCGCGGCGGTAGATGATGTTGACCGCGCCCTCGGGCCCCATCACCGCGACCTCGGCCGTCGGCCACGCGAAGTTCATGTCGGCGGCGAGGTGCTTTGACCCCATCACGTCGTAGGCGCCGCCGTAGGCCTTGCGCGTGATCACGGTGATCTTCGGGACGGTCGCCTCCGCATACGCGTACATCAGCTTGGCGCCGTGGCGGATGATGCCGCCCCATTCCTGCGTCGTCCCCGGCAGGAAGCCGGGCACGTCGCAGAACGTCAGGATCGGGATGTTGAAGGCGTCACACGTGCGGATGAAGCGCGCCGCCTTCTCCGAGGAGGAGATGTCGAGCACGCCGGCCAACTGCGCGGGCTGGTTGGCGACGACGCCGACGGCGACTCCATCCAGGCGTGAGAAACCGCAGACGATGTTCCGCGCCCAGTGCTCGTGGACCTCGTAGAACTCGCCGTCGTCGACGACGTGATGGATCACGTCGCGCATGTCGTAGGGCTTGTTCGGGCTGTCCGGAACCACCGCATCGAGCTCGGGGGCCATCCGCGTCGGGTCGTCGCTCGACGCCACCCGCGGTGGTGTCTCGAGGTTGTTCTGGGGCAGGAAGGACAGCAGGTAGCGGGCGTCCTCGAGGCACGCATCCTCGCCGTCGGAGGCGAAGTGGGCGACGCCCGACTTGCTGCTGTGGCTGATCGCGCCGCCGAGCTCCTCGAACTCGACCTCCTCGCCGGTGACGGTCTTGATCACCTCAGGGCCGGTGATGAACATGTGGGAGGTCTCCTTCACCATGAAGATGAAGTCGGTGATCGCCGGCGAGTACACGGCGCCACCGGCGCACGGGCCCATGATCAGGCTGATCTGCGGGATCACGCCACTGCAGCGCACGTTGCGCAGGAATACATCGCCGTAGGCGCCGAGCGACACGACGCCCTCCTGGATGCGGGCGCCGCCCGAGTCGTTGATGCCGATCACGGGGCAGCCGATCTTGGCCGCCAGATCCATGATCTTGCAGATCTTCTCCGACATCACCTCGCCGAGCGAGCCGCCGAACACGGTGAAGTCCTGACTGAACACGCACACTCGACGCCCGCCGATCGTGCCGTGCCCGGTCACGACGGCGTCGCCGTACGGGCGGTTGCGCTGCATCTCGAACTCGTTCGTCCGGTGGCGGACGAACGTGTCGAGCTCCTGGAACGAGCCGGGATCGAGCAGCTTCCCGATCCGCTCCCGGGCGGTGTACTTGCCCTTCGCGTGCTGCTTCTCGACGGCAGCCTGCGTGCCCGCGTGGATCGCCTCGTAGCGCAGGTCGCTCAGCTGGGCGAGCTTCTCCGCGTACGTCTCCGGTGCCTTGTCGCGCATCGAGCGGGCGAGTCTACCGTCCGATCAGGTGCGTGAGAACGGGCGGTGGTGCGCCTGGCCGAGGCTCTCGAGCGCTGCGTCGAGCGCCGCCGGCGCATCGACCGGGACGGACGGGACGGCGGCAGTTGCCGGCTCGGATGGAAGCTGGGCCACGGGCTGGGGCTCCGGCGGCGACGATCCGCGCCGCCCTGTGAGCCACCCCAGCAGGCCGCGGCGCCGCTCGGCCGGCGCGGGCGCCACGGCCGCAGCCGGCGCCGGCGCCGGCGCCGGTGCGGCTGCCGGTGCCGCCGCGGTGACCCCGGCCTGCGGGGCGGCCGTCAACGTCACCTTCGTTCCCCAACCGGAGGACTCGATCAAGACGGTTCCCCTCGCCCGCTCGCCCTCCCAGACGACGGCCCTCTCGGGTTCGAGCCGAGTGATCCTGATCTCGCCGAACGCGTGCAGGTGCCGCCCGAGCGAGTCCGGATCGCTGCACTGCGCCCACAGCTCGGGCGCCGATTTGACAAGTGTTCGGGTTGCGCTCAGATCGCTCATCGCCCCCGGGGTTCGCCCATCGGCGCCCGACTCCTCCAAACTCGGCGGCGCCCCCGGCGCCGGACGACCTGCTGCGGACGACCAAAAGTGGTCGACCGCCTTTATTTCGGGAGGGGGTTGTACGCCCAGTGCTGCTCAGCGCTCGTGGGCGTACGACCCCCCGGAATTCGCGAGGGGATCGACCAGTTTTTGCGGGTGGACGACCGTGAGCCCGGCGCTGGCGCCCTGAATCGGTTCGAGTCGGCGACGACGACCTCGTTGCCGCCGTCGACGAGCGACAGCCCCACCGGCGGCCTCAGCCGGCCGGCTGGTATCGCCCGAAGACGTCGCGCATCGCCGCGCACACCTCGCCGAGCGAGCAGCGGTCCTTCAGAGCCTGGCGCAGCACCGGCAGCATGTTGCCGTCACCCCGGGCCTGCTCGCGGACGTCATCCAACCGCCGCGCCACGAGCGCGCCGTCTCGAGCCGCCTTGAACTGCTGTAGACGCGTGACCTGGGCGCGTTCGGATTCGGGGTCGACCCGAAGCAGGTCGGACATCTCGACCCCGCCCTCCTCGACGAACCGGTTGACCCCGACGACCACGTCCTGTCCCGTCCGGTAGCGCTCGTGATAGCCGAACGCCGACTCCTCGATCTCGCTCTTGATGAACTCGATCGCGTTGACCGAGCCACCCAGCTCATCGACCCGGTCGATCAGCCACTGCGCCCGGCTCTCGAGCTCGTCGGTCAGCGCCTCAACGAAGTAAGAGCCCGCGAACGGGTCGACCGTGTCCGCGACACCCGACTCGTAGGCGATCACCTGCTGGGTGCGCAGCGCGAGCTTCGCCGCCCGCTCGGAGGGCAGCGCCAGCGCCTCGTCGAAGCCGTTGGTGTGCAGCGACTGGGTCCCGCCGCAGACTGCCGCGAAGCCCTGCAGCGCGACCCGTACGATGTTGTTCTCCGGCTGCTGAGCGGTCAGCGTCACGCCACCCGTCTGGGTGTGGAAGCGCAGCCGCAGCGACCGCTCGTCACGCGCGCCGAACCGCTCCTTCATGATCCGCGCCCACATCCGTCGCGCCGCCCGGAACTTCGCGATCTCCTGAAAGACGTTGTTGTGGCAGTTGAAGAAGAACGCGAGCCGCGGCGCGAAGTCGTCGACGGCCAGCCCGGCGTCGAGCGCGGCCTGCACGTAGGCGATCCCGTTGGCGAGCGTGAAGCCCACCTCCTGGACGGCCGAGCAGCCCTTCTCGCGGAAGTGGTAGCCGCTGATCGAGATCGTGTTCCACTTCGGGATCCGCTCGTTGCAGTAGGAGAAGAGGTCCGTCGTCAGCCTGATCGCGCCCGCGGGGGGGTAGATGAAGTTGCCGCGGGCGATGTACTCCTTGAGGATGTCGTTCTGGGTGGTGCCGCGCAGCTCGCGAGCCGGCACGCCCTGTTCCTCACCGACGAGCTCATACAACAGCAGCAGGACCGCAGCCGGCGCGTTGATCGTCATCGAGGTCGACACTCCGTCCAGCGGGATCCCGTCGAACGCGGTCCGCATGTCATCGATCGTGTCGATCGCGACGCCCGTGCGCCCCACCTCACCGAGGCAGCGGGGGTCGTCCGAGTCGAGCCCGAGCTGGGTCGGCAGATCGAACGCCATCGACAGCCCGGTCGAGCCGTGAGCGAGCAGGTACCGGTAGCGCTCGTTGGACTCCTTCGCGCTCGCGTAGCCGGCATACTGGCGGACCGTCCACAGCTGCTTGCGGTACATCTCGCGATGGACCCCGCGCGCGTACGGATAGGCGCCCGGCTCGCCGAGCGACTCCGCCAGGCCGGCCGGGAGGTCGTCCTCGGCGTAGAGCGGCCTGACCTCGATCCCCGAGTCGGTGAAGCGGCGCGGATCCTCCGGCCCGACGACCGGCGCGATCGTCAGCCGCTCGGTCTCTTCCATCGCCATCTCCACCTGGAGGTTACCTGCCGATCGCGTCCGGCTCGTCGCAAGCGCCCGATCAGGGTCGGGTCGCCCCTCGATCAGCGCGTGCGCCGGGGGTGGGGCTGCACAGTGCCCCACCCCCGGGACTGACGTCGGCATAGGGGTCCCCGATCGGAACCTCGATCTGCTCGGTGCGAATCGTCAGAGGACCTTTGACAGGAACGCCTTCGTGCGCTCCTGCCTCGGGTTCGAGAGCACCTCCTTCGGCGGTCCCGCCTCGACCACGACTCCCGCGTCCATGAACACCGCCGTGTCCCCGACCTCGCGGGCGAACCCGATCTCGTGCGTGACGACGATCATCGTCATCCCGTCGCGCGCGAGTCCGCGCATCACGTCGAGCACGTCGCCGACGAGCTCGGGGTCGAGTGCCGAGGTCGGCTCGTCGAACAGCATCAGCTTCGGCGCCATCGCGAGCGCGCGGGCGATCGCAACGCGCTGCTTCTGCCCGCCAGACAGCGCCACGGGGTAGGTGTCGAGCTTGTCGGCGAGACCGACACGTGCCAGCAGCTCACGGCCGCGCTGTCGCGCCTCCTCTCGGCCGGCGCCCTTGACGAGCATGGGTGCGAGCGTCACGTTCTCCAGCGCGGTCATGTGCGGGAATAGGTTGAAGTGCTGGAAGACCATGCCGATCTCCGATCGCTTGCGGCCGATCTCGCGCTCGTGCAGCTCGAACAGCCTGCCGCCGGACTCGCGGTAGCCGACGAGCTCGCCGTCGACCGACAGGCGCCCGGCGTTGATCGGCTCGAGGTGGTTGATGCAGCGCAGGAACGTCGACTTGCCCGAGCCCGACGGGCCGAGGATGCACATCACCTCGCCACGGTTGACCTCGAGGTCGATCCCCTTCAGCACCTCGAGCTGCCCGAAGCGCTTGTGCACGCCCTCGGCGGTGACCATCGCCTCGCTCAAAGCGCGCCTCCGTGCTCGCGGCTGGTCGAGAGCGCCAGTGTGCGGCCGCGCCAGCGCCCGCGCTGGGTGCGCGTGAACCCGCGCCCGTAGCGGCGCTCGATGAAGTACTGCCCCAGGTAGAGCACGCTTGTCATCGTCAGGTACCAGATGCTTGCGGCGATCAGGGCCGGGATCGGGTTGTAGGTCGCGCCGTAGATCGCCTCCGTCTCGGCCATCAGCTCATAGACCGCGCCGATCGCCACCACGAGGGAGGTGGTCTTGAGCATCGAGATGACCTCGTTGCCCGTCGGGGGAATGATCACGCGCATGGCTTGGGGAAGAACGATCCGCCGCAGCGTCTGCGCTGGGGTGAGGCCGAGTGCATGGGCAGCCTCGGTCTGACCTTCGTCGACCGAGATCATGCCCGCCCGCACGATCTCCGACATGTATGCGCCCTCGTTCAGCCCCAGCCCGAGGATCGCCGCCGTGAACGGCGCGATCAGGGTGTTCGCGCTTGCATGGATCACCGCCGGCCCACCGAACGGTACGCCGATGTCGATGTTCGGATAGAGGTCGCCGATGAAGCCCCAGAAGAGCAGCTGAACGTACACCGGCGTTCCGCGGAAGAACCAGATGTACAGCCAGCTGCCCGTGCTGACGATCGGATTGGGCGACAGTCGCATGATCGCGAGGACGACTCCGAGAACGACTCCGATCGACATCGCGATCACCGTCAGCTCGATCGTCACGAGCACACCATGGGTGATCCGAGGATCCGTCAGGTAGTCGCCGACGAGGTGCCAGTAGAAGCGCTTGTCGACGACCGCAGAGCGGACGAGCGAGGCGGCGATGACCAGGACGACAACCGCCGCCACCCACCGTCCCGGGTGGCGGACCGGGACGGCGCGGATCTCCTCGTGCCGCCCGGTGCCGTTCTGAGTGCGCTCCGAGCCGCTCACGAGCCGGTCCCTGCGCTCACGCTAACTCGTCGCGCCGTTGATCTTCATCTCCGACGCCGGAATCGCGCCGGCCTGCACACCCCATTTATCGAGGATCTTCGTGTACGTGCCGTTCTTCAGCAGCACGAGCAGGGCTGCCTGAATCGGCTTGTCGAGCCCGCCCGACTTAGTCACAGCGAGTCCATATGGCGCGTTCGCGTACGAGGCGCCGACGAGCTTGAACATGCCGTGCGACTGCTTCACCTGGTAGGCGGCGACGGGCGAGTCGGCGAATCCGAGCTGAACCCGTCCGCTCGCGAGCGCCAGGTTGGCGCTGTTCTGATCGGGATAGGTCGACACCGAGACGGCAGCCTTACCCTCGGCCTTGCACTTCTTGCTCTGCGTCTGGGCGTCGGACAGCTCGGTCGTCCCCTGCTCCACGGCGACCGTGTGCCCGCACAGGCCAGAGATGCCACTGATGTCGACTCCACCCGAGGTCTTCGTGAAGAACGACTCGCCCGCCGTGAAGTAGTCGACGAAGTTGACCGTCTTCTCCCGCGCCTTCGTGTCGGTGAACGACGAGGCGCCGACATCGTACTTTCCGGCGGTGAGGCCGGCGAGGATCGACGCGAACGGTGCGTTGACGATGTTGACCTTGAGGCCCATGACGGTGCCAAGCGCCTTCATCAGGTCCGCGTCCATCCCGATCACCGTATGCCCATCGGAACCGATGAACTCGTTCGGCGCGTAGCTCGCGTCGGCGGCGACGGTCAGCGAACCCTTTTTCCTGTAGGTGGCGGGCACGAGTGCCTCAACCGACGCGACCCCGCCGTGCGCGTAGACGGCCGGGTTCGGCCGGGCCACCGCGGCGGTCGTGAGGCCGCCGGCGAACGCTGCGACGACGACCGCGCAGATCGCTGCGGCGGGCACCACACACACTCGGCCGATCCCATACGTTTTGCTCCTCAGCTTGCACATCCAGCTCCCTTTCGGCGCTTGCGGGCCTAACCCCAGAAGACCCTGGTTGGCGGAGGATAGGAAACGGGAGGGCTCGCGTCGACAAAGTCGCACGATGAGGGCCTTGGTCGCGCCAGGGGCGATCGATCTTGAGCGCGTCGGCCCGCGGTTGCCGGCCAACCTCCCTGGGTACGCTTGACTCCTTGATGAGAGTCGAGATCCGCCTGTTCGCCGGGCTACGAGAACGCGCCGGTCGGGACGTGGTTGAGCTCGAGCTGCCCGATGGCGCGTGCGTGGGCGACGCGCTCGCGCGGCTGACCGACCTGACTGGGGAGTGCCGAGTGGTGATGGCGGTCAATCGCGAGTACGCATCCCCGGCGACGGTGCTCGCCGCGGGCGACGAGCTGGCGCTGATCCCACCCGTCTCGGGCGGTGCCGCGGCGGCTCTGTGGGTGCGCGTCACGAGCGAGCCGCTGTCGCTCGACGCGATCGTCGCGCGGGTCGCCGACGCGCGGGCGGGGGCGATCGTCAGCTTCAGCGGCGTCACGCGCGAGGCGCCGGCGCTCGAGTACGAGGCCTACGCCGAGATGGCCGAGCAGCAACTGGCGGAGATCGTGCGCGCGGCGATCGAGCGTCACGGGCTGTGCGCCGCGGCGGCGGAGCACAGGGTCGGGATCGTGTCGCTGTCGGAGGCGTCGGTCGTGATCGCGGCCTCCGCCCCCCACCGCGCCGAGGCGTTCGCGGGTGCGCGCGAGATCATCGATCGGATCAAGGTCCGAGCGCCGATCTGGAAGCGCGAGGAGGGCGAGTGGGTCGAGGGGCACGCGCCAGCCGGCGATAGGTAGATTGCCCGCCATGCCAACTTGCCTCGTGACTGGCGGAGCCGGCTTCCTCGGCTCACATCTGTGCGATGAGCTGCTCGCCCGCGGCAACCGGGTGATCTGCGTCGACAACCTCGAGACCGGCTCGCTCGCGAACATCGCCCACATCCGCACGCGGGACTTCGTCCATCTGAACCTCGACATTATCGAGCCCTACTACGTCGACGAGCCGGTGGACTTCGTCTACCACTTCGCCTCGCCCGCGTCACCGATCGACTATCTGCGCCTGCCGCTGCACACGCTCAAGGTGGGCTCCTACGGGACCCACCACACGCTCGGCCTGGCCAAGCGGCACCGCGCGCGGTTCCTCACCGCCTCGACCTCTGAGGTGTACGGAGACCCGCAGGTGCACCCGCAGCCTGAGAGCTACTGGGGCCACGTCAATCCAATCGGGCCGCGGGGCGTCTACGACGAGGCCAAGCGCTTCGCCGAGGCGCTGACGATGGCCTATCACCGCCAGCAGGGCGTCGACACCGCGATCGTACGCATCTTCAACACCTACGGTCCGAAGATGCGAGCGCACGACGGGCGTGCGATCCCGACGTTCCTGCGCCAGGCGCTTCAGGGCCGGCCGATCACGGTGTTCGGCGACGGGTCGCAGACGCGGTCGTTCTGTTTTGTCGACGATCTGATCCGCGGAATCATCGCCCTCGCCGATTCCGGGTATCACGAGCCGGTGAACATCGGAAACCCGAACGAGTTCACGCTGCTCGAGCTCGCCCAGACGGTGATCGAGATCACCGGATCGGGCTCGGAGATCGTGTTCGAAGCCCTGCCTACCGACGACCCCCAGGTCCGCCAACCCGACATCACGCTCGCCAGGGAGCTGCTCGGTTGGGAGCCCCAGGTGGACCTTCGCGAGGGGCTGCAGCGAACGATCGACCTGTCTGGCCCCGATCATCTGATCGGCAGCCCGCGCTGAGACACACTCTTAGATCGAAACTTCCTGGGACGCCGCGCGTTTCAGGATTTGCGCGGGCCATCAGAGGCCGAACTTGAGCAGCCCCCAAACAGAGGCGTCCTCCACGTCGAGCGGCGAGTCCGACCCGGCGGAGGCGCTGACGGCGCTGCCGGCGCATGACGTCAGACGCAAGCGCCCGCCGGCGCTGTCGTTGATCCTGCGGCTCGAGACGCTACGGCGGATCAGCCGCGTGATCTCGCTGCTCGCGCTCGACCTGCTCGGCGTCGCGGCGACGCTGACCACCGCGCTGTGGTTGAAGTTCGCGCTCCACGGCCATCCGCTCACCTACGAGGGCCAGTCGAGCTTTGGGCTCGCGTGGCAGCAGGCGGACCAGTGGCTCGCGTTCGCGTACCTGGTGACAGTCCTGATGTTCGCGCGCGTCGACCTCTACTCGGACCGGCCGCGGCGGCCGGGGATCGGCAAGATCGCCTCAGCGCTGTTCCTGACGACCGTGATCTCGCTCGTGTTCGCGCTTGCGAGCCGGCAGCACTTCGCGAGCTACTACATCTTCTACGGCTCGCTGGTGTTCGGGACCATCTACCTCGGCGCACTGCGCTACCTGCACACGCGCTTCACCGGGTGGCTGCTGACGAAGGCGGGCTACCGCCGCCGGGCGCTGCTGGTCGGCTCTGGCGCGCAGATCGACGCGGTCGCTCACGCGCTCGCGACGCGCTCACACTCGGACGTCGAGGTGGTCGGCTACATCTCGATGAAGGCGCGCCCGCACAACGGCCTGCCATCGCTCGGCCGCCTCAGCGACCTCCCGGAGATCATCGCGACGTCGCGGATCCTGGAAGTGATCATCGCCGACCCCGAGTTCCCGCAGGAGCAGGCCGTCGAGCTCGTCGACCAGTGTCACCGGCGCGGCGTGACCGTGCAGGTGGCCCCCTCGACGATGGAGATCCTGTTCGACCGAGCCGAGTTCGTTCCCGGCACGAGCGTGCCGCTGTTCCGGCTGCGCCCGCCCGTGTTCGAAGGGATCGACTTCGCGCTCAAGCGCACGTTCGACCTGATCGTCGCGAGCGTCGTGCTGGTGCTGACCAGTCCGGCGCTCCTCGTGATCGCGGTCGCCGTCAAGCTCAGCTCGCGCGGTCCCGTGATGTACCGGTCGGTCCGTCCCGGGATCGCGGGCAAGCCGTTCGACTGCCTCAAGTTCCGGACGATGCGCGAGCATGCCGACCAGCTGCAAGCCGACCTCGAATCGCTCAACGAGCAGTCGGGGGCCCTGTTCAAGATCCGCGACGACCCGCGCCTGACGCGGGTCGGGAGGATGCTGCGCCGCTACTCGCTCGACGAGCTGCCGCAACTCGTCAACGTGATCCGCGGCGAGATGTCGCTCGTCGGTCCCCGACCGCTGCCGATGCGCGACTTCGAGCGGCTCGAGGACTGGCACAAGAAGCGTTACCTGGTGCTCCCCGGGATCACCGGCCTGTGGCAGGTCTCGGGGCGCTCCGAGCTCGACTTCGACGACCTCGTTCGGCTCGACTTCCTCTACCTGGAGCAGTGGTCGGTGTTCCTCGACCTCGCGATTCTGCTGCGCACGATCCCAGCCGTCCTGTCGAGACGGGGGGCGTTTTAGGGGTCCCGATTAGCCGGGGGGCGCGGTCCGGTAGGCTGCCGCGGCGATGCCCCCGACCGACCGGTTCGTAATCTCGTTTGCAGCGGAGCCGCCGCAGGACGCGCTTCCGTACGGCCGCTGGGCGGACACGCTGCGCGGGCGCTTTCTGGCTGCCGTCGACGAGATCGACACGGCGGGCCAGGAGCTGGGCGAGGTCGGCGAGATCCGCTGGTTCCCCGACCGCACGTACGCGGGCCGCACATATGTCCCCGCCGTGGCGCGCACGAGCGAGGGCTTCGAGCTGTTCGGTTTCGTCTCTTTCGCCGAGGTGGCGGACGCTTCGAGCGGCCCGGGTGACTTCATTGCGCATGCCGACTTCACCGACGAGATCGCCGAGAACAATCCGGACTGGAAGCTCGACCTCAACGACGAGGTGATCGGCAGCTGGCGCGGTGAGGCCGGCAACCGAGCCGACATTACGCTCGTCTGGGGTGTGCCGATGATTCCCGGAGGCGCAATCGTCACCGCCGAGCTCGCCAACCTCGCCGTCGACCAGTGCGCGCTCGTCGAGGAGCGCTTCACGCTGATCGCGCCCGACGACTATCGCGGCGACTACCTCGAGGTCAAACTGTGGGGGCGCCGCGGCGACCTCCTGGCTACGGAATCGCTGTACGTCGACGACGGGGATTGAGTTCTTCGCTTAGGGCGGACGGCCCGTGGCCTTCGCAGTCGCGGCGCTCCGCTTGGTTGCCGGCGGGTGCCTGGGCACGTAACGTTGGGGAGGTGAGCCTGCCAGGCCGGACCGCAGCAGCAGGCGGGAGCCAGGGTGTCTTGCGCTAACGGGGGCCGACCGCGACGCCCAATCTCTGTGCGAGCACTGCCGCGCTGGCCCGGTTCGGGACTGAGAGCTTCGCGAGGATGCGTGAGACGTGGACGCTCGCGGTCTTGTCGCTGATGACGAGTGCGGCGGCTATTTCGCGGTTGGTCATGCCCTTGCCGAGCAAAGCGAGGACCTCGAGTTCTCTTGGGGTGAGGTCATACCTGTCGAGTCCCGAGTCGGTTCTGGCGCTCGGGTTGTCGTGTGGGTCAAGATCGATTCGGGCCGCGCGCGCCAAGGTTTCGACCGCATCGCACAATGGCCGGGCGCCGAGCTTGTCTGCTGTCCGGAATGCCTGTCTGGTGAGGTCCTGCACGAGCTCGGGA
>Ga0302232_10002927_pt1 | contig 11602 bp, 7 predicted proteins | sample II_Palsa_N2_3_FD_193575 | JGI IMG/M metagenome (GOLD analysis project Ga0302232, IMG submission 193575) | Peat permafrost microbial communities from Stordalen Mire near Abisko, Sweden - II_Palsa_N2_3 | ecosystem: Environmental > Terrestrial > Soil > Palsa > Peat permafrost | place: Sweden...
GGCCGTCCGGCCGCGTCGCGCGTCGCTTGCTTGGAGCGGCCAAGCGGCGCGACACACTCCTTGCCAGCCGACCGGAAAGGGGTGTTCGCAAGCACATTATTAGCGTGAACAGGCCCTAACACAGGCGTTCGGCCAAAAGGCCAGGTAATACGTCAGCTACATTCCGCAATGGAGGAACCTGTCATATGCAAATAAAACAAATCTTCAGCAGTCATACGCTGTAGCAACGAATCGTCCGCGGCAATAGATGCAGTCCCGCGTACACCCTCTTCGCTTATCTCGACGAATTGACGGCGGCCGATGGTAAGCCAAACCGTAGGCGTCGACGGATGAGTCCATTCGATGCGGTAACCTTTAGTCGCAGCAACTTCAAGATATTCGCCGGCAGTAAGAATATGCGGCGCGCCCTCCCCGCTCACCAATATACCGACTTCGCCACTTAAAATCATGATCATCGCCCCGCCGTCGCCGCAATAGAGCCAAGCCCCATGTGGCGTTGCATAGTCGATGGATACGGTGCGCGTCACCACGATTCCGGCATGATGGCCGGCGGTAAATATTTGCGGCTTGCCTTTTTGTGGATCTTGATCCAATTCAAATAAATTTCCAGTCGATTTCATGACATGCCTCCGTAACTCACCTTATCGCCAACATCTTATTAATTTGATTCAACATGACGATATTCACTTAATTTAATATACAGAAATATTTCAGAATATTTTTTCTGAATAATTAAATAGGACCAAAACCAAAATACCAACTACAGACCAATATTCTCAATGGTATGTACCGGACTCGGCACGATCTGAAAGCGAGGTTACGAGTGGTTCTATGCGCGTGCCATTTGCAACACCGGCAAAACCTCACCGCGCCCTGCCGGCATGCGCGATACGAGCGGTTTAGGCACCCGTATCACGCGCGGCGGCACACCTGGCCGTCAGGCTTTACCGCTCGGCAGTGCAGCCGCATCCCGGGGGGCGTCGCCGGTTTTTGCGATCCACCCGCCGCCCAGAGCGCCGTACAGATCGATGCGCGTCGTCCAAAAATTCAAACGGCTTGAAATCTCGTTCTGCTGCGCGCTATACAGGGCGTTCTGCGCGGTCAACACCTGCAAATAGCTATCGGTACCGGCTTGATAACGCAAGGTCGACAGGTCCAGCGTACGTCGGTAGTCAAAGGTATAACGCATCTGCGCAAACAACTGGTCGCTATAGGTGCCGCTGGCGGCGAGTCCGTCGGCGACTTCGCGGAATGCGCTCTGGATGGTTTTTTCATATTGAGCCACGGCGATATTTTTCTCGACATGGGCCAAATCGAGATTGGCCAGATTCGAGCCGGCGGTGAAAATCGGCAAGGTCAAGTTGGGCACAAAGGTCCAGGCAGCCGAACCGGCCTTGAACAGGCCGGACAACATGGAACTGGCCGAGCCGCCGCTGCCGGTGATCGAAATGGTCGGGAAAAACGCTGCCCGCGCCGCGCCGATATTAGCGTTGGCCGCACGCAAACTGTCTTCCGCCGCCATGATATCCGGACGCCGCGTGAGCAAATCGGCGGGCAAACCGGCCGGGACGTTGGCCACCATACGACCGTCATCAAAAGGCAAACCGGCCGGCAAATCGGCCGGCAACGATTCGCCGACCAGCAAGACCAGCGCATTCTCAGCCTGGGCCTGGGCCCGGTTCTGCGCCGCCAGATTCGCCAGAGCCAAATCAACCACCGTTTGGGCTTGACGCAGATCGAGTTCGGAAGCGGTGCCGGCCTTGAATTGATCCAGCGCCAGTTGGTAAGACGCCTGCGACGATTTCAGGGTAGCGTTGGTCACTTCCAGTTGTTCTTCGCTGGCGCGCAACGTCAGGTATTGATCCGCCACTTCAGACACCAGCAGGATCTCGGCCGATTGACGCGCCTCGGCCGTCGCCAGGTATTGATACAAGGCCTGGTTTTTCAAGCTTTGCAAACGACCGAAAAAATCAAGTTCCCATTGCGCAGCGCCACCCACCTGATAGTCGTGGCTCACCACGGCTTGGCCCGTGTTGGACAAACTGGCGGGCGTGCGCCCGCTCGACTGCGAGGCATTCACCCCAAGGGTGGGGAACAGGCCGGCACGCTCGATCTGATACTGATCGCGCGAGGCCTGCACGTTCAACATCGCCACCCGCAAATCGCGATTGTTGTGCAACGCCAGAGCGATCAACTGCTTCAAGCGCGGGTCGCCGAAAAAATCCTGCCAGCCGAGATCGGCTGCCGCCAGGGGTTCAGTCGCCGCGAGGTTGTGTTGATACGCGGCACCGCTCGGATATGCGCCGGCAATCGGCGCTTCCGGCCGCTCGTAATGGGGCGCCAGCGTACAGCCGCTAGCCAGCGCCGCCACCGCAAGCGCCAGGGGCAGATAAAGTTTACGCATCGTCATGTCCTTCTTGATGGGTCGGGTCCGTATTTCTCGGCGCGGGGGCCGATTCTGAAACCGGCGCGGGGGTCGACTCCGAGGCCGACGCGGGGGTCAATGACCCGGTACCGTTGGCAGCCGTTTTGTCTTTGCTGAATTTGCTGCGTACCACCACAAAGAACATCGGGATCAGGAAAATCGCCAGGAAGGTGGCGCTCAGCATGCCGCCGATCACCCCGGTGCCGATGGCATGCTGGCTGCCGGAGCCGGCGCCGTTACTGATGGCCAGTGGAAACACGCCGAGAATGAAAGCCATCGAGGTCATCAGGATGGGGCGCAAGCGCAAGCGTGCTGCTTCCACCGCTGCGTCGTAGGCACTCATCCCCTGCTGTTGCAAGTCTTTGGCGAACTCGACAATCAGGATGGCGTTTTTCGCCGAGAGGCCGACAGTGGTCAACAAGCCCACCTGGAAATACACATCGTTTTCCAGACCGCGCACGGTGGTCGCCAACAAGGCGCCGATCACCCCCAGCGGCACCACCAACAGCACCGAGAACGGAATCGACCAGCTTTCGTACAAAGCCGCCAAGCTGAGGAACACCACCAGGATCGAAATCGCGTACAACATCGGCGCTTGCGAACCCGAGGCTTTTTCCTGATAGGACAAGCCGGTCCATTCGAAACCGATGCCGGCCGGCAATTGCTTGATCAGTTGTTCCATTTCCGCCATGGCTTCGCCCGAACTTTTGCCGCGCGCAGCCTGGCCCTGGATTTCGGTCGAGGAAATGCCGTTATAACGCTCCAGCTTGGGCGAACCGAAACTCCATTTGCCCGAAGCGAAGGTGCTGAACGGCACCATCTTGTTCTGTGCATTGCGCACATAGAACAGATTCAGATCGTCAGGGTTCATCCGATATGGGGCATCGGCTTGCACATACACTTTCTTCACCCGGCCATCGGTATCGAGAAAATTGTCGACATACTGCGAGGCCCAGGCAATCGAGAAGGTCTGGTCAATCGCCGCCAGCGACACGCCCAAGGCGGCGGCTTTCTCGTGATCGATAGCCACGTCGTACTGGGCCACGTCATTCAAGCCATTGGCCCGCACCAGGGTCAGCAGCGGGTCTTTGGCCGCCAGCGCCAGCAATTGATTGCGTGCTGCCATCAGTTTGGCATGACCGAGACCGCCTTGGTCTTCCAATTCAAGATCGAAACCCGATGCCGTACCCAACTCCGGAATCGAAGGCGGGTTGATCGGGATCACCAGCGCGCCTTGGTACCCGGCGAAATGCCGCGAGACGCGCCGCACCAGGGCCTGCGCCTTGAGATCGGGGGTCGTGCGCTGGCTCCAGTCTTTCAGGCGGACAAAGGTGTTGCCCGAATTCTGACCTTTTCCGGCAAAGTTAAAACCGTTGATAGTAAATACCTGATCCACCATCGCCCCTTCCTGCTGCATCAGGTAATTGGTGACATCCGCCAGCACCTTGCCAGTTTGTTCCTGCGTCGATCCGGGCGGGGTTTGCACCTGCACGAAGATATAACCCTGATCTTCATCGGGCAGGAATGAGGTCGGCAAACGCACGAAGATCAGCGCGACGACGGCCAGGATCACGCCGTAAATCAGGAACCAGCGGCCCGAGCGGGCGATCACCTTTTGCACACCGCTATGATAGCTATCGCGGCTACGGTTGAAGTTGCGGTTGAACCAGCCGAAAAATCCGGTCTTGGCTTCGTGATGCCCGGCACCAATCGGCTTGAGCATGGTGACGCACAAGGCCGGGGTCAATACCAGGGCAACCAATACCGACAACACCATGGCCGCCACAATGGTCAAGGCAAATTGGCGGTAAATCGCGCCGACCGAACCGGAGGAAAACGCCGACGGCACAAACACCGCCGACAATACCAGCGCCACCCCGACCAAGGCTCCGGTAATCTGCCCCATCGCCTTGCGCGTCGCGTCACGCGGCGATAAACCCTCTTCCGCCATGACCCGCTCGACGTTTTCCACCACCACAATCGCATCGTCGACCAATAAACCGATCGCCAATACCATGCCGAACATCGACAAGGTATTGATACTGAAACCCAGCGCCGACATCACGCCAAACGTGCCCAACAGCACCACCGGCACCGCAATCGTCGGAATCAGCGTGGCGCGCAGGTTTTGCAGGAACAGATACATCACCAGGAACACCAGCACGATGCCTTCGAACAAGGTCTTGACCACATCGGCAATCGAGGCTTTGACAAACGGCGTCGTATCGTTGGGGTAATGCACCGCCAGGCCATGCGGAAAATATTTGGACAGCTCCGCCACCTTGGCTCGCACGGCGGTCGCCGTTTGCAAGGCGTTGGCGCCCGGCGCCAATTGGATGCCGAACCCGGCCGCCGGATGATTGTCGTATCGGGAATCGAAGTTATAGTTCTCGCCGCCCAAACTGACTGTGGCCACATCTTTCAGGCGTATTTGCGAACCATCCGGGTTGACCTTCAGCAGAATATTGGCAAATTGTTCCGGGGTGCGCAGCAGCGTTGCTTCGCTGATCGAAGCATTCAGCACCTGGCCTTTGACCGAAGGGGTGCCGCCGAGTTGACCGCCCGCGATCTGGACGTTTTGCGCCGCCATGGCAGTGGTCACGTCGACCGGAGTCAGCGAGTAGCTGGTCAGCTTGTGCGGATCGAGCCAGATCCGCATGGCATATTGGGTACCGAACAATTGCACCGTGCCGACCCCGTTGATCCGGCTCAGCGGGTCTTCGATATTCGACGCGACATAGTTCGCCAGATCGTAGCGGCTCATGCTGCCGTCAGTCGAGACAAACGCCAGCACCAGCAGGAAACTGCTGCTGGATTTGGTCACCTTGATGCCCTGCTGTTGCACTTCCTGCGGCAGCAGCGGCGTGGCCAACTGCAATTTGTTTTGCACCTGGACCTGGGCGATATCGGGATTGGTTCCCGCGTCGAAGGTCAAGGTGATGCTCGAGCTGCCGGTATTGTCGCTGGTCGAGGAGATATACAGCAAATGATCGAGACCGCTCATTTGCTGCTCGACCACCTGGGTCACCGTGTCTTCGACGGTTTTTGCCGACGCGCCGGGATAGCTGGTGGAGATCTGCACCGAAGGCGGTGCAATGGTCGGATACTGCGCCACCGGCAGGCTGAAAATCGACAAGCCGCCCGCCAGCATCAGCAGAATGGCGATCACCCAGGCAAAAATCGGGCGATCGATAAAAAACTTAGCCATGATTGATTCCCGTTATTGTGCGTTCGACGCGGCGGCTGCACTGGCACCAGAGCTTTGATCCGCGCCGGCCGCCGACGGCGCCTGCTCGACCTTGACCGTCATACCGGGGCGCACCTTCTGGATGCCGGCCACGATCACCCGCTCGCCGGCCTGCAAACCGCTCTGGACCACCCATTGGTCGCCCAAGGTGCGGCTGGTGGTGATGACCCGGGTCGCCACCTTGTTGTCGGGGCCGACCACCAATACCGCGGCACGGCCCTGGGGGTCATGCGTCACGCCGACTTGCGGCACCAGGATCGCGCCGTCGTTGACGCCTTCGGTCAAGCTGGCGCGCACGAACATGCCGGGCAACAACAGCCGCTTGGGATTGGGGAAGGTGGCGCGCACCGTCACCGAGCCGGTGCCTTGATCGACCGTGATATCGGAGAATTGCAAGGTCCCGCTCAGCGGATAGGCCGTGCCGTCTTCCAGCGTCAGCTCTACCTTGGCTTGGTTCGGCCCTGCCAGCTTCAGATCGCCTTTCGCTATTTCGTTGCGCAAGCGCAAGCCGTCCATGCTGGATTGGGTCAAATCGACGTAGACCGGATCGATTTTTTGCACCGTCGCCAGCAGCGTCGCAGCGCCAGCCTGGACATAAGCGCCCGGCGTCACTTGCGATTTGCCGATGCGGCCGGTAATCGGCGAAACCACGGCGGTATAGCCAAGGTTGATGCGGGCGGTTTCGACCGCGGCCTGGCCTGCATCGACGTCGGCCTTGGCTTGGCCGAGCGCGGCAACGGCGTTATCGTAGTCCTGCTTGCTAACTGCGTTGGCGGCCACCAAAGTGGTATACCGCGCGGCTTGCGCCGAGACCGATACCAGGTTGGCCTGGGCTTTTTCCAGCGTCGCCAGGGCACTGTCGTAGGCGGCTTGGTACGGCGCCGGATCGATCTGATATAAACGTTGACCGGCTTTGACCTCGGCGCCTTCGGCAAAATCGCGGCGCAAGACAATGCCGTCGACTCGGGCCCGCACTTCAGCCTCCAGGTTGGCGTCGACGCGGCCCGGCAATTCGCTGTTGAGCGCGACCGGTTGCGCGTGCACCGTCACCACCGTAACCGCCGGCATCGGAGGCGCGGCGGCGACCGGCTTTTGCCCGCAGGCGGTCAGCGCCATCAGCGCGACACCGGCCGCCACGGCCGCGGCAAGACGCGCGGAGGTAGGACGAGCGGCAGCCGGACGAGCGGAAGCAGGTCGGCGGGAAGGTGAAATTGAACTCAAATCAATACTAGCGATGCGCATGGATCGGCCTCTGTTTAGACATGGATGAAAGTCGGAATGCCGCGCGCCGCGTCGCCGGGATGCATCACCGTGAAACGAGCGCACCGGCCTATCAAGCGCAAGCTATGCGTGCATCGACGTCGGCGTAGTTGTGGCAAGTACCGGAGGTCTCGCCACACATCCTGTCGCGTAAAATATCTGGCGCGGCTTATGCGGGCAGCATGGGAGTTCATGCAGCGACGCGACTTTCAAGCTGTAATCGAGTCGCAACTATGCTAAAGAATCGCTGTGCAACCGCAGCAATTTGCGTTTATAGGACCAAAGGAAGCCAAACACTTGCCACTTTGAGGATTTTTCTGATGGATAAGCGGCTTTATTACGAGGCATTTATGATAAGCAGCCTATTTGCCCGCAATCTGTCCGGCGCCGATCGGGCTCTGCGCGTGGCGGGTCTGAATTGCGCTTGGAGCGGCACAGCAGATGAATCGGTAGCGCGTCGACCTGAATCGTGCAACTATCGTCGAGCCATGCGGCGGCGATAAAGCGTAAGTGAGCGTCAGCTTTCGACAAGTTCCATTTTATTTAATTTAATTAGTTAAGCTAAATAAATAACATAATCTCGACCTCGTGAATTTATACTGTGGCGATCCGCTTGAACCACGGCATCCATAGGGATCGGCAGTTGAACAAGATGAATTAACCTGCCGCCATTACGTGGCTGTTGCCTGACTTTATAAAATCACGATTCGATGCAGATGGGGATACCAAAAAATCAGACCAGTCCACAACCTGAATCTTGAACAGACATGCTAACGTTGCCAGGCTGACATAAAGAGCGGTATGTCACCTTAAGTAGCAGTGGTTCAGGCTGAGGGAATGAAGCAAATTAAAACGCGGAATTACCGTCGTATCGTGTCGGCTATTTTCCGCTGCGCGGGCCGTGACTCAGATCATTCACGGCGGCAGCAAGGTCGCGTAAATTTGCCGTGCGAGCACGAGATGGTGGTCAATCAAGAGACTGGCGGTCGCGGGGGCGGCCCACACCCTAACCCAACAGTGCACCAAAATGCCCGGTGCGACTGCGGCATATTTGCATCCCGCGCCACCCAAAGGGTTTTGCATTGCCGCGCCCCCACCGGCCAAGGTCCACCCGTGAACCCCAGGGGGTTACAGGCGGCATCTCATGGCGCTTACGCCGTGTCCTGATTTTGCGCCGTCACCGTCGCAGCTTGCGGCCGCCCATAACCAGCTACCGCGCCGCCGCTCGCCTTTCGAACGCCAATCAACCCGCTCCATCGAAAATTCATGGGTCTTTGAGCAAGTAGTTTCCCGGTTGTGCTCCACGCATACCGGCTCAATGCGACGACGCCGTTGAGCGGCATCGTTCATCCCACGGTCTTATATTGAGAACATGCAAAAATCGCCAGGTTGCCCAGGTAATGACGGCCCGTCCAAGACGGCATGCAGCTTGACGGCACCTGATAGCAAGGCGCCGCATCAGGCGCCGCCTTGCTTCGAACATTGGTTCCGCTGCTCCATCCCGCTGGACAAATTACGCGAGTTGATGCAGCACCCGTTGGATATCGTGATCGAGGGTGAAACCGGCTCCGGCAAAGATACGCTGGCTAAGACACTGCATGGGTATGCCGGGCGCCCGGGCGCTTTTGTCGCGCTTAATTGCGCGGCCTTGCCGGAAAGCCTGGCCGAAGCCGAGCTGTTCGGCGTCGAAATGGGCGCTTACACCGGCGCCATGCGGACCCGCCAAGGCCGTATCGAAGCCGCCCATCGCGGTACGCTCTATCTCGACGAAATCGACAGCATGTCACTCACCTTGCAGGCCAAGCTGCTGCGCGTATTGCAGGAGCGCGGCGTGGAACACCTCGGTTCAACGCGTTTTATCCCGCTCGATTTCCGTTTGCTGACCTCCACCAAAGTACCGCTCAAAACCCTGGTGGAAACCGACCGCTTCCGGCTCGATCTATATCACCGGCTGAATGTGATCTGCGTTCAGGTACGTCCGCTGCGCGAACGCGTATCCGAGATCGTGTCTATTTTCCGCGAAGCATGCGCCGCCTACGGCCGGCAAATTCGTCAACCGGTTCCGGAAATTTCTCCCACTACCGAGTTGTTGCTGCAGACCCATAATTGGCCCGGCAACTTGCGTGAACTCTACGCCGCCGCCTGCCGCCATATGCTTGGACTGCCGATCATCGATACCCCCGCCGGCGACTTGGTGTTGCCCTGCGGCTTGCGCGAACGCTTGTATTGGTTCGAACGCACACAGAACCTCCGCGCAACGGTCGCGGTCAGTGCTTCGGACGACGCATCGCCAGGCCATTTGCCGCAGGCATTGGCAATCAAGGTCCAATCCAGGTCGTCGTAGGGCGCGGCGGCGCCTGAATCCAGCCGGAGGTGGACCTCGCCCGCCAAAGCCAGTGCGGTTTTTTTGCAGACCAGGTTTTCCGGCCACTTGCTGAAGCCATTCAGCAACTGCCTCAAATCCAGCAACTCAAGCTCCTTGAGCGGCCGCGCCAACACTTCACGGGCGATGGAAACGGCGGCTTGCAGGTCTTGGGTAGCGTTTGACGGAGGGTGACCCCAACTCTGGCCCCGAGCCGGCCCCCCGGTTTCAGGCAATTTGCTGAAACCGAGGAGCAGATTCGCCAGCACCTGGGAATTGAAATGCTTCAATCCCCCGCGGGCCGCGGATCGACGCAAAAACGCCTGGGCCAGTTCTGCCATGGCACTGATGCACGCCGGATGATCGGCACGCTTACCCAGCGCACCGGCAAGACCACCCCAGTGCGGCGGTGTACCCTGGTCTTGCCGCAACGCGTCGATTGCGCTGCGAGCGATAATTTCAATGGCGGCTTCGCAGTGGCCCGGGCTTCGGTGCAAACTCTGCAGCATATAGGCTAAGCCCGCGCCCGATCCGGTATTCGTCACGTTGCTGCCGTTCTGGATGGCGGCCGTGCTGCCATTGACATAAAACGTTGCGCTACTGTTTTGCGAACTTGCCGTGCTGCTATCGAGTGTCACGTTTGAAGCGGCTTCCACATCGATGGCGCGACCTGTGCCGCTGGTCGTGTCGATTTGGGAGTTGTCGATCGTCGCGCTTGAACCGGCATCCGTCGTATAAACGCCGGTGCCCGTACCGGTATTGGTCACGCTACTCCTGCCGGTGATCCTGATCCCGGCCCCGCCCTCAACGTCAACTGTCTCGCCGCTATTCGCCGTCGCGCTGCTGGCATCGAAGCTGACGTTTGAGTCATTATTCACATACACAGCCGAAAGCCCACCCGTATTGCTCACCGTGCTGCCGTTCTGAATTGTCGCGGTCGCGCCTCCGTTGACCTCAAACGTCGTCAGGCCATTGGCGGATTGTGCCGTGCTGTGGTCGAGCGTTACCTGTGCGTCGGCGTCATCGTCGATGGCAATACCCGTGCTGGTTGCGGTGCCGATTTGAGAGTTATCCTCAATCATCACGCTTGTCGCGCTTGAGCCGGCGGCGGAGACAAATACTGCGTCGCCAAAGCCCGTCGTGTTCACCGTGCTACCAGCTAGCGTCACGCTTGAGCCTGCCGTCACAGACACCGCCGCACCCATGCCCGTATTCGTTACCGTGACATCCGTGCCGGCCAGACTTGTGCCGGTACCGGTCACGGTCAGGATCGCCGCAGAATCACTCGCACTCAGGTTCGTGCTGTCCAAGGTATGCGCTGCCCCGTCGCTCACGGTACATGGTGCTGTGGCGCAGACCTGATCCGCATACACGGTCTGCATGCTGCTGATGATCACCCCCGCCAGCATCAAGCGGATACAAATGGTTTTTAACGGCGCGGCAGGATACCTGCTTACCTGGAAGGCCTGGGTTGTGGTGCGGTTCATGGGGCGAGTTACCGATGGTTGGAAAGACCCGCACGATACTTTTGCTCACGTCGCGCACTGTTAATCAGTCTGTAAATAAGATCGATTAACGCAGCTATCTCGAAATGCATGTATATGAGATGGCTCGAATCTGTGGCAGTCCTATTTTTTCTGCTTCATAGCGTGTCATTTTCGTCCATTGCTAACGTGTCGTCGCGGACGAGATGACACATGCATCAGATATCGACATCGCAGAAACGAGATACAAGGAGTGGCGCAATGGCTAAACCCAAGCAATATGAAGGATCGTCGCTCGACGGTTTGCTCAAGGAGATGGGCGATTATGAGGAAATAACGGCGCGCGCACTTAAGCGCGTGCTCGCGGAACAACTCACCGATTGCATGGCGGCGAATCAATCAATTGATGAAAATCCATAAATCGCACACCGGCTTTCATCGCGGCGACACCCTGACCTTAAGTCCCGAACTGCTGCTGACCGTCCCAGAGCACACAGAAATCGGGATTGGTCTTATTTTTCCCATCCCATAGCTCACCATTCGCGCCCACTGCTAACGTGATCCCACTTACTGCTCTTCGGTAAATGCGATGCGTTTTGCGCTCCCCGTGCCTTGGCCCATCAGCGGCTTTGCCGGTTGCCGTCGCCACGCACCGCGACTCAACCCGGCACGCGGTTTATCCGTCTGCCGCCTCGTCCGCGATGCCGAGCCGCTGTATCAAGCCACCTTGTCCAGTGACCGGCTCCCCATCGGCGGCAGTCTTGCTCTCACGGCCTCCATCGATTCGGTGGAGCGTGCAAAAGGAATTTTGAGATGAACCAAGG
>Ga0302232_10002938_pt1 | contig 11575 bp, 10 predicted proteins | sample II_Palsa_N2_3_FD_193575 | JGI IMG/M metagenome (GOLD analysis project Ga0302232, IMG submission 193575) | Peat permafrost microbial communities from Stordalen Mire near Abisko, Sweden - II_Palsa_N2_3 | ecosystem: Environmental > Terrestrial > Soil > Palsa > Peat permafrost | place: Sweden...
AGGCCACCGGCGTCGACGCCGATACCGCCCGCAAGACGATCATTTCCGGGATCGGCGGATTCGCCACCGGCCGCTTCACTACTCCAGAGGAAGTCGCGACGCTGATCACGTTCCTGGCCTCCGACCAGACCGCCAACGTCACCGGTGTCAACTACGTGATCGACGGCGGCCTCATCAAGACAACCTGAGACCCCGGCACATGCCCGCGTTCAAGAACTCTGCTGCCCGGCTCATGGGAGGATAAGAAGAAGCATCCTGACAATGAGGGCAGGTCATGGACGACGAGCGTGAAAGTCTCAGCTGGCAGGCCTTCGGGCAGGCGTCCCGCGAACTGGCGCAGGCGATCGCCGACGACGGCTTCGAGCCCGATCTGATCCTGTCGATCGCGCGTGGGGGCCTGTTCCTGGCGGGATCCCTCGGCTACGCCCTCGCGGTGAAGAACCTGCACGTGATGAACGTCGAGTTCTACGATGGGGTCGGCACCACGCTCGATATGCCGGTCATGCTGCCGCCGGTGCCTTCCGCGGTGGACTTCTCGGAGAAGAAGGTGCTCATCGCCGATGACGTCGCCGACTCCGGCCGGACGATTGAGCTCGTCTACACCTTCATCAAGGATCACGTCGCGGACGTGCGCTCGGCCGTGATCTACGAAAAGCCCCGGTCACTGATCAGGTGTGAGTACGTCTGGAAGCACACCGACCGCTGGATCAACTTCCCATGGAGTTCCGTGGCTCCGGTCGTCCAGCGCGCCGGCCAGGTCTTCGACGCCTGACTCGGCCGCATCGACTGTTCTCCGGTGTCGGCTAGATCGGGTACCTGGTTGGTTCGGTGGTGTACTGGCGTCCGGAGGGGGCGGTTCGGCGGAAGGTTCCCGGGGTGATCTGCTCGACTTTCCACCGGGGGTGCTGCTTTAGCCGATGGTCGTGACGGCAGGTAGGCCCCCCGTTGCACAGGCATGACCGGCCGCCTGCCTCATAGGGGGTGTTGTGTTCGAAGTCGCAGTTACCGGCTGGTCTTCGGCAGGTCGGGGCGACACAGGTGGCGTGCCGGATCTGGGCCAGGTGCCGCAGCTTGACCCCCGGATCATGACCGCGGGCCTCAAACCGGTGATCGCATGTGTCCAGGGCGATCGGGTCGAGCGCGATCAGCAGGTCCCGCTGGCCGGGCTGGCCGGTGGACAGCCGCCAGGCGCCGTATCCGCCGGGTGGCCCGTGCTCGCCGAGGGCGGTGAAGGTGAATCGTGGCGGCGGGCGGCTGGCGGGTCCGCCGGGCGGGTCATGATCGCCGGGCGGGACGGGTCCGCTGGGCGGGTCATGGCCGCCGGGCGAGACCGGTTTGTCCCGCTGGGCCGGGCGTGCGCGGTTCTGGGGTTCGGGTCTGGCGCAGCCATGTCCGATGGCGTGTCCGTGCTCGTCGGTGACGCTGAGGCAGTACGTGGTCTTGGGGTTGGCGGCGGCGGCGTGGGCCAGGTCGCGGGCCAGGGCGGGATCGATGGGGCCCAGGCCGGAGATCTCGCCGGGCCGTTCGGCCAGGCCCAGCAGGGTGGCTAGCGGGATGGTCAGGTGCAGGCGGCCGGCGAACCCGGCCGGGAGCACGCTGGCGGTCGGCGGGATCCCCGGCTCGCCGGGGTCCGGCGCCGGTGATCCGCCGTCGCCGGGACCCTCAGGCCCGCCGCCGGGACCCTCAGGCCCGCCGCCGGGACCCTCAGGCCGGCCGCAAGGACCCTCAGGCGCGTCGCCGCGCGGACCGTCCGGCCTGCCGTTCTCGCTGTCGCTGCCGTGCTCGCCGCTGCCGGGCGCGTAGTTCTCGCTGTCCCTGCTCTCCCCGCTGTCCTGGCTTGCGGCGGGCGGGGCGGCGGGGCGGGAGTCTTTGTTGAGGAGGATGTCCAGGTAGGCCCGGGCCCGGAGCTGGTCCATATCCCCCTCCAGGCCTGCTTTCTTCAGCTCGTGCGCCCACCACGTGATGCGCTGGTCGGCAGCCAGGACCTCGGCCGGGGGCAGTTCGCGGCCCATCAGCGCGGCGTTGCCGGAATCTTCCAGCCACCGCTGTACCCGGGCGTCCCGCGCGGCGTCCTCGCGCCGCTTGCGGGCCTTCTCCGGCGCCACCTCGATCACCGCGCGGGCGACCGCGGACCGCAGACCGCCCGGCGTCAGCCGCCCCGCCCGGCCCAGCACCAGCGACTCCACCGCGCGGGCCTCCGCCGGGGTCAGGTTCGCGGTACCGCGGGCGAGGATCTCCACCTTGGCCAGCCGCAGCACCCCGGACCGGAACGCGGCCCTGGTCCCGGGCAGCTTGACTTCCAGGTCGTGGGCCAGGCGGAGCATCCCGTCGGCGGCCTGGCGGGTCTCGGCCAGCGCATCGCCCAGCTCGGCCACGGTGAACTCGTGCCAGGTCGCCGGCATCTGCTCCGGGCCTTCCAGCGCGCAGCCGTCGTCGGGGCTGCGCCGGATCAGCTCGGCCACGGCGGCGTGCTTGAGCGCGCACGCGGCGGCCTCGGCCCGGTCCAGCGCGCAGATCAGGCCGGTGAGCTCGTCGTCGGACGCGCCGGCGAACCGGTCACCGGGGCCGGCGATGTGCTCGGCCAGGCCGTGCAGCGCGCCGCTGCCGGGGGCCACGTCGAGCAGCTGCCCGGCCGCGAACGCCCCGGCCGGGCCGGGCGACTCTCCTGGGACCCGGCGCGCGGAGCCGCGCTCCCCCGGACCCCGCCGCGCCGACGCCACCGCCCGCGGAACCCCCGCCGGGGCACGCGAGCCCTGGCCCGGCCGGGGCGACCGCGTTTTACGGGCAGGCGGGGGCGGGTCCTCCGGGTCGGGTTCTTCGCCGGGTGCCAGCCCGGGATCCTCGTCATGCATCGAGGCCAGCCACGCCACCCACTCGTCCTCGGACAGCCAGTCCTCCGTCGAGGGCGGGAGTTCCCGCCAGCCTGTCGATTCATCCTGCATGGGATCACCGGTTGAAGAGTCGCCCGCCTCATGAGGCATCCGGGCAGCGTCCTCGTGCTGCCCGGATGGCTCATCGGCGGGGGTTGCTGGCATCGATCCCTCATTCAACGGTGACATGGTCGTCTTTATATTCGAATAATACTCTTTCCGGAGCAGCATGGCAACCCGCAATGTTGCCAATTAGAACTCTAGAGCCGATTCTTAAAGAAGAAATTCAAATCTATAAGCGAATGATCGACTAGCCTCCAATTGGTCCGGAGGAGGCCGTTCCCCACGGCGGCCGAGGCTGCGGATGCTGGATTGCTGCGGAAGCCCAGGTCAGGGGAAGCCAGGCGAAGGAATCCCTGCCGACTCGCTCAGCCGGGCTGACGGTTATCCGCGCCGACCGCGTTCAGCGGGCTGCCCGACACCGCGGACCGCCTCATCCGCGGACCGCCTCATCCGCGGACCGCCTCATCCGCGGACGGCTTCACCTGTGCGTGCGGCCTCCAGCGCGAGCAGCGCCACGTGCAGCGACGTCCGCGACTCGGCCGAGCTCAGGTCGGTGCCGAGGATCCGCTCGATGCGGTGCAGCCGCTGGTAGAACGTGGGCCTGGCCAGGTGCGAGCTCTTGGCCGCTTCCGCCTTGTTGCCCCCGGCCGCCAGGTACGCGGCCAGCACGCTGACGAGGTCGGTGTCCTGGTCGCGGGCGAGCAGGGCACCGAGTTCGCGCTCCACAAAGGTCTGCAGCCGCGGGTCGTCGCGGAGCAGATGGAGCAGGCCGCGCAGCCGCAGATCAGGCAGCCGGTAGAACAACGGCCGGCCGGGCCGCGCCAGCGGTTCCCCGGGCCGCGCCGGCGGGCTTTCGCGACCGCGGGTATCCGGGCGCTCGGCCGCCACGTCGGCGACCTGGCTGGCCTCCAGGAATGAGCGGCGCACGTCCCTGATCGATCCGGCCGCGGCGCCGACCCCGATCTCGAGTCTGTCGTGATCGCCTCCGAGCCGCTCCCTGATCAGGGTCGCGAGGCTGGTCAGCACCCGGTCCGGGTCCGCCTGCGGGCTGAGCGAGAGCATGGCTCCGGCGCGCGCATCGTCCAGGGTCCCGACCAGCGCGGGGATTCGCTCGGTCCGGCACGCGGCGGCCGCGATGTCGGCGACGTCGAGCACGCGCGCGTGAGCGGAAACCCCGAGCGCCCCCAGCGGTGCCAGCGGATCGCTGAGCCGGAACACCACCGCGATGAGCTGCCGGTCATCGACTGGAACCCCGAGCGCCCGGGAGCGCACCGCGGCTTCGGCCGGGTCGGCGTGGGCCTGGGTGATGATGCTGCTGATCAGCGTCCGGTGGGCCTGGCGGTCCAGGCTCTCCCGGTGCCGGGTGAGCAGGCGGCCGAGCGCCAGGGTGGTGGCGGCCCGCTCGACGAGCACCGTGTCGGTGCCGGTCGGCGGTCCGTCGCAGACCAGGATCACGCGCCCCCAGTCCTCGCCGCGCGCGCCGACGGGCGTGAACAGCCAGCCCGACGCCTCGTCGTAGGCGGTCCGCGGGCTCGCGGCGCCGACCGCCCGGCTGCGCCGGGCGAAGTCGGCCAGCAGCCGGGCGGGATCGGCGCTGGCTGGCTCGCAGGCGAGCACCCGGTGGGCGAGGTCGGCCAGGATCACCGGCCGCCCGGCCAGGGCCGCGGCCTGCCGCACGACCTCGTCCGGGGTCGCGCCCGCGACGGAAAGCTCGGTGAAGACCTCGTGCAGGCGCTCGGACGCGCGCAGTTCCTCCAGCTGGGCGTCGATGATCCGGGCGTGCACCGCCTCGGTGATCTCGACGAACGGGACCTCGCGCTCGAACGCGATCAGCGTCAGCCCGCTGTCGGCGGCCGCGCGGACCAGCGCTGAAGGCAGGGCCCCGACGTACCGGCGGCCCAGTTCCACCGCCAGCGCGCTCACCCCGGCGGCGGCCAGGTCAGCAGCGTAGCGCGCCAGCAGGACTGGCTCGGACGGCAGCGCGATCCCGGTGGTGAGCACGAATTCGCCGCCCTGCAGCAGGTGGGCCACGTCCGCCAGCTCGAGCACATGGACCCAGCGGACCCGTGCGCCCAGACCGGACGAGCCCGCGACCACCCGCGGGCTGCCGCGGCGCACCACGTCAAGGCCGAGCAAATCGCCCACGGTGGGAAGCATGGAACAAAGGGTAAAGCCAAAGCTTAAAGGCATTACACAATGTCGGTTCCCTCCGGCCGCGAAACCAGGAAGAGTGGGAGCATGTCTGAGCTACTCGCCCGCCACCGCGCGGTCATCCCCAACTGGGTCGGGATCTACTACGACGAGCCGATCGAGATCGTCAGCGGCAAGGGCTGCCGGGTGACCGACGCCCAGGGCCACGGGTATCTCGACTTCTTCGCCGGCATTCTCACCAATATGCTCGGCTACGACGTGCCCGAGGTCCGCGACGCGGTCGAGCGGCAGATCGCCAGCGGCGTCGTGCACACCTCGACGCTGTACCTGATCCGCAACCAGGTCGAGCTCGCGGAGAAGATCGCCAGGCTGTCCGGCATCGAGAACGCCAAGGTGTTCTTCACCAACTCAGGCTCCGAGGCGAACGAGGTCGCGCTGCTCGCCGCGCTCACCGCCCGGAACGCCAACGAGGTCCTGGCGATGCGGGGCAGCTACCACGGACGGTCGTTCGGCACCGTCGCCGTGACCGGCAACGCGGCTTGGAAGATGTCGAGCCACGCCCCGTTCGGCACTCATTATCTACACGGCGCGGACCGGCAGCTGGCCGCCTACGCCGTCCTCGACGACGCCGATTACATCAGAGCCTGCACGCAGGACCTGCGCGCGCTGCTGGCCGGCGGCATCCATCCCGCCGACGTCGGGTGCCTGCTGGCCGAGCCGGTGCAGGGGGTGGGCGGGTTCACGATGGCGCCCGACGGCCTGTTCGGGGCGTACAAGGAGGTCCTCGACGAGCACGGCATCCTGCTGATCTCCGACGAGGTGCAGACGGGCTGGGGTCGCACCGGCGAGCATTTCTGGGGCATCAGCGCGCACGGGGTCATCCCGGACGCGATGACGTTCGCCAAGGGCCTCGGCAACGGCTTCGCCATCGGCGGTGTGGTGGCCCGCGGCGACCTGCTCGACGGGATCCGCGGCAACGGCATCTCCACCTTCGGCGGCAACCCGGTCGCCACCGCCGCGGGCAACGCCACCCTGGACTACGTGCTCTCCCACGACCTGCAGCGCAACGCCGCCGTCACCGGCCGGATCATCATCGACGGCCTGAAAGCAGCCACCAGGAACACCGGCATCGTGGGCGAGGTGCGCGGCAAGGGCCTGATGTTCGCGGTGGACCTGGTCGACCCGGTCACCAAGAAGCCGAGCCCGCCGCTGGCCGGCCGGATGCTCGAGGCGACCAGGGAACGCGGCCTGCTGGTCGGCAAGGGCGGCCTGTACGGGCACACGCTGCGGATGGCGCCGCCGCTGACGCTGACCGAGGCCGAGGCCAAGGAAGGGCTCGGCATCTTGACCGACGCCCTGAACGCGGTCAACGAAGAGGCAGCCAAGTGACCTCCAAGCACATCACCCACTGGATCGCCGGCAAGCCCTGGGACGGGGAAGCCGAGCGTCACGGCGACGTGTACGACCCCGCGACCGGGCAGGTCAGCGGCCAGGTCGACTTCGCCTCGCCGGCCGAGGTGGACCTGGCGGTCACAGCGGCCAAGGACGCGTTCGCGACCTGGCGCCGGGTGTCGCTGGCCAGGCGCGCCTCGGTGCTGTTCGCCTTCCGTGAGCTCGTCCGCGCCCGCACCGCCGAACTCGCCCAGCTGATCACCGAAGAGCACGGCAAGGTCGCCGCGGACGCGGCGGGCGAAGTGGCCCGCGGCCTGGAGGTCGTCGACTTCGCCTGCGGCATCCCGCACCTGCTCAAGGGCGGGTTCTCAGAGAACGTCTCGACCGGCGTCGACTCGTACTCGATCCGGCAGCCGGTCGGCGTCGTCGCGGGCATCACGCCGTTCAACTTCCCGGCCATGGTGCCGATGTGGATGTTCCCGCTGGCCATCGCGTGCGGCAACACCTTCGTGCTCAAGCCGTCGGAAAAGGACCCGTCGGCCTCGCTGCTGCTCGCGTCGCTATGGGCCGAGGCGGGGCTGCCGGACGGCGTGTTCAACGTGGTGCACGGGGACAAGGTGGCGGTTGATGCCATCCTGCAGCACCCCGGCATCAAGGCCGTGAGCTTCGTCGGCTCCACCCCGATCGCCAGGTACGTGTACGAAAACGGGACCAAAGCCGGCAAGCGCGTGCAGGCCCTCGGCGGCGCCAAGAACCACATGGTCGTGCTGCCCGACGCCGACCTTGACCTCGCCGCGGACGCCGCGGTCTCGGCCGGGTTCGGCTCGGCCGGGGAGCGCTGCATGGCGGTATCCGCGCTGGTCGCGGTCGACCCGATCGGCGACGAACTGGTCAGCAGGATAAGGGACCGGGTCGCAAACCTGCGGGTCGGGCCCGGGGCCGACGAACGGTCCGAGATGGGCCCCCTGGTCACCGGGCCGCACCGGGACAAGGTCGCCTCCTACCTGGACTCCGGTGTCCGGCAGGGTGCGACCCTCGCGGTCGACGGCCGGGCCCACCCGGTGATCGGAGGCGTCCCAAGAACCCCGGGAAACCAGGAGGGTTTCTGGCTCGGCCCGAGCGTCCTCGACCACGTCACCTCAGAAATGAGCTGTTACACCGACGAGATCTTCGGCCCGGTGCTGAGCGTGCTCCGCGCCCCGTCCTACGACGCGGCCGTCCAGCTGGTCAACGACAGCCCCTACGGCAACGGCGTGGCCATCTTCACCAGCGACGGGGGAGCGGCCCGCCGGTTCGTATCGGAGGCCGAGATCGGCATGGTCGGGGTGAACGTGCCGATCCCGGTCCCGATGGCGTACTACTCCTTCGGCGGCTGGAAGGCCTCGCTTTTCGGCGATACCCACGTCCACGGCACCGAAGGAGTGCACTTCTACACCCGCGGCAAGGTCGTCACGTCCCGCTGGCCCGACCCGAGCCACGGCGGCGTCAACCTCGGCTTCCCGGTCAACACCTAGAACCCTGTAGAGCCTTAGAGCAGGCTGTTGACCTCGTGCACGTCGCCGCAGGGGACGTCGAGCGCCGCGTGGTGCTTGCGGATGGCCTCTTCGTCCGGCCCTTCGAGCAGGCAGTAAACCTTGCCGTCGGCGTTGTGGTACAGCTCGATCTGCCGCACGCCGAACTCGTCGCTGACGCCGTCCCGCGTGCCCTGGGCGATCTGCTCGATCGCTTCCGGAGGAAGTTGCAGGTCGTCGTGGTAGTCCATGAACCGAGGCACTTCTTTGTTCCTCCCGTTGCGGCTGTTGTCTCGGCCACTATGCATGAGTAGCCAGCGCCTTGTCCACAGCGTGTGACGGAGCGGGCCGCCGTGATCTCCGGCTCCAGGTTTTGGGGTCCCGGTCGCCGAGCAGGGCCAGCCCGGCCGGCAGCAGCACACCGCGGACCACGGTAGCGTCGATGAGCACCGCCACCGCCATGCCCACGCCGAAGATCTTGAACTCGATGATGGACAAGGTGGCGAAGATCGAGAACACCGCCACCATGATCACCGCGGCGCTGGTCACCACGCCCGCGCTGCGGGCAATGCCGCTGGTCACCGCCTCCTTGGCCGACGCGCCGCCCAGCCAAAGCTCCCTGATCCGGCTCAGGATGAACACGTGGTAGTCCATGCTGAGCCCGAACAGCAGCACGAACATGAACAGCGGCAGCCTACGGCGTGATCCCGCCGTAGGCACTGAAACCGAGGAGTTTCTCCAGGTGGCCGTCCTGGAAAATCAAGACCATCAGGCCGTAGGCGGCGCCGACCGAGAGCAGGTTGAGGCCGATCGACAGCGCCGGAATATATACGGAACGGAACGTGGTCATCAGCAGCAAGAAAGCCAGTCCGAGCACGAACGTGAAGACCCACGGAATGGTTTTCGACAGCTGGGCATCGAAGTCGTGGTTCCCGGCGGTGAGCCCGGTCACCGAGTAGCTTTCCCGGCACCTGGCCCAGCGTGGCCGGCAGGGCCTGGCCGCGCAGCGTGGCCAGCGCGTGGTTGGACGTCGCGTCGGTCCCGCCGCCCGCTAGGGGTACCGACACCACGAGCACCTGGTCGTTACCGAACATCGCGGTGGTGATGGGCTCGCGGAGGGCGCCGTGGGTGGCCGCCACCTGCGCGTGCAGCGCGGCGACGGCCATGCGGCCCACGCTCCCGGACGCCGCATCGGCGAGCCATGGTGCGCGCTGCCCGAGCGTAGTGGGGTTAGCCTCCCCCCGTTCTGGGGGGTCCAGCTGATGGGCAACCCGAACGGCCATAACGTAGCGTCGAGTTATGTTCCTCCTCAGCGACCTGGTGTCGGCGCGCACCTGGCTCGCCCTGATACATCACCTGGTCGGCCTGTTCCTCGGAGTCGCGGCCATCTTCGTCGTGACCTTCGGCCTCGGGTTCGGAGTCGGATCGCTGCCGGCCGCGCTGATCGGCCTGCCGTTGCTCGGCCTAACCCTCCGGGTCACCGACTGGTTCGCCCGGGCCGAACGAGCCAGGTTCGCTCTTCTGCTCGGCGTGCGGATCCCGGCCTGGCCGGCCGGGGACCGGGCCGGGTACCGGTGGGGCCTCGTGCCTCGGTGGCGGATGTTCACCGAGCGGGCCACCTGGGGAGAAATCGGTTACGCGCTGCTGCGGCTGCCGGTCAGCGCGGTCACCGTCACGGTCAGCATCGGGGTGTGGGCCCTGGGCCTGACCATGCTGGCCCTGCCCTTCTACAACCACTACCTGCCCAGCGGCGGCGCCAGGTTGGGTGACACGGTGCTGCGCGGCTCCGCCGTCACGGTGCTGTCGGCGATCGGCCTCGCGGTGGTAATCGCCGCGCCCCAGCTGACCCGCGGCCTCGCGACCGCGGACGCGGCCATGTCCCGCCGCCTGCTCGGCCCGCCGAGTGACCTGGCCGCCCGGGTGATCGAGCTCGAGACCAGCCGCGAGCGGGTCGTGGACGCGGCCGAGGGGGAGCGCCGGCGGATCGAGCGTGACCTGCACGACGGCGCCCAGCAGCGGCTGGTCGCGCTAGCCATGGAGCTCGGCCGGGCCCAGGCGAAGTTCGCCGACGACCCCGACGGAGCCAGGGTCCTGGTCGACCAGGCCCACGCTCAGGCCAAGGAGGCCCTCACCGAGCTCCGCAACCTGGTCCGCGGCGTGCACCCGCCGGTGCTGACCGAACGCGGCCTGGACGCGGCCCTGTCCGGGCTGGCCGCGCTCTGCCCGATCCCGGTTGACGTGCACGTTGACGTGCCGGTGCGGCCCAGATCCGCGGTGGAGGCGGTCGCCTACTTCATGGTCGCGGAGGCGCTGACCAACGTGGCCAAGCACTCCCGCGCCAGCCAGGCCAAGGTCGTGGTGGAAGGCCACGGTTACCCGGGCACGCTGACCGTCATGATCAGTGACGACGGGATCGGCGGGGCCGACCCGGCCAGCCCGGGGCTGGCCGGGCTGGCCGACCGGGTGTCCGGGGTGGACGGGCGGCTGTCGGTGGAGTCCCCGTCCGGCGGCCCGACGATCATCGCGGCGGAACTGCCATGCGGGTAGTAATAGCGGAAGACTCCGTGCTGCTGCGCGAGGGCCTGACCCGGCTGCTCACCGAGGCCGGCCTCGAGGTCGCCGCGGCCGAGGGGGACGCCGAGAAGTTCCTGCGTGCGGTGGCCGCGCACCACCCGGACGCGGTCGTCGTCGACGTCCGGATGCCGCCCACCTTCACCGACGAGGGCCTGCGGGCGGCGCTGGTGGTCCGCGATCAGTGGCCCGACGTCGGCGTGCTCGTCCTGTCCCAGTGGGTGGAGGAGCGGTACGCCACCGAGCTGATCTCGGGCCGCCCGCACGGGGTCGGCTACCTGCTCAAAGACCGGGTCGCGGACGTGGGCGAGTTCCTCGACGCGCTGGGTCGGGTGGCGGCGGGCGGCAGCGCGTTCGACCCCGAAGTCGTCGCGCAGCTGCTCGCCCGCAGCCGCCACCCGCTCGGCGAGCTGACCCCGCGCGAGCGCGAGGTGCTCGCGCTGATGGCCGAAGGCCGGTCCAACTCCGCCATCGCCGGCGCGCTCGTGGTCGGCGGCGGAGCGGTGGAAAAGCACATCAACAACATCTTCACCAAGCTGGGGCTGGCGCCCGGTGACCGCGACCACCGTCGCGTGCTCGCCGTCCTGCGGTACCTCGGTGCGGGATGAACGGGGATACCGTCATGACGACCACGCCTGCCAGCCGCCTCGCGCCCGCGCCGGGCCGCTTGCGCCTGACCCCGGCCCGGGTCCTTACCTTGTTGATCGGCGTGCCGCTGGTCCTGGCCCTCATCGGCTGGCTCGGCTTTACCACCGTCGCGCTGGTCGGTCAGGCCAGCTACCAGGTCAGCTACGCCATCCCGGTCACCGGCGGCCAGCTCGTCGCCGGCGTCGGCGGCAGCAACGTGACGTTGCGTCAGGGCCCGGGCCAGACCGCTCACCTGACCGGCACCGTGCAGTACGACCTGATCCGCCCCGGCCTCAGCGAGAGCACGGGCCCGAACGGCACCAGCCTCGACGTGCGCTGCCGTATCCCGGTGGGATCGTGCGGGCTGAACGCGACCCTCGAGGTTCCGGC
>Ga0302232_10002946_pt1 | contig 11558 bp, 11 predicted proteins | sample II_Palsa_N2_3_FD_193575 | JGI IMG/M metagenome (GOLD analysis project Ga0302232, IMG submission 193575) | Peat permafrost microbial communities from Stordalen Mire near Abisko, Sweden - II_Palsa_N2_3 | ecosystem: Environmental > Terrestrial > Soil > Palsa > Peat permafrost | place: Sweden...
GGACAGTCCGGGCCTCTACTACTACCGAGCGCGCTATTACAGTCCGATGATGGGCGGTTTCATCAGTGAGGACCCGATCACATTTGGTGGTGGGCAGTTGAGCTTCTATGCCTACACCGGTGGTGATCCCATCATGTATCGGGATCCAAGTGGGCGTGAATTCATCACCGCTTTGATTGGTGCTGTGGCGGGCGGTGTAGCTGGCTATGAGGCTGGAGGTTGGCGAGGAGCTGTCGCAGGTGGCGTTGTGGGCGGTATTGTGGGGTTCTTTGCTCCCCAACTATCAGTTGAAGCAGGCGCATGGGCAGGTGGGGGAATCGGAGGAATGTTAGCCGCCACCGGGACAACCGTTGCAACAGGTGCATTCACTGGCGCAGTTGCTACAGTGGGAGGTAATGAGCTTAACAACCTGGCTAATCCCTCATGCAAGAAGAAGCTGACCGATGGCTTGGCGTTTGGAGTGGCTTTAGGAGCAATGGCGCCCTTGATGAGCGGAGAGGCATTTGCAGCAGGAGCTGGAGAAGCGGCCGTCGGAGGCACCGCGTCCAATGTGTTTTCGGGTATCACCGGAGGTATTAACGCTATAGGAGAGGCTTTCGATCCAGGGGCCGCCCATGGTTTTCTACCATCTGGGGCGAGCAGTGAATGTGGCTGCCAGAGGTAAAGGAGCAATTTATGAGTACAGCTCTTCCATACGTCTATAAGTTCAAAGGCAGGTTTCCAGCACTCATCGTATGCGGCTTAATGACGGTTCTGCTTGTCGTCTTTGCCGGCTTGATTGCCAGCCAAGGGGGCGGTGTAGGAGTCGCAATTTTTTTCCTCGTAGGCGCTCTTTTCTTTTTGCTTATCGGTGGCGTATTTTTTATTGGAAAGACGAATATCGTTATCGACAATGAGTCAATCTCGAGGACCATTCTTGGGAAACGATTCAAGGTCATACAATGGAAAGACATTGAACGGATCACGGTGTTTCCCGTGCGAGGGGCTGCAGTTAGTTCGAATGTCACCGGGTACAATATAATTACCTCTCGCAACGGATCGAATTTATCAAACACAAAAAAGATTTTCTTCAGCAGTCAAGGCAATGATTTATTCGATCTGCTTGAATGTATGAACATTTATATCGCTCGCTTCAACATAAAGGCTGAGCAAAAATCCGATAGCACAACAGTAATCATCAAGTCAATCTAGTATCTACGCCTATGTGGGGGGTGATCCACTCGATTACGTCGATCCGACGGGTCTTTGGGCACTGACCGCACAAATATATGGGTTGTACGGGCCGCTTGGAGGCGGAATCGTTCTGACAGGAACAGGCTTTTCCGTGGATTCCTTTAGCCTTCGGCTGGGTATCGGCGTGGGCAAAGGAGTGTCTTTCAATCCTAAGGGAGGCAAGCCCGCTGCAAACGCCCCATGCCATTCGAATAGTCTAGGTTTCTACGCAGAAGCCGAGGTTGGGAAAGGCCCTTTCAGTGTCGGCGCTGGTGTGAACGCAGGAATAACTCTCGATCAAAATACAAATTTCAGTAGCTACCATGGATTGGAACCTGAGTATGGTCTTGGTAGCTCCTCCGGTGCTGGGCAGTTCGTTACGGCCGGTTTGGAATATGAAGGAGAGGCAAGTGCTGGACTCGAGTTCACTCATACGTTTCACTAAAATCAACAGGTCCAGCGGCTCATGAAAAGTGAAAAATCGATTTGGCTGATTTGGCGAATAGCCATGATTGCCGCTTGTATGTTCGTAGTGCCCTATGTGATGCGTGATCAGCGAAATGACTTTCCAGAACCCGCGTTAGCTTTTCCAATATTTCTCATGGTCGGTTGCTGCGCCTTCGTGCTGCTGCTGTCGTGGATTGGCGTGACTAGCAGCAAAACGCAACTTCAGGAATGGCGCACTCCTTCCTGGCGTAGCAATCCATTTGTTATCAACGAACCGCTGCAAAACTTTAGTGATGCTGCATACAGTCTCCTGGCCGCTAGTTTTGCCTCAATGGCCATCGAATTGGTACATCAGCCGAGAACATGGTCATGGGAATTGCTTTTGTCCATCGGGCTCGGGCTTTGGCTCGGAGTGCGATTGTCGCTAATTGCATTTAAGAATAGATTTACTGCGTCATAGTTGCGGGTGCGCCGAAGAGGGTGCGTAGCAACGCGTATCACAAATGGAAAGTTGCGAGCCGCGGCACGCACTGAACTGGCTATCTGCACCACGCACATGCAGGAGAAGGGCGGGCATTCGCCGCGTCCAGGCTCGGCTTAGCCACTTCGGCGTAGCGATGACGGAGATCTACACTCACGTCTCGATCGACATACTGCAGCAGACCCGCGCGGTCACGCACCGGCGAAGCAGGCACGTACCGAGCGGATAGCCATCGACGACGAATCGATCGGCTGAAGGTCTCATCTCGCCCGGCCTGCTGCGCCATCACTTGCGCGCGCGCGCTGCGCCACCGAAACTCGCGTCTAGGGAAAAATTGCATCGAACAGGGAGAAGGTGTCTTCGCCAGCCGCTCGCTAACCCGCACCACGCCTAGGGAAAACGGCCTCCGGTACGACGAACTCGTGTCGGGGGCAACTATCTATGCCTATGTAGGAGGGGATCCGCTCGATTACTTTGATGCATGGGGCCTGGCACAACATTTGGGGTATACGACGGTTATGCCTGGACCGGGCCAAAGTACGAACCAGGATCCATGGCAAATTCAATGGACGTTGTCTGACCCATCGGCAGCAGGTGGGTGGATCGTGCAGCAAAATACAATCACGCTTCCTGATGGTTCCCCGGTAACGTACTGGGAAGCATGGCAAGTTGCGCCGAACGCGACCGGTACCATGCAGGCTGCAGCGATGAGTGGGTCAGGCTTGGTCCCAGTCGACGACACATTCGATGTTGAGCCCGCTAGCGCCAATGTGCATTTTCATGCATCCGCCAGATTCTACGAAGGGTTAAAACTCCCTTGTGACTTTAAACCGAATAGCAATCCGTATGCGCAAGCGCTCCCGGCGACATCTACAGACCCTCATCTTCCATTGAGCGGTGCGACTCCGCCAGTGGTTCGCAATTGGTCACCGCACTGACGAGAATTTGAAAAGGTGAGATATATGAATCGCTTTGTTGCTCATAACTTCTTCGCAAAGTTGGCCATTTTTTTTAGCCTATTGATTTCAATCTCTGCATGCCAAGAGGTCTTTGCGCAGGTCGGCACTCGCCCCGATACTGGTCCTGGAGAGTCGTACGTAATGAGTCAGATCTCGATAATTGCATCAGAAAAACCCAGTCTTTCTCGAACGCAGCGCGTGGAAGATTTGGCGAACTGGGTCAACGGGGAAAACTTGAATAAAGTCGATAAGCGCGACATCGAAGGATTGGCTAGTATGCTCAATGAGTCTGACGACTCAGTCAGCTTTTGGGTTGCTGTTGCGCTCAGTCATATTGGGCAACGAGCCGCGTTGGCGGTGCCTTTACTCCAACAGAGGCTTGACTATGTGTCATGCATCCGTACCAACGGAGTCGCACCGGAATTTTCCTCTGCCCAAGCGATACACGCTGCCTTTCTCAAAATAGGGGCTATACCCAAAGCGGTTGTATGCCGATAGGTGCTTACACGTATATGCCTATGTGGGGGGTGACCCGCTGAGCCACACCGACCCCCTTGGACTGTTCCCGCCTCCAGAAGAGGGGGGTGACGAAGAGACTCGGGAGGAAGCATGGGCGCGGAACCCAGGGCTCGGACCGAATTTGGTGCCTCGTAGTGAGTCACAAATGGAAAGGGAAAATGGTGAGGAAGCGTGTCGACGGAACAGACTTCCTTCCGATGACTCTCAACTTGGGCATATTTTCGATGCGCAAAATCCGGGGCACTTGCCGAACCTTCCTGAAAATCAGCAGCTGCTTGAAGATTTGACAAACAATCCTGATGCCGAGCTTGGTAAAGATTCTCGCGGCCTCACCTGGTATGCACAAACTCTTCCGGATGGCACTCAGGTGTGGGCGTCAACAATGAATGGAGTAATCCAAAACGGTGGGTTAAACCAGGTTCCGCGAAACTACAGTCCTCAGACAGGGCTTTCCTTCCCATCAAAACCATGACAGTGAGGACTTTCTATGGCCGTGCTAACAGATAAGCAGGCTTACCAGGCTATGTTTTATTTTCTGGATCAGCGTTATCAGAGGTTGAAGGATGGGGCGCTTGCTTCACTACTCGGAGATATGTCGACCTTGCCTGACGGATGTCCAGCGGATCCTGCAATTGAAAACCACTGGCGAAAGGCCGTTGAATTTGCCTTGAGTGAAGGTGTGGCTAGTAAACTTGAGCTCGCACCTAAAGAAAAGTAAGCGCGTCCATTCGCCGCTTATGACCATGTCGATCTCATTTGCCGAAGAATTGCGACAGGACGGCACGCTCGTCCTGTCGCCGACTAAGCTCGCAGCGAGGTTGGCCATGTCGACGGACGAGCTGGCCACCGTCGCCGGCGTGCATCGCCACACGATCAGCGAGCATCCCGAATCGGAATCCGTGCAGGCCTTCATGCACCGCGTGGTGCGTGTCATCGCTGCCGCCGAGGAAGTGAGCGGCGATCGCGCCCGTGCGCTGGAATGGCTCAAGCAAGGATCGATTGCTAGCTTTGGCCACAAGGCGCCCTTCGCGCTGATCGCCGACGGCCGCGTGGACGACCTGGTGCGCTATCTGGCGTCCATCCAGTCGGGCTACGTAGGCTGATCGCTACCGACATCGGGCACGTGTCATCGCTAGCGAACGTTAAGCCGCGCTAGCGATGACACGTGGATAACCTGGAGGATGCCAATGAATGACCTGGTGCGGATGATCAATCTAGAGACGGCCGTGGAGATCTTGGCGGCTTGCCAGGGTCAGGTGATGCAGGCCCTTGTGGAAGAACAGCGCAGCATGCGTCCGGATCAAGAGCGTATCGAAGGCTACCGGATGGTGATTGGTCAGTTGAATGCGGAGCGCAAGGCGCTGAACATCCATGATCACGCGGCGATTGCTCGGGTGCGCTTCTTTTACGGTCTGCTGCTCAAAAAGGCTTTGCATCTGCCATCCGCCTAAGCGCGATGCATCACACTTGCACCATCGTTGACGCATCGGTGCACCACATATGCATCACACTTGCATCATCCGTGCATCATCCGTGCGTCCTGTCGTGGCCCGTTGGGCCACGTGGTGATGGTTGACCCTCTTGGCATGCGGTGGACGGCTTTTTAAGGGTGTTTGCGGGCCGAGTGGATGCTCCCTTAACCCTTAAATCCCCGCCATACACCATACGCACCTCTGCGGGTGCCGCAAGTCCATGATGCCGAAGAACAATTGCGGAAATGATGCAAGTTAGTATGTAAACACGACTACTACACGATGCTCCGCAAAGCTCGATCTGACGCCATCGAGGTGTAAACAAAGTGTATACACCCCTGTTAGTTGTGAGCCTACAGGTCGTATCACGCTGAGACTTTAGCCGGCTAAACCTTTTTAGAAATAAAAAAACACCTGCCTCTCAGGCCGCTGTCGCGGCCCGTGAGGCAGGTGCTGTGCGATCGGCGTCGAGGCCGGATCGTTATCTCTTAGCCGCCTAGCGGCCCGCCTGTTGCAACACGGTGTCCAGCATCGCACTGACAAACTTCTGCTGCGCGCGGGGTAGCAGGCTGACCTGATCGAGCTGCTGTTGCAGCTTGGAGGCCGGGCCGCGTTTGCCACCACGCCTGCCGTTGTCGCCTATCAACTCTTCGATGGACACGCCCAGCAGCTTGGCGAGCTTGGGTAGTGACGACACGGGCACGCGCCGGCGGCCCACCTCATAAGCGGTAATCGTTTGCTGCGAGGTGCCGAGCAACTCGGCGAGCTGCACCTGGGTGATGCCTTCTTCCTTACGCAGGGATGCGATGCGTGCACCGAGCTCAATGAAGAACGCTCGTTCGTCGTTACTGATGGCCACCGTCGCGATCTCGACTTGGTACTGGAGAGCCATAACCGTATCCCGACGTTGCTATTGTTGTTGAACATACTACGAAAAGGTGTACTCTGCGACGGAATTATTTTTCTTGACAGGTTTTGGCCGGAGACCCGTTTATGGCACGCATCCCGGAAAACGAAATCGAGCGGCTGAAGGCCGAGGTGTCGGTGCAGCGCCTGGTGGAAGCCCGCGGTATCGCGCTGACCCGTCACGGCGCCTCGTGGATCGGCCGCTGCCCGTTCCACGAGGACAAGACACCCTCGCTGGTGGTGTCGCCGGCGAAGAACCTGTGGCACTGCCTGGGCGCGTGTCAGATCGGCGGTACGGTGATCGACTGGGTGATGAAGGCTGAGGGCGTGAGCTTCCGCCACGCGGTGGAGCTGTTGCGCGAGGGGATGCCCTCGACGTCCCCGATCGATCGCGTGGTGCGGTCATCGAGCGTGCCGAAGCTGCCGGCGCCGGTCTCGTCGGATGCCGACGATCGCGCGCTGCTGCGTCAGGTGATCGGTTATTACCACGACACGCTGACGCAGAGTCCTGAGGCACTGGCCTATCTACAGGCGCGCGGTCTGAATCACCCGGAGCTGATCGAGCGCTTCCGGCTGGGCTTTGCCAACCGCACGCTGGGCCTGCGGTTGCCGGACAAGAATCGCAAGGCCGGGGCGGACATCCGCACACGTTTGCAGGCACTGGGTCTGGTGCGCGACTCCGGTCACGAACACTTTAATGGCTCGCTGGTGATCCCGGTGCTGGACGAACACGGTGACGTGACGGAAATCTACGGTCGCAAGATCACGCCTAACCTGCGCACCGGCACGCCGCTGCACCTGTATCTGCCGGGCCCGCATCGCGGCCTGTGGAACATCGCGGCCGTGCAGAGCAGTCCGGAGATCATCCTGTGCGAAGCGTTGATCGATGCGCTGACCTTCTGGTGTGCGGGCTATCGCCACGTCACCGCTGCTTACGGCGTGGAGGGCTTCACCGCCGATCACTTGGCGGCCTTCCAGCAACACGGCACCGAGCGCGTGCTGATCGCGTACGACCGTGATGCGGCCGGCGATGCGGCCGCCGAGAAGCTGGCCAAGCAGCTGATGGCCGTCGGCATCGCGTGTTACCGCCTCCAGTTTCCCAAAGGCATGGATGCCAATGCGTACGCCCTGGCCCTGCAACCGGCCACGAAATCGCTCGGCCTGGTGATCCGCAAAGCAGTGTGGTTGGGCGAAGGCCAACCGCCGGCACGGCCGGAAAACGAAGGCGTGATGCTGCACGATGCCTCACCGTCGATCGTGCTCGATGAGTCTTCTTTAGTCGCCGCTGTCGCGGTGGAAACCGCATCGCCGGAACCGGCGTTGCCTGCGTCACCGCTGCCCTCCGTACCGGCACGGATCGCCGCCGAGGTGAGCGACACCGAAGTGGTGCTGACGCTGGGCGAGCGTCGCTATCGCGTGCGTGGCCTGTCGCGCAATCTCAGTCCCGACACCCTGAAGGTGAATCTGCTCGTCTCGCGTAGCGAGGCGTTTTACGTCGACACGCTGGACCTCTATGGGGCGCGTGCGCGCACCAGTTACGCCACGCAGGCGGCGGTGGCGCTGGGGGTGGCCGAAGGCGTGATGCAAGCGGATCTGGGTCGTGTGCTGTTGCAGCTAGAAACCTTGCAGGATGCGCAGATCCGCAAGGCGCTGGAGCCGGTGGCCCCGGCAGCGGTGACGCTGAGTGACGACGAGCGTGAGGCTGCGCTGGCGCTCCTGAAATCGCCGAACCTCTTGGAACAGATCCTTGCAGACTTCGAGGCGTGCGGCGTGGTCGGCGAGCGCACCAATAAGCTGATCGGGTATCTGGCGGCGGTCTCACGCAAGCTCGCCGCACCCCTGGCGGTGGTGGTGCAAAGCTCGACGGCGGCCGGTAAATCCTCGCTGATGGAGGCGGTGCTGGCCTTCATGCCGGAGGAGGAGCGCTTCCGTTACTCGGCGATGACCGGACAGAGCCTTTACTACCTGGGTCAAACCCAGCTCAAGCACAAGATCCTGGCGATCGCTGAGGAGGAGGGCGTGCGCCGGGCGGCGTACGCCTTGAAGCTGTTGCAGTCCGAGGGCGAGCTGACGATTGCCAGCACGGGCAAAGATCCGGTGACCGGCAATCTGGTGACGCAGGAGTACCGCGTGGAAGGTCCGGTGATGATCTTCCTGACCACCACCGCCATCGAGATCGACGAAGAACTGTTGAACCGCTGTCTGGTGCTGAGCGTGGACGAGGGACGCGAGCAGACGCAGGCGATCCATCGCCGCCAGCGCACCCGGCGCACGCTCGATGGCCTGTTGGCCCGCGAAGAACGCGAACACCTGTGCACGCGCCAGCAGAATGCGCAGCGGTTGTTGCGTCCGCTGGCGGTGGTCAATCCGTACGCCGACCAGCTGACCTTTATGGACGATCGCACCCGCACGCGACGCGATCACGAAAAGTACCTCACGCTGATCGACACGATCGCGCTGCTGCATCAGTACCAGCGGCCGATCAAACACACGACCCATCGCGGCAAGGAGATCGAGTACGTCGAGGTGACGCTGGCCGACCTCGCGCAGGCCAATGCGCTCGCGCACGACATGCTCGGGCGCAGCCTGGACGAGCTGCCGCCCCAGACACGTGGCCTGCTGCGTGCGCTGTGCACGATGGTGGCCACGCGGATGCAAACCGAAGCGCTGCCACGCAGCGACGTGCGCTTCAGCCGGCGGGAGGTACGCGATGCCACGGCGTGGGGCGATACGCAGCTGCGGGTCCATCTGGAACGACTGGTGGCGATGGAATACCTCCTGGTCCATCGCGGCAGTCGCGGGCAGAGCTTCGTGTATGAGCTGCTGTATGACGGTGACGGCGGTGCAGCGCCGTACCTGTCGGGTCTGATCGATGTGGCTACGATGGCCACCTCGCGGGGGGCCGAGAGCGAGAACGCGGGGTCATCGCGGCCGGCTCACGGCATCAACGCGGCCGCTTCACGGTCGGTGGAAACGCCGGCTAGCCCAAGCGTGGCAACGCCTGCCGTGCCTCCGTCGATCCCGCCGCACAAAACGCACGTCTTGAGCCCATCGGTCGTGCCGTCGTACGCATCGTCCTCGCGCGTGGTCTGAGATGCCGCGCAAGGGTCAGCGCGTCAAATACATCACGCCGAGGGCGGTGAAACCGCCCAAGCCGGCCACCGTGCACATCGATCGGCTTGCTGCCCACCCACTGACGCGATACATGCATGCCCACTTCGAATGGATGCTCACGCACGCCTACAGCGCGGACACCGTGCGGGCGCGACGCGTCGCGTTGCGCCGCTTCATCGCGTGGTGCGACGAGCGGCATCTGGACGATCCGCGCACGATCACCAAGCCCATGCTGGAGCGGTACCAGAAGAGTCTGTACTACTACCGCAAGCCGGATGGCCAGCCGTTGACGCTGGGCAGCCAGCACGGTTGCCTCGCGCCACTGAAGACCTTTTTTAAGTGGCTGGCCCGAGAGAACCACATCCTCTACAACCCTGCTTCCGAGCTGGTGCTGCCCAAGCAGCCCAAACGCTTGCCCCGCACGCTGCTGTCGGTGGAAGACGTCGAGGCGATCCTGCGCGAGGCCGAGCCGATCACGGCGCCGGGCCTGCGCGATCGGGCGATGCTGGAGCTGCTGTACTCCACCGGCTTGCGGCGCATGGAGGTGCCGAACCTGGCGCTCTACGACGTCGACCTTCGTCGCCGCCTGGTCTTCGTGCGCGAAGGGAAGGGGCGTAAGGATCGGGTGGTGCCGCTGGGCGACCGGGCAGTGGCATGGGTAACGAAGTACCTGGTCGAGGGCCGGCCCGCGCTGATGGCCGCCGACACGGAAGCGCTGTTTATCAGCGACTACGGCGAGGCGATCACACCGGAATACCTGGCCGACAAGGTGAAGCGGTACATGGAGTTTGCCGGCATCCACCGACCCGGTGCGACGCATCTGCTGCGGCACGCCTGCGCCACGCACATGCTGGAGAACGGGGCCGACATCCGCTACATCCAGGCGCTGCTGGGCCACGCCAGCGTGGCGACGACGGAGATCTACACCCACGTCTCGATCGACAAGCTGCAACAGATCCACGCGGCCACGCATCCGGCCGGCACGTTGCACCGCCGTGGTGGCGACGAGGAAGCGTCCCTGCCGGGGGCGACACATGACCCGTGACGAACTCGGCTACGCCTTGAGCAAGCAAGTGCCGGACATGGCGCGTAGCGTGACTGTGCAGACGAACTATGGCGAACTCATCCTGACCGGGCGCGACGCCGAACGGGTAGCGGCGTTGGTGCGCAAGCTCCTAGAAGCCCGCCTGCGCGCGGCCGAGCGCCACGACGCCACCGGTTAACCGCCTCGCCCCTGTCCAGCGGTCTGCGCGCTTGCGCGCGCGTCGCGCACGGTCGAAACTCGCGTCTAAGAAAAAATTGCACCGAACAGGGAGAAGGTGTCTTCGTCAGCCGCTCGCTAACCCGCACCACGCCTAGGGAAAACGGCCTCCGGTACGACGAACTCGTGTCAGGGGCAACTATCTATGCCTACGGCAATAACGACCCGCTCAGCAACATTGACCCTACGGGATTGTTCCTGTGGCCGTGGGAGCGACCGGTCATGTACAACGGCGGCACTGCGGCTGAGCAAGCTGAAGCGCAGGCTGCCGTCGACCAAGTTTTTTCCACTCCGAGAGGACAAGAGATGTTGAGTCAGATCGAAGGTCCTTGGTATGAACACGGAAGCCCACAAACGATGAACATCAATGACTATGGCAATGACGCCGACCCTGCACTTTTGAGCGGATTCTTTTCCATCAACATGGATGCCAATGTCTATATACCCATGCAAGGAGGAAGAGCTCAGGCATCTTTAGCCAGAATCATTGCGCATGAATTAGGTCATTCGTTGATGGGGGATGATGATGATGGTCCGTGCCGTATGAATAACATCAATAAAAATGAGAATCCGGTTGCCGCTGCTCTTGGTCAGCCGTTGCGAACCGCCTATAACTTCTCGAACTGACATATATGAAATACATAAATATCGGCTTTCTTCTTTGCATGATTCTTTCACTTTCAGGGTGCGGAAAACCAATCGCATGTACCCCTGAAAAGGGGGTGGCCAGCTTAAAGTTACTTGTAGTTTCCCATGCTGCATCGGATGCTAAGCAAGCTTTAGCTAACGGTGATCGCCGGCTTCTTGGTTTCACCGGCGTCGGCCTTGAGGCCCCAGGATTCTCTGGCGATCCTTTTTCTTACTCGTATGGCATTAGGATGATTGAAGGGACATCGGATGTAACCTGCAATCAAGAGGATTTGCATTTAAATCAAAATGCCTGGCTATATGCAAAGCAGTACAATCAAGAAATGATATTGTTAACAAGTATCAAGCACTGAGTTTTGTCGTGTTTTTGTTTAGTCACATCCAGAGATGTAACTTGCGCTACCGATTGCACGTGAATCATGTCGATCTCATTTGCCGAAGAATTGCGACAGGACGGCACGCTCGTCCTGTCGCCGACTAAGCTCGCAGCGAGGTTGGCCATGTCGACGGACGAGCTGCCACCGTCGCCGGCGTGGATC
>Ga0302232_10002957_pt1 | contig 11541 bp, 7 predicted proteins | sample II_Palsa_N2_3_FD_193575 | JGI IMG/M metagenome (GOLD analysis project Ga0302232, IMG submission 193575) | Peat permafrost microbial communities from Stordalen Mire near Abisko, Sweden - II_Palsa_N2_3 | ecosystem: Environmental > Terrestrial > Soil > Palsa > Peat permafrost | place: Sweden...
CAGTGGCCGCAGGGAGTCCACGATCGAGTTCACTACCGCAGGAGTGGAGGCGATCGTGCCCGCCTCGCCCACGCCCTTGACCCCTAGCGCGTTGGTCGTCGATGGCGACTCGGTGCGGTCCGTGATATAGGACGGCAGATCGGCCGCGGACGGCACAAGGTAGTCCGCCAACGTTGTGGTGAGCAGGTTGCCGGCGTCGTCGTAGACGCCCTCCTCGTACAGCGCCTGAGCGATGCCCTGTGCGATGCCGCCATGGATCTGGCCCTCCACGATCAGCGGGTTCACCACCTTGCCGACGTCATCGACTGACACATACGTGCGGATCGTGACCTGGCCAGTCTCAGTGTCGACCTCTGTCGCGCACAGGTGGGTGCCGTGCGGGAACGAGAAGGTGGCCGGGTCGTAGGTGGCGTCGGAGTCAAGCGACGGCTCGACCCCATCGGGCAGGTCGTGCGCGTCGAACGCGGCGAACGCAATCTCCTGGATGGTCTTCGACGCGCCCGTCCCGCCCCTGGCCCGGAACGCGCCGCCGAAGAACTCAATTTCCTCCTGCGGGGCCTCGAGCAGCTTGGAGGCGATGACTCGTGCCTTGTCGATGACCTTCCCGCAAGCCGCGTGTACCGCATTTCCGCCCACGACCACCGACCGGGATCCGTAGGTGTCCATGCCCTTCGGCGCCACCAGGGTGTCTCCGTGTAGCACCCGGATGTCCTCGAACGGCACGCCGAGCGCGTCTGCGGCGATCTGGCTCCACGCCGTCTCGTGACCCTGCCCGTGCGCGCTTGTTCCGGTGACCACCTCCACCTTGCCGGTCGCCAGCACGCGGATCGACGCATGCTCCCAGCCACCCGCCACGTAGCTCAGCTGGCCGAGTATGCGAGAGGGTGCAAGCCCGCACATCTCGGTGAAGGTGGAGACGCCGATGCCTAGCTGCACCGGGTCGCCGCTGGCCCGCCGCCGCTCCTGCTCCTGGCGGAGCGCGTCGTAATCGAAGAGCTCGCGCGCCCTCGCCGTGGCGGCCTCGTAGTTCCCTGAGTCATAGGTCAGGCCGCAGACGGTCGTGTAGGGGAACTCCTCGTGCTTGATCCAGTTCCGCTCTCGCACCTCCAGCGGGTCCAACCCGAGTTCCGTGGCCAGCTCGTCCATGATCCGCTCGATCGCGTAGGTCGCCTCCGGGCGGCCGGCGCCGCGGTAGGCATCCGTGGGGGTGGTGGTGGTGAACACTCCGGTGCAGCGGAATGAATAGGCGTCCATCTTGTAGATGGCGTTGTACATGAAGGCGCCGAGCAGCGGGATGCCGGGTCCGACGATCTTGAGGTAGGCGCCCATGTTGGCCAGCAGGTCCACCGACAAGCCCCGGATCCTGCCATCAGCGTCCGCGGCGATCTTGATCCGCTGAAGCTGGTCCCGTCCATGGTGCCCGGCCATGTTTCCTTCGCTGCGTGACTCGGCCCACTTGACCGGTCGGCCGAGCCGGCGGGCGACGAGCAGGGTAATCACCTCTTCCGGGATGAACTCCAGCTTGGAGCCGAAGCCACCGCCGACGTCGGGCGCGATCACCCGGAGCTTGTGCTCGCCGATCCCGGTGACCAAGGCGAGCAGGAGGCGCACCACATGCGGGATCTGGGTAGACGACCAGATGGTGTACTCGTCGGCAACCGGGGAGCAGACGACCGCGCGCGTCTCCATCGGGCTGGGGATCAGGCGCTGCTGTATGTAGTCGCGCTCGATCACCACGGGAGCGTCGCGGAAAGCGGCGTCCAGGTCGCCGTTGGCGAAGACCCACTCGTAGCTCTTGTTGCCCTGCTCGTGCACCTTCGGCGATCCCTCGTCCAGCGCCGCCCGCATTTCGAGCACCGGCGGCATGGGCTCGTAGTCGATGTCGATCAAGGCCAGAGCGTCGGCCGCGGTGTACCGGTCGCGAGCGACAACACACGCGACCATCTCGCCGACGTGGCGGACCTCATCGACGGCCATCGGCGGGTACGCCGGGATCACGATGTCGGGAGTGACCGGCCAGACGCAGGGCATGCTGCCCTGCTCCTCGGCGAAGTCGGCGCCGGAGAAGGCAGCAACCACGCCAGGCAGCTGCTTGGCAGCGCTCATGTCGACCGAGGTGATCCGTGCGTGCGCGAACGGGCTGCGCAGGAACGCGATGTGCAGCATGCCGGGCAGGGTGATGTTGTCGGTCCAGTTGGTCTGGCCGGTGATCAGGCGCTCGTCTTCCTTGCGGAGCCGGGCCCTGCCGAGTTCCGCGCCCGGTGCCTGCTGGGTCTCAGTCGTGGTCATTCGCTGGCTCCCGCCTCGGCAGCGCGCCGCACGGCGCGGACGATGTTCTCGTAGCCCGTGCAGCGGCAGAGGTTGCCCTCCAGGCCGTCACGGATCTCCTGATCGCTCGGGTGCGGATTCTCCTTCAGCAGGTCCGCCGCCGCCATGATCATGCCCGGCGTGCAGTAACCGCACTGCAGCGCGTGCTCCTCATGGAAAGCGCGCTGCAGCGGATGCCATTCACCGTTCGCCATGCCCTCGATGGTCGTGATCTGCGCGCCGTCCGCCTGAACGGCGAGGACGGAGCAGCTTTTAACCGATGCCCCGTCCATCAGCACGGTGCATGCACCGCAGTTGGACGTATCACATCCGATGGGCGTGCCGGTCTTGCCTACGCTTTCTCTCAGGTAATGGACGAGCAGCATCCGCGGCTCGACGTGGTCTACGTAGCTGACTCCGTCGACTGTGACGGTGATCTGTGCCATGCGTGGTCTCCTCCTAGGAAACACCAGGTGCGCCTCATGCAAACCTAGGACCGCCGGACGCGCCGCACCAGTACCTGGACCTTGCCTTGATCGCAGTAACGGCCGAGGCGCCCGCCTGGCGAACTGCCGGGAGGTGATTTCAGCCCGTCCGGGAAAGCCTGCTCAGCCCGTCCGGGAAGGCTGCCGGGTCAGCCGGTGTCGAGGACCTGGAAGGCCTCCGCCAGGCGGCCGTCGGGCAGGCCGCCCTGCTGACCCGCGCGGCTCAGCCAGCCGCGCAGGAACTCCTCCAGTCCGTCCATCTGGCCGGTCTGGCTCACGTGCGCCCGCAGCGCGGCGACCTTGCGCGGGAACGTCTCCGTCACGTCCACGTACTGGGTCGGCGACGGGCTGCCCGCGATCCACACCTCGCGCACCGTCCAGGCGGCGAGGTCCTCCTCGGCGAGGAGGCTGGGGAAGGCGAACTGATTGCGCGCATCGGGGTAGACGGCATCAAGAGCCGCGGAGCCCACCGCCCGGTGGTCAGGGTGGCTGGCGCCTGCCCGCGCATAGTTGCGCTCGGGGGAGGGGCAGACCACCCGGTCCGGGCGGACCTGCCTGATCACCCGCGCCAGGTCCTTGCGCAACCCGATCGTGGCCTCTACCCGGCCGTCGGGGTACCCGAGGAACCTCAGGTCCTCCACCCCAACCTGCTTGGCGGCTGCCGTCTGCTCGCCGCGCCGCAGCGTCGCCATGTCGGCGCGGGAGATGCTCGGGTCGCTGCCGCCCGCGTCGCCGTCGGTGACGATGCAGTAGATGACGTCGATCCCGGCGTCGGTCCAGCGCGCGACCGTGCCAGCGGCGCTGAAATCCACGTCATCAGGATGGGCGGCGATGACCAGGACGCGGCCGATCTCAGAGTCCTCAAGCACGCTCATGATCCTACTGGCTGCCCGGCGGCCGATAGCGGTTACGATCTGGCCGGCGGAAACCGGCTAAAGCGTAACCGCTGATGTGATCTTGGGGCTGCTGAGATCAATGTTACGCATGGTGCCTTTGCGAGGCCCCAGAGTGGGCTGCCCAGGGATGAGCCGGCCCGGACTGGACCGGTCGGTTCCTTAGTCCAGCGCGGACATGACGTGCTTGATGCGGGTGTAGTCCTCGAACCCGTACATGGACAGGTCCTTGCCGTAGCCGGACTGCTTGAAGCCGCCGTGCGGCATCTCGGCGACCAGCGGGATGTGCGTGTTGATCCATACGCAGCCGAAGTCCAGCAGCCTGGACATCCGCATCGCCCGGCCGTGATCGGACGTCCACACCGACGAGGCGAGCCCGTAGTCGGTGCCGTTCGCCCAGCGCAGCGCCTCGTCCTCGCCGCTGAACTGCTGCACGGTGATGACCGGGCCGAACACCTCGTTCTGCACGATCTCGTCATCCTGGCGCAGCCCGTCCACCACGCTGGCCTCGAAGAAGAAGCCGCGCGAGCCGGTCTGCCTGCCGCCGGTGACCACCCGCGCATGATCCGGCAGCCGCCCGATGAAGGAGGCAACCCGGTCCAGCTGGCTGGCGTTGTTCAGCGGGCCGAAGTCGGCGTCCAGCACCTCCGGGCCGCCTACCGTCTGGCCCTTCGCCTGCTCGGCCAGCGCGGCGACGAAGTCGTCGTGCACGCCCGCCCCGGCGAGCACCCGGGTGGCGGCGGTGCAGTCCTGGCCAGCGTTGAAGTAGCCGGCGATCGCGATCGCCTCGGCTGCCTTCTCCGGGTCCGCGTCGTCGAACACGATGACCGGGGCCTTGCCGCCGAGTTCCAGGTGCACCCGCTTCAGCCCGGCCGCGGCGGCGACAGCGACCTCCTTGCCGGCCCGCACGCTGCCGGTGATGGACACCATCTGCGGCACCGGGTGCGAGACAAGCGCCCGGCCGGTGTCCCGGTCCCCGCAGATCACGTTGAACACGCCGGGCGGCAGGAACTCGGCCATCGTCTCGGCCATCAGCAGCGTCGAGGCGGGGGTGGTGTCCGACGGCTTGAGCACCATCGTGTTGCCCGCCGCCAGCGCGGGCGCCCACTTCCACACCGCCATCATCATCGGGTAGTTCCACGGGGTGACCGCGGCGCAGACGCCGACCGGCTCGCGCCGGACGAACGAGGTGAACCCGGACATGTACTCCCCGGCCGACCGGCCCTCCAGCATCCGCGCGGCGCCGGCGAAGAACCTGATCTGGTCCACCATCGGCGGGATTTCCTCGCTGCGGGTGAGCGCGATCGGCTTGCCGGTGTTCTGGGATTCGGCCTTGACGAACTCATCGGCCCTGGCCTCGATCGCGTCCGCGATCCGCAGCAGGGCGAGGCTGCGCTCGCCGGGGGTCGCGTCCCGCCAGCCGCCGAAGGCGTCCGCCGCCGCGGCGAAGGCAGCATCTACCTCGGCCTGGCCGGAAACCGGGGCCGTCGCGAAGACCTCGCCGGTGCTCGGGTCGATCAGCTCGGCCTTGGCATCAAAGGACATGTCCGTCCACTGCCCGCCGATGAAGTTGCGCAGGTCTTCCACCACGAGGTCTCCGTTCAGGATCTTTATGGGTTTCCTTTGCCGCTGGGCCGGCTTGCCCGCAGGGGCCGGCTGCCCGCGAGGGCTAGCTGGCCGCCGGCGTGCGTTCCTCGCACGCCCACGGCGAACCATAGTCGGTGAGCAGTTCAAGGAAGGGCTGCGGCGGCAGCGCCTCCGGGCCGAGCACGCCGGCGCCGGACCAGGCGCCCGAGTCGATCAGCTCCAGCGCGACGACCGGGTTGACCGCGGTCTGCCAGACCACCGCCTGCGAGCCGTACTCGGCCATCGACCAGGCGTTGTCCACCACGTGGTAGAGGTAGACCTCGCGCGGCGCGCCGTCCTTGCCGGTGCCGGTGACCCAGGTGCCCGCGCAGGTCAGGCCGCTCATCTTGGCCCCGAGCGTGGCCGGGTCGGGCAGGCACGCGGCGACCACGTCGCGCGGCGAGACGCTGACCCCGCCGGCCTGGACGGGCTGGGTGGAGTCCAGGCCGAGCTTGTGCAGCGTCCGCAGCACGTCGATGAACTCCGCGCCGAGACCGTACTTGAAGGTGACCCGCTGCGCCTGTACCCAGCGCGGGATCAGCAGCACCTCCTCGTGCTCGACGTTCACGCACTCCACCGGGCCGATGCCGGCCGGGAAGCTGAAGACCTCGGGTTCGCTGAACGGCTCGGTGGTGAACCAGCCGCGGTCGCGTTCCCAGATGACCGGCGGATTGAGGCATTCCTCGATCGTGGCCCAGATCGAGAAGGTGGGCGCGAAGTCGTATCCGGCCACGACCAGGCTCGAGCCGTCCCGTACGCCGGCCTCGTCGATCTCGCTGAACAGCGTGTCGGCCGCGTACCGGGCGAAGATGTCGGACAGCCCCGGCTCCACGCCGATGCCGACGAGCGCGAGCTTCCCGCGCTCCTCCCACTGGCGGGCCAGGCCGAATTGCTCGTCGCCGAGCTTGACGCCGGTCTTGCCGTAGGGCTCATCGGCGTCCGGGCGCGACAGCGACATCGCCATGTCCAGGTAGTGGGTGCCTGCCTGCAGCGCGGCGCGGTAGAGCGGCATCACGAAGCGGGGGTCGGTCGCGTTCATCAGGACGTCGCACGAGTGCTCCGTCAGCAGCGCGGCCACCTGCCGCTCGTCGCGCGCGTCGAGCTGCAGCGCGAGCGACGTGCCGCCGGCCGCGCGCTGCGCCCTGCCGAGGTCATAGTCGGCGATGATGAGCTCAGCGAACTTGCGGCGTTCGGCGATGCGGGCGAATGCCGTGCCAACTCCGCCGGCACCGACCAGAAGGATGCGCATACGGGCGATCTTAGCCCGGTGGCCTGCGACGTCCGGGGATCGGCTGGATCAACGGGACCAGTGGCGAAATATAGCTGTTACAACCGAAATCGTTCCCAGGGAGAATAATCCGTGCTAGAACCGTCGCACTGGGGTGCCGGCGAAGTCGTGCCTGGTGCCCGAATCGTCGCACTCGGTGCCGGCCGTTTCGCCGCACCCGCACGCCGGACCCGGCTCGCGCCGGGTCACTGCCAGGAGGGGTGAGTATGGCCACCACGGCGTCAGACCTGCAGCCGATGGAAGAATACGTAGATAAGGGCCTGAAGCCCGGTGCCCTCGGCCTGATCGCGAGCATCACGATGGGCGTCGCGTCGACCGCCCCGGCCTACAGCCTCGCCGCCACCCTCGCCGGGGTCGTCATGCTGGTGCATTTCCATGCCCCCGCCGCGGCCCTGCTCGCCTTCGTGCCGATCTTCCTGACCTCGATCGGCTACAGCGAGATGAACAAGGCCGACCCGGACTGCGGGACCACCTTCACCTGGGGGACCCGCGCGTTCGGCCCGAAGACCGGCTGGGCCGGAGGCTGGGGCATCGTGGCCGCGGACGTCCTGGTGATGGCCAGCCTGGCGCAGGTGGCCGGAGTGTACGTGTTCCTCCTGGTCGGCGCCAAGGGAATCGGCGAGAACTATACAAGCCCATGGGTGCTGCTCGTCGGGGTCATCTGGATCATCCTGATGACCTACATCTGCTACCGCGGCATCGAGGTCTCCGCGGCGCTGCAGAAGGTCCTGCTGACCGTCGAGCTTGCGATGCTGGTAATCCTGGCGGTGGTGGCCTTGGTCAAGGTCTATTCCGGGCACGGCTCGCCCTACTCCACGCACATCCATGCGGGCTGGTTCAACCCCGCCTCGGTGAGCTTCGCGTCCTTCGTCTCCGCGCTGGTCCTGATGCTCTTCATCTACTGGGGCTGGGACACGGCTGTCTCGGTCAACGAGGAGACCAAGGACCCGGCGAAGACGCCGGGCCAGGCAGCGATCATCTCCACCCTGCTGCTGCTCGTCACCTACGCGCTGGTGATCGTCGCGGTGCTGGCGTACGCCGGGATCGGCACCAAGGGGCCCGGCCTGCAGAATCCGGCCAACTCCGGTGACGTCCTCTCCGTGCTGGGCGGCTCGATCTTCGGCGGCGGCTGGTTCGGCACGTTCCTGACCCGGCTGCTCATCCTGATGGTGCTCAGCTCGGCCGCGGCCTCGACCCAGACCACCATCCTGCCGACCGCCCGCACCACCCTGTCGATGGCCGCCTACAAGGCGATCCCGGCGGCATTCGCCAAAATGCACCCGAAGAACCTGACCCCGACCGTCTCCACGATTGTCATGGGGGCCATCTCGATCGTGCTGTACATACCATTTAACTACCTGGCCAAAGGGAACCTCATCTACGACGCCGTAACCGGCATCGGCCTGTACATCGCCTTCTACTACGGGCTGACGGCATTCGAATGCGTCTGGTACTACCGCAAGACGCTGACCAAGAACTCCCGTGACCTGTGGATGCAGGGCATCCTGCCCGGGCTCGGCGGCCTGATCATGTACACGGCGGGCGGGTTCAGCCTCTGGCAGGACTACGACGTGAACACCGGGAACAGCTACACCATGTTCACGGTGCCCGGCCTGCACTGGGAAATTGGCGGCGCGTTCATGGTCGCCCTCGGGGCAGCCGTCGTCGGTTTCATCGGCTACGCCTACATGCGGATCACCGCGCCGGCCTTCTTCCGCAAGGAGACCCTGACCCGGGGCACGCCGACGCTGGTGCCCGACCCGGACCAGTAGGCCCGCGGCAGGGCCGCCGGTGCATGCCTTCCGTGCGCCGGCGGCGGCTCGCCGGCCGGAAGCCCGGCGGCGCCTCGCATCCCGTGCCGCAGCGTCAGTGGCAGCGCCTACGCTGGGGCAGTGACCGCGACTGCCGTTGACACCCTCCTGGACGGGCTGAACCCGCAGCAGCGCGCTGCCGTCACGCACGAGGGCAGCCCGCTGCTCATCGTGGCCGGGGCCGGCTCGGGCAAGACCCGGGTGCTGGCCCACCGGATCGCCTACCTGCTGGCGGAGCGGGAAGTCTCGCCTGCCCAGATTCTCGCGATCACCTTCACCAACAAGGCAGCGGGGGAGATGGCCGCGCGGGCCGCCGCGCTCACCGGCGCGCGGGCGCGGTCCATGTGGCTGCTGACGTTCCACTCGGCCTGCGTCCGGATCCTGCGCCGGGAGGCAAGGCGGTTCGGCTACCCGCCCGCGTTCTCGATCTACGACCAGGCCGATTCGCGGCGGCTGATGGCGCTGGTCTGCCGCGAGCTGGAGCTTGACGCCAAGTACCACCCGCCGAAGGCGATGATCAGCCAGGTCTCCAACCTCAAGAACGAACTTGTCGACTACGAGACCGCAGCGGCCCGCGCCAGCGGATACCGCCAGAAGGCCCTGGCCGAGGCATACGCCGAGTATCAGCGCAGGCTCGTCGCGGCCGGCGCGATGGACTTCGACGACCTGATCATGGTCACGGTCAACCTGCTGCAGGCGTTCCCCGAGGTCGCCAGCGAGTACCGGAGCAGGTTCAGGCACGTGCTCGTCGATGAGTACCAGGACACCAACCACGCGCAGTATGTCCTGGTCAGGGAACTCGCCGGACAGGGCGTCGTGCATTCAGGGCAGAACGGGGCCTCCGGCGCCAGCCTGCCCGCACTGGCCGGCCTGGCGACGGGGCCAGCCGGGAGCGCCCCTGGGTCCGTGCCCGCCGAGCTGTCCGTGCCCGCCGAGCTGTCCGGGCCGGCCGAGCTGTGCGTGGTCGGCGACGCGGACCAGTCCATCTATGCCTTCCGCGGCGCGACGATCAGGAACATCGAGCAGTTCGAGCGCGATTTCGCCGGCGCGCGGGTGATCCTGCTGGAGCAGAACTACCGGTCCACGCAGAACATCCTGGCCGCGGCCAACGCGGTGGTCTCCCGCAATGCCAGCCGGATACCCAAGAACCTGTGGTCCGACCAGGGCGACGGGCCGCCGATCATCGGGTACGTCGCGGACAGCGAGCACGACGAGGCGGCGTTCGTCGCCGAGGAGGTCGACCGGCTCTCCGACGCCGGCGATGCGACCCCGGGCCAGGTCGCGGTGTTCTACCGGACCAACGCGCAGTCCAGGGTCTTCGAGGAAGTGTTCATCCGGGCCGGGATGCCCTACAAGGTGGTCGGCGGGGTCCGGTTCTATGAGCGCCGTGAAGTCCGGGACCTGCTCGGCTACCTGCGGCTGATCGCCAACCCCGCTGACGAGGTGTCACTGCGGCGGGTGCTGAACGTGCCACGCCGGGGGATCGGCGAGCGGGCCGAGGAGTGCGTCGCCGCGCTGGCGCACCGGGAGCGGATCACGTTCGCCGCGGCGCTTGGCCGGCCGCAGGACGTGCCCGGCCTGGCCGCCCGCTCGACCCGGTCGATCGAGGCATTCAACGCTCTGATCGGCGGGCTGCGGGAAGCCGCGGCGGCCGGCAGCCCGGTCGGCGATCTCACCGAGGCGGTGCTGGACCGGTCCGGCTACCTGGCCGAGCTGCAGGCATCAAGCGACCTGCAGGACGCGAGCCGGATCGAGAACCTGACCGAGCTCGTCTCGGTGGCAAGGGAGTACGACAGCCAGCACCCGGACGGGACGCTGCCTGACTTCCTGGAGCAGGTGTCCCTGGTCGCCGACGCCGACCAGATCCCCGAGGGCGATGACCACGGCGGCCTGGTGACGCTGATGACCCTGCACACCGCCAAGGGGCTCGAGTTCCCCGTGGTCTTCCTCACCGGGCTGGAGGAAAATGTCTTCCCGCACGAGCGCTCCATGGGCGACGAGCGGGAACTAGAGGAGGAGCGGCGGCTCGCGTACGTCGGGATCACCCGGGCCGAGCAGCGGCTGTACCTCACCCGGGCGATGACGAGGGCCTGGTGGGGCCGCCCGGCCTATCACAAGCAGTCCAGGTTCCTGTCCGAGGTACCAGCTGAGCTGCTGGAATGGCGGCGGGACGAGAGCGCGGCCACGCCGCCGGCCTCGGAGCGGCTGGCGCGGCGGCCGGGGATGAACGCGGCGGGTACCCGGCCGGTTCCCTCGCTGGCGCCGGGCGACCACGTGAACCACGACTCGTACGGGCTCGGCCGGGTGCTGTCGGTCGAGGGACGCGGGGACGACCCCGAGGCCAAGATCGATTTCGGCGGGGATTACGGGATCAAGCACCTGGTGCTGCGTTACGCCCCGATCGAGAAGCTCTGAGCCGTGGCCGGGTGGCGGGGCTACGCTGCGGGTAGGAGGAATCCATGAGCAGCATCCGGGTGGTCATCGCCAAGCCCGGCCTCGACGGCCATGACCGCGGCGCGAAGGTAGTCGCCAGGGCACTGCGCGACGCCGGGGTGGAGGTCATCTACACCGGGCTGCACCAGACCCCGGAGCAGATCGTGTCCGCCGCGCTGCAAGAGGACGCCGACGCGATCGGGCTGTCGGTCCTGTCCGGCGCGCACATGACCCAGTTCGGCCGGGTGCTCGAGCTGCTCAGGGAGCGTGACGCCACCGATATCACGGTATTCGGCGGCGGCATCATCCCGGACGCCGACATCGCCGAGCTCGAGCGGCTGGGCGTGGCCAGGATCTTCACGCCTGGCGCCTCGACCACCGAGATCGTCGACTGGGTCCGGTCCGAACTCGGCAGCATAGAGCCGGTCAGCTAGCCCAGTTCGGCTCTGCTGGCCAAATCCCACTAGGCTGCCTGCGCAGACCACAGCAGACGCACGCGCAGCGCGCCGGTCAGGCTGAGCGCGGGCCGGCAGCGGACAAGGACGGACCCGAGTGGACCTGTTCGAGCATCAGGCGAAGGAACTCTTCGCGGAGTACGGAGTACCCGTGCAGCGGGGCCGGGTCGCCGCCTCGCCCGAGGAGGCCCGCGAGATCGCGGCGGGCTTCGCGGCCGAGGGCGCCCCCCTCGTGGTGGTAAA